>Ga0209698_10007538_pt1 | contig 11417 bp, 7 predicted proteins | sample LitLauG_LLR_2012_FD_187203 | JGI IMG/M metagenome (GOLD analysis project Ga0209698, IMG submission 187203) | Freshwater sediment microbial communities from Pennsylvania, USA - Little Laurel Run_MetaG_LLR_2012 (SPAdes) (version 2) | ecosystem: Environmental > Aquatic > Freshwater > Creek >... | reverse complement strand
GATATCGCACACGACCAGCCAGTCCGCCTTCTTGAGTGCGTCGATGTTTTTGGACGAATTCGGCCCGATGGCGACGCCGTTCATGCCGAACGCGATCAAACCCTTGACCTTACCCGTGTACATCTCGTCCCAGATGTGCGTCCACGAGTATTCGCGATCCACTTTCGGAAGATAATCGAAGGCCCAGCCGTTCTCTTTCTTCGCCGCGTCGCCATACATGGCTTTGAGAAAAGAAACCGCGAATTTCGGCGTGTTCGACCAGTAGTTGAACGAATCCCATTCGCCCGGCTTGGACGGCTTTGGAGTGATGCGCGCCATCCAGGCGTCGAAATCCTTGTCCGCAGGGTTGGGAACCTTCAGGTAACCGGGTAAGTTATCGAAGATTCCGGCGACATCCGTTGCACCCTGTATGTTGGAATGACCGCGGAGGGCATTCACGCCGCCGCCCGCCCGACCCACGTTACCGAGAATTAACTGCAGCATCGCGGCTGTCCGGATGATCTGCGTGCCGGAAGTATGCTGCGTCCACCCGACCGCATAGATGATCGTGGCGGCCTTCTTCGTATCGCCGTCTTTGCGAATGGATGTGAAGAGGTCGGCGGCCTTCACAAACGATTCTTTGGGGATCCCGGTGATGCGTTCCACCATCTCCGGCGTATAGCGCGAGTAATGTTTCTTGAGCAGCTGATATACGCAGCGCGGATGTTCCAGCGACGTATCGTATGCCACGTTGCCAGGCATAGAAGCAGGGCCGGCACTGGCCGCGGGTTGGCCCTGCGGAGCCACTCCCGGCGGAGCGAGTCCTGGCGGATCGGCGCTCACGGGCTTTCCGGTCAGGTTGCCGCCTTCTTCATAGTTCCAGCTGGAGCGGTTGTAGGTTTTCGTCGTTTCATCGAAACCGGAGTACAAACCATCTTCCGGGAGTTTGAAGCCTTCTTTGACGATGAACGCGGCGTTGGTGAAATTAACCAGATACTCGCGCGCAACACGCTCATTCTCAATAGCGTAATGAATCACGCCGCCCAGAAAGGCGATATCCGTACCGGCGCGAATCTGCAGATGGAGATCGGAAGTAGCAGCGGTACGCGTGTAGCGCGGATCCACCACTATCATGGTGGCGTTGCGCTGGCGCTTGGCCTCAATAGCCCACTTGAAGCCGCACGGGTGGTTTTCGGCCGGATTGCCACCCATGATCAACATCATGTCGGTGTTTTTGATGTCGACCCAGCCATTGGTCATCGCACCTCGTCCAAACGTGGGCCCCAAACTGGAGACCGTTGGACCGTGTCAAACCCTGGCCTGGTTTTCGAGGTACGTGAGCCCCAGGCTGCGCATCGTTTTCACCACGAGGTAGTTGAACTCGTTGGTATCGGTGCAGCCGCCGTTCCAGGCGATACTCTCGCAGCGGTTAACGGTGCGTCCCTGCGCGTCCGTCGTGATAAAGGTCTCATCCCGCGTTTTCTTGATATGGCGGGCGACTTCATCGAAGGCCTGATCCCAGCCAATGTCTTCCCAATGATCGGAACCGGGGCGGCGCACCTGAGGCTTGAGCACCCGCCGTTCGTTGAGAATGTCGTGATAGAGGGAAGACCCCTTCGGGCATAGCGTGCCCCGGTTGATGGGATGATCGGGATCGCCCTCCACATGGACCACCTGCGGCGTCACGTTCTTGGCCCTGTCACCGATGGTGTGGATGATTATGCCGCAACTGACGGAACAGTAAGGGCAGGTGGACCGAGTCTCGGTGGTGCGCGCAATCTTGAGTTCCCGCGCCTGCGCATAGGCACGCTGCAGATTGAAGCCAAGCGCCGACGCTGCGATTGCGCCGCTACCGGCTTTGAGGAAAACCCGGCGTGTTACATCCACGTCCCACCTCCTGGCGTTGACGCCGGTCCCGGACCGGATGAACGCTCTCCAGAATATGTCATATTCGCCAGTCCGGATCAAGTCAGTAATTACCCAGGCGCGGCTCCGTCTGAAAACCCTGTTTTTAAGCCCATCTCCTCAGCGGAAACTCAGCATCAGTTGCGCTGCCGCCTGTCCGGCAGTCACCCCGCTATACGCGTCCAAAGCTTTCTCAAACGAGAAGATTTCCATCGCGACGGTTTTCAAGCCTCCGTTTTCAATGCCGGGGCGAAGCTCATCCTTGGGGGGGCGGCAGGTGGCTATCTCCAGCGCGGGGTGCCACGCGTCAGTTTCAAACCCGTCGACTTCTGTCGCAATCTCTCCCGGTTTGATACCGTCGGCGGCTTAATCTTCGAGCCTGCGCAATGCCAACTTGTCCCCGAATGAGTTAGTGGCAACAGTTTTCGTCCCGCCAGATATCGCCCCATTTCCATACAATTAATACCGGCCAGTGCGTGGAGCGGGAGTTACTCAGCAGCATGTCTGTTTGCCATGGAACAAAGACAGTCTCCGCTAAGCATCGTCTCCTTAAGGAAGAGCGCTATCTCGGGCAGGATTCAGCAAACCGGTGGCTTGAAACAGGCCCCGCCGGGTTTGCCTGTGTGTCATTCGGCATCGTGATCCCGAACGCCAACGAAGTAAAAGGGCCGAGCCCCGCTTATAAGAACATGGTGCGGTTGAACTTAGAAATATATATCTATCTGATACGATAACAAACGGAGTGGGAGGAAGTTAATGCGATCATTTATCATTGCTGCGGTGCTTGCTTGCGGACCGTGCGTAGTTGCGCAAACCAGCGTGCCGGACCAGTCGGGTCCAAAGCCACCAGTGCCGCCACAGACGCCTGTCCAGCGGCCGCGTACCAAACGACCATCGCAGCCGGGCACAATTCGGTCTGCGGTCAAACCGGAAACTGTTCCGCCCACCACGCCGGTGGTGACGCTTCAGGGGGTCTGCAAAACTCCGGTAAATGGCGCCTGCTCTGCCGTAATTACGCGCGAGGAACTGGACCGATTTGTAGCTACATTCGGGCCGGATGTTTCCGAATCGGCGCGTGGCCGTCTGGCGGTTCAGTATGCGCGCACCGTTGCCTTTTCAACTCTTGCAGAGCTGGAGGGAGTTGATAAGAATCCGGTGCTGTCCAAAGAGCTTGACGCGCAGTTGAAACTCCTGCGCTCCCGAATCCTCTCCACCGCCTTCGTGCAGAATCTGGAGGCACGAAAGACCGTTATCGCGGAAAGTGAGATCCAGAAGTACTACGACGAACACCGGAGCCAGTACGAAGTAGCGCATGTGCGCCGCGTGGCGGTGCCGGTCTCAGTGCCGACCGAAAGCGGCCGTCCATTGGATAGTAAGGTAGTGAAAGCCGAGATGGCGGAGTTGCGAAGCTTGGCGGTCGCCGGCGAAGACCTGAATCAGTTGCAGCAGGCTGCCTATGAACATTTGCATATTCAGGTGCCGCCGCCGCAGGTCGCATCCATGGAAGTGCGCCGTGGAGGCGTGCAGGGTGAAGAGGCAACAGTGCTTGATCTGAACCCCGGCGAGATAACGCCGGTGCTTGACTCTATTGCGGCCGTTGTCTTTCTGAAACTGGAGTCCAAAGATGTTATCCCGTTTGCGACCGCTCACCGGGAGATCGAGGCTGCACTGAAAGCAGATTACGTCCAGGGCGAAATCAATAAATTAACCAAAAATGTCAGTGCACAGTTCAATCTGCCGGCTTTGGGACTGTCGGCACAACCGGATGTTTTCGGTCCGGCCGCGATAGCTCCCGCCGCCCCAAACCGCGCCGTAGTTCCGCGGCCTTTGAAAACGGGTACCGCAACACCTCGCTGAAAAGCCGGACAGCGTCGCGTCCCGTGATGTAAGTCTCCGTAAGGTTTCGCGACTCGAGACGCGGGAGAAATCCCGAAGCCTGTCGCCGCATCAGGTCACGTCAGTTCGGCTATCGACCCGGCTGCGGAGTTGCCTGCTGGTTTATCTGCATCCTTTGCTGGTACATTTGCTGCAACTGTTGAGAGATGCTCTGCTGATTCAGGGTGTCAGGCGGAGTTAGTGCGCCAGGCCGGTTGGGGTTGGCCGGATCCTGCTGCAGCAGCGGAAACTGGCCCGATGGATCCAGCACCGCCGTGGCGGACTGGGTTGGATCCGCCTGTACGGGGACACGGGGTGCGGTTGGCTCCGGAGGCGTTGGCACGGCCTGAGAATTCAAAGCGTTCACCTCTCCTGCATTCTCTGCCTGGGCCGGAACCGGAGGCTCGGGAGGCAGTGGCTCTTCCGCTCTTGCAGGCAACGCTGAGGACGACCGCCTTCCCGACCGGGCCAGAATATCCGCCCCGGCGCTCCCACCTGTGCTCTTCTCCCGTACCATTAGTAAGACCTTCTGTACTTTGTCCGCGTCGGCGTCCGAGGCCTGGATCAAATAGTCAAAATTCGAGTCGAGCAGCAATGCCGCAATGACCTGACGGGCGGGTCCGGGGCCCAACTGGATAATTGGAATGCGCTCAGGACTCGCTTCAGGGGGGAGATCGATTTTAGCCCCTGTGAGAGCAGCAACTTTCCTCAGTATGTCGGAGAGGGTAGAATCGTGAGCATCGATTCGGAGCAGGCCGCCCTCATAGGATATCTCCGCGTGGGATAAGGGCGGAACTGGAGCGGTGACCGCGGATACAGCGGCTGTCGCTGCGACTTGCACGGGCGCCTCGATGAGTTTGGCCGGGACTTCGCCCGCAGTAGTGCGCAAGGTTGCAAACAGCAGGAGCGCGGACACGCAACCTGCGTTCGTCACGCTGCGAATACAGAAACCCGCGCAGCCCGGCGAATGGACCTGACTTGACGAAATCGCACGCGGGGGCCACATTATGTTGACCGAACCAAACCAGCTTCTGACTGTGACTCCGGGGATTCGACGCTCCTGTCGATCCTGAAAAGCTTCGGGAATGAGCCCGACCGCCAAACCTCATAGATGGCCGGATATACAAGTAACTCGAGAATGAACGAGGTGAAAATGCCGCCGACCATCGGTGCTGCAATACGCTTCATCACGTCGGAACCCGTGCCCGTCGCCCACATGATGGGAAACAGACCGAAGCAAGTAGTCGTGAAAGTCATAAATTTAGGACGCAGACGCTTTGCGGCGCCCTGAACAATAACATAGCGCAGGTCCGCGAGATCACGCATCCGGCCTTCGCACTTTGCTTCTTCCCAGGCCATATCCAGGTAAAGAAGCATGAAGACTCCCGTCTCCGCATCGATCCCCAGCAGGGCGATCAATCCAACCCATACTGCGATGCTCATGTTGTAACCGGCCAGATACAGAAACCAGATCGCACCGACGGCAGAGAAGGGTACTGCCAGCAAAACGATCATGGTTTTTGTGATCGACTTTGTATTGATGTAGAGAAGAAAGCAGATGAGAAGAAGCGTGATCGGCACCACAGTCTTCAGGCGTTCCTTCACCCGCTGCATCGCCTCGTACTGTCCGCTCCATGCAATGGAATAGCCAACGGGGAGTTTCAGCCGGTCGTGCAAAATTCGATTCGCGTCGCTGATGTAGCTCTCAACGTCCCGGCCCGCAATGTCCACATAAACGTATCCGGAGAGCAGCCCGTTTTCATTGCGGATCATTGAAGGACCCGCGGCCACGGAGATTTTCGCCAGATCGCTCACCGGCAATTCACGCTGACCGCCTGCCTGAACCGGAATACGGCCGATCGCTGTCATGTCGCTGCGAAAATCGCGCTGAAAACGGACGTTTACGCGATAGCGCTCGGGCCCGAGCACAACCGTGCTGACGTTCTCGCCGCCGATCGCGTTCTCAACCACTCTCTGGGCATTGTCGATGCTGACGCCATAACGCGCCAGTTGTTCGCGGTCCCACTGCAAATCGAGGAAGTAGCCTTCTGCGGAGCGCTCGGCCAGCACGGAGCGCGTTCCTTTTTCGTTTTTCAGCAGGGCTTCAATCTCGGCGCCGATCGCCTGAATCTGCTGCGAATCCGCGCCCGCAATCTTCAGGCCCACCGGGGTGCGGATTCCGGTGGTCAGCATGTCGATGCGCCCTCTGATCGGCATGGTCCACGAGTTGTTGATTCCCGGCAGTTTCAGCGCCGCGTTCATCTGGCTGACCAGTTCATCCGTCGAGATGGTATCGGGAGTGAAGTGACGAAAAACGCTCTGCGCCCATTCCGGCGCCCATGACGAGTACCAGGTATTCACATGCGGCCACAAGGCGCGCGGTTTGAGGACGATGACGGTTTCCAGCATCGAAAGAGGAGCCGGATCTGTCGCCGTCTCAGCGCGGCCTGCTTTGCCAAGCACGCGATCTACCTCAGGAAAACGACGAATCATCTGATCGGTGGCCTGAAGCACCTGGGCAGCCTGGCCAATGGAGATGCCGGGCAGCGTCGTGGGCATATACAGCAGCGCACCTTCATCGAGCGGTGGCATCGACTCCGACCCCAGCCGGTAGAAGACCGGAATGGTGACCATGACCAACGCCAGCGCCGCGCCGATGACAAGCCATTTCCAGCGCAGCGTCCATTGGACTACGGGTTCATAAACGCGTATCAAGGCGCGGCTGACGGGGTGGTGTTCTTCGGGCCTCACTTTGCCAATCATCACGGCATTCGCGACCCGGCATAACCATTCGGGGCGAAACTCGAAACGGTCCACGCGGGTCAGGAGCAGCCGCAAAGCCGGATCGAGCGTGATCGCCAGAAACGCGGCGATGACAAGGATCAGCGTCTTGGTGTAAGCCAATGGCCGAAACATCTGGCCTTCCTGCGCCTGGAGGGTCAGGACGGGCAGAAAGGAAACCGCGATCACGAGCAAAGCAAAAAATGTCGGTCCGGCTACTTCCTTAATGGCGCCCAGCACCACCTCGCCGCGGTCACGTTTGCGCCCTGTCCGCTCCCACAGTTCCAGCTTCTTGTGGGTCTGCTCGGCAATCACAATAGATGCGTCAACCAGTTCGCTGAATGCGAGGGCGACTCCGGCCAGTGACATGATATTGGCACTCATGCCCATCATCCGGAACGGAATGAAGGCGAGCAGAACCGCAATCGGCATCGTCACGATCGGAATTGCCGCAGTGGGGAAATGCCAGAGGAATATCAGAATCATCAGCACCACAGTGATGACGATCTCGATGATCGTCTGCTTTACGGTGCCGATCGTGGCATGGATCAGCTCTGAACGGTCGTAGACGGGAATGAGCTTCACGCCTGCCGGGAACCCGGGCTCGATCTCTTTGATCTTTGCCTTGACCCGATTGATCACGTCGAGCGCGTTCTGGCCATTTCGCATGACCACGACACCGGAGACTACTTCGCCCGTGCCATCCAGATCGGCCAGGCCGCGCCGCAGGTCGGGGCCTGTGACTACCTTGCCAACGTCTTTAATCCGGATCTGCGAACCTGTGTCGCTGACGCTCAGCGGGATGTTTTCAAAATCTTCAATCGATCGCGCATAGCCGCGGCCGCGAACCATGTATTCAGTGCCGCCGAACTCAAGCAGGCGTCCACTGGATTCATTATTACCGCTGCGTACTGCCTCCACCACACGGCTGACCGGGATGCCGTAAGCCGATAGACGGTTGGGATCGAGGTTCACCTGGTATTGGCGTGTATAGCCACCCACCGGCGCCACCTCTGCCACGCCGGGAACCGACCGAAGATAGTAGCCAAGGTACCAATCCTGATAGGAGCGCAAATCGGCCAGGGTATGCTTGCCCGACGTGTCCACCAGCGCATACTGAAATACCCACCCTAAGGCGGTCGCATCGGGGCCAAGTTCGGTCTTGACGCCTTCCGGCAAACGGGGAAGGATGCTGGAGAGATACTCCATCGTCCGGGAACGCGCCCAGTACAGATCGGTTCCTTCGTCAAAAATGACGTAAACGTAGGAATAGCCGAAGTCGGAGAAGCCGCGGACGGTCTTAACCTTGGGCGCGCCGAGCATGGAGGAGATGATCGGATAAGTGACCTGGTCCTCGACGATATCGGGACTGCGGTCCCAGTGCGAATAAATGATGACCTGGGTTTCACTCAGATCGGGTGTGGCATCGAGCGGAAGTGCGAGCATCGACCACCATCCCACGATGCAGGCGATCGCCAGCGTCGACAAAACGGCGAGCTTGTGCTCTGCGGAGAAGTCGATAATCCGATTAATCATCGGGCCGCCGTGATTGAATCTACGGGCACCAAACCGCTTGCTGGTTTTGTGCCTGCAACATGCCCGGCCATGGCGCGTTCGGAGGCAATATTTGCGGCCACACCACCCGGGCGGTCCATGGAACGCGACGGTGCCGACCCGGAGGATGGCGTTTTCAGCCGGCTCTCCGAGTCAACCAGAAACGTGGCGGCTACAACGACTCGTTCGCCTGCCTGAACCCCTTCGAGGATCTCCACCCGTTCTCCAACGCGCGATCCTGTCTTGACCTCACGAGGCTCGAAGACGTCTTCGCCGCGGCCGACATACACCCGCGTATGCGCGCCCGAATCGACCAGGGCGTCCACCGGCACAGTTAGCGCCGACGGCAGCCGCACCGGCAGTTCAACGTCAACCAGCATCTCCGGCCGCAGAATGAATGTGGAATTGTCGACTTCGAGGCGTAGTTTAACCGTTCCGCCACCCGCTTCCGATTGAGGCAGGCTGTCCGCGATGCGGGCGGACACAGGCCGGGCATGGCCTTTTAACGTGATTTGCGCTGCTCCGCCAGCTCGGAGGTACGGCGTCTCCTGTTCATAGACTTCGGCCACCACCCAAACGCGGCTCAGATCCGCGATACGGTAGAACTCCGTGTCATGCATGAAATGCAGGCCGGGCGAGATGTTCCGCGCAAGAATGAAGCCGTCTGCAGGCGCCACAATGTCAATACTTTCAGGAAGTTGGCCACTGTCCGCCATGCGCTTGATCTGGGCGTCACTCATGCCGAGATTGCGCAGCCGATCGGTATAGCCTCCGACACTGCCCGTACCTTGTTTAGACAACGCCCCGGGAAATGGTACCGTTCTTGAGCCATCACTACCCCCGGAGCCCGGCACGCGCGCATTTGCGGCCAGAAACCCGGAGGCCTGCGCCAAAATATCCGGCGAATAATAGGTGGCCAGCTTCTGGTTTTTCTTTACCAGAACCCCTGCCGAATCGTTGAATGTCTCCCGAATGAAACCGTCCAAACCGGAGTTGATCCGGTACACTCGCGTGTCATCCGGGACCACCCGGCCCACTACACGGAGCATCCGGCTGCCAGCGGCTCTTTCCACCGCAGCGAGCCGCACTCCCAGCAATCGTTGGGTAGAGCCATCGATTCTGACAGCTCCAGCCGGCAACTCGGGGGATGGCGGCAGTGCATCAGCGGCGTCTTCCGCAAACACTGGTTCCAGCTGCATTCCGCAATCCGAAACGCCGGGCTTCTCCGATCTGTAGGCTGGGTGCATGGGACATTTGTAGTAAATGACGTGCCGCCCCACCTTACTGTTAATGGCTTGTGGATTTGACTTGTATTGCCCGAGTCGGTACGAGACCGCGATCGCCGCAGTCACCGCGACCCCAAGAATCAGCCGCCGCATTCATCCCTCCGGTCTGCAGAACCCGCTTCGCCGTCTCTAATCGACCAGCCCGGCTCGGATTCCGACAACTCTTTACCAATACGTATGCCCATGGACGACTAAACCTCGTTCAAGCAGTTCGCTGCGGAACCCCCTCTCCGGGGGAGACAAACGAGCGGGTCTAGCACTCCTCGCTTAACGCGAAAAGCTGCTTGACGTCGCAAACCGTTACACTTTCCCGGCGCAACTTCACCAGTCCCAGCCGTCGCCAGCTCGAAAACAGCCTGCTGACCGTAAATAAGGTTGTCCCGGTCATTAGTGCTATGTCTTCGCGGGATAGCCCGATTTCCACAGCGCCTCCAACCGGTCGGCCGATCTTCTCCATCAAACGCAAGAGCTGCCGGGCGACGCGCGGACCAACTCGTTCGGTCGCCAACTCAAGAAACCGCTGTTGGAGTTCCACTCTGTAGCCGTCCAGAATCCGAAAAGCGTTTTGCTGTACAACAGGAAAACAATCCGACCGGGCTTTAATATTGGGTATCTCCCAGGCGAATGCCTGACAGTCCCGAAACGCCTGCGCCCTTGTGGAATGGTTGCCGGTAGTAAACAGGCCCTCCGCTCCAAGGACGTCGCCAGCCACGTCAAGGCCGAAGATGACCTCCGCTCCGTGCTGGCCGATTTGCGAGATTTTGACCAGGCCCGAGGTGATCAGCAGGATCCGCTGTACGCTGTCGCCCTGGTTGTGAAGCATTTCGCCCCGCGAGAACTTCCTGACGCGGGCGCCGGCGAAGATTGCCGCGTAGTCAAGCTGTGAAATACCGCAGAACAGAGGCGGCCGCTGGTTCGCAATGCCACTACCGTTGTCGTGGGTCCCGGCCCGGGAATGCGCAACGCGCCTTAGCGCCTCAGGGCCGGCAGGACGATTGGGATAGGAATCATTATAATTGCGATCCAAACCAAACGGTCTTTGTGGGATAACAGTTTCCATTGTTTAGTGCCTCCGTACTCTCGGTCAATTTGCGACCCGTCAATCACCAACTTTGATAATCCGACCCGCTTCATAAATAGGATTCGGCCGGAAAAACGAGTTGTGTGTTAGTGCCGCGTCGTCCAAATTCGTATGTGCTTTTAGCCCCGATCTTAGCATCGGATTCGTGTAAATACGATCAAAACAGGCCCTGCCAAGGGGCCTACGAGTACCTTTCCAGTACTGGTACTGGTACCCATAACGTAATTTTCGACGAGAACTTACCAGCCAGCAGAGTTTTGTTTGCAGCGTTTGTTTCGGCGCAAAGATTGAAAGGCACGAACCCGCAACAATGCTTTCTATCCACGGTGTTTTCCGGTTTGCGTATTCATTGAAATGAGCGCCGCCGTGGCAAAAAAAAGCAAGGAATGCCGCCGGCAGGGGCGGCCGAGGAGATGGAACGTATGGCGAGGATAAACACACGGAGTCTTTGGGTTCTGATTTGGCTGGTCTGCATTGCAGCCATGCCGGCGGCCGCACAATCTTTCAGGGTTCAATGCCCGACGAGCACCATCACCCACCCGAACGCGGCTAACAATAACTCGGAACCCGCGTATACCGCTCCGAGCTATACGGGTACGAATGGATATCCGTCAACGCCCGCGACAGTCAACGGCGCCATCAAGTGCCAGGAGGTCTCGGGCGGCGACGGATTCGCCACGATGGCCGACGGCACGCAGATCTATATGTTCTCCTTCGGGCCGCTGTCGGGGCTTGCGGATATTGCCAATGGCCTGCCCGGAACCCAGTTCCCGAGCGTCTTTAATACGCAGCCGCCGCTCGTGCAAGGCCAGCCGACATTCCTGCAACCAGGCGACCCCGCCACGACGGGTAACCCGTTCAACGGTGCGGTGGGGTTGGCTTTGGACACCGCAAATCAGGCGTCCATTTATGACATCAATGAGATCACCGGCAGCAATACGGTTGTTGTGCAATTG
>Ga0209698_10007536_pt1 | contig 11419 bp, 10 predicted proteins | sample LitLauG_LLR_2012_FD_187203 | JGI IMG/M metagenome (GOLD analysis project Ga0209698, IMG submission 187203) | Freshwater sediment microbial communities from Pennsylvania, USA - Little Laurel Run_MetaG_LLR_2012 (SPAdes) (version 2) | ecosystem: Environmental > Aquatic > Freshwater > Creek >... | reverse complement strand
GGGAAGCGCAGAGAAAGAGAGTGAAGACAGTCAAAAGAAAGTGGCGAGTCATGGCGGTTGCGCGGAATCGTACCACGGGGAGCAGGTCTCAGGTCCCAGGTCTCAGGCGTCAGGAAAAGCGGCGACGGCATCGGATCGGAGTTTCCCGAGTTGGTGCCAGGCGGCAGATGCGGCAAAGTTCGTCTCTACGGAATTGGGTTGACAACGCATCCCCTCCGCATTTGCATCTCCTGAGACCTGAGACCTGAGACCTGAGACCTGAGACCTGAGACCTGAGACCTGAGACCTGCCTTACTCTTCTTCTTCCTCGTCGAGCTTGATGCGGAGAGACTTCAGGAACTTCAAATCCTGGTCGCTGATCTTGAGCTCCGGATTGGTGCTGAGGGTGGAAACCAGGGAAGTCTTGTCGGTGGTGTGCTCGCCCTGCTTGCTGACGCCGATAGTGGCCTCGAGAACCAGGAAGATGTCGTAGCCGCCTTCTTTGATGCGGGAAACGACTTCGGCGATCTGGTCGGAGTCCGAGAGCGACTCGTTAATGGCTTCCCCCAGTTCCTTCATGAGTTGTTTTAACTGCTGGTCCACGAGTCTCCTCTCTCGCGAGCGAACGCGGCCGGCGTCGGACATCACAGGGCGCTGTGACATCGGCCACCGTTATTGTACGCTCGGTCGCTGCTAAAATCGACCAATGATGCAGGTTTCGACCCTGAGGAAACTGGGGATCGCGGCCCGAGTCGCGGCCCAGCAGGCGGCGCGCAGCCGGACTGGATCCGCCGTGCGGAAGGGCATCCAGGCGGCGGCCACTTCCATTGGGCGGGTGCTGCACCAGCTCTGGCTGGAAGTGACCGGATTTACTTTTTTGGTGATTGCGGGAATCGGCGCGTTTGCCGGTTATCGCGAGTATGGGAAGTACCAGTCGGGCCACGCCGCCGGGCCGGGAAAGATGATCTTAGCGATCTGCTTTACGGCGTCATTTGCCTGGTTCGGTCTGAGTTCGTTCTGGCGGGTGAGGAGAAAAAATTCCGAGCTCCGAGCCGCGAGCTCCGTACCGCTCACTAAACCGGAAGCGCCGAGACGCCAAGAAGTCCTGAGAAAGACGTGAGAAAAATGGCCGATTCGAAAACCATCGGTTCCAAAGCTGACTCAAAGCGGGAACTTCCCGAACAGCAAACCTCTTCGCACATTCCTGTGTCTCCGCTCTACACCCCCTCCGATCTCGCCGACTGGAATTACGACCGCGACCTGGCCTACCCCGGCGAATTTCCCTTTACGCGCGGCGTGCAGGCCACCATGTACCGCGGCCGGCTCTGGACCATGCGCCAGTACGCGGGCATGGGCGATGCCGAGGAGTCCAACAAACGTTACAAATATCTGCTTGCTAATGGCACCACCGGGCTCTCGGTCGCTTTTGATCTTCCTACGCAGATCGGCCTCGATTCCGATAGCCCGCTCTCCATAGGAGAAGTCGGCAAGGTCGGCGTAGCGATCGATTCCATCGAAGACATGCAGCGGCTGTTCGAGGGTATCGATCTGACCGTGATCTCCACCTCGATGACCATCAATGCGACAGCCTCGATTCTTCTGGCTCTGTATGTCGCAGTGGCGAAGCGGCAAGGAGCCGACACCCGCAAGCTCTCCGGCACCGTGCAGAACGATGTCCTGAAGGAATACATCGCGCGCGGAACGTATATTTACCCGCCGCAGCAGGCGATGCGCATCATTACTGACCTGTTTGCCTGGACGAACGAGAACGTGCCCGAGTGGAATACGATCTCGATCTCTGGCTACCACATGCGCGAGGCGGGCTCGACCGCCGTGCAGGAAGTGGCTTTCACGCTGGGGAACGGGATCGCGTATGTCGACGCGGCGATCCGGGCAGGTCTTGATGTGGACAAGTTCGCGCCCCGGCTTTCGTTCTTCTTCAACGCGCACAGCAATTTTCTGGAAGAAGTAGCCAAGTTTCGCGCCGCTCGGCGCATGTGGGCCAAGATCATGCGCGACAAGTTCAAGGCAAAGAACCCGAAATCTTGGATGCTGCGCTTCCATACCCAGACCGCGGGTTCGACGTTGACCGCACAGCAACCCGAGAACAATATCGTGCGGACGGCAATCCAGGCGATGGCGGCCGTGCTGGGCGGAACGCAATCCCTGCACACGAACTCGTTTGACGAGGCACTGGCCCTGCCCACCGAGCAGTCCGCACGCATTGCGCTACGCACGCAGCAAGTCATTGCCTTCGAATCCGGCGCGCCACAGACCATTGACCCGCTGGCCGGGTCCTATTACGTCGAGTCGCTGACCAACGAAATCGAAAAGCGCGCCGACGATTATCTGGAAAAGATAGAGGCCATGGGCGGAATGCTTAAGGCGATCGAGCACGGATACGTGCAGCAGGAAATCCAGAACGCAGCCTACGAATATCAGCAGGCGGTCGATCATGAACAGGCGATTGTGGTCGGCGTAAATCGCTTCCATGTGGACGGAGAGAAGTCAGTGCCGATTCAGCGCATTGATCCTGATCTGGAGGCGAAGCAGGTGGAGCGGGTACGGGCCCTGCGGGCAAAGCGCGATCCAAAGACCTGGCAAGCCGCGCTCAGGGCGGTCGAAGACACAGCGCGCACCGGAGAGAACCTGATGCCGCGCATCCTGGCGGCGGTGGAAGCCAACGCGACGGTCGGCGAAGTCTCTGATGCCATGCGCAAAGTGTATGGGGAATATAAAGAGGCAGTGGTGATCTAAGTTCAGAGTGGGACTGTGTGGCGCGGACATTCCTGTCCGCGTGTTAGCAGCTAATCCGCAGTCCGCGCGGGCAGGAGTGTCCGCGCCACACGAACCAAGGCGTGCGAGTTCAGTCCACGGTCTTGTACTCGCAGGCCGTGCGGCAGGCCTCGCAGTACATCAGGCCGTCCATGCAGAGGCGCACATCGATCTGCGATTGGCATAGCACGCAGAACTTTTCGCACCAGCACTTGGCTTCGGGCTGTTCGCACTGAGCGCAAACGATCCGGCTTAGGCCCGGCTTGGAAGACATGACTACAGTGTAGTGCGGTAGTGCCAGCGGGGAGAATGTAACCGAGGTAATGAAGAAGGTCTCAGGTGTCAGGTCTTAGCTCTCAGGAAAATCTCCTTGTCTGAAAGCTAGACTTCGACTTCGAAAACTGTTGACGATGTGCCGGTAGCCCGGTTTTGCCCTTCTGAGACCTGAGACCTGAGACCTGAGACCTGCCTTGCCTTGCCGCTCTTCCTACGCGGATGTTAACTTAATCAGTTCCAGATTTCCGGCGGCCCAGCCACTGTCCGGACTGGGGTTGACTCTTGTCCGCTCTCGAAACCACTGCACCGGTCGTGCGCAAGACCGCGCTCAACGCCGTCCATCGCCAGATGGGCGCGAAGATGGTCGAGTTCAACGGCTGGGACATGCCAGTCGAATACCCTGCATCCATCGGCTGCGGCATTATCAACGAGCACATGGCTGTGCGCACCGGGGTCGGTATCTTCGATGTCAGCCATATGGGTGACATTCGGCTTTCCGGGCCCGAGGCGCTCAACGCCGTTCAGCACATCTCGATGAACGACGCTTCGCGGCTGGCCGTCGGGCAGGCGCAATACTCGGCGCTGCTTTACGCCCAGGGGACGTTCGTGGACGACGTGATCGTTCACCGGCTTGGCGAAGAGGATTACCTGCTGGTGATCAACGCGGGCACGCGCGAAAAAGACTTCAACTGGGTACGCGACAATACGCGGCAATTCCGCTGCACGGTCGAGCACCTTTCCGACGACTTTACCCAGATCGCCATCCAGGGACCGAAGGCGGTTAGCCTCCTGCAGAAATTGACGGACGCCGATCTGAGCGCCGTAAAGTTTTACTGGATCACGCGCGGCACACTCTGCGGACTGAAGAACATTTTGATGGGGCGCACCGGCTACACCGCCGAAGACGGATTCGAAATCTACATTCCCCCCGACGAGGCGACCGGTGCCCGCGTGTGGAACGAAATCCTGGCGGCGGGAAAAGAGTTTGGCGTTGTTCCCTGCGGCCTGGGCGCACGCAACACGCTGCGGCTGGAAGGGCGGCTGCCACTCTACGGGCATGAAATTTCCGATACGATTAATGTCGGGGAAGCGGGGCTCGATCGGTTCTGTAAGATGGACAAGCCGGAGTTCATCGGACGCGAAGCACTGGAGAAGGCGCGAGCCGAAGGTGTGAAGAAGACGCTGGTTGGTCTGGAGATGGTGGATCGTGGCATTGCCCGCGATGGCTACAAGATCCTGGATTCCGCGGGAGGCGAGATCGGGTACGTTACCAGCGGTTCGCCGGCGCCGTTTCTGAAGAAAAACATCGCCTTGGCCTATGTCCCGCCTTCGCGAGCAGCAATCGGAGCCACGGTGCAGGTGGAAATCCGCGGGCAGGGTGTGAAGGCGCAGGTAGTCCCAACGCCGTTTTATAAGCGTCCGAAGAAGTAAAGTAGCGCCGGCATCCTGCCGGCTGTCCCGAGGGCGTCCCGCCCTCGGATGTAGCGGCAAGGACGCCGCCAGACAGCCGCCGGGACGCCGGCGCTAACAGCCAGTAACCAGGAGCCTGAAGCGAATGTCTTATCCAACCGACCGCAAATATACAAAAGAGCACGAGTGGATCACGCCCGACGGCACGATCGGCATCACGACGTACGCCCAGGAATCGCTCGGTGACATCGTGTTCGTGGACCTGCCCAAGGTGGGGACCGAGCTTTCCGCCGGCAAGACGTTTGGCACAGTGGAGTCAGTGAAAGCCGTGTCGGATCTGTACGCCCCCGCTTCGGGCACGGTGACGGCGGTCAACGGGGAACTGGCGACTGCGCCCGAGAAAGTCAACAAGGACGCGCATGGATCGTGGATGGTGAAGATCACCCTGAAGAACTCTGCCGAACTGAACAGCTTGCTCACGGCGGCGGACTACGAAAAATTCGCGAGCGAAGAGGCGGGACATTAGGAAAGCCACAACCACCAAGGGCACGAAGGAGCACGAAGGAAGCCTCGCACTGAACATGATTTTCCTTTGTGTCCCTTCGTGTCCTTGGTGGTTTCAATTCTTTCGGCCTCCGACGGCTTCCGGCGCGTCGCAATCGAATCGATTGTCAGTTACATCTAACTTGAGTCGCTTATGAGATATTTGCCCAAGTCTCCTGCCGACCGCGAAGCCATGCTCAAAGCGATTGGCGTCCGCTCGGTCGATGATCTGTTTGCGCCCGTTCCCCCTGAATTCCGTCTGAAGCGCGATCTCAACATTCCGCGCCAGATGGCCGAATCCGAAATCGTGGACTGGTTCAAGCAGCGCGCCAAGGAGAACGGCGACGGCTACACCAGCTTTCTCGGCGCCGGGGCCTACCTCCACTACCGTCCTGTAATCATCGATGCGCTCGTGCAGCGCGGCGAATTTCTGACTTCCTACACGCCCTACCAGGCGGAATTTGCGCAGGGCACGCTCCAGGCCATCTTCGAATTTCAAACCATGGTGGCCGAGTTGACCGGCATGGAGGTGGCGAACGCCTCGATGTATGACGGTTCCACCGGCGCTGCCGAAGCGGTGATGATGGCCGTCCGCATCACGGGAAAGAGCGGGGCAGTCGTCGCCCGCAGCCTGCATCCCGAGTATCGCGAGGTGCTGCAGACGTACGCGACGCACCAGGGCATCCCCCTGAAGACGGTTGGGTTTGCGGAATCGGGGCGCGTGGATCTCAAGGAATTACAGCAGGCGGTTGGCGACGATACGGCTTGCATCCTGATTCAATCGCCCAATTTCTTCGGCACGATCGAAGACGTGGAAGCAATCGCCGAGATCGCGCACCAGCACGGTGCACTGCTGATTGTCTCGATCGCGGAAGTCGTCTCGCTGGGAATTGTCGAGCCGTCAAGGACCGCCGACATCGTTGCCATGGAAGCGCAGTCGTTCGGCGTGCCTCTCGGATTCGGTGGGCCATACTGCGGCGTGCTGGCCACGAAAGAGAAGTTTGTCCGTCAAATGCCCGGCCGTCTGGCTGGCCAGACCGTCGACAAGAAGGGCAAGCGCGGGTTTGTGCTCACGCTGGCCACTCGCGAACAACACATCCGGCGGGAGAAAGCGACTTCGAATATCTGCACCAACCAGGCCCTGGTCGCCCTCATGGTCAACATCTTCATGACCGTGTACGGCAAGGTTGGGCTGAGGGAACTGGCGAAACAGAACTTGGCCAAGACGGCTTATGCCGCTGACCAGTTCAACAAACATGCGAAAGTGCTGTTCGCCGGCGCGCCGCGTTTCAACGAATGTGTCGTCGAGACGAGCGAAGATCCCTACGCGATCAATTCCCGTCTGCTTGGGCACAAGATCGTCGGCGGATTGCCGTTGAAGAAATTCTTTCCCGAACTGGGCCATGCCGCGCTCTGGTGCTGCACGGAACTCACGACGCGCTCGATGATCGACACCGCCGTCGGTTTGGTCGCCGACAGCGAGCGTGCCGTGCGAAGTATGAAAGAAGTCGAGCAGGAGGTGGCGCGATGACCGCGCTGTATGTGGGCGATCCGCGTTGCCCTCAGTGCAAAGATGATGGCAAGTGCGTTGAATGCGATGGAACAGGTGTGAACATACACCTCAATGAGGATGAGCGGAAATGTAAGACTTGCGAGGGAACCGGTGCATGCTCCGCGTGTAACGGAGCTGGTCGGTTTTTGAGTCCACCAACACCTTTGAGTCCTGGACTCGAGAAATAACTTATGAAGCACATGACCCGCAAAGCCACGCGTCACATCAGCCAGAACGAAGGACTGATCTTCGAGAAGTCCTCACCCGGCAAGGCCGCCTGGAAGTTGCCCCCGCTGGATGTTCCGGAAGTGGACACAGCGAAGCTGCTGGGCAAGCAGGAGCGCAAAGATCTGGGCGATATGCCCGAAGTGAGCGAGATCGAAATTATCCGTCACTTTACGCGGCTCTCGACCTGGAACTACGCGATTGACCTCGGCATGTATCCCCTTGGTTCCTGCACGATGAAGTACAACCCGCGCGTGAACGAGTTCGTATCGCGGGTGGAAGGGCTGGCGAACGGGCATCCCTACCAGCCGGAGAAAATTTCGCAGGGCGCGCTCCGCATCATCAAGACCCTGAGCGACTGCCTGATCGAAATCACCGGCATGGATGCCATCACCTTGCAGCCCGCCGCCGGCGCGCACGGCGAACTTACGGGACTATTGCTGGCCCGCGCCTACCACGAATCCAAAGGCAACGCGCGCAAGAAGATTCTTATCCCCGATTCCGCTCACGGCACCAATCCCGCGACGGCGGCCACGGTCGGGTACGCGGTTGAGAATTTGAAGTCGAACGACCGCGGCATGGTCGACGTAGCCGCGCTGGCCGCGCAGATGAATGAAGATGTCGCCGCGCTCATGGTGACGAATCCCAACACGCTGGGAGTGTTCGAGCAGGAGATCCACAAGGTTGCCGAACTGATGCACGCCAAGGGTGGCCTCCTCTACATGGACGGCGCGAACATGAACGCGCTCGTTGCCAAGACGCGCCCCGGAGATTTCGGCGTAGACGTCATGCATCTCAACCTGCACAAAACGTTTTCGACACCGCACGGCGGGGGTGGTCCGGGATCGGGGCCGGTGGCAGTGAAGAAGATGCTCGAGCCCTTCTTGCCCAAGCCCGTGGTAATCACAAAACCCGACGGGACGCTGGCCTTCGAATACAACCGTCCGCAGTCAGTGGGACGCGTGCGTGCCTTCTACGGCAACTTCGGCATGTTCATCCGCGCCCTGGCATACATCTTTGCCAATGGCCCCGATGGCCTGCGGCAGACCACCGAAGACGCCGTGCTCAACGCCAACTACATCCGCAAAGGCCTCGAAGGTGTGTACGACCTGCCCTACTCGACGCCCTCGATGCACGAGGTTGTTTTCAGCGACAAGGTGCAATCGAAGAAGGGCGTGAAGACAATGGACCTGGCTAAGCGCCTAATCGACTATGGTTTCCATCCCTACACGACCGCATTTCCGCTGATTGTTTCCGGAGCGCTGATGATCGAACCCACCGAGAGCGAGCCAAAGGAAGAGCTGGATCTGTTCATCGAAGCGATGAAGTCGATTGCCGAAGAGGTGGAAGAAGATCCGCAGTTCGTGCTCGAAGCCCCTCACAACACGCGCATCTCGCGCCTGGACGAGACCCAAGCCGCACGCAAGCCGGTGCTGCGCTGGAAGCCGGAGAACCAAAACTAACCACAGGGGTCACGGAGGACACAGCGGAGTAGCGATGCTCCGTGAGCTCTGTGACCCCCGTGGTTCAGGCCTTTCGCTCGGTTCGCCCGTATTCTCTGCTGTCGTAGCCCTGATGTGACCAAAGTCCCATCCCCACCCCACACCTCCCGTCCTTTGTCCCACGCCCAAATGTCCGTAGACTTGACCCAACTCGAGTGCTTGTTTGAGTCCCTGATCGGGGGGATAACGTGTTCAAAAAACTGGCCTTGCTGCTGTTGTCGGCGGCAGCCGCGGTCGCTACTGCGCAAACTCAAACCTACGCTGCGGCGAAGTCGGACCCGGTCGTCCGCACCACCAAAGCCCTCCACTACCGCCCCGGCGCAAACATCAAAATTGAGTTTCGGGGCACGGAACTGATGCAGAGGGGCTCGGGCGAAGCCAAGGTCGAGGCCAAGAAGACCAACATCGCCATCGACGCCAAGTTCGAAGGCATGGAAGATGCGACCAAGTTTGGTCTCGAATACCTGACCTACGTGCTCTGGGCGGTGTCGCCCGAGGGCCGCGCCGTAAACCTGGGCGAAGTTTCACTCGAGCACGGCAAGGGACACGTGAAGGCTCTCACCGACCTCCAGACTTTCGGACTGATCGTGACCGCAGAGCCGTATGCGGCAGTCACGCAACCCGGCAACATGGTCGTCGTCGAGAACGTGTTTGCCGGTGCGGGTGGTGAAGCCATCAGCGCCAAATACGAACTCCTGCGCAGCGGTACATACGCCTCGGTCAACACCCATATCCAGGACGCGATTTTCGGTATCGATCCGAAGACTCCACTTGCCCTGTTTGAGGCGCGAAATGCTGTCCGGATTGCGCGCATCGCGCAAGCAGATCGCTATGCCGCCACCATCCTCACCAAGGCCGAGCTACAGTTGCGCCAAGCCGAGGAAGCCTACCGTCAAAAGCAGTCCCGACCGTCGATCGAGGCGGCCGCCCGCGAAGCCGCGCAAACCGCGGAAGAATCGCGTGTGATGGCGGTCAAGCAGAAAGCGGACGAAGAGGCGCAGGCTCAGGCAGCTGCCGAAAAGAAAGCCGCGGAAGAGAGAGCCGCCCGCGCCCGCGAGGAGGCTGAAGCCCAAACTCGTGCCCGCGCGGAAGCGGAGCAGGCGCGCGCTCAGGCGGAAGCGGCGAAGGCCGAAGCACAAAAGGCGGCCGAAGAAGCGGCCCGACAACGGCAGGAAGCCGAGAAAGCCAAGGCTGAGGCTCTGGCCCAGCAGCAAGTGCTGGCCGCTGAAACGGAGAAAGCACGCCAGTCCGCCGCCGAGTCCGACAAACTGCGCGAGCAAGCGGAAAAGGAAAAGCAGGAAATGCGCGCCCGGCTCTTGCAGCAGCTCAATTCCGTTCTTGCCACCCGCGACACGGCGCGCGGCCTGATTGCCAACCTGTCCGACGTGCTCTTCAAGAGTGGCAGCTTCGAGTTGTTGCCCGGCGCGCGCGAACGGCTCGCCAAGGTGTCGGGTATTGTGCTGGCCTATCAAGGCCTGCGTCTCGCGGTTGAAGGCCACACCGACAGCATCGGCAGCGACGAATACAACCGGCGGCTCTCGGAGCAGCGAGCCGACGCCGTCCGCGACTACCTGGTGCAGCAGGGCATTGACTCCGACGCAATCACCGCCAGCGGCTTCGGCAAGAGCGAACCGGTCGCATCGAACGATACGCCCGAAGGCCGCCAGCAGAACCGCCGCGTGGAACTGGTCGTGTCCGGCAATGCCATTGGCAATGCGGCGGACGCCAGTGCCGAGACCACCGCGTCTTCCCGATTGCAGAAGTAATCGAAAGTCAGCAATAAAAAGCCCCGGGGGCATCCGGCCCCCGGGGGCTAATCAGTGGACGGCGTAGGAGGTTACGCTTCGGCCGCCGCGCTCTTTGCCGTCCACCGTAGCTGCGGCCGGATCTTGGCCACATTCTTCGGCAGGATGTCGAGATAGATGACTGCGTAGCGGAACACCAGCACCGCGAACGTCAGCACCATCAGTGTGGCTGCGAACTCCGTCCACTTCGGCACGTAGTACACGCCTGAACTGGCCTGCAGCCCGGTGATGGAGACGTTCAGCCGGTTTGCCATGAAGCCTCCCACCACCGTGGCGCAGGTCCAGTACAGCGATTGCGGGTTGTTCCGCACCTTGGGCATGTTGAGCAGCACGAGCGGTGCGATGATGAACAACCCGATCTCCAGCCAGAACGATAGCGTTTCTTCGCGCCACCTCCAGAGATAGGGCAGCGCCCCATTCTTCGAAAGATCGACGATGCGGAATATTCCATACAGCGCCAGCAGCGGCGCAATCACCCGTCCTACTTCGCTCAGGATCGCCGGATCCAGTTTCACGTTCAGCGAGCGCACCGAAAGATACAGCGCCATCACCGTAACCGCGAGCCCGGCCGGAATCGCCGAGAGATAGAAGAGCGTTGTCAGATAGGGGCTGTACCAAAGCGGATCAAGCTTGCCTTTGGTCAGCAGGTAGAGTCCGCCAAGAAAGGACTGGTGCAGGGAAGAGAGGACCACGCCCGCCATCACCAGGCCGACCAGAATCTCGTGGTGCCACTTCAGATACCAGGTGCGCAGACGGATCCACGGGATCTTCTCCACTAGAGCGGGCGAGAACTCCAGCGCCAGCACGGTCGAGTACAGCATCACGCACCAGGAAATTTCAAACAGCATGGAGGCACGATTCCACATGAAGATGGGATGCCAGATTCTCCACGGCAGCCCAAGCTCATACATCATGCCGGCAATGACGCTCGAGTATCCCAGGAACGAGACGAGAACCGCTGCCCGCAGTACGGGCCGGTACCGTTCAAAGCCCAGCAGATAAACGGCCGCTGCAATGGCGAATCCGCCGGCCGAAAGACCGACCCCGCAGAGCGTTCCGATTCCCACCCAGAGGCCCCACGGTTGGGGATCGGTCAGGTTCGTGGCCTTCGCAAAACCCAGCGCGAAGCGCGCGTAGGTCGCGTACAGTCCAGCGGCAAAAATCAGCGCCACGATAGCGCGCCACAATGTGATCGTGTCCCGAAACTTAGGGATAGTGCGATTCATGGCCTAGCTCCCTTCCTTGTCGTGCGGCCGCGGGAAGGCAGTTTTGCCTTCCGCGAGTGCAACCGCCTGTCGCCGTTGTGTGATCCAGTACAACCCCGAGAGCAGTCCGCCGCCCACCAGTACTAC
>Ga0209698_10007535_pt1 | contig 11421 bp, 6 predicted proteins | sample LitLauG_LLR_2012_FD_187203 | JGI IMG/M metagenome (GOLD analysis project Ga0209698, IMG submission 187203) | Freshwater sediment microbial communities from Pennsylvania, USA - Little Laurel Run_MetaG_LLR_2012 (SPAdes) (version 2) | ecosystem: Environmental > Aquatic > Freshwater > Creek >... | reverse complement strand
GCCCAAACCATTCCCAGCGCAGACCGAGGTTAAGGGTAAGGTTGTCTTTGACACGCCAGTCGTCCTGAACGTAGAAAGCCAGGTCATTCTCCTTAAAACGGAGAGTCGGATTTCCGGACGCGATAGTGTTCGAAACGGTCGTGCCCGCCAGGAACGAGCTGAAATCAGCATAGTTGTACTGGCCATTGACATCGGGCAGGAAGACGTTGGGCGAGCGCTGTTTTGAATATTCGCCTCCCATCTTTACTGTCATCTTGCCAACCTGCCAGGAAGCGTTGTCCTGGATCTCGTAGACGTTAATGATGCGGCCCTGCGGCAGGTTTGTGGCATAGCCGTAAGTGGGAAATGGCGAGCCGAGAACGATGCTTGTGGGGCAGTTGTTGATGGTCAGCTGCAAGCAACCAGGGAAAGCACCACCCTGGAAACCGAAGTTGGCGCGCGAGTAACTGAAGCGACCCTGGTTGATGAAGTTCGTGCTCCAGTTCCGTACCCAGTCCAGCCCGATCTGCTGGTCACGGCCCGGAACGTCGACCCAGTCACCGATCGCGATGCTTCCCGTAGCGCCACCGGCAACTCCCGTGTTGATGGTCTGCTGGAAGACGTAGCGCCCGAAGAAATTGTCCTTGTTCGTAACCTTAACGTCAACGCGGCCAGTTCCTTCGTAGTCGTTGTAAAGCGCAGGGACCGAACGGCTTACCGTGCCAAACTGGATCGGCACGCAGCCCGCAGGCGCCGGTGTCAGAGTGCAATTCGCACCGTTGGCTGATACCAACTGAGTGGTTAGGTTGTTGTAAGTCGGGCTGCCCGTCGCAATTGCGGTCGGCCCAATCGCCGCAAGCGCTGCCACAGCATTATTGTTAGGGAATGCCGACTGCAACTGCGAAATGCCCGCCGGCGTGGGTGTGATAGTGCTTCCGGTGTTGTCCGGATTGCCGCCGAAGCGGTCCCGCTCAAAGTTGGTCGAACCAAAAAACCAGATCTTGTCCTTCTTGATCGGACCACCGACGGTGCCGCCGAAGCGATTGATCACGACCTTGGGAACCGTGACGGGATTGCAGCCGCTGGTCGTCGGGTCTTGTCCTGGTGTACAGAATCCGAACACAGGACTCTTGGACTGGTTGCCCAGAGAGTCGAAGTGCGAACCCTGATAAAACTCGTACCCAGTCCCATGAAACTGGTTGGTTCCCGACTTCGTGATGTAGTTGACCACAGCGCCCATGTTGCGGCCGTATTCGGCGCTATAGTTGGTCACCACTTGCAATTCGCCGATCGCGTCCTGATTGCCGAAGAAAATTGACGGCCCGCCAACAGAGTTGTCGTTATTGTTCTGCCCGTCAATCTGATAATTGTTCGACCGGGCGCGTTGCCCGTTGACGGCGATTTCCGCGCCGTTGTTGTTGCTGAAACTGGCATCGCCGGCGGTTGCAATCCCTGGCACAAAGAGCGCCAGCGAGTCCAGCGTGTTGCCCACCGGAAGTTCTTCTGCCTTCTTGGAGTCAAAGCTGGCAGAAATCTGCTGCGTATTGGATTCCACGAGTGGCGCCGTACCTTCGACCGTCACCGTCTCGCTGGCGGCACCTAGCTCCATTTTCACTGCACCCACAGAGGTGTCGTCGCCCACTGTTACTCCCAAGCCTTTCGACTCGTAGCTGCGGTAGTGAGCAGCCTCGATCTTCACGTCGTAATTTCCTGGTGGCAAGCTTCGCAAAGTGAAGTTGCCAGTCGACGTGGTGGAGGCGTTGAATTCACGGTTCGTCGCAAGGTGCTTCGCGGTGATCTTCGCCCCCGTCACCACGGCTCCCGAAGGGTCTTCCACGGTGCCCGAAATCGATCCGGTGACGATACCTTGGGCCAAGGTGAAGGTGGCACAAAACACAACGGCTAGTACTGCTAGCAGTGATGTGAGCTTGATTCGAAAATCGTATTCCATTGAAGTCTCCTAAGAACAGTAGTACCTGGAAGCCAGCATTCCTTAACAGGGTCGAGAAATGCGCTTGCTCGCATGACGCACTACGGCAAGCACGAAACGGAACCTGTTAACTAAGCAACTAACGTTCCAAAACAGGAGCAAATAACATATTGTATTTTCATATGGTTACGTCTGTTGAGGCTGTCAGATACCGTATTGTGGAGCTACACCTCAAAATCCCCTATGAAATCCTGTATTTTCTTGGGAGAACACCCGGTAGTCATATGACAGAATGAAGCGTGGATCTTCGGGGCTTCAACAAGGGAATCGAGCACTTCAACAACGGAGAGTTTTTTGAAGCTCACGAGGTCTGGGAGGACGTGTGGCGTGCCGTCGATTCCCCCCAAGAAAAACGATTTGTTCAGGGGCTGATCCAGGTGGCCGTCGCCCTTCATCACCATTCGACCGGCAACCATGTTGGCGCCCAGTCCCTGCTCAAACGCGCGACGCGCAATCTGGCGGGGTATCCTGCGGACTTCGGCCGTATCGACCTTGCGCTGCTTTTGCTGTCGCTCGACGGCTGGCTCCACGCTCTGCAAGATGGGTCAGCCGTGCCCGCTCAGCCTCGCGTGGAATTGACACGGCATTAGCTGCGCCACGACTTCAGTCTTCGGCCCCGCGAAAGTTTTGTCTTGGAGCCGTCTTTCTTCTTGAGATCACCGCCGAGTTTTCTTCCGCCGTGCGACCGGAGCTTCCTTCTGTTCTCCCGGGGCAAGAACACGGCGCACGATCGGAGTGTTGAGCTTGTATTTGCGCTCGATCATATTCCCGCTTGTGTCCTTCACCCGCAGCACAAAGACTGGCAGCGTGCCCTCTTTCCCGAAGTCCTCGCGGCTGACGGTTACCGGCAGGAAGCCCTCGAAGTTTCGCTCCCGGTAAGCCGTCTCGTAACGATGTTTACGCAGGTTCCAGGTGAAAACCCGTACCTGGTCATAGTCGAACTGCTGCCCGTCCTTCGGTTCCGTGAGCACGGTGAGATACTCCGGCACTTTCTTGTCGCCGTCCTGAATCTGGTTAAGCGCGAAGAAGGCCACCAATCGCTGACCTTCGGCATACTGTGCGATCTCCAGCGGGACATCAAGGTCCACCAGACGCCCGAGAACCCATCCCACTCGCCTCTGGCTGTCGCGTGCCAGCCACCAATCTTCGAGGACCTGCTGGGGGCCTTCAGCGTTTTCAGCACTCTTCTGGCTTTTCGGGGGCGGTGACGCCGCTCCGGGCTTCTGGGCCGTACCTCGCTTCAGCATGGCGAGTTTCTCGCCCGCAGCAAGCTGGTAAAGATGCTCTGTGTCGCGGCCGGGTTCGATGTGAAGATTGGTGTCGTTTCGCGTGGTCCCGTTGGCCTGGACAGGTGTGTTCAGGTTGTCTTTCGCCATCTTCTGAAAGCCGTCGTAGACATCCTGACCCACCACGTAGCGCTGCTCAATCCAGCCCTCGGCTCCATTCGCCGCACGCACGCGCAGGAACCGGCGCTGCCGTTCGAGCACTTCCACGCGATCGCCGTTCTTCACCACACCGGTTTTGTTGTAAACGGCGGCCAGACGGTCGCGGAGATTCACTTGCGGCGCGGAAACGTAGTCAACTTCGAGGACTTTTCTGCGCCCGTGGCCACAACCGGCAAGCAGCAAGCAGGTCGCCAGAAGAACTGCAGGCAGACAATGGGAGATTCGCTTTCGCGCAGACACCTTCACAGGATATGTAGAACACTATAGCGCGAGCGCCTGCGGCAAGCATTGACGGGGAGAGCACGTAAGTACGTAGCGGAAGATTCAGTCTCCGAAACAGATGCCGATCGCCCGCGCGGCGCACACCAACTCTCCATTCGGATCCACCGCCTTCATTAGCCCCACGGCATCGGCAATATCGACCGCGCGAATTCGCTCCTGCTGCAGACAAACCACCTTGCCGAATCCGCCAGCCGCGATCAGGTCCACCGCGGCCACACCGAAGCGGGTCGCCAGCACGCGGTCGAACGCCGAAGGCGAACCGCCACGCTGGATGTGTCCCAGAATGCTCACGCGCACTTCCTTATGCGAGAACAGCCCAATCGCATCACCCACCAGACTGCCCACCGAGCCTCCGCGCGACATGTGCTTGAGTTCCGAAGGAATTTGTATACCCTCGGCGACCACCACCAGAGTGAACCGCTTGCCGTAGCTTTCCCGCTTTGCGATGTAGTCGCACACCTTCTCTACGCTAAACGGAATCTCCGGCAGGAGGATGATGTGCGCGCCGCCGGCGATGCCCGCCTCCAAGGCAATCCAGCCAGCATCACGGCCCATCAACTCGATCACCATTACCCGGTGGTGCGACTCAGCCGTCGTATGCAGCTTGTCGATGGCCTCGGTAGCGGTGTTCACCGCGGTGTCGAATCCGAAAGTGACTTCGGTGGCCGAAAGATCGTTGTCAATCGTTTTGGGCACACCCACAATCTTCATGCCCTTCTGGAACAGCTCCAGCGCGATCTTTTGCGAGCCATCGCCGCCGATTGTGATGATGGCGTCGATTCCCAGCTTGTGCTGGTTCGCGATCACTTCACCGGAAATGTCGCGCACCAGTTGCTTCCCGTCCTCAACGGTCTTGTAGTGAAAAGGATCTCCGCGATTGGTGGTGCCCAGGATCGTGCCTCCGCGCGGCAGAATCCCGCTGACATCTCGCAACGTGAGTTCGCGCGACCGCTCGGGCCAGATCAAGCCGTCGAAGCCATCCGGAATGCCGATCACCTTCCACTTGTATTTCAGGATGGCGCACTTCACCGCCGCCCGAATCACGGCGTTCAGGCCGGGAGCGTCTCCGCCTCCGGTGCAAATGCCAATGCATTTGATGCCGCTCATCAGAAATCACGCACCAGAATTGAATGAAGGTTGATCACTTCCGATCATACATTCTCGCGGCGTAAGCAGGGCAAGGTTACGCAGGAACGTACCGCGTGGATGGCCGAGATGGGAATGAATTGCAATCAGAGGCTCCCGGTTCAAAACCCGGCCGCTTCTGACCTTCCTGCGATCGCTTCTTGGTCTATTGCACCGTGAAGGTTATGTTGCCCTGGATCAAGCCCGACGTTGCGGTGATGGTCACAGGAGTCGGCGTAGACGGCTGTAGCGTTGTCACCTGTCCTGAGATAACCGTTGCCACTGCGGTATTCGACGAGGTCCATTGTGCCGAAGTCGTCAGGTCAACTGTGCCGCCACTCTGCAAGGTACCGATAGCCGAAAATTGGGTCTGGGTGTTTGGACTGAGGCTGGATGTTGCGGGCGTAATTTTGATCGAGGTCAGTCCTGCTACGCTGATGGTCGCGGTTGTGGTGCCACTGATGTTGGCGGAGTTGGCTGTGATCGTTGTGGTTCCAACGGACACTCCGGCAAGTAATCCGGTCGTGCTGACTGTAGCGACCGTAGAATCGGAGGTGCTCCAGAATATGTTTTTCGTTAGCGTCTTGGTGCTGCCGTCGTCGTACGTGCCGGTGGCGGTCATCTGCAAGGTCGAGCCCGCCTGCACAGTCGGCGTCACCGGATCCACCGTGATCGTGGTCAAGGTCGGGTTGACGAAGAACCCATGGCAACCGGCCGCGAGCGCCACGCTGATGAGAATTGAAAAGGACAGAAGAACCCGGATTTTCTGCTTAGCCATCGGCATGCTGAAGAGCCTTGTAAGTATCCTTAAATTCCCCGAGCGACCGGATGCTGCTGGCTCGGAACTATCCTTTGTTATGAACGCAACAGGTCTTCCTTCTTGCAGAATTTTGATGCATTCCGAACCGGCACAGCACACAAAATTCCACAACCAAAACGGAACGTCCCGTGCAGCGTTGTTGAGGAAAATTGTAGCAGACCGCACCCGCCGGCCAAGGTACCGTTAGGGCTTCCCACCCTGTACCGTTGGGCCGCAGGGAAAGAGGTTACCGTTGCCAGTGCAGCGATCTCTCCATCCGGGGATCAACCCCAACAGTACCGGGAAATCTCTCGCCGGGACTGCAGGCGCCGCGCTCCTAGTGCATGCTCTCAACGATCATCGCGATTCCCTGGCCGCCGCCGATGCAGGCCGTCGCCAGGCCATATTTCTTGTTCCGACGCCGCAATTCGTAAAGAAGTGTAATCACCAGTCGGGTCCCGGTCGCACCTAACGGATGACCCAGGGCAATCGCGCCTCCGTTGACGTTCACCTTTTCTCGATCCAGGCCGAGTTCCTTCTCCACCGCGAGATATTGCGCCGCGAACGCTTCGTTCACCTCGATCAGGTCGATATAGTCAAGCGTCAGGCCCGCCTTCTGCAACGCCAATTTCGTCGCCGGGACCGGACCCCGGCCCATGATTTTCGGCTCGACCCCCGCCACTCCCCAGCTCACGACTCTCCCGAGGGGTTTCAGGTTGCGCTTCTGCGCGGCCTCCAGCGACATCACCACGACCGCCGCTCCACCATCGACAATCCCGCTGGCGTTCCCCGCCGTGACCGTTCCGTTCTTGCCAAACGCTGGCTTCAGCTTGGCGAGTCCTTCCATGGTGGTCTGCGGGCGGCGATGATCATCCTCAGCAAGGGACTCTCCTGTCGACTCGCCTTTTGAATTCCTAAGAGCTACCGGGACGATCTCCTCCTGCAGCCGCCCCGCCTTGTACGCCTCATCAGCAAGCTGCTGCGAGCGCAGCGCGAATTCATCCTGCATCTGCCGGGTAATTCCCTGCTGCTCACCGTACAGCTCGGCCGTGTTCGCCATGTAAAGTCCGCAATAGCTGTCGAGCAGCGCCACCATGAGGGAGTCTTCCAGTTTGCCGCCCGGCGCCAAGGTGAAGCCATCGCGTCCACGAATGACGAAGGGTGCTTGCGACATCGCCTCCATGCCCCCCGCCAATACCATGCTCGCCTCGCCCAACTGTACGAGCTGGGCCGCGTTAACGATCGCCTGCATCCCTGAACCGCAAAGCCGGTTCACGGTCAATGCCGGAGTCTCAATGGGCAGCCCGGCCCGCAAACCGACGTGTCGCGCGCCGTAAAGCGCGTCGCCAGTAGTCTGCTGCGCATTGCCCATCACCACGTGATCAAACTCTTTCTCATCGACTCCCGCGCGCTCAATCGCGCCCTTCGCCGCGATCGCCCCCAGCTCCATGGCAGAAAAGTCTTTGAGTTTGCCGCAATAGCGGCCCATCGGCGTACGGGCGCCGCTCACGATCGCAATATCGCCTGGTTTCAACATGGAATTCCTTATAGATGAGAACGAAATGGCACTACGAAACTTCCCAGTCTAGCAGCGGCGGCATCTCTACTCAACCGCGCCGGGGGGGTTAGAACTTAGCGGGAGAAATTCTCACCCCTAACTTCTTGGTAAACAGCCGAGTTTTGCCCTCTTCGTGGCATGCAAGCGGAGGAAATTTTCACCGGAAATTCTCGATGAGTGTAAATGCCTGATTGCAAGCGTTATCATTCCATCTGTGTAACGGTAAGCTGCATCGTCGGTAGGGTCGTTTCTTGCTGGGATGTTCGAGGTATTCTTGCAGTGAGACATAAGCGATGAGGGGAGACAAAGGATGTCCGACCCAAAGAGCATGAAGTTGGCATTGCTCCTGTTTGTTCTTTCAGTAGTTCCACTCGCTGCAGGACGCTGCCACGGTTCCGGGGGAGGACATTCCGGAGGAACCCATTCTTCCCATTCCCACAGTGCCGCAAGCCATCATTCCGGATATACCACCAACCATGGAATCAGGCATCATAGGCATGAACGGATCAAAAGATCACGGGCGGCTCGGCACGACTTCATGAGCCAGCATCCCTGCCCATCCACGAGAAAAGCAAACGGACGGTGCCCCGGCTACGTGGTCGATCATGTTAACCCTCTGGAATGCGGCGGCGCAGACACGCCGAGCAACATGCAGTGGCAGACTGTTGCGGCCCGTAAGGCCAACGACAAGACAGAGGGCAGATGTCTCTAGGAGCCGACCTCGTCTCAGCTTCGATCTCGCGTGCTGGACATGAGTGTAATCGCATTACAACAGTTAAGAATTCCTGTGCGCGGAAAATCACGCGATACTTGGTGGACACTCACCGCCGCAACTTAGCGCGCTCCCACGGTGGTGAGGAAAACCTCTAATGGCCAATTCGAGCCTCGCTACTGTGGCAGCCCTACCTTCCGTACTAGGTCAGCAAATCGTGGGTCGGAACGCAGGGGATCGAGTTGGAAGTAGGTCTTCAAAGCTACCAGCATCCGATCGTGCTCCTGATACGCGGTGTTGAGCCATTGGAATGCCTGATCTTCGTCTCCCAAGTCTGTATAGAACATCGCAATCATGAACGCCGAATAGGAACCGGTCTTACGTTGCGCGAGCCGGACTTCAATCCCCTTAGTAACAGCGCCCTTCCACCCTCCGGAACGAAAACCTTCCTCCAGGGCAGACGCGAATTCCGATTCGCCTCGCTCGCCCGAAAGCTTGCCGAAGGTCTTCCATTCCTCAATCATCTGCGGGTACATACGTTTTCCCCAATACGCCCAGGCCAGACAATTGTGCACCACGGCGAAGGTTGGGTTCTCATCGGCTAGTTTCTTGCACACGGAAATGGACTCATCGAACTGCCGTCCATACATGTGAACAACTCCGAGCTGGTAGCTGATGATAGGAGAAAGGGGATCGAGCTGGTGGGCACGGGTGGCCTCGGAAATGGATTCCTGCTCTCTACCGCCCAGCAAACCAATATCCTGCGCATACCATTGGTGGGCCGTGGCATCGTTGGGGTCGAGCTCCAAAGCCTTTTTGTATTCCGCCAGTCCTTCGTCGATGTGCAACGCCTCCATGGCATTGCTGGCCAGAATGGCATGGGCGTGGGCCAGGGTCGGGTCCAACTCCAGCGCCTTGCGCGCGGCGGCATTCGACTGCAGAAGATTCTCGCTGGGATCGCCTCCATACCCGATCAACACAGAATGGGCGTCAGCCAGGCCCGAATATGCCAACGCGTAGCCGGGATCTTTTGCGATGGCTTGATTGAAATCGGAGATTGCGGTGGCAATGTCCGAAGGGGTTCGTTTGTTCCATGAGTAGCGCCCTTTTAAATACAGCTCGTAGGCCTCGGGATCTTGCGTGCCCTGATTGGTGACCCGCTGCTTTTCTGAAGTGCTAAGCTTGGAACGCAACTTTTCCGCCAGGTCGCCTGCAATCTGCTGTTGCAACGAGATGATATTTGCGCTCTTGCTGCTGTAGTGCTGTCCCCAGATTTCGGTACTGTCCCGAACATCGGTAAGCTCGGCATTTATTTCGATCATGTCGCCCCGTGGAACTACACGACCGCTGACCAGCGCCGACACACCCAAATCGTTACCGACCTTCTGTACATCCACATCCTTGCCCTTGTAGCGGAAGACCGAGTGCCGCGACTTTACCTTCAGGTCAGGCACATGCGTGAGGTTGTCGATCAAGGATTCGGTAATGCCATCGCTGAGATAGTCGGTATTGGCATCGCCACTCCCGTTAGTGAAGGGCAGCACGGCAATGGAATCAATCTGGGCTGTCCTGCCAGATCGCAGGTACCTGGTGCCCGCCGTCACAAGCCCAATGGCCACAATGCAGGCAGCCAGGACGGCCCAGAGCTTGCGGTGTATGAGTTTTCTGTCGGACGATGCCTGCGCAGCAACTATGGTGGTGGAATCAGTATCGCGCTTCAACCGTTGCAAATCGGTGCGAATCTCAGAAGCGCTCTGATAACGCAGGTTTCGGTCTTTTTCCAAAGCCTTGTTGATGATCCGTTCTAAATCCGCGGGTAGATCGGGATTCAGCCGCACCGGCGATGTTGGTGTCCCATCCAGAATCGCTTTGAAGATCACTCCCGAACTCTCCCCACGGAACGGCATCGTCCCCGTTGCCATTTCGTAAAGGACTGCGCCGTAGGAGAACAAATCTGTGCGTGTATCCAATTCCTTCGTGCGGACTTGTTCCGGAGACATGTATGCGATTGTGCCCACCGCGCTTCCGGCACTGGTAAGGTGTTCTTCCACCGTCACCGTTGGTTGGGCGGTGATCCCACCTTCTCCAGCGCTTCTGGGGGCGGGCGTTAGTTTAGCGAGTCCAAAATCGAGGATCTTGGCGTGCCCACGCTTCGTCACGAAGATATTGGCTGGCTTGATGTCACGATGAACGATACCTGCCGAGTGCGCGGCGTCGAGTGCGTCCGCAATCTCGATGGCCAAGGGCAAAAGAAACTCCGTTTCCAGGGGTCGCCCCGCAATCCTGTGCTGCAGTGTCATGCCATCGAGGTATTCCATGGCGATGAAGGACTGACCGTCGTGTTTGCCGATTTCGTAGATGGTGCAAATGTTCGGGTGATTCAGAGCAGATGCAGCGCGCGCCTCACGGCGGAACCGTTCCAGTGCCTGCGGGTCTTGTGCCACCTCGTCAGGCAGAAACTTCAACGCGACAAAACGACCAAGATCGGTGTCCTCGGCCTTGTAGACCACACCCATCCCGCCACCGCCGAGTTTCTCGATGACGCGGTAGTGCGAGATGGTCTGGCCAATCATTGGGCTGAAATGTTAAGACTGGAGTTAAGGCAAGTCAATGAAGGCGAGGGAGTTGGCTATTTACACAAGCGTCAGTTGGCGATAAATCGCGATTACACTCATCGACCACGCTCTCGGACCTGGGTGCGCACGCTTACCTCCTCCTCTTGCCAAAAGCGGCTACTAAACCCGAACCCAAAACCCTAGGCTTATGTCCTCGCGTCGTGAAGTTCTGACTCCTCTGTTTTGGCTTCTCACTAAAAGGGGGCGGCCATTTCCTACGATGGGTCCTGTCTACCGGAGCTGGGAAATTAAGAGTTGATGCCCCCCTAGCTGGGCACCAATGCTAACGACGTGCTGACAGCATCTCCAACGGCACGAGTTGGAACATCAATTCTTCTTCCCTCTTTGAAAATTCAGCGCCGCATCGAGAACATACGAAATCCCAGACCTGGGAATTGCGTTCTTCGGCCGACCCGACGATCAGAGCACCACAATCGTCGTTTGGACATAGGGCACACACCGCCATCACTTCAGCTTCTTCGCCTACCATAGTGGTTCTCCTGGCCTAAGCAAGCTTGTCAGAGCCCCTTCCGATATGCCAGAGTAGGAGTCACTCCCCGTTGTGATCGGCATCACGATTCAGAAGATTGGTCCCCAGTAATGGTGGTCGGGGGCTAGGTTTGGGATTCCGTCTTGGCGGGTGGCCTTTCCCTGCACGGGTCCTCCCTCCCGGAACCAAGAATTTAAAATTTGAAAATTCGCATCTTCAACGCGGTCACCGTAAGTCTCTGCACGTTGACTTGCAATCCGGAATTCGCCCCCTTGTGTAGCGAAGCTTTCTTGGTGTGGCACTCAACTCCTGTAAAGGAACGGTATTGATGCTTGCTCTTGGTAGCTTCCTTTCCTCGCCAATCCTTCGTGCTTGCAGCTCGTCGCAACCGAATACGCTTTCAAGTCATTTTTGTGAAACGTGCGA
>Ga0209698_10007534_pt1 | contig 11422 bp, 3 predicted proteins | sample LitLauG_LLR_2012_FD_187203 | JGI IMG/M metagenome (GOLD analysis project Ga0209698, IMG submission 187203) | Freshwater sediment microbial communities from Pennsylvania, USA - Little Laurel Run_MetaG_LLR_2012 (SPAdes) (version 2) | ecosystem: Environmental > Aquatic > Freshwater > Creek >... | reverse complement strand
ATATCGATCCTCCCACCGAGATCATCGACCAGGGTGCCACGCAACTCTGGCACATCACCCACAACGGTGTGGACACTCACTTCATCCACTTCCATCTGTTCAACGTGCAGGTGATCAACCGCTCGGCCTGGGACGGCACCAAGAGACCGCCCGACCAGAACGAACTGGGTTGGAAGGACACCGTCCGGATGAATCCCTTGGAAGACGTCCTGGTAGCGTTGAAACCGATCCAGCCGGTTCCTCCATTCCCGGTTCGCGACAGTTACCGGCTCATGGATGTCACGATGCCGGCAGGCAGCAACTGCCCCGACCCGGCGAATCTGACCACGAGTTCACCAACCCCGCCACCTTGCTCGATTTTCACCGGCAGGGACCCAATCACCAACAATCCAACACCTACCCCGAACGCAGTTCAGAACTATGGCTGGGAGTACGTCTGGCACTGTCACATTCTGGGCCATGAAGAGAACGACATGATGAGGGCTATCGCCTTTAACGTGCCGCCGGAAGCGCCTTCGAATCTGACCGTAGTCTCGGCTGTTGCTCCAGCTACCGGACTGAGCCTGAGCTGGACCGACAACTCCGCCAGCGAGACCGGCTTCACGCTCGAGAAAGCGGACGATGCCGCCTTCACGGCGAACGTTGTCGACACTAATGTGCCCCCGATTGCCGGGTCGACCGACACCAATGGGCAAGGAATCACCTGGGGTGGAACTCAAACGTTTAACGACGCCAGCGCTGCCTCCGGTTACTACCGGGTCCGGGCGTTCAAACCGCAAGCCAGCTATTGGACCGGCGGACTCGTGACCTCGGCTTGGTCCAACGTCGTGTCCTTTGGAGCGTCGGCGGCTTCAGTATCTCCCGCAGCGCTGAACTTCGGAACTTGGACGGTCGGTACGTCCAGCACTCCTCCGCTGCCCACCACGCTCTCTAACCGGGGTACCGCGCCGTTTACCTACGCTCTAATAATACAGGGCACGAATTCAGGTGACTTCGTGGTTGTCTCCGACCCGTGCGGCGGGACCGTGGCGGGAGGCGCGAACTGCCCGATCAGCCTGATGTTTACGCCAAGCGTTACCGGGCCCGAGTCCGCGAGCCTGAGCATCACCACCGTTCCCGCATCGCCAGCCCTGACGGTCTTGCTGACCGGCGCGGGTGGTGGAGCACTGCCGTTGCTGACGGTTACGGCCAACAATGCCACGATGAGGTACGGCAGCGCGGTTCCGGCCCTGACCTTCAGTTACAACCCTCCGAACCCAGTTGGCGTAACGCCGCCGATCTGCACGACGACGGCGACCAGCACCAACGCTACTCCGGTCGGGACGTATCCGATCACCTGCGCGGGAGCTTCCGGCAATTACACATTTACCTATGTCGCGGGCACGATGTCGGTCACGCCGGCACCCTTGACCATTTGGGCCAGCAACGGCGCCATGACCTATGGTGGAACACCTCCAGCGATCACGGCCAGTTACGTCGGCTTGGTGGCGGGTGACACGGCGGCTATCTTCACGTCGCCCACAACGCCACCCATTGTGGCGCCGACTTGCATGACGTCCCCCGTGTTGAACAACACCTCGCCGGTGGGGAACTACCCGAGCAGATGCGCGGGCGCGGTCGATCCCAACTACACCATCAGCTATGCGGCGGGAGTCGTCAGCATCCGGAAGGCGGCGCTTACCATCACTGCCACCGCAACCCGGACGTACGGCTCACCCAATCCGTCGCCCTTCCCGCTCACTGGGATTGGCTTGGTGAACGGCGATTCGATTGCTTCGCTGAACCTCGCCGTCATTTGCAGCACGACGGCGACCACCGCCAGCCCGGTCGGGTCGTACCCGATCACCTGCACCGGCCCGGCTTCCACCGCCACCTACAACATCACTTATACGGGGGGTACGCTGACGGTCACCGGGGCTCCGTTGACCATCACCGCCGGCAACGGCACGATGGTGTACGGCGGAACGGTGCCGACGATCACTCCCACTTTCAGTGGGTTCGTTCTCGGTCAGACCAACCTGACAGCCCTCACGGCGCAGCCGACGTGTTCGACCACGGCAACGTCGACCAGCAGCGTGGGCAGCTACCCGAGCAGTTGCTTGGGCGCGGTAGCTCCCAACTACGCAATCAACTATGTCACCGGCTCCGTCACAGTGACTCCGGCAACGCTGACGGTGACCGCCCCCAACGCCGCCATGGTGTACGGGGGACCGATGCCGACGTTCACCGCCACGGCCACGGGGCTGGTGGCGCCTGACACGTTACTGTCCCTCGGCGTGACTTGCACCACAACGGCCACCGTGGCCAGTCCGGTGGGCAGCTACGCGATCAAATGCTCGGGGGTTACGTCCACCAACTACAACGTGACCTACGTCCCGGGCACGCTGACCATAACTCCGGCAGCGTTGATCGTGACGGCCAGCAACGCGACCAAGGTGTACGGCGCACCGCTGCCCGCGCTAACCGCCACGACCACGGGGTTGGTGGCGCCGGACACACTGGCGTCGCTCGGCGTCACCTGCACCACGACGGCCACAGCTGCCAGCCCGGTGGGAGCATACCCGATCACCTGTTCGGGTGTAACTTCCACCAACTATACCGTGACCTATGTTCCGGGCACGTTGACCATCACCCCGGCAGCTTTGACGATCGCTGCCAACAACGCGACCAGGGCGTACGGTGCGCCGCTCCCGGCATTCACCGCCACTTACACTGGCTTCGTGAACGGGGACACGGCGGCTTCGCTGACCGGTGCGCTCGCCTGCACCACGACCGCCACCGTTGCCAGCCCGGCGGGAACCTACCCGATCAATTGCTCGGGTCAGACTTCGGTCAACTACACCATCGTGTACACGCCGGGGACGTTAACGGTCACTGCTGTGCCGTTGACGATCGCTGCCAACAACGCAACCAAGGCGTACGGTGCGCCGCTCCCGGCGTTCTCCGCCACTTACACGGGCTTCGTGAACGGGGACACGGCGGCTTCGCTGACCGGTGCGCTCGCCTGCGGCACCACGGCCACCGCTGCCAGCCCGGTGGGAACCTACCCGATCAATTGTTCGGGCCAGACTTCCACCAACTACACCATCACCTACGCGCCAGCCACGTTAACGGTCACTGCTGTGCCGTTGACTCTGACGGCCAATCCTGCGGCAAAGGCGTACGGTGCGCCGCTGCCGGTTTTCACGGTCACAGGCACGGGCTTCGTCAACGGTGATGCCGTTGGGTCGCTGCTGGGGGCGCTGTCGTGCACCACAACCGCAAACGCGACGAGTCCGGTGGGATCGTACCCGATCAACTGCACGGGTCTGACTTCCCCGAACTACACAATCACCTACGCTCCGGGAACGCTCACCGTGACTCCGGCGTCACTCATCATCACCGCCCCGAACGCCACCCGTATCTGGGGCTTCGCCAATCCTGCGTTCACTGCCACGGCCACGGGCCTGGTGACCCCGCCTGATACGCTCGCGTCGCTCGGCGTGTCTTGCACCTCGGCTGCGACCGCAACCAGTGCCATCGGGAGTTACGCCATCACTTGTTCTGGTGTAATCTCTGCCAACTACTCCACCAGCTACGTTCCGGGCATGCTGACTGTAACCAACGCCGTTCAGCTGACGCCTGCATCGCTTATTTTCACAGCGCAAAACGTCGGCACGACCAGCGCGTTCCAGACTGCAACCCTGAGGAACATCGGCGGCTCCACGATGACGTTCGGCAACGCCATCACCGCTAACTTCCTGCGTGGCGGAGCAGGTGGCGGCACTTGCGGCACCACTCTCGCCGCCGGCGCCACCTGCACCATCAACGTCCGCTTCCGGCCGACGACGACAGGTGTCCTTACCGGCACTCTGACCGTCACCTCGGCGCTCGCGGGATCGGGCGTGGTTGCCCTCAGTGGTACGGGCAACGGAGCCGTGGCTGCGGTTTCGCCAGCAACGACGGCAGCTGCGCCTTTCAACTTTGGCGGCGTGACCCGCGGCCAGGTTTCGGCGCCACTCACCGTAACCGTCACTAACAACGGGACGACCCCCATGACCTTCAACACCAACAACGGTTTCACCCTCGGGGGCAACAGCGCAGCTCAGTTCCGGCTGACCACGGGTGGTTCCTGTGTGAACGGGGGAACGTTGCCAGCACTTGGAAGTTGCACCCTCACGGTGACCTTCGCGCCCACGGCGGCTACCGCCCGGAACACGAAGAACGCAACTGTGACCATCCGCAGCAACGCCACCAACGGCAACCAGTTCGTGTATGTCAGGGGCGCTGCTCAGTAGGCACCGGGGCGTTCTCGAAGCACTGATTGCTCTAGCCATACTGCCCGCGAGACTCTCTCGCGGGCAGTTTTTTGTTCAGCCTCAAGAAATCGGCCTTTCGCCAGGATAGCCCGCGGATTATCATCGCCAAGCTGTCTCGGGACCCGACCGCAAACAAGCCCCCCGGCTGCGACACCCGCTCAGACTGAACTTTGCTTCTTCTGACGCAACGGCGAATCAAACCGGGCAAGCAGGCTGTGGCGGCGAGTTCGCGAATGGTGATCTGGGGAAGCGGAGAATTCGCATGACGCAGGAAGAGATCCGACTCCACGAGTCGGGGGCTCGCAAGAAGCACTGGAAGCGCTGGGGGCCGTATCTTAGCGAACGAGCTTGGGGCACGGTTCGCGAGGATTACAGCCCGTACGGCACCGCCTGGGAATATCTGCCTCACGATCACGCCCGTTCCCGCGCCTACCGCTGGAATGAAGATGGACTGGCCGGCATCAGCGATCGCCGGCAGATGACGTGTTTCGCGCTCGCTCTGTGGAATGAGCGCGATCCGATCCTGAAGGAGCGTCTTTTCGGTCTGACCGGAAACGAGGGCAACCACGGCGAGGACGTGAAGGAATACTACTTCTACCTCGACTCGACGCCCACGCACTCCTACATGAAGTATCTCTACAAGTACCCGCAAGCGGAATTTCCCTACGGTCAACTGGTGCAGGAAAACCGGCGGCGCGGCAAAGATCAGCCGGAATTCGAACTGCTCGACACCGGAGTGTTCGAAGACAGCCGCTACTTCGATGTTTTCGTCGAATACGCCAAGGCCGACACGGAAGACATTCTCATCAAGATCACCGTCGCCAATCGCGGGCCCGAGGCCGCGAACCTTCGCCTGCTGCCCACGATCTGGTTTCGCAACACATGGTCGTGGGGAGACGCGCGGCGGCGTCCGGAACTGCGCCAGACACGCAGCGCGCCCGACCCCGTGATTGAACTCAACCACGATCACCCCGGCCATCGCTGGCTCTGCTGTGAAGGTTCGCCCCAGTTGCTGTTCACCGAGAACGAGACCAATGTCCGCCGCCTGTTTGGCGCCGAGAACCGCACTCCCTACGTGAAGGATGGAATCAACAACCACATCGTGCACCGCGCCGCGGAGGCGGTAAACCCGCAAAACAAGGGCACCAAGGCCGCGGCGCACTACCAGCTCACGGTGGGTGCGGGCCAGAGCGTCGACGTCCGCCTGCGTCTGACGGACTCCGACTTGAAAGCCCTAAACGCCTTTACCACCTTCGACGATATTTTCGCCCAGCGACAGCACGAGGCCGACGAGTACTACGCCACCGTCATTCCGCAAGAACTCTCCGACGACGCGAAGAACGTGATGCGCCAGGGCTTCGCCGGCATGCTGTGGACCAAGCAGTTTTATCACTACGTGGTCAAAGATTGGCTGGAAGGCGATCCCGGCAACCCTTCCCCGCCCGCGGAACGCGAGAACGGGCGCAACCACGAATGGACGCACCTCTACAACGCCGACGTGATTTCCATGCCCGACAAGTGGGAGTACCCCTGGTACGCGGCGTGGGACCTCGCCTTCCACTGCATTCCTCTCGCGCTGGTCGATCCCGACTTCGCCAAAGAGCAGCTCACGCTCATGCTGCGCGAGTGGTACATGCACCCCAACGGGCAGATTCCGGCATACGAGTGGGCGTTCGGCGACGTGAATCCTCCGGTGCACGCCTGGGCCGCGTGGCGAGTCTACAAGATCGACAAAAAGCGCAAGGGCAAAGGCGACCGTTCTTTCCTGCAACGCGTATTTCACAAGCTGATGTTGAACTTCACCTGGTGGGTAAACCGCAAAGATGCCGAGGGCATGAACATCTTCCAGGGCGGATTCCTGGGCCTGGACAATATCGGCGTGTTCGACCGCAGCGCGCCGTTGCCTACCGGCGGTTACATCGAACAGTCGGATGGCACCAGTTGGATGGCGATGTACACGCTGAACCTACTGGCCATCGCTTTGGAACTCGCCAGCGAAGAACCCTGCTATGAAGACGTGGCCAGCAAGTTCTGGGAGCACTTCGTCTACATCGCGCATGCCATGAGCCATCGCGGCCGTGACGGCATGGGGTTATGGCACGAGGGAGACGGTTTCTTTTACGACGTTCTGAAGTTGCCGGACGGCGCTCATTTCCCCATGAAGATCCGTTCGATGGTGGGACTGATCCCGCTATTTGCGGTTGAAACACTGGAACCGGAAGTGCTCGACCGGTTACCCGATTTCAAAAGGCGCCTCGAATGGTTCATCGAAAACCGGCCTGATCTCACGCAAAATCTGGCCTGCATGAGCGCCGAAGGCATGCGCGAGCGCAGGCTGTTGTCCATCGCGAATCAGGAACAACTGCGCAGCATTCTGAAGGTCATGCTGGACGAAAATGAATTTCTCTCACCGTACGGGATTCGAGCCCTCTCGCAGTTTCATCGCGACCACCCCTACACCCTGCGCGTCGACGGGAACGAGCACCGGGTCGACTACCAGCCTGGAGAATCGACCACCGGGTTATTCGGGGGCAACTCCAACTGGCGCGGTCCGATCTGGTTTCCGGTCAACTTCCTCCTCGTCGAGGCGCTGCAGAAATTCCATCACTACCTCGGGGACGACTTCAAGGTCGAATTCCCCACCGGTTCGGGCAAGATGTTCACCCTCTGGGAGGTGGCCGGCGAATTGTCACGCCGCATGACCAACATATTCCTGCGTGACGACGCGGGCCGGCGGCCAGTCTTCGGAACTCAGGAAAAGTTCCAGACCGACCCGCACTGGCGCGATCTGGTTCTGTTTCATGAATATTTCCACGGAGACTCGGGCGCTGGCGTCGGCGCCAGCCATCAGACCGGATGGACCGGCGTGGTGACCAAATTGATGCAGCAGAGCGGCGAGGCGCGGGAGAAGAAAAGCTGAACCGTTGCTCACCCCCCGGCAAAGTCCCGGGCACGTTTTGCACTGAAAACGCTCGGCTCGATCCCCACCGAACTCGGAGCTGTCGACAACCAGGACATCCTGAGCTGGACATTCACCCCGCAGGGGCAGACGCAGACGGCTAGAAGCCCAGGCTGGCAGACCGGCGCCCACACACTGGTTCTCGGTCAGCTGCATCAACCTTCGGAAAACGATCCGGATTCCCCCCACGCGCCAGCGTCCTTTCCCTAAGCAGGCGAGACCGCACCGCGGGAAATTATCCTAGGTTACGACTACAGCGGCAAAGAAAAATAACCTGGCAGGACATCTCGGACAACGGTCCAGAGAAAAAGAACGGCACCGAATCGAACCGTCTGAACGAGTGTCTCATTACCCGCACAACATCATTGATTGTCAGTATCACTCAATTCGAATCGCTTTTTCCCGGGGTCTGTGCCGTTTGGGCGAGATCACCCACGAGCCGTGCATAAATCCGATGGAGGCGCAAATGGATCGTCGAACCTCCTTACGGTCTGGCCGAATTACCTTGCTGGGCACAGGAATTGTGCACCGGGACTCTCTGGCGCGCGGGATCGCGAGTCTTCCATCCGTCACGTCGAGGTAACCCGGCTACCCGGCGTCGCATTCCCCCCTGCCGCCACGCTGTCGTCGCCAACCAGATGGGGTTCGTGTCCGGACAGATCCCCGTGAAGCCAGGAGGTGGCCCGACCGAGGTCGTCGGAACGACCACGCAGGAGCAGACCCGCCCGTCCCCGGCGCAAGGTCGAGACCATCCTCAAAGCCGCCGGCGAGTTCTCTCGACCGCGTGGTGAAGGTTACGGTCGTGCTCGCGTGTCCCGACCTTACAAAGGGGTGAACGAGGCCTACAGGGAGTTCTTCCCCGGGCCAACGCCGGCGCGAGCCATGGTCCGCTTCGGGGCTGACATCCCGGGTGGGGTCGTTGCCATCGAGGCGATCGTACTCGCCTGATGGCCGGGGAACACTTCCGAAGACCCTCTTGAGGCTGGAGGCCGAGAGGCGATCGCGCGTCAGGGCAGGATGAGATGGAGCGTCGAAGAACGACTGATGAAAACCACGGCCGACCTCGGTGGCGTCCCCACTCTCAGACCAGCTTGGTTTCGACGGTCACAGCTTGCGTCTGCGCCGGCCTTCTCGCGGCGGCTTTCGCCATGGCGTCCAGATGGCACTGGTGGTCGTTCAGATCCTTCGCCATGGATTTGGCTATTTCCCGAATCGTAAGCAGTCGCTTCAGGAGTCGTGCGTCTTCCGAAACGTGTTCCGTCAGGAGGTCACAGTGTCCGACTATGACCGACAGCTTGTTGACGAGTTCGTGAGCCAATACGCAATTGGGTTGATATTTTCCTAGGTCGACCTTTTCCATACTGCCACCCCATTCGGGTTACGTGACGAGTTTCACAAATATGCGGGAGAAGGGATGTGATACGGATCACACTGGTGTGTAACTAGCAATGCAGAAATCAAATTCGCTCCGTGGAATCAGGCCGCCTCGATATTCCATGAGCGCTTCTAACTTTACAGCGTTTACAGATTTGATGAGGCACGGAGAGGAGGTGGTTCTAGTCCCTCTGATACTCCACCCATAACGCGATGGTTCGTTACACTGTGTATATGACTGGGATCATTGTTCTCGCAATCGTCGTGGTGGCATTGTGGGCTGGTAGCACAGTGCTGAAGCAAAGCTCGTAGCGATCATTAGATAACGCGGAGTTTTGCATTTCCCCTCGCCCCTGGATCTTTCAGGGGCGTTTCATTTGCAGGAGAAGCCAGCAGCACACTGTAGACCGATGCGTCAGAGAAGCAACAGCCGGCGGAGTTTTGGTGGAGCCAGTCGGGATCGAACCGATAACCGCCTGGTTGCCAATTCGGCCCAGCAGAGTCGGCATGAGTAGGCTGAGATCAGGAGACCGAGACGTGAAATCTGCTGCATCCATCCCCGCTGAGCTTTCCCGGCCAAGCAGCACACCGCTTATGGTGCGGGTCGCTTCCGCCTTGGTTGGTCTGATTTATCCAGCGCTGGTTTGGAGTGTGCACGCACTTTCCCCGCTCGCGTTGGCACTGACATTGCTTGCGCCAGGAATGTGCCTGTATGCGGCATTCTTGCTCGCAAATGGGAACCGCTATCGGTGGGCAACAATGGTGGCGTACGTCGGAGTCGGCGCGCCAGCCCTATATACGTTTCTAGGCGGTTGGCTGGATTCTCAGCAGTGGCTCCCGTTTCGGGGGAACGGCGTATGGGTGGTTCTCTGGTGCGGGATGGCGGTCGTGACCCTCGTTGAACGCCCCCACCCTCTAGACAGGGCCGTTCGTCCGGCAAAAATGGCTTTTGCGCATGGGATTTCTGCGGCAGTGATCACGACGTTTGCCGTGTTTCATCTCACCAATCATTTGGTAGGCGTTTTCGGTGGCGAGGCCCACATGGCTGTGATGCGACACCTGCGCCTTGTGTATCGTCAGCCTGCGATTGAGGTGGTACTCGGAGTTTGTATTTTGTTCCAGGTCGCGAGCGGCGCGGTTCTCCTGTTTCGACGGGCGCGTCGTCCGGCAATGGGGGGGATCGAAATTCTACAAAACGCCTCCGGCGCCTACCTGATGTTGTTCTTTGCGTCACACGTCAGCGCAGTGCTGCGCTCCCGGTATCTCCAGCACATCGACACGAACTGGATTTGGCTTACAGCAGATAACCTGATCACGGATCCGTGGAGTGCTCGGTTGGTGCCGTACTACTTCCTCGGTATAGTCGCGCTTGCAGTCCACGGCGCCTGCGGATTGCGCTGGGTGCTGGTAGAGCACGACCGGTCGCGGCTGGCAGAGCGGACATTTATCGCAACGGTCGCAGCCGGAGGATTCACGGCTGTCGTGATCATCGTTGGGATGGTGGTGGGATCGTTGCATGGACGCTCATAGCCGTTCTTGACACTGCAAGATAGCTTTGAGCGAAATCGGTAAAACTCTGACACATTCTTGGGAGCACGCTAGGGGAGTCGCCAATTAGTGCACACAGCGCGATAACGTTTGTTCCCAACAGACCTGACGAACCGGTTATACCTCATCATGGCTTGGGCTCTCCTCATCGGTGTTCTGCTGGTGTTCAGCCCGTGACCTGCCCGTGCTGCAATCGTGGGATGCCGAAGGTACGTGCCCCCAAGTCGCTGCGTGAAGCACTTTGGGGAGGCGGCGCTTGCATGAATTGTGGGTGTGGACTGGACAAATGGGGCCGTCAGACCACGACATCGCATTAATTGTGGCAATCTCGATTTCACCCACAATCCGACCTGAGGCTAGTCCAGTGGGACCGAGGCGGGTCCAGGAGTGAAATCGCCGAACTGCAACTTTTCGGTGGCTTCGCTGCGATTCGTTCTGCCGCCCAAAACATCTACTGAGTGTTGGGCTGCGCACTATAATCACGCCGATGGCCAGCGACCCCTTTCTCTCGTGGGCGAACCGGACCGTGCTTCGCCCGGACCGCGACGAGCCCTACCTGTGCATACAGGACATCGTCGTGTTCGTCCGCGATCTCGAAGTCAGTAAGCGGTTCTACGTCGACCAACTGGGCTTCGAACTGATCACCGAACAGTGCCTTCCCACCGGCGTCCGGTGGATTGAAGTGGCACCTCCCGACGGCAGCGCCAATCTTGCGCTGGTTGAGCCCAAGCCCGACCGCCCCGAATACAAATTGATTGGCGGCTACCGCTGGGTTCTTTTTATGACCGAAGATGTTCAGGCCACGTACAAACAATGGAGTGAACGCGGGGTTCGGTTCTTATTTGCGCCGGAGACGCCGGGGTGGGGCGGGACCTTTACACGCTTCGAAGATCCGGACGGGAATGCTTTTGGACTGGAAGGGTTCGACGAGGTCAGGCGAAGCCTGGAATTACGCCGGCAGGAGCACGCAGAAAGACTCGAATCCGAACGCCGCGTCGCGCAGGAACTGGAAATAGCCAGGCAAGTGCAGGCACGGTTGTTTCCGCAGATTCAACCGGAGTTGAAAACCGTGGAGTACGCAGGTATCTGCCTGCAGGCGCGACAAGTAGGAGGGGACTACTTCGACTTTCTGAATCTCGGGTCACAGCGGCTGGCGCTGATCATTGGCGACGTTTCGGGCAAGGGGATCGCCGCCGCTCTGCTGATGGCGAATTTGCAGGCCAGCCTGCGGAGCCAGTCGTCA
>Ga0209698_10007533_pt1 | contig 11423 bp, 7 predicted proteins | sample LitLauG_LLR_2012_FD_187203 | JGI IMG/M metagenome (GOLD analysis project Ga0209698, IMG submission 187203) | Freshwater sediment microbial communities from Pennsylvania, USA - Little Laurel Run_MetaG_LLR_2012 (SPAdes) (version 2) | ecosystem: Environmental > Aquatic > Freshwater > Creek >... | reverse complement strand
CATCAATGCCAGTCACGGAACAGGATGTCATGAGCGCGCTCAAGAGTTGCTACGATCCGGAGATTCCGGTGAACATCGTAGATCTCGGCCTCATCTACAGCGTAAACTTTGCGCCGGCGCCGGACGACAAGCAGGATGTCAGCGTCGACATGACCTTGACCGCGCAGGGCTGCCCGGAGCATGTCAACATCAGCATGCAGGTGAAATCGCGTTTGGAGCAACTGCCCGGGATTCGAAATGCCGCAGTGAACGTAGTGTGGAGTCCGCCCTGGACTCCGGAACGGCTGAGCCCGGATGCAAGAAAACAACTCGGCATCGAGTAACGACCTCAGCCCTCGGACCTTGCGTTGGTATCTCGTAACAAAAGATCAGTCCTGAGGCCCAAGGTCCGAGGTCCGGGGTTATCCTCCGATTTCTTCCCAAGCGTCGAAGGCGCTTCGCCCGGCCGCCTCCGTGATGCGCTTGCCTGCTTTCGCCGCCATTTCCATAACTTGCATGCCGCGCTCGAAATAGTCGGGCAGAGAACGGCGTACTCCCTCGAATTTATCCGGATACTCCGAGGCCAACACCGCCAAGCCGACGCCAGTGGCCAGCACTCCGGCGGGATATTTTTTCTTCATGAACAGGAACGCCGCCGCCCCAATTGAGCCTAAGACCACAGCCTTCTTCCAGCTATCCATACCGTTCTCCCAAGAAACAGCGCCTTTTGGGATTCTACCGCAGGGAACCCCAGGTGAGCTTGCAGTCACGTTCCCGCTCTGGGCAGGGTGCGGACCTTGATTACACCGCAGGTTTTGGTTTTGATTTTGATTCCGCTTAATCCTTTATACTGCCTCCTTCGCCGGAGGGACCATGTTTCGCTCGCACGTTTCCGCGGTTGCAGTTGTTCTGGCGCTTACTCTCACAAGTGTCTTCGTTCTCGGTCAAACCAAGCCACGCGCCCGCGACTTGGGCGTACCGTTCGACGGCACAACAGGTCCGAACAACGCGATCACCGATGTCAAAGGCGTCGAGGTGGGGCACACTACTCTGATTTCCGGAGAGGGCAAGCTGGTGGTCGGCCAGGGGCCTGTGCGCACGGGCGTCACGGCCATTCATCCGCGCGGGAAGGCCTCCAATGACGCGGTTTTTGCCGCATGGTTCACGCTGAATGGAAATGGCGAGATGACTGGAACGACCTGGGTGGATGACTCGGGATTCCTCAACGGCCCCGTCATGATTACGAACACACACAGTGTAGGGGTTGTGCGGGACGCCGTGATCGCCTGGAAGGTGAAGCACGGATCCCCCGACATGGAAGGCTACTGGTGGACATTGCCGGTCGTGGCCGAGACCTGGGATGGGGATCTGAACGACATCAATGGATTCCACGTGAAGCCAGAAGATGCGTGGCATGCGCTCGAGTCCGCTCATTCCGGCCCCGTGGAAGAGGGAAACGTCGGCGGCGGTACGGGAATGATCTGTAATGAATTTAAAGGCGGTATCGGCACCAGTTCGCGTGTGCTCGATGCGAAGGCCGGCGGCTACACCGTGGGCGTGCTGGTGCAATGCAACTACGGCTCGCGCGAGCAGTTGAGGATCGCCGGCATCAACGTCGGACGCGAAATCCCGGAGCAGACGTTTCGGCAAAAAGATGTAGGCTCAATCATCGTGGTCGTGGCTACCGACGCGCCGCTGATCCCCACGCAACTGAAACGCATCGCCCGGAAAGTCTCGCTGGGGCTTGGCCGCGACGGCAGCTACTCCGGGGACGGTTCGGGAGATATCTTCATCGCGTTTTCCACCGCCAATCCTGGAGCGGTTGGCACAAACGGCGTGCATCAGATCGCCATGCTTCCCAACGATTCCCTTGACCCCATGTTTCTCGCCACGGTTCAAGCGACGGAAGAGGCGGTCGTGAACGCAATGGTCGCTGCGGAAACCATGACCGGCATTAACAATCACACTGTAATTGCGTTGCCGCACGACCGGCTGCGAGAGGTACTGCGGAAACACGATCGGCTGGCGAAATAAAGGCAACCCGCCACCGACAATCACGGCCTGCCAAACGTGGCGGTCGCCCCATTCCGGTATTCCTGGGGATGAATACCAAGGCGTTTAATCATCGATTGCAGAGTGGTGCGTTTGAGGCCCAGGCGCGAAGCCGCTCCATCGTTGCCCGACAAGACTCCATTCGTTTCGCGCAATACACGAAGGATATGCTCCCTCTCCATTTCTGTCAGATTGTCCTCGGCCGCATACTCCGCTTCAGATAGCTCCGCAGGTGGCGCGGCAAGAATGGACCCCTTGCTCATAATGACCATCCGCTCGATCACATTCTCGAGTTCGCGAACGTTTCCCGGCCAGTTCCAGTTGCGCAGAATGCGAATGGTGTCGTCGGGGATACTATCGATGGGCTTGCCCATGCGGGCGGCGTATTTCCTGACGAAATGCTGCACCAGCATCGATATATCGTCACGCCGATCGCGCAAAGGTGGTAGTTCAATAGGAAATACGTTGAGCCGGTAGAACAAATCTTCGCGGAATTTCTTTTCGGCAACTTCCTGTTGCAAATAACGGTTGGTAGCGGAGATGATCCGCACGTCGACATGCAAAGTTCTGACTCCGCCCAGCCGTTCAAATTCGCGATCCTGCAACACTCGCAGGAGTTTGGGCTGCAGTTCGGTCGGCATCTCTCCGATTTCGTCCAGGAACAGGGTGCCTTTGTCCGCCAGTTCGATACGCCCGATTTTTTGACTGACCGCACCGGTAAACGCCCCTTTTTCATGTCCGAAAAGCTCGCTCTCGAGCAAGCCGGAAGGAACGGCGGCGCAATTGAGTTTGACGAACGTGTTGTCGCACCTGGAGCTCAGGGCATGAACGGACCGCGCCACCAACTCCTTCCCGGTCCCGGTTTCCCCCAGCAACAAAACCGTCGAGTCGGTTGGCGCGACGACTCGCGCCTTTTTCAAGACTTCTCGTAGTGCCGGACTCTGCCCGATGATCTTTTCGAATCCCAGTTCGGTCTGAATTTCGCTTTCCAGGTAGGACTTGGTATTGGCCAGTCTGTCTCTTGATTCTTGCAGGCGATCGGCCATTTCGCGCAGGCGGGCAATGTCCATGCAGGCCGCTGTAATCCCGATTATGTTCTTTTGGGCGTCGAACAGCGGTTCGATGGTGATGTCGAAAACCTTGCTCGTGCCGTCCTGCGGAATGGCGACTTCTTCCCGGGCTCCTAGGCGCGAAGCAATGACTCTTCTTTTCAGGTCATTCAGAGCCCCCGCCTTCTTGGGCCCGATGATCTCGTCATCTGTCTTGCCGAGCACATCGGCCTGCCAGTAGAGTTGCGGGTTATAGATCCAGGTATAGCGGAGATCGACATCCTGGTTGAAGACGGTGATAGGAGAATCCTGCAAGGCGACCCGGAAGCGCTCTTCGCTCTGGCGCAAGGCGTCCTGCACTTTTTTCCGCTCCGTGATATCGCGGAGGATGCCTTGCAAGCGGCCGTCCGGAAGCCTCCTTCCGCAGACCTCGCCAGTGAACAATGATCCGTCTTTGCGACGGAACTTCCATTCAGTGGTTGTAACGGCGCCGGCGTCGTATCGGGCAATCTCGGGGGCGAGACGTTGAATTTCTTCGGGAACAACAACGTCGGCGATCGAGCGCTGCAGGATCTCCTCGCGCGTGTAGCCGAGCATGTTGGAGCCCGCAGAATTCACGTCGACATATCGGCCTTCACTGTCGGCGAGGAAGATTCCATCCGATGCCTGTTCTACCAGCAGCTGGAAGTGCTCGGCGCTTCGGCGCAAGGCCGTTTCTGCCACCGTCCGAGCTTCTTCCAATTTGACCTGCTCGGTCACGTCCCGCTGAATTCCCCATGTCCGCACCAGCATCCCGTCTTCCACGATCCCGATCATGCTATTGCGGAAGATCTTGCGGTTTCCGTGAATGTCGGCCTCGTATGACTGGCGGTCGACAACGCGAAACCCGGATCGGATGTACTCGCGGGTCAGCTCCAGGTTGGAGGGATCGTTCGGATCCACAAACTCGATCAGACGTCTGCCCAGAAAGTCCTGTACCGAATTCAGCCCGTACATCTTCACGATGGCGTCATTGCACTCGGCCAGATAGGAATCGTGCAGGATGCGCCGCACCAACTCTTCCTCTGGCAGATTGACTGGGATAGGAGCGTCCAGATCCTGCCGGAAAATCCCCTCGGAGCTCCGGGCGACAAAGTTGCGGTAGCTCTCTTCGCTGCGCCGCAAGGCTTCCTCTGCCTGTTTCCGCTTCGTGATCTCGAACATCGTGGACTGGATCAAAGGTTCGCCTTCCGGCTGGGGAGTCAACACACTGTTGAGCAGGACCCAGAAATATGTCCCGTCTTTTCGTTGTAGTTCCCATTCCTGGTTGATGAATACGCCCTTCTGGCGAAGCTCCTCCAGCAAGGACTCGCGCCGCGCGGGATCGCGATAACAGTTCTGCATCTGGCTCCCGCGGCACTCCGCGGCGGCGGTGTGTCCGAACATGCGCGCCCAGGCGTCGTTGCAGTCGAGAACCGTTCCGCCCATGGTGATGATCCCCACTCCTGCGACTGTCTTTTCAAACAGCATGCGGTAGCGATCTTCCGATTTTCGTACTGCGTTCACAGCTTGCTGGCGCTCCGTAACGTCGTGTGCGATCCCCCGGACCACAGGTGAGGCGACGCCCTCAGTACGCAGACTATTCCGGTATTCCCAGATACGGCGCCGGCCATCTTTGGCCACAACGCACAGGAATCCATGATCCGACCCGTCCGCTTTGATCCTGTCGAGATATTGATCGAACTGCGCACGAAATTCTGCTGCGATCAGGTCCCGCATGGGCGTGCCCAGCAGTTCCTCCACTTCATAACCCAGCAAACGAGCGGGCGCCGGATTGACCGACAGCAACTTGCCGCTCAGGTCATGCGTGCACACCAAGTCCTCACTGTGTTCGACAAGGTCACGATATCGATCTTCGCTCTCGCGCAGGGTAGCGTCGGCTTGCTTTTGTTCGGTGACATCCTGCAGCACACAGGCGGCTCGGTCAATCCCGCCGGGTCCCTGAATCGGCATGTACTGAATGAGCAATTGTCTTTCGCCGAAGGCTGCGTACCGGTAGCTCATTTCGTACTGGACGACCTGGCCATGAAAGCATTGGTCCAATTTACCTTTGATGGTGTTGTCAAAGACTTCCGGGTTCAACTCCCTCACGTGACGCCCGATCACATCCTCTCTCTTCATGCCCCTGTACTCCAGAAAGGCGCGATTCGCAATGAGGTACCGGTAATTCCGGTCCACTACGACGATCATCTCTCCCAGGCCTTCGACGACCTTTTCGAATTCCTGAAGTCGGCTGGCGCGCCGGCGGACCGAGTCTGCCAACCAACTGATTGCGATGCCCACAAGCACGAACAGTAACAGCCCGATCCTTTCTGTCTCATCGCTGACTATCAACGAATTCTGGGGAGCGATATAGAAATAGTCAGCGGCCAATGCCGAAAGAAGGGTAGCCGTTGCGCCCGGCCAGAAACCGGCCAGCAAGGCGACGATCAGGATCGTCGGGTAAAACAACAAGAAGGAATGGGCGAAGCCTATCTCAAACTCAAGACCCCGTTGAACCGCAACCGCAACACACACGGCAACGAGGGTAAATCCGTACCGGCCCGACCGCGTTCGCAGCCACTTGGCGGACACCACAATGGGTCCCCTTCGATCGGCAGAACTCATAGCCAATCCTCATTTCATGGGATTTCCCTTGGATCACAACTGTGGCGCTAACGCTCAAGGAACGGGTTCGGCGACGCGCAACAGCTTGCGGCAGGCTCTTCCGCATAGAGCACGCCGCCGTTTCATGGTTCAGCTATTTCTGGGGGAAGTAGTGAACCAATAGAAAGTATGATCAGTGGACACGCCCGGTCTGTGATTGCGATCACAACCTGTGGAAATCTTCCCAAAATGGAAAAGCCCTCGGCTCGGGCCTGTGGTGGAGATCATGCGCAAACAGAAAGGGGCAAGCTGCTTTATACCTGCCCCTTTCTTGTCACGAGATAGTTACCGCTTCGCCGAGGTCACCAGATCGTTCTTCAAGATGCTGACTTCGACGCGAGCGCCGCTGGAGTGCTTTGCTTCTCCAGTCACAGCCGCGTTGCCCATGCTCATCACGGAGATCCGGTATACCGGGATGTTATGAGTGAGCACCAGATAACGGACGACCGAATCGGCCATCTTCTGCGAGCTACGGATCGCGGTCTGCCCCTGCCCGGGAGAAAAACCGCGTACCTCTATGATGTAGCCACGCTGGTCCTTGAGCGGCGCGGCCATTTCGTCGAGAGCGTCTTTCGCGGTCTTGCTCAGGACCGTCTGACCGGTACGGAAACGGATCTCGGTCTGGGCGGAACCTTTGTATTGATCGAGATTGCCGACCATTTGCTCCGCCGTCGACACGCGGGTCGACGCGTCATTGGCAGTTGTTTGCGCCACTTGTGCTTTATTGGCGGCATCGCTAGCATGCTGGTCCGCGAGGCTGGTCTTCTCCGACGCCACTTGGATGCCCTGCTGCGCGCGCGTATCCACGTCCTTGATCAGACGGTTGCTTTCCGAGGTCAGTTCCTCCAGTTCGTTGATGCGGTCCCGAATGGGCGTGACCTGGCGCTGCACATATTTCTTGTTGGCGAAGGGATGCGTGATTAGATTCACCAGGTTGGGATCGTCGCCATCCCAGAAATCCTTAGGCCGCGGAGAGGTAAGTGGCTGACGGTCACTGGCGCCCTGGGTAACCCCCGCGCTGGCTGAATTTGAGGACGAACTGCTATTGGTTTGCTGCGCGAATGCCGCCAGCGCCAGCAGGATGACAGCTGCCAGAAATATGTGGTTTCTCATTTCGTCTTACTCCCGAGTGGGGTCCAACCCTCCACTGCCGCCCGAATGGGCATCGTTGGTGCCTATAGATTGTGCTCCCAGACAGCCCGATCTGCAAGCCCATTGCGGGGTTTCGGGGGGCCGGGCCTGACGGAGTCCAAGTCACAGAACCTAGGCCAGTTCCCGCAACGTGATCCCGATCACTGCCTGTTCTTTGTCCCTCGCATAGGCTCGTTGGGAGACTACAGGAGCAAAAATATGCAAATCCCCACTCCCGCGCTCGAAACCATTGAGGATTTTCTCGCCCAGAAACGTATTGCGATGATCGGAGTTTCCCGAAATCCCAAAGACTTCAGTACAGCGCTATTCGAAGAGCTCCGCAAACGGGGCTATGACATGGTTCCTGTCAACCCGAAGGTCTCTGAAGTAATGGGTCAACCCTGCTTTGCCCGAGTACAGGAGATTCAGCCGCCCGTAGATGGTGCCCTGCTGATGACCACACCCGAGGTTACCGATAAGGTGGTTTCCGATTGCGCCGCGGCCGGCATTCACCGTGTATGGATGTATCGCGCGGGTGGCAAGGGCGCGGTGAGTCTGAAAGCAGTCGCTTTCTGCCAGGAGCACGGCATTCAGGTTATCCCCGGGCAGTGTCCGTTCATGTTTCTGCCAGAAGCCTCAGGCGTGCACAAGTTCCACGGATTTATCCGCAAGATCACCGGGCGCTTTCCCAAGCACCAACACGCGGCTTAACTTATTGATAACGCGAAACCTGAGGGTGCCCCACCCTTCTCGCGCATTTTGCGAGAGGGTGGGGACTTTGACTTTCTCCAAGTCTAGTCTTTCACCGCCCGATCCGTAATCTCCAGTCCCTTGTCGATGATCGCAAACGCTTCGCGCAACTGCAGTTCGTTGATGCAGAGAGGTGGATTCGTGTAGAACGAATTCCAGCGCACGATGGTGTAGAGTCCCTGTTCGCGGAAAAATTTCCCCAGCGCCGCCATTTCTTCCGACGTTCCGTTGAACGGAGCCATCGGCTGTTTCGTCTTCTGGCTGCGAACCAGTTCGATAATGCCGAACAGTCCGATGGATCGCACCGCCCCAACGGACCGGTGCTTGGCCTGCAACTCGGCCCCGAGTTGCTTCATGACCGCACCCATCTTGCGCGCGTTTTCGATGAGATGATCTTCCTCGTAGACACGAATGGTAGCCAGCGCCGCCGCACATCCCATGGGATGCGAGTTGTAAGTCAGGCCTCCATAGAAAACTTTATCCTGGAAATGCTGCGCGATGTGATGCCGCATGCCCACGGCGCCGAGCGGCAGATAGCTTGCCGTGAGTCCCTTCGCCATGCAGATCAGATCAGGCACAACCTTCCAGTGATCGATAGCGAACCATTCGCCCGTGCGGCCAAAGCCGGCCATGACTTCATCGGCGATCATCAGGATGCCGTACTTGTCGCAGAGCTTGCGCACACCTTGCATGTATCCGTCGGGCGGAATGAGAATCCCATTCGTGCCGACGACAGTTTCGAGAATGAAGGCGGCGATGGTTTGCGGGCCCTCGAGTTGCATGGTCTCTTCGATCATCGCGAGCGACGTTTCTGCTGACTCCCATCCGCGCTCGATGCCGTGATAGGGATCGAGGACGCGCACCACGCCCGGAATCCCAGGTTCGGCGGCCCAGCGGCGAGGATCGCCGGTGAGCGAGATGCTTCCCGCGGTCGCGCCATGATAGGAGCGATATCGCGCCATGATCTTGTGGCGCCCGGTGAAGAAGCGGGAAATCTTGATCGCGTTCTCGTTGGCCTCGGCTCCGCCATTAGTGAAGAAGAACGTATCGATATCTCCCGGCGTAATCTCGGCGAGCTTCGCGCCAAGGCGGGCCCGGGGCTCGGTCGCCATAAATGGGTTGGCGTAGGCGAGCGTGGCTGCCTGCTCGCTGATCGCGCGAATCACGCGCTCGTCCCCGTGCCCGATGTTGACCGACATCAACTGGCTGTTGAAGTCGATGAACCTCTTCCCTTCCGGCGTCCAGAAGTAGATCCCCTTGGCCTTGGCGATCGGGATGGGATCGACCTTCGATTGCGCCGACCACTCGAAAAGAGTGTGCTTCTTGGTGAGATCAACGATCTCCTGGCCGGACATAGCGGGATTTGCAACTGTAGTAGTCATGGATTCCTCAGATTGAGTCATTGTGCGATTGAGCGATCGAGGGATTGCTTACTGAATGTTAGGCGCTTTGGAAACCAGGACTCGCGAAGGTTTTCAATCGCTCAATGGCTCAATCTCCCAATCACTCACTGCTAGAATTTCCGGCTGTGCTCTTTCGCCCAGCGCTCGACAACCACTTTCTTATCGGTATAGAACTCGATCGCGTCGCGTCCCTGGCCGTGGAGATCGCCGAAGAAGCTGTTCTTCCATCCGCTGAAGGGGAAATAAGCCATGGGCGCGGCGACTCCGATGTTGATGCCGATATTTCCCGCCGGAGCTTCGTAGCGAAAGCGGCGTGCCGCTGATCCGCTCGACGTGAACAGTGACGCCTGGTTCCCGTAGGCGCTGCGTTCGAGAAAGGCTAGTGCTTCGTCCATGTTTTCGGCGTGAACGAGGCTGAGTACCGGGCCGAAGATCTCTGTGTCCGTCATCTCGCTTGTGGCCGGGACATCGTCGAGGATGGTCGGCTTCACGAAGTTGCCGCGTTCGTGCTTGGGAATCTTCGCGTTACGGCCATCGAGGAGCACCTTGGCCCCCTGTTTCTCTCCCACAGCGATGAGCGATTCCACTCGTTCTTTGCTTTGCGGCGTGATCACCGGGCCCATCTGCACCCCATCTTCCATCCCGTTGCCGACTTTGAGTTTAGAGGCTGCATCGGCGATCGAATCGCGGAACGTCTTCTGCGCCTCTCCGATCGTCACGGCGACAGAAACGGCAAGGCAGCGCTGACCCGCGCACCCAAAGGCGCTGTCGCTGATGATCTGCGTGGCCATGGGCATATCTGCATCGGGAAGAACAATGACGTGATTCTTGGCTCCGCCCTGGCACTGGCAACGCTTTCCCTGCTGAGCGGATCGTGAGTAGATGTACCTGGCTACAGGAGTCGATCCGACGAAGCTGATGGCACGAATCTTCGGATGATCGATGAGCGCGTCAACCGCCGCCTTGCCACCGTTGACGAGATTCACGACTCCCTTCGGCAGGCCCGTCTTCTCAAGCAGTTCGTACACATAACGCATGGTCAGCGGCACGCGCTCGCTTGGCTTAAGAATGAACGTGTTGCCCGTCGCGATCGCATAGGGCAGATACCAGAATGCAATCATGCCCGGGAAGTTGAAGGGAACAATCGCGGCCACGACCCCGAGCGGCTGACGAATCATCATTTCGTCAATACCGCGGGCCACGTCTTCCAGGTTGTAACCCTGCATCATGATCGGGATGCCGCAGGCAACTTCGACATTCTCGACGGCGCGGCGCATCTCGGCCTTACCTTCGGCGAAGGTCTTGCCGTTTTCCAATGTGATGATGCGGGCGACGTCGTCGATGTGCTCTTCGAGCAGCATCTTCAGCTTGAATAGCGGTTGGATGCGGTCTTCGGGGGGAGTGCGGCGCCACTCCGGGAAGGCAGCGGCAGCGGCTTCGACGGCCCTGTTCACGTCGGAGGCGTCAGCCAGAGGAACGCTCGCCAGAGGTTCTCCGGTTGCTGGATTGACCACATCACGCCACTCGGACGCGTGCGAGTCGACCCATTGACCGTCGATGTAGTGCGTAAGTTTGTTGACAGGAGGTGCTGCAACGCTCATGACCGTGATGCCTTTCACTAAATCAGTTGTCAGTTAGCGGGTGCCCAGGTTTTCCGCAGTTCTATCGTACACACCGGGCGTACTGGATACCGAAAACCTACGTCATTAAGATGGTTTTGGGTAGGGCACGGCTTCAGCCGTGCCGTTTAGGCCCACAAATGACGCGGGCTTTAGCCCCTGAGGGAAAGCGCAGTCTCCCTCGCCCATACGGAGCCAGCTTTTGTGCACTTGTTCAAACTAATTGTGCCACCGCGCTCTTCGTGCCGCAAACTGCGGCTATCGCCGATTCGAGTACGTCGAGTCCTTCTTTCATTTGCTCTTTCGTGATCACCAGTGGCACGAGCACACGAATCACGTTCGAGTACGTCCCTGCTGTAATCGTGATCAGGCCGTGCTCGTAGCAGTACTGTGTAATCTTCTTTGTTTCTTCGGTCGCTGGAATCTTTGTGTCTTGCGACTGGACTAATTCGATCGCCTGCATGCCGCCCAGTCCGCGCACATCGCCGATGATCGGCCAGCGGCACTGCCATTCACGGGCACGACGCTGAAAGTGATCCCCGAGTTCGTCCGCACGAGAGAGTAAGTCTTCACGCTCGAATAAATCGAGCACGGCCAGTGCCGCGGCGCACGAAAGCGGATTCCCGGCGAAGGTACCACCCAATCCGCCGACGCCGGGGGCGTCCATGATTTCGGCGCGCCCCGTCACACCAGCCAGCGGCAGTCCGCCGCCCAGCGACTTTGCCGTCACGAGAATGTCAGGCTCGATTCCGTAG
>Ga0209698_10007532_pt1 | contig 11424 bp, 9 predicted proteins | sample LitLauG_LLR_2012_FD_187203 | JGI IMG/M metagenome (GOLD analysis project Ga0209698, IMG submission 187203) | Freshwater sediment microbial communities from Pennsylvania, USA - Little Laurel Run_MetaG_LLR_2012 (SPAdes) (version 2) | ecosystem: Environmental > Aquatic > Freshwater > Creek >... | reverse complement strand
TCGGCGTAGATCTGGTATTCGACGGTGGCGCCGGATTGGGCGCCGTCAATCCGCCAGCAACTTTTGTCGAGGTCGTGAACGGGGAGTTGTTTACCGGAAGAATCTTTGGCGCGGATCCAGTTTACGTATTGGGAGAAGTTGCGAATCTGGTAGAGGGCGTTCCAGACGGGAAGTTGGAGATCGCGCTGCGCGGGCCCGGCGGGGAGAGTGAGTTGAACTTCCACGAGGTGCTGCGCGGGCGAGGCGAGGGAGATGGTGTAGGAGATTGGAGATTGGGCGAACGCGGGGGATACGGCAAGCAGGAGTAAGGCGACCACCGGGCCGACAGGCCACCATTTGTGGCGTCGGACGCGGAGTTGAAGCGCCGCTCTTCCACATTTTGTTAGCGGTCGGCAACCTTCGAGCGACGCTGTTCCACATCCCAGGAATCGCAAGGTCATCGTGCCTCCGCAGATTTGGAGGCTAGCTGTTGCAGGCGCGCGGGGAGTTTTTCATAGATGCCGCCGAAGCCGCCGTTGGAGAGGATGGCGATGACGTCTCCAGATTTCATTTCGGGGGCGGCGGTTTGGACGATGGCGTCGGCGTCCTGGAGAAGGCGGGCGCGGCGGCCATTGCGCTCGATCTCGGCGGCGAGGGCCGGAAGTTCGAGGCGCTCGTTCTCGGGAACGGCTTCGGAGCGAAAGACACCGGCGACGATGATTTCGTCGGCGAGGGCGAGGCTGCGGGCCAAATCGAATTGCAGAACGCGGCGGCGAAGTGTGTTCGAGCGCGGCTCGAGAATGGCCCAGAGACGCGATCCGGGATAACGGGCGCGCAGAGCTTTCAGGGTTCCGGCGATGGCCGTGGGATGGTGCGCGAAGTCGTCGATGATGGTGATCCCGTTGACCTGGGCTTTGACTTCGAGGCGGCGCTTCACACTCTTGAAAGTTCTGAGAGCGGCGGTGATCGCATCTTTCCCGATTCCGCAGGAGGCGGCAAGGGCAGCAGCGGCGGTGGCGTTCCAGACGTTGTATTCGCCAGCGAGGGAGAACTCGAGTTCGGCCCAGGGCTTGTTGTCGTGTGTGACCGTCCAAGAGGTGCGGGCGGGATCGAGGCGGAGGTTAGTGATTTTCCAGTTCGCGCGCGGGCCGATTCCGTAACGCTCGACGGGACAGAAGGGCTTGCTTAAGCAGCGCTCGAGACTTGGATTTTCGGTGGTGGTGCCGACGGAACCGTCGAAGGCGATGATGCGTCCGCGGCGAGGGATCAGATTGACGAGACGCTTGAAGGCGGTCTCGACGGCGTCGAGATCTTTGTAGATGTCGGCGTGATCGAATTCGACGGAAGTGAGGATGATGGAGTCCGGAAAGTAGTGCAGGAATTTCGGGCCTTTGTCGAAGAAGGCGGTATCGTATTCGTCGCCTTCAATGATGAAGTGCTTCCCCTGTCCGAGATGGAAGCTGGAACCGAAATTTTCGGCGATGCCGCCGATGAGGAACGAGGGATCGAGCGCGGCGGAGTGGAAGATCCAGGAGAGCATGGAAGTCGTGGTGGTCTTGCCGTGAGTGCCGGCGACGACGAGAACTTCCTTGCCGCGAAGGAATTCGTCGTGCAGCAACTGCGGCAGCGAGCAGAACGGGATGCGGTGATCGAGGATGTGTTCGAGTTCGACATTGCCGCGGGAGATGGCATTGCCAACGACGACGAGGTCGGGGCGCGGTTCGAGGTTCTCGACGTCGAAGGGTTGGGCGACGGAGATGCCGAGATCGCGAAGGAAATCGGACATGGGCGGATAAGCGGCGGCGTCAGAGCCGGTGACGCGGAATCCGCGCTGGTTAAGCATTCCGGCGAGCGACGCCATTGCAGTGCCGCAGATGCCGATCAGGTGAATGTGTCTTTTCTGGTTCATCTTCAATTCGGAAACTTAGGGGCTGACGGCGGATTCCAGCAATCTTAACGAGACTTGATTCTTTTGCACTGAGAGTTTTGCTTGCACTCCAATCGGCAGCGTGATGTTACCTGAGGTTACGTGGCCGGAGCGCACGCCGAACGCTACGGGAATGCCGAGATCGCCGACGATGCGCAGGATGACTTCTTGCAGAGTGTAACCCTGGTTGGCGGTTTGGAAACAATCGAGCATCTCACCAAAGACCAGGCCGCGGACCTGGTCAAGATGGCCACCGAGTTTCAACTGCATAAGCATGCGGTCGATTTGGTAAGGCTTGGTGGCGAGATCTTCTAGGAAGAGGATCGTTCCGGCAGTGTTGATCTGGTATGGGGTGCCGAGCGACGCGACGAGGATGGAAAGGCATCCGCCGTAGAGTTTGCCTTCGGTTTCGCCTTCTATCAAGGCCGTGGCGTCAGGGTTGAGCAGAACGTCCCACGGAGTCGCGCTACCGAGGGCGGCTTGCCATGAGGCCAGATCGACGCCGCCGGTGTGCGCCCAGTCTTTCGCGGCCATGGGACCGTGGAAGGTAACGAGGCGTGCGGCGTCGGAGAAGTAAGTCAGCAAACACGTTACATCGCTGTAGCCGACGAAAATCTTGGGATGACTGGCGAATTTTTCAAGATCAAGTGGGCGGAGGAGGTAGTTGGAGCCGTAACCGCCACGGGCGCAGAGGATGGCGCGGACATCGTCGCGGGTGAACATTTCTTCCAACTCGCGGGCACGGCGCTCGACGGAACCGGCGAAGTACAGGTCTTGGTCGAGGATCGAGTCGAGGTAGATGGGATTGTATCCAGCGCGACGCAGGGATTCGCATCCGGAGTCGAGATCGTCACGCTTGATGTTGCTGGCGGGCGCGACGATGGCCACGGTGTCGCCGGGGCGAAGGGCTGGGGGCTTCACGGGTTGCGACGTTGAAGGGGTCAAGGGCTCTTCGTTTCAGCTCAGAAAAAATTCTCCGCGACAAACCAGACGTGCGGGACCACGCAGAAAGACCTTTCCGGCTTCGAGGCGAACCAATTGCGTGCCACCCAGGGCCTGCACTTTGACCGACGACTCTGCGCGCTTGGTGGCAATGGCGGCAACGGCAGAAGCGCACGAACCTGTGCCGGAAGACATGGTTTCTCCGGCGCCGCGCTCGAAAAATCGAACCTTCACGTCGTGCTTGCCCGCGGGCGAGACCCACTCGACATTGACTCCCTTGGGGAACTGGCCGCTTTTCTGAATTTCCTCTGAGCGAGCCTGCCAGTCTCGCGGGAAGTCGGGCACGAAAATAACGTAGTGCGGATTGCCCATCGACACGGGGATGCCGCGCACTTCCCCGCCCCGAAGTTTGACGATCATTTCCTCGTCGACGACAGCTTCTCCCATCTCGCTCTCAAATTCGTACGCGGAATCTTTGCGCCCGGTAAACGTGCAAATTTTCAGGCCGGCGCCGGTCACGATCGAGATGCGCTCTTTGTGTTTTTCTGCAAAAAGGTAGGCAGCGACGCACCGCGTGCCATTGCCGGAGATCTCCGCAGGTGAGCCGTCAGCATTGACGAGCTTGGCTTCGATGTCGGCGGTGAAGGTTGGGAGCATCCACTCAACGCCGTCGGCACCTACACCGTCGTGGCGATCGCAGATGCGACGTGTGAAACCGGCGACGTCCTCGGGGGCGAGCGCGCCGTCGATCAGCAGAAAGTCATTGCCGCAGGCGCTGGCTTTGACAAATGGAACACTGCGGCGGGTGGGGGTCACTCGCGCTCCACCCGGCCGATGCAGATAGCGCTTTCCAAGACAGTCGAGGCTTTCAGCTCGTGCAGGAGTTCTCGCTGCTCACGGTTGCATCCCTCGACGTCGAATTGCAGGCGCACGTGCTTTCCCGTGTTCCCGCTGAGTACGTTCTGCATGAGGCGGTGATGACTTTCGAGGATGCGAGTGACCTCAGTGCTGATGGCGTCGACGCTGGGACCAGTGACTTCGTAACTGGTCACCAGAAGCTTGAGATTGAAGTTCTGTTCGGCGTGGCCGAGGAAAAAGAGGGCCAGGAGAACCAGGGCGGTGGCGAACATGGCAGTGGCGTAGAGGCCTCCACCGGCGGCCATTCCGACAGAAGCGACGACGAAGATGGTGGCGGCGGTGGTGAGGCCGCTGGTCAGTCTGCCGGTGTGGAGAATTGATCCGGCGCCGATGAAGCCGATGCCGGGAATGATCTGGGCGGCGATGCGGGTATAGTCGGAGGGCTCGGCGGCGAGGGCGCGCGATAACACGGTGAACAACGCGGCGCCGAAGCAGATGAACATGTTTGTGCGAAGTCCGGCGGCGCGGTGCTTGAATTCGCGCTCGAGGCCGATCAAGCCGCCGAGGATGGCCGCCAGCACAACGCGCGTCAGCGAGCTGCCGACAATGCCGCTCGCCATCTCGCTGTGCAGTAAATCAAGGAAATGGTGCCAGTTCATGAGCTAGGGACGCAGTTCCGGATGGCCGGATTTTAACACTCGGGGCGGGAATGGCTGCGTTAACCCGGATGATTACCGCACACGATAGAGCACGGCCGGGGCCTGGCCGCTGACGTGAAGTTCGACGAGCGCGCGGAGATGGCGAGCTTTGACGGCCTGCCAGACGGGATCGCCCTCAAAGGCAATCACGTAGTCGGCGTAGTGCGCCGGGTCGGCAAGGGCGCGCTCCCAGAGGCCTTCGGGATCGGTGGGTTGTTTCCAGACGCGGTGGTTTCCTTCGTTGATGACCTGGTGCAGCGGGATGCCGGCTTTCTGGAGGGCTCCTACGTGATCGCCCAGGTACATCAGCAAAGTCGCGTCGGCAGGCAGTTTCTCGAGCCATAGGGCGACTTCCGATTCGAGGATGTTGCGGGTGCGCATGTTGACTTGGGCTTCTTTGAGGCAGATCGGCGTGGCGCGCCAGACGGAGATGTAGCTGGCGATGAGGAAGACGAGCGAGACCAGAAAGGCTGAGAGACGGATCTTATCCTCTCTACGCCGATTGAGGACGAAATAGAGTACGAGGGCAAGGGCCGCGGAGGAGGCGGGGAGCAATTGCAATCCGTAGCGGACGTTGTAGTGGGTGAAAGGCCACCACCAAGGAATGAAGATGGGGACGCCACCATAGGCGACGGAGAGGGCGTAGAACGGAATGGGCACGAGCAAGAGTAGTAGAGGCGGGCAGGAGGAGAGCGAAATCGGGGAGGCGGCAGGCGAACTCGATCGGTGCTGAAGGATGACTGCGGCGATTGCTGCGACGAGGAGAAGTATCCAGGCGCGCTGCAGCCATTCGTTCATGGCCATGTTGCCTTCGGCGGATTTCAGGAAGTAGAGTCCGGCGACACGGAGACTGCCGCTGCCGGGGTGGCCGGGATTGCCCGCGCTCTGGGTTTTGCGTTCGATGGCTTTGGCGGAGTAGGGGCCGTTCTCAAATTCGAGCGGATTCCGGTAGACGAGGCCGTTGTATGCGAGCCAGAGTGCGGGTCCGACCATAGCAAGCAGCACGAATTTCAGGGCCTGCGTTTTTGAGATGGTGCTGGTGACGGTGAATACGATCACAATCGCGGACAGAAGGACGGCGAGGAACCATCCGTCATAGCGCGTGAGGCAGGCGGCGAGCAGACAGAGTCCGGACTTGGTGAAGGCTTTCGCGTTTCCGCGAAGAGCTTCCAAGAAAAATACAAGCGTCCAGATGAACAAGGCGAGATAGAGAGACTCGCCCATGGCGGTGGTCTGCATGTAGATGAGATTGGGATTGGCAGCGAAGACGATGGCGGCGGCCCAGGCGGCACAACGCGCGGCGGGTGTTGCGTTGCCATCGCGGGATAGAGCACCTCGGATCAAACGGAAGATGCCGACCGTTCCTAAAACATACGCGCCCATGGACGGGATCGATCCGCCGAGACCGCGCTGCCACATGTCCTTCGCGAGCAGAAACGGAATCATCAGCAGATGGGGCAGGGGAAGCCATACAGTGCCGAGTTGCAGGAGGCCGGGAGTTTTCGAGTCGAAGACGCGGCGGGCGATGTTGATGTGGGCGACGGCATCGCCGTAGAGAAGGACTTCGCCGAGTTTGAGGTAATACAGGAAGGAGAGAACGGAAACGCAAGTCGCGAGCCAGAGCAGGAGTCGGGCGTCGGAGTCCCAGGCGGTTGTGGAGGGCGCCGTCTTCACTGGCTTTGGCATAAGGCGTCTGACACAACACCTTATTCCAAGTGAGTCAGTTCGCGGAAGATCTGGAAGCGGGCGTCGATTTCTTCGCGGGTCAGCGACTGAAGGCGCTCGGTACCGAAGCGCTCGACGGCGAACGATCCCATAACCCCGCCGTAGAACAGGGCACGCTTGAGAACCTCACGACTCAATTCCGGCTGCGAAGCAACGTAGCCCATGAATCCGCCGGCGAAGGAGTCCCCGGCTCCAGTGGGATCTTTCACCTCCTCGATAGGAAGGGCGGGGGCGCGGAAGGGATGGTGGCCGATGCCGAAAGCGCCTTCGCGGAAGAAGATAGTGGCGCCGTATTCGCCGTGCTTGATGACCAGAGCTTGCGGCCCCATGGCGAGCACCTTTTGCGCGGCGCGCGGGAGATTCGTTTCGTGGGCCAGCATCTTGGCTTCGGTGTCGTTGATCAGGAGCACGGTCACGAGCTTTAGCGTTTCGGCCAGCTCTTTGGGCGTGCGCGTGATCCAGTAATTCATGGTGTCGCATCCGGTGAGGCGAACGCCGTCCATGGCGCGGCGGACGTTGGCCTGGAGAGTGGGCTGAATGTTGGCAAGGAATAGGAAATCGGTGTCTTCGTACTCCTTGGGAATCTGCGGGTGGAAAGTTTCGAAGACGTTGAGGTCGGTGTAGTCGGTTTTGGCCTCGTTGAGATTGTCGGTGTAGGTGCCGCCCCAGCGGAAGGTTTTGCCCTTGGCGCGCTCGATGCCGCGCGTATCGATGCCGTGGCTGCGGAAGACATTCTCCTGTTCGGGCCCGAAATCCTCGCCGACGACGGCGACGACGCGGACTTTGGTGAAGTAGCTGGCGGCAAGGGAGAAGTAGGTGGCGGCTCCGCCGAGGATGTTTTTAAAGCTACCGGAGGGCGAGGTGACGTCATCGAATGCAACCGATCCGACTACCAGGATGCTCATCGCTGAATTTGGTTCCCTTTCTTTGTAAATTCGTTCCGCGCCTGATCACCCACAACGGACACGAAGGAGCACGAAGGAAAACTTTTACTTCTTCTTTGGGGTCAGGTATTTTCCCAGGATTAGTTTCAGTTTTTGCTTTGTGGCTGCGGGAATCTTGGCGCGATCGGTGAGGATCGCGTGGGCCAAGGCCGATCCGCACTTGCAGGAGCGGTCGCGGGGCATGGCGGCGACGGTGGCGCGGACGACTTTGGTTGCGTTCTCTGCGTTTTTGATCAGCACGGCGACGATCTGATCTACCGTCACCGAGTCGTGATGGGGATGCCAGCAATCGTAGTCGGTGACCATCGCGATAGTGACGTAGCAGAGTTCGGCCTCGCGGGCGAGTTTGGCTTCCTGCAGGTTGGTCATGCCGATCACGTCCATGCCGAAGGAACGATAGACGTTGGATTCGGCCTTGGTAGAGAACTGTGGGCCTTCCATGCAGAGATAGGTGCCGCCGCGCTTGGCGACCACGCCGACCTGTTTCGAGGCGGATTCGACGACACTAGCGAGTTCAGAGCAGATGGGATCGGCGAATGCGATGTGGGCGACGACGCCGCTTCCGAAAAAAGTATCGATGCGATGGCGCGTTCGGTCGAAGAACTGGTCGGGGATGACGAATTCCAACGGCTTGTGCTCTTCTTTCAGCGAACCGACGGCAGAGATAGAAACGATGCGCTCGACGCCGAGCTGTTTGAAGCCGTGAATGTTGGCGCGGAAGTTGAGTTCGGAGGGGAGAAGGCGGTGACCGCGGCCGTGGCGCGCAAGAAAGGCGACCCTGCGTCCTTCGAGCATGCCGCAGACGTAAGCGTCCGAGGGGGCGCCGAAGGGAGTTTTCAGGCGGACTTCTTTTACTTTCGTCAGGCCGGGCATGGAGTAGAGGCCGCTACCACCGATGATGCCGATTTCTGCTTGGGGCAAGGAGAGCTCCGAAGGTCGAGGTTTCAAAGTTTCAGGGTTTCAAAGTTTCAAGGTCTCGTGCAGTCGGCCTGTGCAGGGCCTGAATTCTGCACCCGAAAAACACCGGACATCTGTTTGATCAAACCGGTGATTATACAAGACCAGGCAGGGACCTCCGCTTCGCTCACGCTACAATTTTGTCATGAAGGTCTGCTGGATTTTGTTTGCCGGATTGCTGATGGCGGGCATCACGTGCGCACAAGAGAAGCCTGCGGCCGGGCCGAAGTCTGTCACGGTCCCGCTGATCATCGACCACAACCGATCTGTGATCCATGCGGACGTACGTTTGAGCGATGGATCGACCGGGCGCATTCACGCGTGGGTGGACAACGGGAATGCGCAATTAGAAATGTCACGGCATCTGGCGACGATGTTGGGGCTCGCGGTGACGTGCGGGGAGCAAGAGTGCTCGGCACCGCCCCCACCGGAAATTCTGGTCGGAGGGATGAAGATTTCGTTTGCGGGAATCAAAGAGGTGAAGATTCCGCTGAAACCGGTGAGCGCGGCGGCGGTAGCATTTCCGGGAATGAATGCGGAGATCAATCTTCCTTCGACGGTGTTGCGGCAGTATGACGTATTGGTAGATTATCCCGGGAAAACTTTCAAGATTGGGGTTCCGGGCAGCATTCACTTTCTGGGCTCTTCCGCGAAGGTCGAGATCAACGCGGAAAACGGGCTGATTCAGGTTCCGAGCCAGATTGAGAACAAGAAATACAACCTCGCTCTGGATGTGGGCGCGTCCATCAGTCTGCTGGCGGACGAAGTCTTCGACAAATTGGCGACCAGCCATGCTGATTGGCCGCACATGACCGGTGCGGTGGCGTCGGCGAATATGTGGGGCTTGGATGGCGAACCGAAGTGGAAGGTGATGCGAGTGGATCGGGTGCAGTATGGGCCGCTGTTTCTGACGAACGTGCCGTTTGTGGAGTTTCCGAAAGAGTGGATGGATTTCTTCACCAAGCGGGCAGGCATCGCGACGGCGGGACTGATTGGTGCGGATGCGCTACAGAATTATCGGGTTGGGTTGGATTATGCGCACTCGACTGTGTACTTCGATATTGGGCGGCTGTTCACCTTTCCGGAGTTCGACGTAATCGGGTTGGTGTTGCGTCCCGAGGATGATGGGCGGTTCACGGTGCTTGGCGTGGCTGACGGCGAGGGTAAGCCCTCTGTGCCAGCGGGGCCGGATGGTGTGCAGGCTGGAGATCATCTGGTAGCGGTGGATGGAATCCCGGTTCACGGGGTGACGATGGGGCAGGTTTGGGCGATGCTGCGGGGGACTCCGGGGCAGGAGCGCCGGCTAACGATAGAGCGCGGGGGCAAGGAGTTCAGCTTGGGGGCAAAGGTGCGGCACTTCCTCGCGGAGAAAGAGGACAGCGAGACACACAAGAAAAAGCAGTAGCCGACATCAAACTACGGAGTTGATGAGGGTGCGGATGGGTCGCCGAGCACGAAAATCAGAAGCCTCTGCGGCTCAGCAAATCAACTTCGAGAGAGCGAATACCCAAGGTCCCTCGACTGCGTGCGTCGGTTCGCTGCGCTCCCCGACGCACTCCGCTCGGGATGACAGTTTGGGATGTGGCTCAAACGTACGGCGCGGTTATAAGCCATGTCCTTTCAGAACGCGACGGGACGCTTCTTTCGCAACTTGCAAGACGTGGAGTGCGGTCGAACTTACTTGTTGAATACTTCTTTTTCCAGCGTGCTGGTGGTGGCCGGGTCGAGGCTCTCGCCGACAAAGACCGTGTCGCCCAGGGCTTCGATGATGACGGTACCTTCGTCGGTGGCCCAGGTGTGGCGGCCGGTGAGTTGATCGGCCTTGGCTTCGGCGATGTTGGCCTGCGGTTGGGTGGGTTGGGGATCGCCAGCCTCTTCGGCTTTCTTGTAACGCTTTTTCAATGACTGCGCGTAGATGGCGGCGAACTGGGCGGCTGTGTCGGCATTGGACCAGCGCGAGACGTAGAGCAGGCTGAGCGGCGCGGACGCATCGGACTTAGTCTTGGCTGCGTAATAATAGCCACCGCGCCATGCGGGGTAGATTCTCTTCGCTAATTCCTTTCCGGCGTATTGTTCGATCAGCACGTCCACATCAAACTCTCCCATCGCGCCGATGTCGAACTTCTGGTAGTCCTTGAAGTCATGCTTGAAGTCGGGAATGCGCATGGGCTCGATCTTCTCGCCGGAGAGATAGGTGTCGGGTTCCATGATCTGGCGCGTGGTGTGAGGCGGATTCTGCAGCACGCCAGCGAAAGCTTTTTGCTTGCCGCTTTTCTGCAGCACGTTGACGATGAATTCCATGCCGAAGCTGTAAGGAAACGTGAGCGACTCTTTCAGAAAGATGGGCGCCTCGTTGAAAACCGAGGTGCCGGGTGTACCGGTCAAGGTTTCGTCTTCCATGAGGGCGAGGAGTTCTGGCGAGGAAGTGATGGATCGTCCGGTGGGCGCGATGGCGTATTGCATCATCATGGCCTGAGCCTGGCCTTCGAGGACGGCTTCGCGGGCGTTGTCCATCTCGTCGTTCTCGATGTCGGCGGGGGTGGGATCCTTCTTGATTTCGCCGAGATCTTTGTCGCCTTTCTTCATCCATTTCTGGAGACCGAAAGACTGATCCTGGAGCGCGTGGGTGAGTTCGTGGGCCATGACGGGCTCTTGCTCGGCGATGGGGACCCAGTCGAGAAGGTTGACAGTCTTGGTTTTCGGGTCATAGTAGCCGGCGACTTCTTCGCGGAGCAGTTTGACGAGGAAGGTTTGAAGATCGAACTCGTGAGGGAGCAAGCCGAATTTTTTCAGGACGAGTTCGGAGCGGCGCAGGCGCTGCGCGTCCTCGTCGTTGAGGTGCTTGGTGAGATACGAGACGACCTCGTCACGGCTGGTGAGCTTGCGCTTGACTTCTTTCTTGACTGGAAGGCCGGTCTGCTTGCTGTCGAATTCGAGAATCTCATCGACCGAGTGGAAGAGTTCTTCGGCTTGGCGAGGCGTGATCTTAGGTTCATCTGGTTGGGAGGCTTTATCGGAAGGCTTCGGCGAATCCTGAGTGCTGGGAGGAGCGGTTGGACTGGTTTCTTGGGCGGGTGCTGGGAGGAAGCAAGAAAGCGCTAGCACGATCAGCGAGATGAACCATCGCATGAAGGACTGGGACTCTGTGGGCCGGGTGGTCATTGTTAATGAGTCTATACTTTCCGGCCGCGGCATCACATCCGGGGTATAATCCGGGCTGCATTAGTTCGACTCCTCGTTTGCAGTTCTCGTCAGAGAGGTTCCTTCCTATGAAGCTGTTTGTGCATTCCTGTCGTGCTTTCTTTCAAAGGTCTGTAGTGCTAATTGTCCTGGTCAGTGCGAGCGCGGCTGTGTGGGCGCAGAGTGGTGAACACCCGTCGAAGCGGTTGCTGGG
>Ga0209698_10007531_pt1 | contig 11424 bp, 8 predicted proteins | sample LitLauG_LLR_2012_FD_187203 | JGI IMG/M metagenome (GOLD analysis project Ga0209698, IMG submission 187203) | Freshwater sediment microbial communities from Pennsylvania, USA - Little Laurel Run_MetaG_LLR_2012 (SPAdes) (version 2) | ecosystem: Environmental > Aquatic > Freshwater > Creek >... | reverse complement strand
GTTTATATAGGTGTCTGGGGAAATAACTGGGAACCTCCCAAGCCTGTCTCAATTCACGACGCAGTGCAGTCAATTGTCACCTCCTGATCAATGCCGACTCCTCCGTTGATTCTCGCCGAGAAAGAATTTCAGCTATAGCCGGGCGTAAGCTTCAGCAAGTCGGCCGAATTACGAATGCCGCCGGAAACAGCCAACGGCAGGCTTTGAACGAGATCTTTGTCTACGGTGGTTTGGGTGGAACTGGAGTCGGGCGAAATGAGTCGAGCGGCTTCGGATTGGACATTCACTTGTGGGTGGGAAGTTTGGATTTGTACGGCCACATCGAGGCCGATATCTGCGCCCACACGCTGTGCTATATCCGACGTTTCTATTTCGACGGAGTAGCTGCCCAAGGGCAGGCTCAGCCGATAGTAGCCTCGGTCGTTATTTGGGCCTTGCTGACGACATTGGTGGCAGTGTTAGTCGCTCTCACCTGAGCAGCGGGAACGACGGCGCCGGTGGGATCGGTCACAAGGCCACTCAGTCGATTGTTGTTTTGCGCGGGCAAATTAAGCGACGCCGTGCCCTGGAGAAATCCCAGCGCAATTTACTGCGCAGGTAGCTCTCGGTCTACGATCAGTCAGTTGCGTTCGAACCCGAATCCTCAGTGGCATAAGTTGACAAGGCACGCGACACAGTCGTTGTGCAGCAGGGCACATCCCTCCTGCTAAAGACTTAAATCAGTTTTAGCGACCTAAGCAAACAATTCAAAATGTTTCAAACAGATTCGCAAACGCTTTTTGCCTTGACCGTCTACGACGTGCGCTTCAGCAGCCATTCCACAGCTTGCTTTTGGAGGCGAAGGTAGGCCGGGATCCATAGCGCGTGATTTGTATGACCGACGGCTGTGAATACGACCCGGCCTTTGCCGTATTCATAAGCCCATCCGGCGACCGATTTGGTGCCTAGATTTTCGTATCCAAGCCCGTCAATGTTTTCGGATTCCAGCAGGATGTGCTTGCGGTCTTTATCATATTCCACATAGTGTTGCTCATCGTTAACGATGAAAGATTCCACGCCACGAGTGATGGGATGGTCTTTGTCGACCACCTTCACTTTAAAAGGCCGCAAAGGAGGATGACCGATGTAGGCGCCCCCCATCACGTCTCGGTAGTTCTTAGATGACAGAGAGACGTGACTGTTGTTGTGTAGAGAGTAAAAACCGTTGCCGCTCATCACAAAATCCTTCACCGCCCCGCCTTGTTCCTCCGTAATCCAGCTCTTTGGCTTCGGTTCGGCGAAATCGGCTGTGTTTTCGAGGCCATGCTCGTAAGACTCATAAGCATCGGGACCTAGGTAGCCGTCGGGCCAGATCATCCCATCTCGCAGACAGACGAACAGTTGGTAGTTCTTCAGAAGATCGCGCGAAAGTTTTTCGTAGCTGATCGTGTAATCGACAGGAAGTTTGAGTTCGCCAAAGACTCGATCAAGGCTGACCCGGATGTAATCGGGATTGTGATAGCGATCACCGATGAGAGCGAGCACGCGCGGTGTGCTCTGGGCTGGGGCCGGTTCTTCGCTGGTGAAACTCAAAAGCCCGGCTCCCGCAGCGGTGGCGGTCCGGCGAAACAAACGTCGGCGTGACCAGTGTTCTTTTGGCGTAGACATAAGTGTAGTGCTCCAAGGAGTCTACGCAAGCGGTAGGCGAGAAGTCAATCCGTCAGTTCAAGCATTTTGAATGTAAGGTTGACGGACTGGTCAGGTCGCGATAAGAGTTGGGAAGCTTAAAAGCTTTCACTCTTATGCAAACTCGCGTTCCGTTGGTTTGTGGCGTCTCAGTCGGCATGACTCTAGCGCTTCTGGTGACCGGCCCCAGGTTTCACGCAGTTCAGGTAGCCGATGCGGTCGGCGCTATTGCCAGGTTCGATCCAGCGCTCGACGCGCTAGTACCGCCGAACGCCAAAATTGAAAAACTGGCTGGAGATTTTCAGTTCACCGAAGGCCCCATCTGGAGACCGCCGTCATCCCTATGGTTTAGCGATGTCGTCGGCAATGTCGTCCGCCAGTGGTCGTCGGACGGAAAGATTACCGAAATTTTACGGCCCGGTGGTTACGACGGGAAAGATGCCCCGGCAGGGGCTTTCATTGGCCCAAACGGGATGATTGCGGGTGCCGATGGGTCGGTGCTTCTGTGCCAACACGGATTTAGGCGGATTGTCCGCATCGCGAAGGATCGCAGCATCACGACAGTGGTTGACCGTTTCGACGGCAAACGTTTGAATAGTCCGAACGATCTGGTTTATCACTCCGACGGGGCGCTTTACTTTACAGATCCTCCTTATGGGCTTGCTAAGCAGGACGACGATCCCCGAAAAGAGGTGCCCTTTAACGGGGTTTTTCGCCTTAAGGATGGGCAGCTTCAAGCAGTCATTAGAGATCTTACGCGGCCGAATGGCATCGCTTTCTCGCCAGATCAGAAGACTTTGTACATCGCAAACTCCGACGAAAAACACAAGGTCTGGATGGCCTACGACGTCGCAGGCGATGGCACGGTTAGCAATGGCAGGATATTTTTTGACGTCACGAGCGAGACCGAAGATGGCTTGCCTGATGGGATGAAGGTGGATGTGCGCGGAAATCTATATTGTGCCGGACCCGGAGGCCTTTGGGTTTTTTCAGCCAGCGGAAAGCATCTGGGAACCATCAAGCCAGGGGAGACTCCCGCTAATTGCAATTGGGGAAATGATGGCAAGACTCTTTATATCACTGCGCGGACGGGACTGTACCGTATTAAGCTAGCGGTCAAGGGACAGGCGCCGCTGTATCGATAGACTAAAAACGTTTATGACTAACGAATTGACTCGTAGAGGATGTATAACTTGGCTCGCCGCTGCTACCGCCGCCTCGGCCGTTTCGGGACACGCCGCCACTCCGGGTCTGCCAATTCAACTGCATGTGGACTTGACGGTTGATCCAGACCGGGAAGATGAGATGCTCCATGCGTTTCACAACACCTTCGTACCCGCGGCCAGTCAACAACCGGGTTTCATCGACGCGCGGATGCTGAAACTGCAAACGGCACTGGCCGGAGCGGCGCCGCAAGGCGTGAACTATCGATTTGTTCTGACGTACGCCACCGAAGAACAGCGAAAACACTGGGTGGAAACCAAGGTGCACCAGGACGTTTGGCCGTTAATTGAACGCACGCTTAAATCGAAAAACTACACAGTATTGCTTTATGATTCTGTCTGACACGGCTCAAAAATGGTATTGACTGGCGGATAAATCGCGGATATAGTTGCAGACGAAGAAATTGAACTGCTGACCGGCCTTGTTCTGGCCTGCTGATTTAGAGCGTGAAACCAGCTACGACTATCACGAAGGTTTGCCGGGTTCTCGACGAGCTTAGGAATCACGCGTCCATCGGAATCACCGACTTGGCCAAGCGCTCCGGCCTTCTGCCGAGTGACGTACACCGCATTCTCAATTCTCTCCAGTCTTACGGATACATCGAGCAGGATTCAGTGACCAAGCGGTACCGTCTCGGACTTGGATTGATGCGCTTGGGATTGACGGTCTTCCAGCGCAATGATCTACAAGAAGCGGCACACCCACTCTTGCAAAATCTCTCAGAGCGGCTTGAGACTTCGAGCCACATGGCGATTTACGACTCTCGCGCGATGGAGCTTTTCCTCGTCGAGCAGATCGACTTCCAAGCGGGCCCCGTGATTCGCCGAAGGTTTGGCGCAACAGAAGACTGCTATTGCACTGCGTTGGGGAGAGCGGTGCTGGCACACATGGACCCTGCCTCACTGGGCCAAGCCCTGGCTCACTGTTCTATGGCGAAAAAGACGGCCAACACCATTACGGACCCGGTACTTCTCGAGAGGGAACTGGCGGCAACGCGACGCCGGGGCTATGGGCTTGATCGTGAGGAGAGTATGAAGGGAGTGTGCTGTATCGGCGCTCCTGTTCACGGCGCGAAAGGCGACGTCATCGCCGCAATCAGCGTTTCGATGGTAGCGCGGCAATTCAATCGCTGGAATGAGACCTCTCTGGCTGCCGAGATCAAGCGGGTTGCCCGTCAACTCTCTGCCGTCGCATCAATAGGGCAGCTTACTAGGCGGCTTTCAGTCAGCTGAAATCGATCCGTTCTCTCAGCCCAACGGGTAAACGTGGATCGAAAACCCATCTAGATCTCCGAACCGTTCAGGCGCGTCCAAATGTACGACGAGTAAGCGAGATTATCAAATCGCAAAACTCCGAGATCGCTCGATTCGAACGAAACCTTGGAAGCGCGGACCTTCCACCCCGTACGGATGCGCGTGAGCGCCCCGGGCTTGAGATGGAAGACAACCTCGCGCATTTCAGGCGGGCGCAACGTTAGCACGATCTCCTTGTCTGTCGGATTGTAAACGTCGATCCGCATGAGCGCGCGCGGCGAGACGAATTTCAGTTCCGCGGCCGTCGCGTCGGAGCTCAGCGTTCCAAGCGAGAACGTGCTCATCAAGCGATGCGGCGGGTAAACCATCCAATTCTTCTCGCCCCAATCAATCTCGCCCGAAGGGTATTGTCCCTGCAATGCAACCTTCGCCCCTACGTGAGGATTGTCGAAATTCACAATCGTCGGCACCGGCTCTGCGTTCATCTGTTTGCCGAGCGAATTGAGATCGATTTGAATGTCAACGTCTTTCGAAAGGCTGTGCCGAACTCGCAGAATGTTCTTGTCCTCGTCCAGCGTGTAGCCGTCTTCCTTTAAGTCAGTGCGGCGGTCCAGCTTTTGCCCACCCGCGGCTACCCAGTCGGGATGGAAGTTCAAGCGCAACACATCTGTCGAAGCCGGGTCGAAGGTTGAATACGTCACCGACCCTTTGCCATAGGCGACCTTTGTCACAACGGAGCTTGAGCCCAGCAAATGAGACTCATCGGAAGGCGCCCATTCCGGCTCCGCCCACAAGCCATCCATCAAGCGCCGCGGACCATCTGAAAACTCATCGGTGAACCACCACTGCAGCCCGAACGGGGTGCTGCCATCTTCTGGCATGCCCTGAAAATATGTCACCCAATTGTAGGAACGGAAGGCTTGCTCGCGGTAACTCACGTCACACGTTTTCGCATAATAAAGAGCTTCCACTGCCGCTAGTCGCGAGGTATGGCTATCGCAGCATTCGTTTGGTAAATTGCAGCAAAACGTTTTGCCGTTGCCTTGTTCGTTCGTAATCGTCGCGCCGTGGACAATGTACTTAGGCCATTTAGGAGTGGTTTTCACCCAGTCAATCAGCTTGCGGGCGTGCTCTTGCCACTCTGGATCTTTGTCGGGATTTAGAAGAACATAGCGCGCGTATTCAAGCGGAATCACCTGATTCATGTTTCCCATGGAAGGCTTAACATCTTCAAAGTACCCAACCCAAACGTTGTTCTTCATGGGGAATGTTTGCAGCCACTCCCACGCACCCTGGCGCACTCGCTCGTATTCGGCGGTGTTCCCTTGTTTCAAGCGCATCAATTCGTCAAACAACATGATAGGTTCGACGACGTTCGCGGAATATGGGCCCATCCCTGGTCCGTCGAGCCTGCCGTCGCGCGCATAACAACGAACGGGCCATGGCGATTGATCGGCATTTCCAGGCTTGTAGTTCTTCGCCAGCGCATCGGCGCAACGGATCGCTGCCGACAGATACTTTGTATTTCCGGTCATCTCATAGAACCGAAGATACGCGTAGCCATCCTCACCCACCACATGCGGCTCAATGTAATCGATCCCGTGAACGCTCCATCCCGTATAGCGATAGTCGCCCGGATTAGCAGAAGCGTAAGGAACGCGCGGCCAAGCGTAGCCTTCCGGAGTCTGGCCGTTCTCCAACTCATAATCGATAAAATCTTGCAGGAATGTGATGGTATTTGGATCGCCGGTATAGGGATAGAGCCGCTCAATGAAGCCCTGCATCATGGCTCTCAGATATCCAGTGGAATTCGCCCAGTGGTAATCGGGCTGCATCTCGAACGTCGTGCGATCGAAATCGAAACAGCAGAAGAAATAAGGGATGCGCTGCCGATTGTATTGGTCCCAGATAATGTTCCACTGAGTCAGCAGATGCGAGTTGTAAGAGTAGCCGGTGTCTTCGGGCATCGGCCATGGCAGCAGTTTCTTACTGGCGTCCAGATGCACCGCGCGTCCGGCAATAGTCGTTGGGCTCAACGTCGAGACAACCGGAAAAGGCTGCTGCCCGGGGAGCAGAATCGCGGTTATGAAAGAAAGAGTGGTAACGTAAGCGATGCGTTTCATGGCGTGATCTATGAGCCTATTTGCCTTCGACCGTTATCTCATTCGAGGCCGCGTGCTTTATACGAACTATATAATCAGGCCCGGCGGCTTTGATTGTGTAACCAGGTTCAGTAAGATCTTCTCGTTCCAGAAGCTTGCTGCCGGCGGTGATTCGCGATGGCCTGAACTTGAGTCGCAAGACCGTTGTGCCTTCTGAGTCGAAGGTTTTGTACCAAACTCGATTCGAGCCGTACGCCACCTTCTGGATCATCGACGACGAACGCAAAACGTGATCTTCGCCCACCGGGGCCAGTTCCGGCAACGCCCCCATTGTCCAACTGAAGTGTCGCAGGTAGTCCGCATATCCGTCGCTAAACCAATACGGTGAATGAAAATCCGCGCCGCAGCACGCGATGCGCCCGTCCGATTGCGCGAAATAAGTGGCGTAGTTCATGGAACGGAACGCATCTTCACGTGCCTGGCTGTCTCCGGTTTTCTCGGCGTACATCGCGTTGATCGCAGCCCAACGGCCGCCGTGGCTTCCGAGGCCGGCGCGCGAGCAGCAGCCTCTATCATCGGGCGTACCCTGTTCATCAATCGCCCAAGCACCTAGAAAAGGGCCGCGTCCAAAGCGCTTGCGAACCCAATCAATAAGATGTCCCGTGTGGCTCATCCAATCGCGATCAACGGAGGCTGGCTCGGGCTGGCTCAGAATGTAGTAGGCGGTCATATCTGGTAGAAATTGATTCACATTGGTTGTACCGTGTGAAACATCTTCGAAAAAGCCGCTCCAGTGATCCCAACTCTTGCTGTTGCCACTCAGCGGATGCTCCAACTCCCATTGCCAGGCCATTTCGCGAGCTACGCGATAAGACTGCGTGTCCCCAGCCTTCAGCCGAATTAGTTCCTCGAACATGCGCACCGACGACGCTATGTCTCCCCCATAATCTTCGTTCGCCAAAGTCTCTCCAGTGCGGGCGTCAACTCGAAATGGCCACGGAGTATGGTCATCGTCGCCGGCCCTAATGTTCTTTGCAAGTGCATTAGCGCAATTGAGGGCCGCATCGAGATACTTCCCTTCGCCAGTCATTTCGTAGAAAAACGCGTAGCCCGCGCCAAGTTGCCCGACTTTATCCGTTTCGATCCCGCCGTAAAAGTCGCGAGGCAAATTTTGGATGCAATGTCCGTAGTCCCTCTGATCGTCGCAAGAGGTGGCAAATGGGACGCCGGCCCATTTCCAATCCGGCGGCGTCGTGCCATGCGCCAATTGGTAGTCCAGCATCTCCTTGACGACTTGGCGAGCGTCTTCGTCGCCAGAGTACGGATACCAGCCGGCAAGCCCATCGACGAAGGCCGCATAGACCATGGCAGGATTGTGTTGCCAATAGGTTCCTTGCAGCGTTTCGCCGTCGTAGACGGAGTTGATCAGATAGATCTTCAATCCCGTGTGGTGACGAGTATCCACGGGTACTTTGTGCTCGATGAAGTCCCAACCAAGCCGCAACACCTTGTCATAACCCTTGTTGCGTTCTGGTTCGAACCAGGCAAGCAATTTGCCTTGCGAGTCGATCACCGGCTGGTGATACGGCAACTGTGCATTCACAAACCATTCGTGCCCCGCAGGGGCGGCGCCAAGGATCAAGACGAACGATAAGGTAGAGACCACACTGAGCCAACGGCTGTGTCGGAGTGAATGCCTGATGCGCATACGTAGTAAAGATCATATGTTTAAGATCGCCCGGAGTCAATGGAAAACCTCTATGCCTCTTCCGACGTCGGGACGTAGGATTAAGTAAAGACATTCAATGCAAAAGCGGAGTTTTCGAAACGGCCGGATGAGCGAGCGAGTGCTGCAGGAAATGCAGCGCTTGATCGTCGAAGAGTATCCCGAGCCTGGCTCAAAGCTGCCGAAGGAGGCCGATTTGGCCGAACGCTTCCAGGTGAGTCGGATCGTCATTCGGGAAGCGATGAAAATACTGGAAGACCGCGGAATGGTTGAGGTCCGTGCGGGGCGGGGAACCATTACGATCGCCCCCAATCCGGAGCGAGTGAAACAGTCTCTGCTTTATTTATTTCGTGACCAACCCATGCCAACCGTGGAAGAGATGGAGTTAATGCTTGAGCTTCGTCAGGTACTAGAGGAAACCAGTGCGAGTCTGGCTGCAGTGCGGGCAACGGCTGAGGATTTGGCGGAGATCGAAGATGCCCTGGAGGCCATGGCGGCAAAAAACGGCAAGTTGAAGCAAGCCGTTGATGCCGACATGCGTTTCCACCGCGCAGTTATGCGTGCTGCCCACAATCCGTATTTGGAGCTGGTTCTTGATCCAGTGATGTCGACGTTTCTGCGCCAGATCAAACTGACGAACTTCAACAAGGGACTCGATTTGCATCGTGACGTGCTGGAACAAATTAAGGCGCGAAACACAATCGGTGCGCGCCAAGCAGTGCGGCGGTTGATGAAAGCAACACTGCTCGACTCGCGCAGGGCATTGAAGAAGTTCCGCTAGCGCGGGGCTATGCTGAAATTCCTTGACAGCCTTGCAGATGAAACATATGATGTTTAGAAATCTGCCGAGGAGAGTTTCATGTCTCACCGTTCATTCTCTCGTCTTTTCGGCAAAGCTGGCTTTAACGCGCTTTGCCTGGTTTTGATCGCTACTTTCTTCGAAATGTGCCTCCCTGTTGTGGCGCAGATCAATACAGGCAAAATCACCGGAACTGTTACCGATTCCGCAGGAGCCATTATTGTTGGCGCAACCCTCAGGGCCACCAATCAAGGTACTGGCGTATCGAGTACCGTACCAAGTCAGCCAAACGGCAGCTATTTAATTAATTTCCTGATTCCAGGTCGCTATACGGTTGAAGCCGAGTCCGCCGGATTCCGCAAAAGCATCGAACGCGACGTGGAAGTGACCTCGGGCGGTTCGGCCCGCGTTGATTTTTCAATGAATCTCGGCGAAGTTCACCAGACTGTCGAGGTAGAGGCTCATCCCAATACGGTCAATACCGAAAGCGCAGAATTGACGCAGACCTTCGGCTACAAGTCACTCGACCAATTGCCAAATCTAGACCGCAATCCGCTTTATCAAATGAATCTCATGCCGGGCGCAAATAACAACGCCGGTAGCGGCAATTACGGTTCCAATGGCGGCGAAGATGGCTCAGCCATTGGTTTGACGCGCCCACAATTGAGTTCAATCGGTGGCGTTGACGCCAACGCGAACGGCGTCTACATCGAAGGCATTTACAATCGGGAACCGCAGAACGCCTACATTGGCGTCGTGCCGCCTATCGAGGGCATTCAAGAGGTGCAAGTATTTGCCGGCAAATATGACGCCGAATACGGATTCGCCGGCAGCGCTGTCATCAACGTCGTCACAAAATCGGGCAATAACGAATTTCACGGCTCAGCCTTCGAGTATCTCCGGAACAACGCTAGCGATGCGAATAACTACTTCGCGTCGGGATCCACACCGTTTCAGCGAAATCAGTTTGGAGGCGCAGTGGGCGGACCCATTCGCAAGAATAGGCTTTTCTTCTTTTCGGATTATCAAGGCACCCGCTTCCGGACAAGCAACAACGAGTACGCTTCGGCGCCCACTGCCAAGATGTACAAAGGCGATTTCTCCGAGCTGTACGGATTGACTCCGCCGCCGGGCGCCGATGCTACGTATGGTCAAATCTATGATCCCTTCTCACGGGTGTTTGATAACAGCGGCAATGTTGTGTCGGCGTCTCCTTACGCAGGTAATATCATTCCCGCCAGCCGTTTCGACGGCCCTTCGGCTAAGATGAACGCCGATCAGATTTTCGGCGTCGCCAATTTGCCTGGCTTGACCAATAATCTGCATTACCTTTATCGCAACGTTCAAGATGCCGATCAGTCGGATGGCCGCATTGATTTCAACGAGTCGGAAAAGCATCGTTGGCTGTACCGATATTCGATTTTGGATTCGACCAACGGCAACTCCACCAACATCAATCAATTCTTCCAGGATGGCCAAGCGAATTCACATAGCTTCAACCAAAACATGCAATTGACGCTGCTCAGCACGCTGAGTGCCACGAAAGCGAATGAGGTGAGAGTTGGCTACAACCGGACGCACGTGCGGACTAATTCCAATTCCATGAGCAAGAACTGGAATAACTACTATGGAGTCGCGAATGGAAATCTAGCAGATCCAACCACCACGGGCATTTTCGAAACCTCGCTCAGTCCGATTTCTAACTTTGCCCGGCCGGATTGGGTGGGTTTCATTATCAGCGGTGCGATTTCGATTACAGATAACTACACATGGGTCGAGGGCCGGCACACGATCAAGGCTGGTGTGAATCTGAATCATATTGCCGACGTGTCTGCGGATACCATAGGCGGCGATGATCCGCGCGGCACAATCTCTTTCGATCCCGCCATGACGTCGTTCAGCGGCGTCGCTCCGCCTTTCGCTTATCCAAGCTTCTTGTTGGGCACTCCCACCAGCAGCGCCCGGGCGCGCTTCGTAAATGGAATTCCATACCAAACGTTCTGGCAAAATGCCTTATACGCGCAAGACGATTTCAAAGTGTCCCGTTCGCTCACGTTGAACCTAGGTTTCCGCTACGAACTCACCACGCGCCCCATTGAGCGTTTCAATCGCCAGTCCAATTGGGATACGCTCACCAATAAGCTCGTCGTTGCTTCAGGCAGCGATCGGAGCCCATCGCTGAATCTCGACAAAGGCGATGTCGGCCCGAGAGTCGGCTTTGCATGGTCGCCCGACCGGGGCAAGACCAGCCTTCGAGCCGGATTCGGAATCTCATATTGGCAGGCATACTGGTCCGGTCCGTTAACGATTCTTGGCTTGGGCTATCCGAATTACGCTAAGCAAAATCTCCTAACGCCCAACAACTTGACGCCCTCGCTGTTACTCTCGCGTGATGGCATTCCACTTGCCACCGCGGTCTACGATTCCTCAGGCAATCTGGTGATTCCGGAAAACGCCGTAATTCGCGGTACAAATTACAACTGGAAGAGTCAGGAAGTTGAACAGACATCCGTCAATCTTCAGCGTGAACTGGTTCGCGGAATCCTTTTAGATGTTGGCTATCTGCGCGTCCGCGGACTCAACAACAATCATGGCGTGAATATCAATCAGGCCCCACCGCAACCTCCAGGAACCGACTACAATGCCGCCCGGCCC
>Ga0209698_10007530_pt1 | contig 11429 bp, 10 predicted proteins | sample LitLauG_LLR_2012_FD_187203 | JGI IMG/M metagenome (GOLD analysis project Ga0209698, IMG submission 187203) | Freshwater sediment microbial communities from Pennsylvania, USA - Little Laurel Run_MetaG_LLR_2012 (SPAdes) (version 2) | ecosystem: Environmental > Aquatic > Freshwater > Creek >... | reverse complement strand
AGGCAAGCACGTGCTGCTGGTGGAGGGACTGGTCCATTCGGGAGTGACCTCCGAGTTCATGATGAGCGACTTGCGGGCTCGGGGCGCGGCGTCGGTGAAGCTGGTGACCCTGCTGGATCGGCAGTCGGCGCGGCGAGTGCCGCTGCAGCCGGACTACTTCGGATTCCTGGTGGACGACGCGTTTTTGTGCGGATACGGGCTGGGAAATCCGGAGCAGACGGGGCGGAATTTGCCGTATCTGGCGGCGACGGGGTAGCCCTTCGAGACACGAGTTGGGGGCTTCGGGCAACCCGGTCTCGAAGCGCTCGACCGGGCGGGACGATTGCATCCGCCCCTACGCGCGTCCGGTGACTTCTGTCACTCCTTCTGATTTTCCGTTTTCCCAGGAAAAGGGCTAGAATTGCCTGGCAGGCATTTTCCGTCGAATTCCCGTCTCCGGCATCTAATACTTCCAGAGGCGGCTTGTTGTCTTTCTACGGCAAGGCGCTGCATTCAGAGGAGTTCTAGGTGAATTCGACGCTCAAGACGGTGCTGTTCTGGCTGGTGATCGTGGTGTCCGCGTTTCTGCTCTGGCAGGTGGTGCGCACCGGAAGCGGCAGCAGCCCCAAGGAAAAAGACGTTAACTTCTCGCAATTCATGTCGGACGTGGACCAGGGCCTGGTGCGCGAAGTGACTATCACCGCGCAGGACGTCAAGGGCAAGTATAAGGCTGACAACTCCAGCTTCCACTCAACCGTTCCGCCGAACTATCCCGATATGTACAAGACGCTGCACGACAAGGGCGTGAGCGTCACCGTGAAAGACATCACCAACGGCACCTGGCCGAGCTGGATTCTGAACCTTGCTCCGCTGGTGCTGCTGGCTGCGCTGTGGTTCTTCATGATCCGGCAGATGCAGACGGGCGGCAACAAGGCGCTGTCGTTTGGCAAGAGCCGGGCGCGCCTGCTCTCCATGCAGCAGAAGAAAGTCACGTTCAAGGATGTGGCGGGCGTGGATGAGGCGAAAGAAGAACTGCGCGAGATCATTGAATTCCTGCGCGAGGCGCAAAAGTTTCAAAAGCTGGGTGGACGCATTCCGAAGGGCGTGCTGCTGGTGGGACCTCCGGGAACAGGCAAGACCTTGCTGGCCCGGGCAGTTGCCGGGGAAGCTAACGTTCCGTTCTTCTCGATCTCGGGTTCCGACTTTGTCGAGATGTTTGTCGGCGTCGGCGCCAGCCGCGTGCGCGATCTGTTTGAGCAGGGGAAGAAGAATGCTCCCTGCATTATTTTCATTGATGAGATTGACGCCGTTGGACGGCACCGGGGCGCCGGCCTGGGTGGCGGGCACGACGAGCGCGAGCAGACTTTGAACCAGCTGCTGGTGGAGATGGACGGCTTCGAATCGAACGAAGGCGTCATCTTGATGGCCGCCACGAACCGGCCCGATGTGCTCGATCCGGCGCTGCTGCGACCGGGGCGGTTTGACCGCCGCGTAGTTGTCAATCGTCCAGACGTGCGGGGGCGCGAAGAAATCCTCCGCGTGCACACGCGCAAGATTCCTCTCGCCGACGATGTGGAATTGCAGGTACTGGCCCGCGGTACCCCGGGATTCTCAGGCGCCGATCTGGCCAACATGGTCAACGAAGCGGCGCTGGCGGCGGCGCGTCAGAACCGCAAGGCCGTGCTGATGTACGACTTCGAACTGGCCAAAGACAAAGTCCTGATGGGCGTGGAGCGCAAGTCGCTGCTGCTGTCGGACGAAGAGAAGAAGAATACCGCCTACCACGAAGCCGGACACGCGCTGGTGGCGGCTAAATTGCCGCACTCCGATCCGGTGCACAAGGTCACGATTATTCCGCGCGGCATGGCGCTGGGATTGACCATGCAGTTGCCGGTGGACGATCGCCACAACCTGTACAAGGACTACCTTGAGACCCAGATCGCTATCCTGATGGGCGGACGGATTGCGGAAGAGATTTTCCTGAACCGGATGTCGACTGGTGCCGGCAATGACATCGAGCGGGCGACGGAACTCGCGCGCAAGATGGTTTGTGAGTGGGGAATGAGCGACCTGGGCCCGCTGACGTTCGGCAAGAAAGAAGAGCAGATCTTCCTGGGACGCGAGATTGCGCAGCACCGCGACTACAGCGAAGCAACTGCGATCCAGATCGACGAGGAAGTCCGTAAGATGGTCGGCACCGGCTACTCGACCGCGAAATCGATCCTGTCCGAGAATCGCGACACGCTGGTGAGGATCGCGCAGGCACTCATTGAACGCGAAGTGCTGGATGCTTCCGAGATCAAAATGCTGGTCGAAGGGCAGGACCTGCCTCCGTTTAAGCCGGTGCCGCCCAAGACCGACGACGGCGTGCAGCAGGTGATCAAGCCTGAGCCGGGGCGGGTTCCGACGAAGGGCGGGGAGCGGCCGGCCACGGCGTAAGAGCAGTTCTCAGTTCCCGCTTCTCAGTTCTCAGTGGGCGGCCTTCGGGCCGCCTTTCTTTTGGTGTAGCGCGGACACTCCTGTCCGCGTCCGCGTGGACCTCCTGGTCAGTCTCCCTACGCGCTCGAGCGCACGAAAGCTGCCAGCCTTGGGCGGACAGGAGTGTCCGCCCTACATTAGAATCAATGCCTCTATGCAGCTCTCGCTCGCTTCCAAGATTGCTCTGATTACCGGCGGATCCCGCGGCATTGGCGCGGCTGCGGTGCGCATGTTTGTGCAGGCGGGGGCCAAGGTTATCTTCAACTATCAGACCGCCCGGGCGCAGGCCGAGGACCTGGTCCGCGAATTGGGCGCGGGCAATTGCCGCGCGATCCAGACAGACCTGTCGACCACGGAAGCGGCCGGGCAACTGGTTTCTGCGGCCATCGCGGCGTTCGGACGGCTCGACATCCTCGTTGCCAACCACGGCATCTGGCCTTCGGAAGACGCACCCATCGATCGCATGAGCGACGAGCAGTGGCATTGCACGATCGCCGTGAATCTCGACAGCGTCTTTGCGCTGGTCAAGCATGCTGTCGCACAGATGAAGAAGCAGGGCGACGGGAACATCGTCCTGGTCAGTTCCACGGCGGGACAGCGGGGCGAGGCTTTTCACTGCGACTATGCGGCGACCAAAGGCGCACTGATCAGCATGGTCAAGGGACTCTCGACGGAACTGGCGCGCGACGGCATTCGTGTCAATTGTGTCGCGCCGGGATGGGTGGATACGGACATGTCGGCGGCGGCGCTGGCCGATCCCGCGACATGCGAGCGGATTTTCAGCGGGATCCCGCTGGGACGCGTTGGAACGCCAGAAGAGGTTGCCGCGCCGATTCTGTTTCTCTGTACGCCACACGCGGGATTTGTTACTGGTGAGGTCTTCAATGTGAACGGCGGCGCGGTGCTGGTGGGGTAGGGAGGAGAACATGAAGCTCTCTGGGTTTCTCGTCGTCGTGTGCGCTGTTCTGGCTCACTCACTCGCTCTGGCACAGTCCGTCGGAGCTGGTTCATCGAACTCGTTGACATTCGAGAACGGCACCATCGCGAACGGCACCTACTCGAACGAATGTTTCGGATTTTCATTCTCCATACCAGACGGTTGGCTAATAAATACTCAGCTCGTCGGAACCGATGCGAAGGCCAAACACGCTCCCGGGCAGCTTGTTCTGTTGATGCTCGATCAGCACAAGGAAGGGTCGTTCGGAAACAGGATTGCTCTCACTTCCCCCGACGCAAAGGACGCCCTTCCGACCGCCGAAGAGTATGTCTCCAATTTTGTGCACCACCAAGTTGATGTGGATCGCGAGCGCAGGGAGTTGATCCGCGATACCTACGCCGTCGAGTATGGAGGAAAACGTTTTTTCCGAGCGGACTACAAGCAGACGATAAGCGGACGTATGTTGTACCTGGCTTCGGTCTACACGAAGGTCGGGAAGTACTACATTGGGGAAACGCTGATCTCTGAATCGCCCGAAGGGCTGGAACAGTCTGCGAATTCTCTGCAGCAAATCTCGTTTCGGGGAAGTGAGCCGAATGCACAGTGCGTGATGAAGGGCGACGATGGTTCGAATTCAATGGGTGTAACCGGCGGAGTGATTGGCTCGGTTGGACAATCTTCGACTCCGGGACAGCCCTCGCGCGTTCGCGTATCCCAGGGACTCTCGGCCGGCCTGCTGATCAAGAAGGTCACGCCCCGCTATCCGGACGACGCTCGCCAGGCCCACATTCAGGGACAGGTCGTTCTGAATGCAGTGATTGGTAAGAACGGAGACATCGAGGAACTCACTCTTGCTTCCGGACATCCCCTGCCTGCTCCCGCCGCAATCGAAGCGGTCAAGAAGTGGAAATACAAGCCCTACCTATTGCAGGGACAACCTGTCGAAGTTGAAACACAGGTGGTTGTCAATTTCAGCCTTTCGTATTGATCTGATGCTGAATAACGGACACGGTGAGACAGCTAAACTCGTTCTGGATGCTTCTAACCCAAGTAGAATCATGAAGAATTTTCTTTTTGTTGTCCTGTTGTACGGTCTGGGCTGGGCCCAGGCGGCCGCACCCAAACCGGCTGTCAGCCTGAATGACTCTGACAATGCCCGCAAGGCGCGGGCTCTGCTGGACCAGGCAGTCCAGGTGTTGGGCGGACAGGCGTATCTCAGCTACCAGAACCGGCTCGAAGAAGGCCGTTACTATCCGCTATACCACGGGCGCACCAGCACTCTGGGCATTCCCTACAACTACTATGTCCAATATCCCGACAAGGACCGATTCGAAGTGCTCGCTGAGAAGGACATCCACGTCATACCGGGGACCATTGACATCGGCGGGATCAAGTCGAAGAAGTCGGTCATGGTCCTGGTTCACAATGGTCTGAAGGGTTACGAAACGACCTACAAGGGAACGGCCGCGCAGGATCCGGAAGACCTGGCAAATTACCTTCGCCGCCGGCAGCATTCGCTGGAGTGGGTGTTTCGGAAGTGGAGCAACGATCCGAGCGTAGCTCTGTTCTCCGAAGGTGTAGCGGTGGTGGATGCCAAGACTGCCGACCAAGTCTCGCTGCTCAACAGCCAGAATGATGCGGTGACCGTGTACCTCGACCAGAACACGCATTTGCCCATCAAGACCACCTATTCCTGGCGCGATCCGACCGACAAGCAGAGGAACACCGAAGAAGAGATTTACGACCTCTACAAGCCGGTGGCCGGCATCATGACGCCCCACTCCATCACCCGCAATTTCAACGGGGAGATGTCCATGCAGCGCTTCATTAATACGGTCCGGTACAACCTGCAGCTACCGGAGACGACCTTTGAAGCCAAGGTGAATTACGACCCAAAACAGGGGCCGCAAAAGCGGTAGCGTCCCGCGAAAACCCCAAAAGAGGGGGGCAAACGCGCTTCTACGCCCCCGGCGATCTGCTTTCCCCTTAATGGCTTAGCGCCAGCCCGGGGGATCAGAGCCACGGAGTGTGGCTTTTTTGCCACGTACAGAAAACCGACCCTCACAGTAAGCTGCCCACGGTAAAAGACTTACATCCCTTTCGCTTGACGCACGAGCAAACAATCCGTGCTGCAGTTACCTGCAGCGGAGTAGGACTCCATAGCGGGGCCCCGGTTACGCTGCGGATCCTGCCAGCACCCGCCGGTGCCGGAATCGTTTTCCGTCGCACCGACCTAGATGGCTTTGAGATCGAGGCCAGCGGGCGCAACGTGGCGCGCGTCAGCTACGCAACTAGCTTGATGAAGAAGGGCGTGCTGATCTCGACTACCGAGCATCTGCTGTCGGCATTTATCGGGGTGGGCATTGACAACGCCATCGTCGAACTCGACAACCTGGAGTTGCCGATTCTCGACGGCAGCGCGCGGCCATTCGTGGAGATGATTCAGAAGGCGGGGATTCGTCGCCAGCGCAAAGCACGTACCTACCTCCGGGTGGTACGCGAGGTCGAATTGCGTGAGGGGGACAAGTTCATCGCGGTGTACCCGGCGAACACATATTCCGTCTCTTATGCCATCAATTTCCCGCATCCCCAGATTGGCAAACAGACTTTCTGCGTGCGGCTGACGAATGGCAGTTATCTCAAGGAAATCGCGCCCGCCCGAACCTTCGGCTTTCTGCATGAAGCGGACGCGATGCGGCAGCAGGGACTGATTCGGGGAGCTTCGACCGAGAACGCCATCGTCTTGACGCGCGAGAAAGTGCTCAACCCGCCGCTCCGTTTCGCGGACGAATTCGTGCGGCACAAGGTTCTGGATCTGATCGGTGACCTGGCCCTGATCGGAAAGCAGATTCTGGGGTCGGTGGTGGCCGATCGCGCAGGCCACGCCATGCACACGGCGCTGGTCTCGCGCCTTCTGCGCGATTCGTCCTACTGGGAAGAGACAGCGCTCGAAGAGGCCCCTTCGCAAACGGCGCGGGCCGTCGAGGCCAGCGTCAGCTTGTAGATTACCTTCCCCGTGACGGTGGACCTTCTGATTCCATCTGATTCCGACCGATCACAAATTCAAACACATCCCGGCTTCGGCTTCGGTCGCGATGACCTACAACCGGCTGTTCCAGATTGTTGCTTCTTCTCCAGTTGCATCGTGCAGGCGATGGATTTACGCAGTAAGGGACGGATGCGAGGAGCAGAATTTACACGACTCGCGCTTCCTCGCAAGACATCTTAAAGCCCATGATTCAATCGCTTACGAGTTTGGCACGCGTGATGCTAATGTACAGTGCAGTAGAAACGATGCCAAGTGCTTGGTAGCTGTGACTGCAACGAATGAGCCACTGTCTGCAGTGGGCCCCGTCAACGGTGCGGGAATCCCTGTCCTAGGTCTGCGATTCCCCACAATATTCAGTTGAGAAGTGCCATTGGAGGAGCGCACTATGCGTGACGTCTATGAAGTTCTCCGCGAGAAGGAAAAGGCAATTCAACGAGTCGTTCGAGAGATCAAAGTTTTGCGGTTGGCGGCTTCCTTGCTGGACGACGAGACAGACAGCGCAACACGTCTACTTGTCACCGGAGATCCGGCTCATGGCAGGACGGGAGCTGCAGAGGATATCCGAGTAGGGGTTGCGAAGAAACTCTCCGCTCGCCTCAAGCGCCTGGCAACGCCGTTGCTGAATGCCACCCGCTTCGCGAGCTAGCGTGAGCAATCCAGGATTAGGGTAATTGTGTGGTGTAGAGGCTGCGTGCTTGTGCAAGTGATATTCCTGCCTATTGGTAACGCGTAGCCGCAGTAAACAAGTCCGAGTCGGATAACTAGGTGCAACTGTACGAGATGACCAGGCCTGCACGTCGGGTGCATCTCTGCGGCCGGGGGCGCTGGCACCAGATTGTGTCTTCGGCCTAGACGGAGGCGTGTGCACTCCAGGGCCGCGCATTGACGGTCTTTCATTCCGTAGAAATTACAGGAACGCCGCTTGCGGCGGGAGGTCATCGTGAACGCCAAGGGAGATCCAGCGTGCGACAGACACAAAAACTTGCAGATGATCCCGACTTCTTTCAAGACGCCGGCCGGGAGAATCTTCGGACATGTCTGCCCGGTTCCCAGTTGTGGACGCCACTATGACGGTAGAAATTATTTCGATACCCCGGAGACATCATCTGCCTGGGAGAGAAATACTCCGAACGATTGGCAGGTTAACGACGGGGACGCATTTCGACTGTCGGAGTGCGAAGGCAACGGATAGAAAGTGCAGGCCCGACAGCACCTTAGTTCGACCCAGCGGTGCCTGGCGGTCGGACAGAAATTGGTCCAGATGCGATCAGTCCGCAGGCTGTGGGACTGCGGTCAGTTCTTGTGTCGTCCCCAGTTCAGCCATGAGCCGCGCCAGTTCGGCTTCGGCCTCCATGCGGACACGGTCGGCAAATGCGCTGGCACTCTGGCGGTGTTCAGCGCCTAGGGCGGACAAACGGAATCGCAGGTGGGGTTGATCCTCTTCCAATCTGCGCAAGAGTCTCTGAGTGCGGGCGATCTTCTCGTCAAGCGTAATCATGGGGACTCTTTCCAAGGGTGCCCGTCGGCGCGCCGCAACGCAAGTTCCAAGCAAGGTACGGGCAATCAGAAATTTGCGAGCGTAAAGGGATTGGAGAGACGGAATGGAAAAGCTGGCGGGGATTAGCGGAGCGACACGTATTCCTGCAGCCGCCTGGGCAATTTGTTCTGCAGCCGCTCGGTAAGCCATCGGTCAAGCTGGTATTGCGAACTCTGCGGCACATCGACGAACCGCATGCCTACGTGACCCGCACCGTCGCTCCACGCAATCTCGCCTTTCAGTTCGAGCGAGATGTTGGAACCGGGCAGCGAGAATTGCAGTTTAGCGCGGCCCTCTTTGGGCAGTTTGCCCACCACGCGGATGGCCATGCCGCCTTCGCTCAGGTTGGTCGCGTTGGTATTCAGTTCCGGACCATTGGGAAGAATGATCTTCACCATCATCTCGACCGGATGGCGGAAGTAGCGCCCCCGCTCCTTGACCATAAAATTGATGGCGGCATTGAAACAGCGGGTGGCGTTCAGTGGGGTCAGGGGTTTCTGGAGGACAAAATTGGCTCCGGACTGGAAAGCCTCTTGAGTACTGGTCTTGCCGTTCAGTACGGCAAACGCGACCGATCGGGCGTTACTCTGCATTCCGCGAAGGGCTTTAAGGAGTTCGCCGCCGCCTTGCAGATCGTCGCAATCCACAATCACCGCATCAAACTTGCTCCTGGCGAGCAAGTCGTTTGCAGGCCGGATCGCCGCGCAAACCTGGACATCGACGGCGATGTTCTCCAGCGTGGGACGCAGCACCCCAAGCAGGGCTGCATCCTGGCTGATGAGTAGGGATTCCAGGTTCATAGCTCCCCCGATAGTAACCGTGGCCGGGAGGGGAAGAAAGTAACCGAGGTACCCCAAACCCTGGCCCGCAGCCTGGCTTTCTGATTTCTGTACACCCGCGTTTTTCGTGCCAAAAGGCTACCCCCGCCCGGCATTCGCGTAGAATTGGCCCTTTCAGCCGGGGCATCGACTTTGCCGGAACTCATCTATCTGTCGCTGGGATCAAACGTGGGCGATCGCGCAGCCAATCTGCGTGACGCCATCGGACGTGTGGCGGAGGCGGGAACCGTGAAGGCGACGTCCTGTCTTTACGAAACCGAACCGGTGGGCTTCCGCGATCAGCCGTGGTTTCTGAACTGCGTGGTCGCCCTGGACTCGGGCGAGTCGCCGCGGGACCTGCTTACCCGCGCTCTTGCCATCGAAGAAGCGATGGGACGCCGGCGCACTCGGGAGAAGGGGCCGCGCACCATTGATATCGACATCCTGCTGTTTGGCCATCGGGTGATCGATGAACCGGGGCTGAAGGTTCCTCATCCGGCGATGCACGAGCGCCGGTTCGTGCTGGAGCCGTTGGCGGAAATTGCGCCGGGGGCTTTTCATCCTGTCTTGAAACAAACTGCGCGAGAATTGCTCGTCAAGCTGCCGACGGGCCAAAGTGTGTGGCGAGTCGATGCCGGGTAAGTCCCGATGGAGAGCCGGGTGTCTTCGCCCGGCTGGACGGGCGAGACGCCCGTCCCTCCAGGTCCTTACGGAACAATAAGCCGGCTCCCCGCTTCTTCCGGCGCCGCGATGGCCGACTGCTTCTCGGGAAACTGCGCAAAAAGGAAATCCACGTAGGCACGCGACTTGGGTCGTCCGGACGTGCGTCCGTAAGCCATGCGCAGCAGGAATACCAGCGCTTTCAGAATGTCGGCATCGCGCAACTGAGTGGAGCCCGTGTGCTTCTGCTCTGCCTCGCGATACTCCTTGACCATGTTTGCGACCTCTGCGGCGACGGCCTGGTGGGCGATGTTGGCACTTGGCTGCTCGTAGATCAGGCTGGATTTCACCAAGGTCTCGTAACTCTTGGCGAGCGAGGTCAGAGCCGCAATCAGATCGCGGTCCATCAGATCGCGGTTGGCGCGGGCGCTTCTGGCGAGCGCGAAGCTGAGCCCGACAATCAGATGCTCGCGCTCGTAGAGGAACGGTTCGCTGATTTCGATCTGCGGAAATAACAAGTCGCAATCCAGTTCGCCCGCGGAGTGCGGCTTCTCGTGCGCGCGGGCCTGTTGCAGATACGGACAGTCGCTGGGGCAGTCGAGCGTCACTTCGCGCTGTTCCCCACAGCACTGCGCGCAGATCCTGTCGTGCACCGCCGGGCAGAACCGTTTTTCTTTTCGTTCGTTGCAGATTGAACAGGTCACTCGTTCTCCTGAGGCTTTGATTATTTCATGAGGTGATTGCCTGGTGCCGGGCAACTTGGTGGCGTCAGTCCGGTCCGCACCGCCATCCCGAGCGACTACAGAACTTATGGATTGGAATTCGCGATGCACAAGTCTTCGCGTGCGCTTAAGATGGTAATGGAGGCCACGGCTTCCGAATGCACCACTCTTGATGCAAACGTGCAGCAAATAAACTGATCGTTTCCATAAACCATTTTTATTTGTGGTTGACTCGTCCACGCGTTAGCCTAGTACGTCATCCCCGGTAATTTTGGATGTCATCTCGGGCGCAGGCCCAACATTAAGGAGAAGCATGCCGACTGAACTGCGGAATTTTCTGGCCATCCCTTACGACGAATTGGAAGAGATGAATCTGAAGGCGAAGAAGCAGCGCCTTGACCGCGTCGACCCGGACAAGATCCGGGAAGAACGTCTGAAATATCTGACCGACGAGAAGCGCATCAAGGCCTTGACTGTGCTGTTCAGCGACCTTGAAGGCCGCTTGCACATGCTGGATTACGACAAAAAGTTTCTCTTGAAGAGCTACGACAACCTGACGTTTGACGGGTCGTCGATCCGGGGCTTTACGGCGCAGCGGGAAAGCGACCTGCGGCTCGGCATCGACTGGGCCGCGTTTTATTGGGGTCCCGCCGACATATTTGGGCCGGGGAAGGTGCTGGTCTTCGGCGAGGTCATCGACAAAAACGGCGAGCCCTACACCGCCGACATCCGCAGCATGCTCAAGCTGTTTGCTCAAACCCAGCACAAGAAACATGGCTACACGCTCAATGCGGCCAATGAGATTGAGGGTTTTCTGTTTGCGGGTCCGGACGCCGAGCGCCGCTATCATGAAACGGCCAAGTTCGAGTATGTCAACACGGGCGGGTATTACCACTCGTTGCCGGGCGACCCGCTACGCTCGTTCATCGATACGGTGGCCGAAGTGCAGCGCTCGATGGGTTTTCAGAATGAGAAGGACCACCCCGAGGTTGCCCCTTCCCAGTTCGAAGTGAACTACAACTACGCCGAAGTGGTGGCGGCCGCCGACCACATTCAGCTCTACAAGCTGGTGTGCCGCCAGGTGGCGCGCAACATGGGCCTGACCGCCTGCTTCTTGCCCAAGCCGATTGTCGGTGTCAATGGCAGCGGCATGCACACGAACATTTCGGTCAGCGAAGATGGCAAGAATCTGTTCTGGGACCCTAAAGGAGAAGAGAAGCTCAGCAAGTTCGGCTACGAGTTCATGGAC
>Ga0209698_10007529_pt1 | contig 11429 bp, 9 predicted proteins | sample LitLauG_LLR_2012_FD_187203 | JGI IMG/M metagenome (GOLD analysis project Ga0209698, IMG submission 187203) | Freshwater sediment microbial communities from Pennsylvania, USA - Little Laurel Run_MetaG_LLR_2012 (SPAdes) (version 2) | ecosystem: Environmental > Aquatic > Freshwater > Creek >... | reverse complement strand
GACCAGTCGGCTGATGGCACGCCTGGCATACTTCCTTGTAGGTTTTTTCGCCAAGCGCCACCTGTGTGAGTTCCGCGGTTGCCGCTCCGCCACCCGTGATCGAGCCACCCGGCAGCGGGAAAAATGCAGCGGGGCTGCTATCGTATTCATTATACACCTTCGGGCTGAAGCCACCGTTGAAAACGCCGATGTAGGCGCCGGCCCAGCAGAGTGCAACCGCGCACACGATGCTCAGCCACGTCGGAATCGGTGTCACGTCCGCGCTCGGCTCCGCGTGCTCGCGTGCGATGGCAGCGTGGACTTCGGTGATGTCCGCAGTCTCGATGTAGTCGAGGCGATCCTGTCCTGCGTTCGACTGGCTCATTTCTTTGCGACCTCCTTGGGCTTGATCAGGGTGGGCGACTCCTTCAGCTCATGGCTGCGGTCGAGCGAAAGGAGATACGCCGCGAGGTGCTCGGCTTCGAGCGTCGGCACGATTTCAAATTTTGAGTCGTGCGCGACGGCATTCGGCGAAGGCTTCTCGCCGATTTCCCTAGTTTCAAAAAGAAAGCGGTACGGTGGGCACTTCGAGTCGGTGAAAATCGTGCGCGGATTGTAGAGATGCTGGTAAATCCACTGCTCGTTGCGCGCAACGGGCCTCTTCGTGTCGTCCTCGGGCTCGTTGCGCCACATGCCGACGGATTTTTCGCTGCCGTCCTTCTGCGCGACTTTCGCCGTCCATCCGAAATTGGAGAGGTCCGGCCCAAGCCTCATACTGCCGAGGAGCGGAATGTCCTCCTGCACGTAATCACGCGCCACCGTGCGGCGTGAACCCCATCCACGTTCCATGTCTGGGCCGTACTGCGGGTCGCGCACCTGCTGCGAATGGCAGTAAAAGCAGCCTTCGGACATGTAGACGTCGCGGCCCGCCATATGGCGCTTCACCGGATAAACGTCAGACGGCGCATTCTGCCCCTCGTCCCATTGAATCTGCGGCTGCAGCGAGGCGAGCTGGCTGTGCGGGATGAGCACCATCACGCCACACGAAAGTGCAAATGCGCCGAAGATGCCTGTAAAAAGTGAGATAGGTGTCTGCATTTAGTGGCCCTCCCCTGGGGTTGCAAGAAGCGTCGGTTCGCCCGCAGGCTGACCGATGCGCAGCCGCATGAGCAGGAAGTGAAACGCGAAGATGATCTGCGCCATGCCGAACAGCACGTAGCCGATGTAGGTCTTCACGGGCATGTAGGCGTTCCCGATGCCGTTCACATTGTAAAATGCCACCTTGTCCGCGGTCGGCTCAGTCAGCGTGAAGCCGGTCGCGAGTCCACCAAACAGGAACAGCGCGATGATCGTCCCCGCGCCGTACGCCGTGCCGAAGAAGTGCAGCTTGATGAACGTGCGCGAAAGCCATTCGCAGCCGACAAGCCGCGGCGTGATGTAGTAGATCGCGCCGAACATCACCATGCTGAAGAAGCCCATCGTGACGAGGTGCATCTGCCCCTGACTCCATTCTGTGAAGTGCGTGAAGCTGTCCACCGAGCGCAGCGACGAGAGCACGCCGAGCGCGGCGGCGATGCTGAAGAAAATCGTGCCGACAAATGTGAAGCGCAGCGTCGGCGAGGATGCCATCAGTCCCGTGTGCCCCTTCATGGTGCGGACAAAGTTCACAGTGAGCGTAACGATCGGGATGATCATCAGGATGCTCGCTGCGATGCTGATTGTGACGAGATACGCGGGCACCGGGCCCCCGCTGAGTCGCGTCATTGCAGTCAGTCCGCCGAGGAAAACCCACGACCAGAATCCGATGCTTGCGAGGTTGTAGCTGTAGATTGGGCGGTTGATGACTTTTGGGATGAGATAGTATGCCGTGGCGATGCCGATGCAGCCGAGCCAGAGATTGAAGAGGCCGTTCTGATACCAAGCGTTGACGACATTTTTCATCACGCCCGTGAGCGGCATCGAGCTGAGCACATCCGTAGTTCCGAAAAACCACGGGAACAGGAAAAAGGCCGCTGCGAGATACCAAACGGAAATGTAGGGAGCCGACTGGCGGCGGTAGCGAAAAAGAATCAGCCCCCAGATGCCGATGCAGAGATAACCGAGGAACATGCAGATGCGCGCCACGCGGTGCATTTCAAAAAACTCGAGGCCGCTGTTGAAGCCCGCGAGAATCGTGATGACCGCGACCGCGACGCCCGCATTCCAAAACCACGCGCCGAATTGCAGCACCGCAGGCGCCTTAATCGAGACGCGCGTGAGACGCCCGATAAGCCAGGTTGCGACGCCCATGCCTGCGAGCGAACACCAGCCGTAGATCATCGCCGTCGTGTACGCCGGCCACACGCGACCATAGCTGAGATGCTCAAAGATGTAGCGCGTAGCGCGCTGGAGGTGCATCAGCTTGTAGAGCCACTCGGGGCCGAGGACGAAATCGGGCGAATGCAGTTTCTTCGATGCGATGTAGCCAAGCACGACTGACACGAGCAGCCAAAAAATCGCCGTCGTGAAAAATGTCAGCACCGGGCCGCGGGCCGATTGGTCAATGAGCGTGCGCTCGACGTTCTCAATGTCGCGCCGGCTGACATCGCCCTGTGAGGCGGATGTTGTCTCGGATATGGCGTTCATTTCTTGGGTTCAGGCCAGTTCAAAAGTGTGGGACGCGCGGGCGCGGGCACGTTCACCTCGACGGCGGGCGGAGCAGTCGCCGCCGAAACGCCGGATGCCGGGGCTGGTGCAGTCGGAGCCGCTGGCGCTGGCGTAGAAGGAGCGGCGACGGGCGGAGTGGCAGGGGTCGGTGCGGCGGGAGCAACAGGCGCGGGCGCGGGAACCGCATTTGGGTCCGCGAAAAATACGGTCTTTGCTCCACCGCCCATCGCATTGGGCATTATTGGCGGCGCATTTGGATCGAGTGCGGGGGAAATGTCCACCTTCACGGCAGATGCCTTCGGTTTCCGATCCTTCAGTCCGTTCGCGACGACACTCATCGCGAGATCAATCGGCATCGTGACTTCGCCCTTTGCCTTGTCCTTCCACGCGACTGCGCCAGTGAGCGTCTTATCAGCTTCGGTGATTGACTTCTGCGCTTCACGGTAACGAACGATACCGCGCAGGTCGTCAAGGTTGTCGAGGTCCGGCTTGACGCCCCCGTTGTAACGCTTTGCGGCTGCTTCGATCAGCACGAAAGACTCGGCTTCCTTTTTCTTGACGTCTTCGTCTTTCGCATCTGCTGGGGCACGGAGGCCAAGTGCGACCTGCTGCGGGCGGAGTTCGCCAGTCGTCGCGGGTGCGTTTACCCAATAATAGACAACCGCCGCCACGATGCTGAAACACACGATGCCGCCGAGGCCGACAAAAAATCCGCCGGGTGTGGTTACGTTGGGACTCGATGACATGTCAGTTGGAATATTTCAGCGACTCGGCGAGACGGGGATCCTTCGTCGGGAAGACATAGCCCTGGCCGAGACTCCGCAGGAAGAGCAGCCCAAGGCAACCGCCGATTCCGAGCCAAGGGAAAATGGATGCAAGCGCCGCGCGGAACGAGAAGCCGACCGGGCTCCACTCGGGGATCACGATGAGGTAGATGTCGAGGAACTGCATCGCGAGAATCCACGCAGCGCAGTAGTTGATGAGCTTCGATTTCTTCGTGCCTTGGAAGAGCAGCGGCACGAACATGAAAAAGAAGCGCCCGAAGACGAGCAGATGGCTCAGATAGTTCCAGCTCCCGGTGTTGCGCACGCGGAAATAAATCGTCTCCTCATCGAGGTTCGCATAGGTGATGAGCATGTACTGCGAGAAGCCGATGTAGGCCCAGAAGACGCAGAACGTGAGCATGAACTTGCCCATCGTGTGATAGTGCTCCTGAGTCACGACCTTAAGGTAACCGTTGGTCCGCAGCCATGACACCGTGAGGACCAGCAGCGACATGGATGCACCCGCGGCTCCGGCGAAAAGATAGACGCCCCACATCGTCGAAAACCAATGATGATTCAGCGCCTTCAGCCAATCAATTCCGGAGAACGTAAGGCAAATCGCAAGCGTCGGGATTCCCATGACGGCAAGCTTGCGCATCTTAACCGTATGCACCGAAGCCCCGTCCTTGTCCTGTGCCATGCTACGACTGCGGAGGAGATGCGAGAGCAGCGCGAGCAAGGTGAAAAATGCAACGGCGCGCACCCAGAAGAACGGCTTGTTCAAGTAGAGAGCCTTGCTGCCAGCCATCGCCGCGTCCTTCGCCGGATCGGCGGTGAACCACGCGTAAAGAATCGTGACGCACAGTGCGATGGGGATGAAAAAGACCGCGACGTAACGGAGCAGCGCCGCGAGATTTTCAATCTGCCGGCGCACGACGACGGACCATTCCGAATCCGTCGCGTGATGCAGGCAGTTCCAAAAGAAGCAGCCGCACAGCACGGTGAAGAAATACATGAAGGCGAACAGCCACACGTGCGCGAAGAGCTCGCGGTTTGCTAAAAATGTCACCGCCGCGCCCGCGAGGCCAATCACGGCTGCGACCGAGAAGACGTTCTTGAGCAGGACGCCCTTGCTGGCATCAAACTTCTCGGAATTTGGTACGTGAACGTGATGGCTCATTTCTGCTCCTGGAGTTTCTTTTGCTCGTCCTCAGGGAGATCGGCGAACTTCGCGCCGGTCGCAGCCTGCAATGCGCGGACATAGGCGACGATGGCCCAGCGGTCCTCGACGGCGACGACCGGGCCGTATGCGCCCATCGTGTTTTTTCCGTGGGTGATGGTGTTGAAAATCTGGCCGTCCGGCTGCACGCGCAGCAAGTCGTCAATGAGCGGGCGCACGGTGACGAGGCCGAAGCTCTTGATAACTCCATTCCCCTGCCCCGCCGCACCGTGGCAGACACCACAGTAAATGTTGAAGCGCTGCTGGCCGCGCACGAGCAACTCCGCGCCGCGGGCCGCGAGTGCATCGGGGATTCCGTCGCCATATACGTCGCCGACGCGGCCCGTGTTGTAATAGTCGGGCTGGTTCGCGAAGCCGCCAGAGCCGTCCACGAGGTTATTGCCCTCGGTCTGGAAATAGCGGCCGGGAAGATTGAATCCAATCGGCACCGTGCCGGCGACCGGTTGGCGCTCGGCGCGCGTGTCGTTGAAAAACTCGCTGCGGTGCTGCGGCTCGTATTTCGGCTGGTGAGCCATGTCGTTGAACCACTCGATCGGCGTGTGGCTCATCTTGTCGCCACGGAATCCGGCGAGGCCGACGCCGACCACTGCGAGAATGAGAATGATTCCAAAGGATACTTTCAGCATGGCCTAGTCGTGGTCGAAAACCTCGGTTACATGTTTGCCGCCAATCTCGCCGAGCAGAACCTTCGTCTTCGCGTCGGAAAACAGCGGGTCGCGCCTTTCGATGACGAGGAAAAATTTGTCGTCAGAGACTTTTGCGAAGCGGCTCCAATTAAAGAGCGGATGATGCAACCGCGGCAGGCCGTTGCGCAAAATCATGCCGAAAGTCGCGCCGAACGCGCTGAACAAAATGGTCAGTTCATACATCACTGGGAAGAAGAACTGCAGCGCGCGGATACCGTGACTCCAGTCAACCGGTTTGCCGTTCACGATGATCGGATAGATACCGAAGCTGGTGATGGTCACAAGGCCGAGGCCGGTGAGAAAACCCGTGAGGCCGCAGACGAAAATGAATGCGCTGAGCCAGGATTTTTTCATGCCCATCGCCTTGTCGAGCCCGTGAATCGGGAACGGCGAGTGGCAATCCCAAACCGTGTACCCGGCGTCGCGGATTTTTTCAGCGGCGTGATAGATCGCAGCAGCACTGTCGAATTCCGCACCGATTGCGTGGAGACGTTTGGAAGCAGCCATGGCTAGTGGGCGGGGATCGGCGCCTCCTTCGGTTCTGAATGTGAGTGCCCGGCCTCCGGCTCGAAGTGCGGGTTGGCGGCAGGCGTCACGGCCTTCACCTCGAAGGCGCAAATCATCGGCAGGAATCGCATGAAAAGCAGGAACGCGGTGATGAAGAACCCGAATGTGCCGACGAAGGTGAACACTTCGACCCACGACGGGGTGTAATGTCCCCACGACGACGGCAGAAAGTCCTGCGCGAGCGTGGTGCCGATGATCACAAAACGCTCATACCACATGCCCGCGTTCACAAACTGGCAGGCGATGAACACCACGATGTAATTGCGCCGGCACCACCGCGACCAGAATATCTGCGGGACGACCACGTTGCACGTCATCATCGCGATGTAGTGCCAGTAGTACCAGCCGGTAGCCCGGTTGTAGAAGGCGTTGTATTCGTAAAAGTGCCCCGAGTACACCAAGGCGATGAACAGTTCCATCAGGTACGCGTAGCCGACGATGGACCCGGTCAACAGAATGATCTTCGCCATCTTGTCCACGTGGTTCCGTGTCATCATGTCGTCAAGCTGGGGGTACAAAAGCCGCGCGGGAAGCATGAGCGTGAGCACCATCGCGAAGCCGCCGAAGACGGCTCCCGCGACAAAGTAGGGCGGGAAAATCGTCGTGTGCCAGCCGGGAACGATGGACGTGGCGAAGTCGAACGACACGATGGAATGCACCGAGAGCACAAGCGGTGTACTGAGGCCGGCGAGGACCATGTACGCCATCTCATAGTGCTGCCAGTGGCGGTTGCCGCCGCGCCAGCCGACGGCCGCGATGCCGTAAGCCCACTGCTTGATCTTCGACTTTGCCCGATCGCGCAGCATCGCGAGATCGGGAATGAGGCCGACGTACCAGAACAGCACAGACACGGTGAAGTAGGTCGAGACTGCAAATACGTCCCACAACAGCGGCGAACGGTAGTTTTGCCAGAGCCCATTCCAGTTCGGAATCGGGAAAAGATACCAGGCTTTCCATACGCGACCGACGTGGAAGCCGGGATACAGACCGGCGCACATCACGGCGAACAGCGTCATTGCCTCGGACGCCCGGTTGATAGACGTGCGCCACTTTTGACGCGTGAGGAAAAGGATGGCCGAGATGAGCGTGCCCGCATGACCGATGCCGATCCAGAAGACGAAGTTCGTGATGTCCCACGCCCAGCCGAACGGACGGTTTTCACCCCACACACCTACGCCATTCGAGACTTGGTAGCCGAGCAGCGTCGGCACGAGCAGCGCGATGGGGCAGAAAATGAAGAACGCGATCCACCACCACGGACGTGTCTTTTCCTCGCAGATGACGGAAACCTTCTCGGTTATCCAATTGAGACTGCGATCATGGTTGACGAGCGGCTCACGGACGAGTTCCGGCGGGCAGTGAAGCACCACCGCTCCGTCTTCGCTCACATTGTTTGCAGCACGGTCGGACATTACGCTTTTCCTCCGTGTGCGTCGCCGACGATCGCATCCTTGGGTGCGTCAGGCATTTTCGGGTTGGGGTTCATCACTCGTGCGAGGTAGCTCACGCGCGCATTCACGCCGATGTAGTCGAACAGCCGGTAATCGCGCGGGTTGTCCTTGGTCTTCACGACAGCGCTGTTTTTGTCCTTCAAATTTCCGTAGATGATCGCGTTCGTTGGACAAGCCTGCTGGCACGCGGCTTGGAAACTGTCGGTCGGCACCTGCACCTTGTCTGTGTCCTTGGCCTTCACCTTTGCGGCGATCTTCGCCTCTTGGATGCGCTGCACGCAAAACGTGCATTTCTCCATCACGCCGCGCATGCGCACGGTGACGTTCGGATTTTTGGAGAGCTTGAGCGTGTCCGCCATGCCTTTTTCGTTGATGAGATTCCACCGGAAATATTTGTCTTTCTGGCGCTCGTTGAAGTCGAAAAAGTTGAAACGGCGGACTTTGAAAGGGCAGTTGTTGGCGCAGTACCGCGTGCCGATGCAACGGTTGTAGGCCATCAGGTTCAGGCCATCGTCGCTGTGTGCGGTCGCGTTCACCGGGCAGACGGTTTCGCACGGCGCGTTTTCGCAGTGCTGGCAGGGCATCGGCTGCATGACCATGCGCGGCTCGGCGATGTCAATCGTCTTGTCCTCGCGCGCATTCATATCGCTCACGAAGTAGCGATCCATGCGAATCCAGTGCATCACGCGGCCCTCGGCAACCTGTTCCTTGCCGACGACCGGGATGTTGTTTTCGCTCTGGCAGGCAACGGTGCATGCGGAGCAGCCGGTGCAAATGCTGAGGTCCACCGCCATGCCCCACTGGTGGTTCTTGTCCGTCAGTTCGGGATGGGAATACGCGCTCTGCGGAATCGGGTAGCCCTTTGCATCCGTACGCTCGGCTTCGGCATCCATCGCGCCGTGCTTGTGCAGCCAATGGTGATCCTTTGCAAAGCCGGGCTCGTGCTTGTGCTCCTCCGCCGTGGCCTCACGAATGACATCCGCGCCGCGGCCTTCGAGCGCGCCGTGCTCCTGCGTGACCGCAAGCTTGTAAGCCTTGCGCGCTACTATCTTGCTCACCTTCGCGCCGCCCGCGATGTAGTGCGCTGCCGAAGTGCGCAGCTTGTAGGCATTGAAACCGACGCTTCCGTGTTCAGCAAAAAATCCGCCGTGCGACATGTAGTTCGCTTCGCGACCGCCGACGCGGCCCTCGAAGGTCCGTCCATATCCGAGCGCGATCGTGATGCTGTCATCCGCGTGACCGGGGATGATCATCGCCGGAATTTCGAGCGTCGCGCCGTTCACCTCGACGGAGAGCCAGGTACCATTGTCGAAAACAAACTTGCCATTCCCCTGCACCGCGCTGAAACCGAGCTTCGTCGCCGTCGCAGGACTGATCAGCGCGGCGTTGTCCCAAGTGATCTTCGTGACCGGATCAGGAAGTTCCTGCAGCCAGCCGTTGTTCGCATGGCGTCCGTCGTCCACCTTCGGGCACGAAACGAAAACGACCTCGACGCCGTCATCGGGCGCTTTGTAGGCAGCCGCGAGTTCCGCGACGGACGCGGCATTCACGCTCAGCGGCTGCGGCGCGGACTTGCTGCCGGCGAGGAAGCCGTCGTGCAAGAATTTCGCCCACGACTCGGCATCAATGCCGCGCGCGATTCCCTTGAAAGTCTCCTGCACGAGTTCGAGCCCGTCACTCTTCTTTCCCGTCGCGATGAAATTGAGCAACTGAATCTCCGACCATCCGCCGAACAGCGGCAGAATCATCGGCTGCTGCGAAAGGATGCTGTTGTCAGTCGCACGCCCGTCGCCCCACGCTTCGAGGTAATGCGCCGCCGGCACGTGCCACTGCACCCAATGCTGCTTGCCTTCTTCGACCGACAGACTCGTCTCGTCCTCATGCAGCCCGTGGCGAATCACGGTCTTCACGTCGCGAATGAGCTTCGCAAAATTCAGATCGGCGGGCGCGTTGAACGCCGGATTGCCGCCGAGGATGAACAGCGTCTTGACGTTTCCGCCCGTGATTTCCTTCGAGAGTTCCGCGATGCCCGTCGGAGCCTTCGGGTTGGTCTTGCGTCCCGTGAGCGTCGTGCCGAGGGCGCCGAGCGCCGCATTGATTGAATGCACGAGCGCCTGCACCGCCGCGGGCTGCCGGTAGCCGACGAGCACGAGCACCTTGCCTTTTTTCGCGACAAGATCCTCCGCCGCTTCCGCAATCCACTTGCCCTGCTCCGCGCTGAACGCAGCGCCCTGCGGGAACTTCGCGACGACCGACTTCAATCCTTCGTCGCCAGTCTTGTTCGCGATGGCCTCGGCAAACTGCCGCGCGACCGCACCGACCCTGCCCGCCTGCACGCGCAGCCGGTGATCCGCCATGCCGCCCGTCGTCGTGAAGCGGTTCTCCACGACGTAGAGCCGGTTCATCTCCTGCTCGGGCGAGCGGCGTTTGGAAAATGCGCCGATGCCTTCGAGCGTGCCTTCGTCAAAGCCGAGGAAATCGCAGTCGAGCGAGAGAATCGCGTCGGCCTTTTCGAGATTCGGAATCGCGCGCAGCCCCTTGCCAAAGGCCGCCTCATTCGCAGCGCGTCCCTCTTCGCCACCGAGCGGTTCATACTCGGCCCACATCGCCTTCGGGAATTTCTTTGCGACCTCGCCCTTCAGCCGGAGGTAAGTCGGCGACGTGAAATGCTCCGTGAGAAACGCAAAGCCGCTGCCGTCACCGGCGGACTTCACCAGCGCCTCAAGCGCCGCGACAAAATCAGCCTCCGTCTTTTCCACACCGCCGTGGCGGAAATGCCGCGAGCGATCCGGGTCATACAAATCGAGCAGCGAAGACTGGCTGTGAATGTCCGTCTTGCCTGCAACCGCCGGGTGGAAGGGATTGCCCTCCACTTTTGTCGGACGCCCGTCGTGCGTCGCCACCACGAGCGGCTGCGCGCCGCGGCGATGCGGACGCGACGTCGCGTAAAAAATCGGCTTGCCCGGAACGCTCCACTCCACGCCGCGCGAAAACGGCACGAGATGCTTCTCCTCACGGCGGCACGCGCTGAGCGACATCCCCGCGAGCGCCGCGCTCGCCGCCATGTATTTCATGAAGCTGCGGCGGCTCGTTTCGAGATTCACCTCCGACGCGCCTTCGGGAAATTCGCGCGCGACCCACGACTTGAATTCCGGCGTGTCCGCGACCTGACCGAGGCTGCGCCAGTACTGGCGGCCAGTCTTCGTTTCCTGCGGGTGGTTGAGAATGCGTTTGCTCATCGGTGGCAGCCAGCACAGTTGGCGACGGGCGGGTTCACACCGCGCTGGCTTTTAAGTTTAGTGCCGAGGTCTAGCTGAGCCTGCTTCTCGGACTCCTTGCCCTGCGGCATAGCGTGCCAGCCGAGGTCGGTGACCTTGTCGAGCGGACGCAGCCCATTCTCCGGCGCGCGATGGCAGTCGAGGCAGAATTTCATCGCGTGCGACTCCGCGTGATAAACCTCGTCCATCTGATCCACACGCCCGTGGCAGCTCACGCAGGAGACGCCGCGGTTCACATGCACCGAGTGGTTGAAATAAACGTAGTCGGGAGCCTTGTGAACCTGCACCCACTGCACCGGCTTGCCCGTCTCCCATGCCTCGCGCAGCGGCGCGAGCTTCGGATTGTCCTTCTGCACCTGCGAATGGCAGCTCATGCAAACCTGCGCCGTCGGGATGTTCGAGTGCGCCGCCGTTTCCACGAAGCTGTGGCAATAAACGCAATTGATACCGATCTGCCCCGCGTGAATCTTGTGTGAAAAAGGAATCGGCTGCGCGGGCTGGTAGCCGACGCGCGTGTACTTCGGCGTCCAATAGTACCAGAACGCACCGAACGTCGCCGTCGCCAGCGCCCCGAGGACGATGGCGATAAGCAAGGGAACCAAGTTGCTGCCACGAGGAAATATCTGTGGCATATCCTCAGACGGAAATTTGGAAGCAGACGATTTTCAAAGTGGCGACCTCGATCGTCAAATTTCAGCGCGCGTTCTTCGATCACGGCATCAGCCTCTTGAAACCGCTGGTGCTCAAGGAAAATGGAGAGAGCCTGAAGTGCGGCGTGTGCCACCGCGTCTACCCCGTTCGGGATAGCATTCCCATCC
>Ga0209698_10007528_pt1 | contig 11430 bp, 14 predicted proteins | sample LitLauG_LLR_2012_FD_187203 | JGI IMG/M metagenome (GOLD analysis project Ga0209698, IMG submission 187203) | Freshwater sediment microbial communities from Pennsylvania, USA - Little Laurel Run_MetaG_LLR_2012 (SPAdes) (version 2) | ecosystem: Environmental > Aquatic > Freshwater > Creek >... | reverse complement strand
ACCAAGCCACTAGGGGTGACAAACCTAGCGGGCAGGGAATGAAGCTAAGGGTGTCTCATGCCCTTAGTGTAGAGGCTAGGCTTATGCCGAAGTCTAATCGTGACATAGCAGACGTTCTGCGTTTGTTCTCATGATGAAGGCGGCGGGTATCAATAGGCTAGACACGTAGTGTCATAACGACGCTATGCGTCTATCTGTCTTACTGTTAGGTGACGGATTAACACGTCTGTTAAATCAGACTTCCCTTACTAGCGAGACTGCTAGTGTCTCACCAATAAAGCAAAACATAACCTAGCCTTGTTTAGCCATACCTTAGGGTTCAGCGTTTGCAAGGCGCTAGGTTATGTCAAGTAGCTAAAAGATTAGTTATTACTTATTACTATAAACCGTCATGATATGAGCGTAAGATAATAACTAATCTTTTAGCTATTTGACATAGCCTAGCAAATAATCGCTAGGTTATACTTGTTCTAGTTTAGGATTAAAGAGCAAGTGGCAATAATGCCATCAGAGACAACGTCTCATAACGACGCATAGCGTCTATACCTAAAGGACTATATCATGACGAATACACACAATATCACTGTTGCGGTGACACAAGCCGCAAGTAACAAGGCAATCAACCAAGCAATCAATACTATCCGTAAGGACGGTGCTGCTTGGAATGAATTGGTTCAATCCACAATCGTTGCGATCATGGAACATGCTCAGACGCATAATGACTGCACTGCCGCCGAGCGCCTCTTAACCGCAATGCCTAAGTCGGCAAAGCGATCACTCGTTGCGCTTCACTTCCAACGGTATTCACCTATTAATGTGCGGATTGAAAAGAACGCTTATAAGGCTTCATATCACCAAGCTGACAGCAAGAAATACAATACGTTTAATATCGGAGGCGCTGAGGCTAACCCTTGGTATGATATGCCGGAAGCCGACAAGGAAATCGTATATTTCACAAGCGGCTCCGTCATCTCACGGCTTCACGCGATTGTTTCATCTGCCGACTCGGCTATCAAGTCGGGTAAGATTGTTGAGACTGACAAGGACAAACTCCTCGCCAATATCGAAGCTGTCAAAGCCTTCGCGAAAAGTCTTGAAGCTGCACCTTTTATTCTCTCGGATGATCTGAACGATGATCTGAACGAAGGTGTTGCTCCCCTCAAAGCGGTAGCTGCGTAGCAACGTTATGGGACTATGTCCCTCGCAGCATAACCTAACAGACCTAGGCACGTCTTGAAACTGCCTTTATTAAATCAAGGGTATAAAACATGAAAAAGATTTTACTGTGGTTCCGTGAGGGGTTTATCCTTGCTTGTGTCCTGAATTGGTTTCTTGACGTTTTGAAGAATTTTCACATTATGAATCTTCCTTTGTCATGAAAATAACGAAGAAGATTAAGGACTCTTATTGATGAATGGACTAAATAATGCACACGATTTATGTATACGGGACGTTACGGCCCGGATTGAAACCAACCGTAACACTCAAAGGCGAGATGCGTAATCTCGGATGGTTTCCGGGTGTCAAGCTCGATGAAAATTCAGGATACACATTTCAAACTGAACCGATAGTTGTCGATGACAAGAGTTTGGAGACCCTTGATCGTTATGAAGGGTATCACAAAAATAACCCTTCTGCGTCGCTATATATTCGTAAAAGCATCGAGATTGATGGTAAACCTGCATGGATTTACGAATATAATCAAGAATTTTACGATGATCATCATCCACTTGTCGAGTCAGGAGACTGGCTCACAGCAACAGCATCACCAAAAGGTCGTGCTCACAATATGGGAGAATAGTATGCAAATTATGCTTCACGGTGGAAAATGTTGTGGTATCAAACATATCTACGACGTATCCGAACACCCTGACTACGAGACGTCATCGCAAGCTGCGAGTGAAAGGCTCGATCCTCTTAACGTAGAGAGAGGTATGAGTACCAACGGGGAAGGAAAAAACATTTGGAGCGAAAAACGTCCTGCCGAGACTTATGGAAAACGATTCGCCGCTGCGATTGAGTTCATCAATAATACCCGCAAACAAGTTCATCTCCCCCAAGCTGGACAGCTTATTCAGGTTGTTATTCCGCAATCTAACAAACAATATTGGGAACCTATTTACAAACATTTTGGTTTTGAACTCGTGACTCAATTCCAGAACAGCAACTCTGGCGCCAACTTGTGTGTCTACCATCTTGTCACTAAGAATGATGTCGATTACATCAAGTCGTACAAAGAATATCTTGCTGCTCGTCAACCCAAGGTAGCCAAGGTTGATCCATTCAAAGGAGAATAATATGGAATTTCTACGTTTTGGGAGTTCAATTCCCGGATCATATTGGGGGTGTTGTGCCGTCGATATTATCCAAAACTTCAAGTTTGATCCTGATACTCCGGCGAGTATTCAGATCGTAAGTGGTGATTCGTCTACACCGATTATGCGTAATGGTAAAGGACTCTTCGCAGGAAAGACGTATCGTGAAATCTTCCTCTCTCGGTTGAATTTCGGTACATTCTCGTCTTCACCAATGCCAAACCACGCCTTTATTGCTGTCTTGACTGAAAATCAAATCAGTTCTGGCTACGGAAAGAAATGGCTTAAAATCCTCAAGGAGAATGGTTTTGAATTTATCCGTTCAGTCTCGAACAGCGTCTACACCGGTGGAGCCCTCGCTGAATATACACCGAGTCGTGGAGGTAATAAGAACTATATTTTCATGCTCGTTCGTAATATTGGTGTCAATGGTGATGGCGATTCCTTGACGCCTCCTCAAGAATGGCTCGATCTCCCTAAGGTTCTTACAGAAGCTTGGGAAGTCACAGCGCCTACGAGACGACTTGCAGTTGCGAAAGAGCAACACGCTGTTCATACTCAGATTTGGAATAGGAACGGGCCTCCTGTCTTCTATACAGAAGATGAACTCAATGCTGCGGGCGTCCCCGTTGTCATGGCGGGGCTGCGGTCTGAGTATCCTCAAGAGTCTAAGGAGTTACGGGATATGAAACGGGCTGCAAAAAAGCCAAGTAAAACCTCTGCGTTCCCACAAGCTGCTTGATTTCGGAGAGTAAAATCAGTCCCAATAAACAGGGAGGGCAGGTCTTCCTTGCATAGTGTTGTCAAGTATTCCCTCTGCTTCGACGTTAGCCGTGAAAAAGCTAAGGGCAACGATATTGGACCGCTAAGTCTCGTATTATGAGCATCGTCTAATGTAAACCGTCCCGCCTATGTGGTTTCTTCGATAATTCATTTTGGAGGTATTATGTCAAAAAAGAAATACAGGCGATACGCACGACCTCCTACACCCCAAGAGGTACTCGCTGAAGCCGCCGCGTGTAATTGGTGGAACAGAAAGTATGAGGCAAGATTGCGTATGATCGGACTCATTCAAGAAATCGTAGAGGATACAAGACAGACTCCGTATTATCTCTATGATTATTACTCACGCCTAGACCCTTTAAGGAAAGGATTATGATGGAAAGCCTACATCGTGTCTGCGTAATGCAAGATACACTCCCCGAAGTCCCTGAATTGTACAGTGATGTATTCGTCGCAGGGGACGAGTATGAAGAACGTGCCTTTGCACAACTCTTCGTTCGTACACGAAGCCGTCGAGCCCGTACACTCGATGAAGCTGATTATGTCATCTTTACTGGTGGCCCTGACGTTAATCCGAGCCTGTACGGACACAATCGTAATGCCAAGACTCGTATCGACAATCCTCGGGACAGCAGAGATATGAAAATCTTTCAGGAATGCCTCGATAAAGGTATTCCAATGATCGGTATTTGTCGTGGTGCCCAATTCCTCCACGTCATGCACGGAGGTACATTGTACCAAGACGTTGACAATCACAATTCTCCTCATATGATGTATGATTGTGTCAACAAGACGACTATTACAAAGATTTCGTCTGTTCATCATCAGATGATCAAACCTCCTCTTAATAATCCTGACTTTCATGTCATCGGTTACATCGCGAACAGGTCTAACCGTCGCGAAGAAGGTCCGGGTGTTGTGAGTACAGGAGTGAACCGTGACATCGAAGCGTTTGAGTACTTGAGTACTGCGACTTTTGGTGTCCAAGGGCATCCTGAGTATGCGGGTTTTCCTGAGTATTCAGCATGGTTCTTGAATATGGTTCAACACGTTCTTTTGCATAACCCGAATGTTGGATATGCAGATACCAAAGTCTTGAGGCTCAAACCAGAGTTTCTTGCCGCCCAGAAAGCTCTCCGAGCAGCAAAGAAGAAAGGAAGTAACTAATGTGTGGTCATGTAGGTATTGCAGGAGCACTTGAGCACAAGGATGAAGCAACACTCAAAAGGTTGCTCCTATTGGATTTTTTCCGTGGTGAGGACGGAACTGGATTCGCCCAGATCAACCGTACCGCCTCTGCGGGAGATGTCGTCAAGGTTGGTGCTGATCCTATTGAGCTTTTCCATCATGAAAAATTCAAGAAGATGTTGTCTGCTTATCAGAGCAGCGTCTTCATGGGTCACAATCGAGCAGCAACCAAGGGTGCGAAGAATCGGATGAACTCTCATCCTTTTGAGTTCGATCATATCATTGGGTGCCATAATGGTACGCTGACTCCTGCATCGTTTAAGGAGTTGAATGAAGCACTTGAAGCTCCGAATGACGTTGACTCTGCGAGTGTATTCGAGTCCATCGCCAATTATGGCGTTGATGAAACGCTGGCGATGATGCAAGGTGCATGGGCTCTCGTCTGGTTCGATCTTGAAGAAAAGACGTTGAATTTCCTTCGTAATGAACAGCGCCCTTTCTGGCTCGGATACAGTAAGCTCGGAGATAAAATCTTCTGGGCGAGTGAACACGAGATGATCACGGCTGCGGTGTCTATGAGTACATCTCCTTCTGATATGTACAATAATGAACAGGGGCATCAGTACTGGCAGCTTCCTGTCAATACGTTGTATACGTTCAAGATTGCCGACATCATCGCCAACAAGACAGGTATGCCGCCTACGCCCGATACTCGACCCCTTAAAGGGAAGGAGGTGCCTCCCGTGGTTGGTCGGGTAACCCCTTTTCCAGCCCCAACGTACAACAACAAAGACTCGACGAAAGCTGGCAATCCGCATGGGCAGCATATTATTACGACGACGACATACCTTGGGAAGGAACAAACATCAATTGACATCTGCAACATTCACCGTCCCGCGAATAAACAACTCGCAGATTTCATCCACTCCGATGAGTTTTTCGTTATCAAAGGGACTGGGTGTGATTGGTGTCATGGTGATGTTAACTATGATGATCTCGGGTCTGTTTGGTACGACCGAGACAATCTGATCTTGTGTAAGGAGTGTAACAATACACAAGGAACAACAAGAGTCTATGTAAAGGACTTGAAAGACTACCAAGCAAAACAACAAGACAAGCATAAGGTGTACGCATAATGGCTCTGACTATTCTTAACCCGTTTCCGGGCTTCAAATTCGGTTGTGACCCCGAGCTTTTCGTTCTCAACCGTGAAGGTATTGCTGTAACAGCAGAGGGGCTTCTTCCCGGCACTAAGGAAGCCCCCTACAAAGTCATGCAAGGTGCCGTCCAAGTAGATGGTATGGCCGCAGAGTTCAATATTGATCCTGCCGAAACTTTTGAAGAGTTCAATGACAATATTGAGTCCGTCTTGGCTCAACTCAAGAAAATGCTCCCGAAGGGGTACAAACTCTCTTGTGTCCCTGCGGTAGAGTTTTCTGAGGAGGAGTGGGCTAAGGCTCCTGAGAATGCGAAAGTCTTGGGTTGCAATCCTGACTTTAATGCGTGGACTGGTTCTCCTAACGAGAGTCCTGATACGACCTCCCGACCACGTCTTCGTACTGCATCAGGCCATCTTCACATTGGTTGGACTGAGGGTGAAGATATGAACGAGGAACATCTTCGTAATTGTACCGATTTGGTTAAACAGTTGGATTGGTACTTGGGCGGGTGGAGTCTTCTTCAAGATGAAGATAAGACCCGACGTCTCCTCTATGGTAAAGCGGGGGCATGTCGTTTCAAACCATACGGTGTCGAGTACCGTGTTTTGTCGAACTTCTGGATTCCGACAATGACGAAACGTCTACACGTGTGGAACCGTATGCAGAGAGCTTTGACGAATATGCGTACTGTATACATGCCCGACAAAGCGAAGACACAGAATTTCCGGCTCGTTGACTGTATTGATAACAGTCATGTCGATACTAATTTGTTTAATGTGTACAGCAACCCACTCATCCGTATCTAGGAGGATATAATGGCAACTCACGTAAACTTCTTTGAAACTATTCAGGAAGCGAATATGCGTCTCCGTAATACGGCCATCACATATGATGGTGAACCTTATTTTGTCGAGCTTATTACAAACCACAAGGATGGTAAATTCCGTATCTACCTTCGTCCTGTCGGTATTGTTGAAGAGCTTCGGTTACAACAGCCGGGAAATCTCAGTGAGTATCCATTTAATACGACACCATATGATCATCCACATATTGGTAATCATATGGATGCTTGGATGGATGCAAATCCTAAGTATGAGTATATCCGTAAGACTATGGATTCTCCTCACTTCAACAAGTTCCGGCCTTTTCCCCTTGGTATGTGTAATTACAAAGGCAGCGTTCACTTCCTCGAACGTGCCCCTGTTCGTAAGACAGAGCAAGGTCTCTCGTTCAATATGCTTGCTATTACTCTTCTTGATGGTAATGGTCCTGATCGTCACGGAGGTAGCTTCCGTTGGGATTGTAAAGACTTTCGTGACTGTGTCGTAGGTGAATATCCTACTCCTCAAGAGTCTTTGAAGAAACTCTTCGATCCTAAGGTTGCCAACAAGAGTATTGCATTTCACCGATATTTCTGCCTTATCAAAGGTCAGGGTGGTGTATGTCTCTTCGCCTATAAAGGTGACGTCATCGGTCACCTTCCAAATCGTGATTTCAACAGCCTGAACATGATTTCTTCTTATAATTACGCAACCGAAGTTGTAACAGAATTAGGTCTGTTCAACACTATTAACTTCATCTAGGAGGATGATATGGCTCACTTCATTGTAAAAAACGAAGAAAAGACTCAGGGTATGCCTATCTGGGTATTACTCAACCGTACAGTAGTCAAGGGTGATATTGGTATCGAGATTGAGGTAGAAGGGACTAAGCTCTGTAAAGACAATGACGAACTTGCCCCTTACTGGACGTACCATCATGATGGGAGCCTCCGTGGTCGTGACAATGCAGAATATGTCTTGTCTAAACCTATTGACTTTGAAAAAGTAGAGGAGAGTCTCGATCAACTTTGGGGCGTCTTCAAGCATTATAAATCTACGTTTGACGATAGTAACCGTACAAGTGTGCATGTTCACTTGAATTGTCAGCAATTCTATCTCAACCGGTTGACGAGTTTTGCTTGTCTGTACTTCGCAGTCGAAGAGATTTTGTCATACTGGTGTGGTGACCATCGCGTAGGTAATCTCTTCTGTCTTCGTGCTAAAGACGCTCCTGCTCTTGTTTCAAAGTTGAGACGATTCATTACAAAGGATGGACATAACGATCTCTCTGATGGTTTGCACTATTCTGCTTTTAATGTCAGAGCTTTGTCTAAGTTCGGGAGTATTGAAATTCGGTTGATGCGTGGTGTCTCTGATAAAGAAACCATCTTGACATGGTGTCAAATCCTTCAACGTCTCTACGACATGAGTGCATCATATCCTGATCCTCGTGACGTCATCGGTTTATTTTCTCAACGAGGGCCTTTGGGTTTCTATGAGGAGCTGTTAGGTAAGAACGCAGTACAGGTTATGCAGGAAATCGGTTCATCTCAAGAGCAGATTTCTGACATGCTATATGAGGGTATTCGTATCTCTCAGGATTTGGCTTACTGCCGTGAATGGAACAATTACGAAGCTGTTCCGATTAAGGTTGACCCTTTTGGTCGTAAAAAAAAAGTAGCCTCAATGACCAGTTCTGAGCCGGGTATGATTCCTTTGGAAGCTTATGTGACTCAACCTGTGTTTATTGGTAATAGCCCCTCAGATTGGGCTGCAGTTCTCTCTTCAACAAATGGGCCTTCTGTTAATAATCCCCCTCCGATCCCTAGCCCCCAGGCTATTCATAATCAGAATATGAATCAGCTAGCAGCGTTATCAGCATACAATACTGCTGCTGTTGTTGCTACACAATCAGTCCCTATTGCACCTTCACAAGATACGGATTGGATGACAGATGAAGAGTACGAAAGCTGGTTGTCAGATGTAGAATTGCATGATGAGTCCCCTGAACCCGAATATGATGAGGAGAGTGATAGTGAGGTATAGAGTATATCCGTATAAACAAGGTTCTGCTTCCGCAAAACTTCTTGCGGATCATTTAGGAGGAAAGGTACTACGACATGCAAGCAGTATCTATGTCAATAAACCAAGCGATGTTGTGGTTAATTGGGGGAGCACTAACTTCCCTAATAACCTGTATAGTAATGGGTCTGTACTTAATCCTAAAATCACCCAAGCCCAGAACAAGCTTGACTGTCTTAAATTATTGTATCAAAATAACGTGTCTTGTCCTGCTTTTTGGTGTGATCGTCTGGACATCCCCGACGACGCATACCCAGTAGTATGCAGAAAAGTCTTGACAGGTCATTCAGGACATGGTATAGTAATATCAGAGACACCTGATGATCTGGTATCTGCACCACTATACACCCAATACATCAAGAAGAAAGAGGAGTACCGTGTTCATGTCTTACAAGGAGAAGTCTTCTTTGTACAACGCAAAGCGCGTAAGATTAGTCATGAAAATCCTAATTGGCTCGTTCGTAATCTCAGCAATGGTTTCGTATTTCTTGAGTGTGACATAGATGATGTCCCTGAAGACGTTATTACTCAAGCCGAGTCAGCGACCGTCGCAGTAGGGGTTGACTTTGGAGGCGTTGACGTCATATGGAATGACAAGAAGCAAAAGGCTTATGTCCTTGAGATTAACACAGCTTGTGGTCTTGAAGAACGGACTGCTAAAGCTTACGCTGAAGCGTTTCAAAACAATTTTGACACTTAAGTACGATTTTACTTGACAAACTCAAAAATATAGGTTATAATCTTATTATAAGAGAGTTTGTTTGATGTTAAAGGTACTTACGTACTATACCTATACTACTTGTTAGTATCGTTACTATCGTAACTCAAGGAATGTAAAATGCACTGTCATATATGCGATAACATGTTAGACCCTAAGAACATTATCTTCAACAAAGAAATCAATACCTTTGAGATTTGTCCTAATTGCTTGTCAATTGCATTAGAGGCGGCTTTCACAGGTGACTTCTCTCCTGACAATATGAGTCTTGATGATCCAGATTTTGTTGAAGAGTTTGGAGAAGGTGTCATCCCTACGTTAGACAGTGATGTCTACACTCCATATGTAGAAGACCTTTATGTTTTTGGTCATAATAACTATGAGGAAGAATGAAGACTCATCAACCGTGTCCTCACTGCGGTAGCAGCGATGCAATGTCCATATACGAGACCCACGAGCATTGCTATTCGTGTGGTCACCACAAACTTTTACACAACGAGGATGTCATTATTACACATAAGTCAAGCAAGGTTCTGACCCCTGTCCCGCAAGCAGTCCCACACAGTATGACCGATCGTGGTCTATCAGGGGAGTCCTTGCATAAATATAACATTTTTCGTCAGATGAAGGATGGTGAAATATACGACTTCTATCCTTACTATGACAAGGATAATGTCCATGTCGCTAATAAGGTTCGCCGCGTCTCAGATAAGAGTTTTTATTGGGAGGGAGATGCCAAGGATAGTGTTCTGTTTGGTCAGAATTACTTTCCCTCAGGAGGCAAGGCGATTACTATTGTAGAAGGAGAACTCGACGCACCATCAGGGTTCCAGATGAATGGGAATAAGTTTCCTGTTGTCAGCCCTAAGTCTGGTTCATCTGCCAAACAAGACTGTGTCAACTCTTTCGAGTATCTGGATTCTTTTGAACAGATCGTACTCGTAATGGATAATGACGAAGTAGGGAACAAGGCTGCAATTCAGATTGCACAGCTTTTTTCTCCGGGCAAAGTCCGTATTGTAAAACTTCAACATGGGAAAGATTGTAATGATTATGTCAAACAAGGTCTTGAGAGGGAATATACTCGTGAATGGTTTAATGCGGGCGTATACACACCCGATGGTCTTCTATATGGGAATGACCCTAGCCTCTATGAAGATGTCATAAACTACAAAGAACCTCACAGTATTCCGTATCCTTGGAAAGGACTGAACAAGGCTCTGTATGGTATGCGTCTGGCAGAGATGACGCTCTTTCTTGCTGATACAGGTATCGGTAAGACGACCTTCATGAAGGAGATTGAGTATAAACTTCTCACCGATCCTGAGTTGATCGAACGTGGATACGGTGTAGGTATTCTTCATCTTGAAGAACCTAAGCGTGATATTGCTATTGGTTTGATGGGTATCCATCATAACAAACCCTATCATCTTCCTGATACAGAGCGAACAATTCAAGAACTGAATAAGGCATACGATGAAGTCGTCAATACAAATCGTCTTGTTATATATGACCACTTTGGGAGCAATGATATTGATGTTGTGTTATCCAAAATTCGACACATGGCCGCGATGGGCTGTAAATACATTGTCCTTGATCACCTTAGTATTATTGTTTCTGACCAATCTGGTGATGAACGCAAACAACTAGATGAAATTAGTACTAAGCTTAAGACGTTAACGATGAACCTTAATATCTGTCTTATTTGTGTCATCCATATTAACAGACAAGGAAGCGTCCGTGGTTCAGCAGGTCCCGAACAGGTTAGTAACAATACGGTACGTCTTGAGAGAGACAAGAAAGATGCGGATGAGTGGCGGAGGAATGTCACCCGTATGGTGGTCGAGAAATGCCGTCTCAGCGGTCGAACAGGTCCTGCCGCATATGTTTATTACGATGGTGATACAGGACGTCTCATCGAGCTTGAGAAGGACGCTATCGACATCTTTGAGTCTGGTATGAGTATCACAGGTAATGAGTTTGCAATCTATCAAGGAGGAGCGTGATGACGTATGATGTGACATATTTTATACCTTGGGAAGGGTCTGATACTATATTTGACCTGACCGTTGAAGAGGTTATTAAATTCCTTCATAGTAATCGCTGCGAGCTTAATTCTGACATTAGAATTACGCCGTCAGACAACCCGAGTTATACTTCTCAGGAATTTATGGCTCGTTTTGGTTCATTAAAGGAATAATATGTACCTCGAAAAAAGAACCTCTGAAGGCTGGGAACGCAAAAAACAATATAATAAAGACTGGTGGAAACAATTACCTCATCAGAGACTTATGTTATATGCAGCAAAGAGACGAGCAAAGAAAAACAAGTTAGAATTTAACTTAACAGAAGAAGATATTATC
>Ga0209698_10007527_pt1 | contig 11430 bp, 10 predicted proteins | sample LitLauG_LLR_2012_FD_187203 | JGI IMG/M metagenome (GOLD analysis project Ga0209698, IMG submission 187203) | Freshwater sediment microbial communities from Pennsylvania, USA - Little Laurel Run_MetaG_LLR_2012 (SPAdes) (version 2) | ecosystem: Environmental > Aquatic > Freshwater > Creek >... | reverse complement strand
CTGCTCGGTGAAGTCTTCCGGGGTGAACACTTCGGACGTTTGGCGCTCTTCCAGGAGGAAAGAGCCGCCGGAGATTTTGGATTTAGGAATTGCGGTTGTAGCCATAGAACCCCCCTTATTTACTGCCAGTTCGTGCCGTTTACGAACCTTCCGATGCCATCCTTCAGATGAACTACATTGAAGTTTATAAGCAGTCCCAGAGATTTACCACTGAGCTTCAGGTACGAAAGGAGTTGAGCTTGATGGATGGGTGCGATTGCATCTATGGACTTCGGTTCGACGACCACCAGGTCTTCAACGAGCAAGTCGATGCGGTAGCCGAGATCGAGTTGGACTCCGTCGTAGAAGACGGGGAGGCCAACTTGGGTTTCCGAGCGGAAGCCTGCTTTCTTGAGTTCGTGTTGAAGACAGACTTGATAGGTGCTTTCCAGGAGGCCCGGACCGAGTTCGGAATGGACTCGCATCGCGGCTGTGATGATTGCATGGCTTACTTGCTGGGCGGTTAGCTTTTGGAGTGGGGTGGTTGCCATAGAACCTCTTCACCACGAAGGACACTAAGGTTTCACGAAGGATTGACGTGAAACTCCTGGATAGCACAGACAGAGGGGTGAAGTCTGTGACTTCGTGAGACCTTCGTGGCCTTTGTGGTAAAGATCCCTGGTTCTAATTGAGGTTCTCGAAAATTCCTGCGGCGCCCATGCCTCCGCCGACACACATGGTCACCATGCCGTAGCGGGCTTTGCGGCGCTTTAGTTCGCGGAGGATGCTGGCTGTCAGCTTGGCGCCCGTGCATCCCAGGGGATGTCCCAGGGCGATAGCGCCGCCGTTCGGATTGACTCTTTCGGGATCGAGGCCTGCTTCTTTGATGACCGCCAGCGACTGCGCGGCGAACGCTTCGTTCAGTTCGATGACGTCGATGTCGGAGAGCTTCAGGCCTGCGAGCTTCAGGGCCTTCGGGATCGCGAACACAGGACCGAGTCCCATTTCTTCGGGCTTGTATCCGGCGGTGGCGAACGAAACGTAGCGCGCCAGGGGCTGGATGCCGAGGGCTTTGGCTCGGTCGGCGGACATCACGACTGCCGCCGCGGCGCCGTCGGACATTTGAGAAGAATTGCCCGCGGTCACCATGCCCTTCAAGTGAAAGGCCGGCTTCAGTGCGAGCAGTGCTTCGAGCGACGTGTCGGCGCGGGGGCCTTCATCGACTTTGAAGGCGATTTCATGGCGCACGGGCTTTTTGCCATTGGGCGTGGTGAAGCTGACGGGAACGGGCACGGTCTCGTCGGTGAACTTTCCGGACTGGATCGCGGCTAGGGCTTTCTGGTGGCTGCGGAGAGAGAATTGATCGCTGTGCTCGCGCGTGATGCCGAAGCGCTGGCCGACGCGTTCGGCGGTCAGGCCCATGGAGAGGTAAGCGTCGGGGTAGTGGTCGACGAGCCAGGGGTTGGGCGAGATCTTGTTGCCGCCCATGGGGATCATCGACATGGATTCGGTGCCACCGGCGACGATGATTTCGGCGCCCCCGGCCAGAATACGTTCGGCGGCCATGGCGATCGACTGCAGGCCGGAGGAGCAGAAGCGGTTGATGGTGAGCGCCGAGACTTCCACCGGCAGGCCGGCGCGCAGCGATGCGATGCGGGCGACGTTCATCCCTTGTTCGCCTTCGGGCATGGCGCAGCCAAGGATGACGTCTTCGATTTCTTTCGGGTCAACCTGGGGGACGCGTTCGAGCGCGCCCTTGATGGCGACGGCGGCCATCTCGTCGGGACGGGTAGCCCGCAGCGTGCCTTTGAAGGCGCGGCCCACGGGAGTACGGACGGCGGATGCGATGATGACGTCTCTCATAGAATCAGTTCTCGGTTCTCGGTTAGCTTTCAGCTCTCAGCTCTCAGCGTTCAGCTTGCGACTCCGAAGCAAGGAGGAATCTGCTGTTTGGATGCATACCTCGAAGCTCTAGATTCTTACCCGGCTCTCCCTGGTTTCGGTCCAGCAACGATCCGGACTTTGCCGCATCAGGAACGTCTTTCATTTGCTGATGCAAATCGCCCAGGAACGGCACGTACTCGTCTAAGTTCGCGAGGTTGACATTGTCACGAGCCGCCACATCAAAGTAGGGATACATCAGTTCCTCAGCGTCTTCCCCGTCTTCAGGGTGAACTGGATCCGCTCCTGCGTTTTCTTCTCGCCGCACAGCGACTTGAAGCCCTCGCGTTCGAGGTCGAGGATGTACTGCTCGCTCACCGGTGTGCCGGGCGTGACGTTGCCGCCGCACAGCACCTCGGCCACCTTGTTGCCGATTTTCACTTCGTGGTCGCTGATGAAGTCGCCCTGGCGCATCAGGTAGACGCCCATCTTCAATGTAGCCAGGACATTTTCTCCGGGTGCGGGAATGTCGGTGCGCATCAGGGGAGCCTCGTAACCGGCGCGGGCGAGTTCGAGGGCGCGGGCCTTGGCGTCGGACAGCACGCGCTCACGGTTCATGGTGATGTTGTCGGACGCGGACAGGAAGCCGAGGGCGCGGGCTTCGTGGGCCGAGGTGGCAACCTTGGCCATGGCGATGGTCTCGAAGGCGCGCTTCATGGCTTCGAGTAATTCGACGGATTCGCGGCGTCCATCGGGACGGATGGAGGTTGCGCTATCGAGCGCTCGCAGCAGCATTTCTTTGCAGCCGCCGCCTCCGGGGAGCAGGCCGACGCCGACCTCGACCAGTCCGGTATAGAGTTCGGCGTGGGGCTGGCGGGCGGGGGCGTGCAGTGAGATTTCAGTGCCGCCGCCGAGGGTCAGGCCGAAAGCGCTGACCACCACCGGCTTCGGCGAGAATTTGATCGCCTGGGTCATGCCCTGGAACTGGCGGATGACCAGGTCAACGTCGTCCCATTCTTCTTCCTGCACGGCCATCAGCAGGAGCATGAGGTTGGCGCCGACGGAAAAATTCTGCGCGTCGTTGGTGATCACGAAGGCATCGAAGGCGTCGCCGGGGCCGCCGAGCTTCAGGGTTTGGGTGATGAGCTGGATGATGTCGGCACCGAGCGAGTTCATTTTGGAATGGAACTCGATGCAGGCGACGCCATCGCCGAGGTCAATCAGGGATGCGCCGGAGTTCTTCTTCACCACGCCGTTGGATTTCTTGGCTACCGTGACCGACCACACGCCTTCCGGAACCGGGACCGGGTCCGAATTCCCGGTTCTCAGATCCCAGTACTTGCGGCCGGAGGGAGATTTTGGCGTGTCTTCGTACCAGGACTTCTTGCCCGAGGAAAGCAGCTTCTCGACGTTTGCGGCAACGGGCTTGCCTTCCTTCTTCATGCGCGCGACGGTGGCCTCAACGCCGGCGGCATCCCAGAGTTCGAAGGGGCCTAGTTCCCAGTTGAAGCCGAGTTTCATGGCGCGGTCGATCTCGAGAACGGTGTCGGAAATCTCTGGGATGCGATTCGCGGAGTAGGTCCAGAGGTCAGTGAGCGCGGCCCAGAGGAAGGCTCCGGCTTTGTCGCCCTTCTGCGGGCCGCTGCCTTCGAGGCCGAGCAACATGCGCACGCGGGCGCCAGTCTCATCGACATTCTTCGCCATCTCGAGGGCGGGGAACTTGGGCTTCTGGCGGGGATGGTACTCGAGCGTCTTCCAGTCGAGCGCGAGGCGGTCATCTTTTCCGTCGGAACTCTTGGACTTCTTGTAGAAACCGCCCTTGGTCTTGTCGCCGAGCCATTTGCGGTCGAGCATCTGCTTGTAGAAATCGGGAAGCTGGAGGTCGGAGCGTTCGTCCAAGGCTGCGGCGGCCACAGCGGTTTGCGGTCCCTGAGCGTTGGCGGACAAGAGTGTCCGCCCCACACTGGCGGTCATGTTGCCGACGACGTGGCTGAGAATATCGAGGCCGACAAGGTCGATGGTGCGAAAGGTGGCCGACTTGGGCCAGCCCACGGGAGCGCCGGTGAGCGCGTCGACGTCTTCGATGGAGAGCTCCATCTCCCGCATCAGGCGTATCACGTTCAGCACGGAGAAAGTGCCAATGCGGTTGGCGATGAAGTTGGGCGTGTCTTTCGCGTACACGACGCCTTTGCCGAGGCGTACGTCGCTGAAATGGGCGACGGCATCGAGGAGGGCACGGTCGGTGTCGGGGGTCGGGATCAGTTCCAGCAGGCGCATGTAGCGTGGCGGGTTGAAAAAATGGGTGCCGAACCAGGAACGGCGAAAATCCTGGGGAAAGCCTTCGGCGATCTTGCCGACGGGCAGGCCGCTGGTGTTGGTGGTGATGATGGTGCCGGGCTTGCGCATGGCCTCGACTTTTTGTAGCAGGGCGCGCTTGAGGTCGAGGTTCTCGACCACGGCTTCGATGATCCAGTCGACGTCGGCGAGCTTCTTGAGGTCGTCTTCGAAATTGCCGATGGTGATCAGCCGAGAGAGCGAGGGCTCAAAGAATGCGGCGGGCTTGGACTTTTTCGCGGCATCGAGTCCGGCGGCGGCGATCTTGTTGCGAGCGGGCGCATCGGCGTCGGGGGGAACGATGTCGAAAAGGTAGCTGGGCACGCCGGCGTTGGCGAAGTGGGCGGCGATGCGGGCGCCCATGGTGCCGGCACCCAGGACTGCGACCTTATGGATGTGTTTCATACGGGGATGACTCCGATAGATATGCTGCACGAGGCGGCCCGAAGCCGACAAGCCAATAAACCACAAAGGGCACTAAGGATCACGAAGAAGATCATTCTAATGGATTCGGAGGGAGAGCGTGGCACCGCAGCCTACGAAACCACCCAAAGATTAGGGTAGATTGTCGATGGCCCATTCGCTTTTCCCGGAACGGACGACGATCAGCGTTGAGGTTAGCGGGAGCATCCACTTGCGCCCGTTTCGGGACGAGGGTTGAAAGAGGGCCACCGGAAATTCGTAGCGACCGGAGCCAAGCTTCTTGCCGCGACCGATCTCGTAGCTGGTTCGCGGGTAGGTGGGCGAAGAGAAAAAGCTCCGCACTAGGTCTTCGCTGGTTCGCTGGCGGAAGCGATCGGTCAACAGCAAGATTCCGGATTCCTCGTCCTGGGTCTGCCAGGCATGCAGGAAATTGTCGGCCGTGGCCAGGGCGAGGATGTAGTCCTGGTCGACGGGTGGACCCGAAGCTCTGGTTTTGCCGAAGGCGCGGATCGCGCACGCGGACAAAAACGAGAAAAGTAAGACGGTACAGATCAGTCGCAATGGGAGCCTTTTAACGGCGATGGCCGGGACTAACCTTCTTACTTAGCACGAGGGGCGCGAGGAAGGAGTGACTAGGGAGATTCGCGCGGATAGCGGAGATGTAGCGTGGTGGAAATGCTCGTCGGGGTCTGCAGTACCGCCGTCGATCACGGGGTCCTTCGACTGCGTTCGGCTGCCGCCTCACTCGCTCAGGATGACAAGGATTGTAGGACCGATGATGCGTGAGCCGAAGATTGGCCCAAAAACACGACGGGCGCGTACCGAATTAGATGTGGGGTGAGGATGGCATCGGTACGCGCCCTATTAAGTTGATATAAGCCTAGGCTTCGGGCCATCTCCTGTCAAGGAAAATCGTTTTTTTATTCATCATGAGATCAATTTCGCGATCACAAAAGCAGTGCCCGCCGCAAGTCCACCGATCACCATTGTCTGTGACGCGCCGCGGAGCGGTGCGGTACCGGTAAAACGCGCTTTCAGGTAGCCGAACACCCCTAAGGCCGCCAGCGTGACGGCTGCAGACCACAGCAGGCCGCGCCAGGCATTGCCGAGCAACATGTACGGAGACAGCGGAATGAAGCCTCCGGCCACGTAGGAGATCGCGATGGTCGATGCGCTGGTAACGGCGCGCTTGGGATCAGGCTCTTCGAGGCCGAGTTCGAAACGCATCATGAAATCCACCCACTCTTTGGGCCGCTGGCTCAACGCTTCAACCACCGGCTTGGCTTCGGCTTCCGTGAGTCCGTACTGTTCGAACAGTTCTTCGACCTCGGCTTTCTCGGCTTCGGGGATTTCGACGATCTCGTGCTGTTCGCGCAACTTCTCCTGATCGTAGTGCTCGGCGTCGCCTTTGGCGGCGAGGTATCCGCCGAGGCCCATAGCGATGGAACCGGCGGCAATTTCCGCTATTCCGCCGATCACAATCAGGCGGGTGGACGAGACCGCGCCCGAGAGGCCGGCGGCCAGGGCAAAAGGGACGGTGAGCCCGTCGGCCATGCCGATTACCACGTCGCGCACGAAAAGGCCTGCGGTGAAATGTTTCTCAAGATGCGGTGTGACCGGCATGGAGCGTTCAAACCTCCGGATGAGATTTCAAATATTCCTGGGCCTTGCGGACAACCTGTCGTTCTCCTCCGTATGCAAGTTTTGCCAGGGCTTCGTCCAGTTGGAGCCACAGCGCGCGACGGACTTCCACGCGCATGGCAGGGGTGACATCGTCAATTCGACCGGACTGGTAACGCAGCAGAAAAAAACTAACAATCTTGAAAACGCGCTGACCGTCTCCCCAGGAGCGGACATAGGCGTATTTAATGTCCGTGAGTTTGCCTAGCAGGCTGGCAATGATTCCGGTCTCTTCGTGGACTTCGCGAAGGGCGGTCTGTTCCGGCTTCTCGCCGGGATCCACGAGACCCTTAGGCAGCGCCAGCAGAGTTTTTCGTGCGACTCTTCGGCGACGAGTTCCTGGGGATTTTGCCGGCGGGGTCTCGGATTCCTCTTTTTCGGGTTCAATCGCCGCAATCCACCACGTCCCGGACATACGCCGCAGTACCACGCCGCCCGCCGAGAACTCGCGCACCATCCGCACACGTTAACAGGAATAAAACGGTTCGTCACGGTAAGGGCTTTATTTGCACTACCTAAGGGGCAGGGTAACGTCTCGTAAGTAATTCCCGATGACCAAAGGTGGCACCAAAGTGGTCTGCACCATTTGCCCTAGAAGTGGCATCTTACGAGGTAGGTGAGGTAGGTGGTTTCCGGGCGACCGGGAGTGGGGCTCCAGTGAAGTCGTTTAAAGGGATCATTCGGTCGGTCCAGGCCTTCGGCAGAGAGCTTTCGCGGCTCTCGGCTGCCACAGAATCCACGTCGAGCACACCGGGAATTGGACTTGCCTTGGGCGGGGGATTCGCGCGCGGCATCGCGCACGTCGGTGTCCTGAAAGTTCTGGAAGAAGAGAAAATCCCAATCGAATTTGTGGCGGGAACCAGCGTGGGTGCGCTGATCGGCGCCGCCTATTGCAGCGGACTGTCGACGGCGGAACTGGAAGAAGTCGCCAACCGGGTGCGCTTCAAAACCTTTGCCCGCTGGACGCTTTCGCGCCACGGGTTTGCCACCAATCAGCGGATGATTGGTTTCCTGAACAGCATCCTCAAGGTGAAATCGTTTGAGGAGCTACGGCTGCCGCTGGCGGTGGCGGCGACCGACCTGAGCACCGGGGAAGGCGTGGTGTTCCACTCGGGACCGCTGGTGGACCCGGTGCGCGCCAGTTGCGCCTATCCCGGAATGTTCCTGCCGGTGAACATTCGAGGCCGTTGGCTGGTGGATGGAATGTTGGCGCACGCGGTGCCCACAAAGCCGCTGGTGGACATGGGTGCGAAACGCGTTGTGGCGGTACACCTGAGGGGACGCTGGACCAACGGGGAAGCTCCGCGGCATCTGTTCGATGTGATCGGACAGTGCTTTGCTATCGCGCAGGAAATGAGCGCGAGCCACTGGAAGGAAGCGGCGGACTTGGTCATCGAACCAGACGTGAACGGCTTCGAATACGACGCCTTCGCGCACACACCTGAGCTGATCAAGGCGGGCGAACTCGCTACCCGCAAGGCGCTGCCCGAGATCAAGAAGTGGCTTGAGATTCGCCAGCCGCTGGCCGACGCCAAAGCTGCGCGCGCCCTGATGCAGGCGGCGACCATGCCGGCGGATTGAGAGAGGCAGTCGGTGGTCGTCGGTCGTGAGTCGTTGGCTTAGCGCTGCATCACCCTTCAGAGCGCGGTGGATTCCTGATAGTTTGATCGCATCGCGATTGCACGCGTCGGTGTTGTAGATTGCTGTCTCACTTCTCCCTATGAAACCCTTGCGCGCACAAAATACTGCTCGCCTCGGTGTGTTGGTTCTGCTTGCGAGCTGCTGGCTCTCGGCACAATCTCCGCAGCCTGCTCCGCCGGTGCATCTGACCGCTGATCTGGACCGCGTGCGGACCATGGGCCTGCTGCACATGACGATGCTGCGGCGCGGTGTGGATGGGGATCCGAAGTCGCCGAATGCGGCGAACTACGACGAGGCAAAAGCTGGGCCTATTGTGAAGCTGCCGGATCCGCTGGTGTTGAAGGATGGCCGCACGGTTAAGACTCCGGAGCTTTGGTGGACGCACCGTCGGCTGGAGGTGGTGGAAGACTTCGACCGCGAAATCTATGGCCGGGTGCCTCCCGTGACGCCCAAGGTGAACTGGGAAGTGCTGGCCACGACGAACGAGAAGGTTGGCGGCGTCCAGGTCGTCACCAAGGAAATTGTCGGGCACGTGGACAATTCGGCCTATCCACAAGTGGCCGTCGACATTCAGCTGACGCTCACCACGCCAGCCAATGCGACGGGGCCGGTGCCGGTGGTCATGGAACTGGCCTGGAGCCCCGAGGTGATGGCGGCGCTCGCGAAGCGTTTTCCGGAGATGCAGGTGGCGAAAGGCCCGACGTGGCAGCAGCAGGTGCTGGCCAAGGGCTGGGGGTACGCGGTGTACCTTCCCACCAGCGTTCAGGACGATAACGGCGACGGGCTGACGCAGGGCATCATTGGGCTGGTGAATAAAGGACAGCCCCGCAAGCTGGACGATTGGGGCGCACTGCGCGCGTGGGCGTGGGGAGCGAGCCGCGCCCTGGACTATTTCGAAACCGACAAATCGGTAAATGCGAAACAGGTGGGCCTGGCTGGTCACTCGCGCTATGGCAAAGCGTCACTGGTGGCGATGGCCTATGACTTCCGCTTTGCCATCGCATATATCAGTTCGTCAGGCGAAGCTGGAGCCAAGCTTTTCCGCCACAATTTTGGCGAGCAGATCGGGAACGTGGCCGCAACGAACGAGTACCACTGGATGGCTGGCAACTTTCTGAGATACGACGGGCCGCTGACCGTAAACGATCTGCCCGTGGACGCGCACGAGTTGATTGCGCTATGCGCTCCACGTCCGGTCTTCATCGGAGCAGGGGCGACCGAGGGAGACGGGTGGGCCGACGCGCGCGGCATGTTCCTGGCAGAGGTGGCAGCAGGACCTGTCTACCGGCTGCTCGGGAACAAAGATTTGGGGACGACGGAGTTCCCGCCGATCGAGACTGGGCTCATCGATGGCGACCTTGCATTTCGACAGCACAGCGGTGGGCATACTCCAGGGCCCAACTGGCCGGCCTTCCTGACGTTCGCGGAGCGGTATTTCAAGCCCGGCAGGCGATAATCCAACACGGCAAGCTGCAGGCAATTCTCGATGGGGATGGGGATGTGTTCGAGCAATCGAGAATTGGTTACATCCGCGTGACGACGAAGTTGCCGGAGCCGGAGCAGCCGGAACTGATTCCCACCAGCGTCCAAGTGCCGACGATGGTGTTGTTCTGCGCCGTGCCTTGCAGAGTTAAAGTGTTCCCGCCAGGGCTGCCGGATTTGATGCTGAGTTGAAAAGCTCCGGAAACGCTGCCGCTGAAGTTTCCACTCAGAACGAAGGAAGCCGTCTCGGTTTCGCCAGAGACGAAGCATGGAGACGAGGTTGTGAAGCTAAGATTCGTCACGTTGACAGTGCTTCCGGTCATTTGAGTGAAGGTGGTGGTGAAGGCAAACGCGGGACTGCTGTCGGTGTTGATCAGCGTCGCGCTCCAGTTGCCAGTGATGTTGGCGGTGCCGGTCGAACTGCTGTTCCCGCATCCGCTGAGGACAAGAACGAGTCCGAGCAGGATGGAGAGAACGGATTTATTCATGGGCTGCTCCTTATTGACATAGGTGGTCTTTCCTTTCTGCTTGCGCGAAGTGGCGATAGGAGGGATGCGGAGCGGGTAGGCGAGGTTGTAGCACCGCGGCATGGCGCGCGGCATCCGGGGGCGGGGCGCTCAGCGGAAGTGGGGGAGCGTCAATATCTTAGGCGGCGCCGAGTAAGTCCGCTTCAGCTTGAATTTTTTTCCACGCTTGCTCCACGTGGCGCGCCTGCGTGCTGGTCTGTCCCACGCTTAGGCGCAAGGTGAAGCGGTCGTTGAGTTTGGTGTGAGTCAGATAGAGGGCGCCGGAACGATTCAGTCGCTCCATCAATTGCTGGTTGGCGGCGTCTCCGCCTCGGTGGCGGAAGCAGACCAGGTTCAGTGGCACGGGGGCGGCCAACTCGAAGCGGTTGTCAGCGCGCACCCATGCGGCGAATTGCTGGGCCAAGGCGACGTGCTGGCGCACGTGATGTTGCAGACCCTCTACGCCGTAGTGGCGAATCACAAACCATAATTTCAGGGCACGGAAGCGGCGGCCCAGTGGAATGTGCCAGTCGCGGTAATCGATTACCGCGCCGGACTCTGTAGCCTGGTTGCGCAAATATTCGGGAAGGACGCTTAGGGTCTGGATGAGCGCTTTGCGGTCGGCGACGTAGAGGACGTCGCAATCGAAATTTGTAAACATCCACTTGTGGGGGTTGAAGCAGTAGCTGTCGGCGAATTCGACTCCTCGATGAATGTGGCGGAATTCGGGACATAGCGCCGCGGTGCCTGACATGGCAGCGTCCACGTGCAGCCAGATGCCATGCTCGCGGCAGATGCGCGCGATCTCGGGGACGGGATCAATGGCGTTGGAGGAAGTCGTGCCCACCGAGGCACAGACGAAGCAGGGAACGAGGCCGGCGGCTTTGTCCTGGGCGATTTGGCGGGAGAGCAGGTCCGGGCGCAGGGCGAAGTTTTCGTCGACGGCGATGGGGCGGAGGTGGGCTGCGCCGAGTCCGGCGATCTTGGCGGCCTTCTCAACCGAGGAGTGGGTCTGCGTGGAGCAGTAGGCGACGAGTTTGCCGTCGCATCCCTGGGCGTTGCTAGCGTAATTCGTGGCACGCTCGCGCCCGGCGAGCAACGCGCACAGGACGGCGCTCGAGGCCGTGTCCTGGATGACGCCGCCGCCAGTGCTGGTGGACAAGAATTTCTCGGGAAGGCCGAGCATGGGGACAAGCCAGTCGAGCACGTGAGTTTCGAGTTCGGTGCAGGCGGGGCTGGTGGCCCAGAGCATGCCCTGGACGCCGAATCCTGAAGCGAGCAAGTCGCCGAGGATGGCGGGGCCCGAGGCGTTGCAGGGAAAGTAGGCGAAGAAATTCGGTGACTGCCAGTGAGTAATGCCCGGAACGATCAATCGGTCGACGTCGGCGAGGATGGCGTCGAAAGGCTCGCCTTGAGCCGGTGCGGCAGGCGGCAGCGAGGCGCGGACTTGACCGGGCTTCGCCTGCGAGAGAACTGGGAAGGACTCGATGCGGTAGTAGTAGTC
>Ga0209698_10007526_pt1 | contig 11431 bp, 11 predicted proteins | sample LitLauG_LLR_2012_FD_187203 | JGI IMG/M metagenome (GOLD analysis project Ga0209698, IMG submission 187203) | Freshwater sediment microbial communities from Pennsylvania, USA - Little Laurel Run_MetaG_LLR_2012 (SPAdes) (version 2) | ecosystem: Environmental > Aquatic > Freshwater > Creek >... | reverse complement strand
GAGGAAAATGTGCTTCGATGCGGGCCTTTGGGCAAGCTATTGGGCAATGGTCAGGGAGTCCACTCGATTTCGTCTTTGGGGCACCAGTTTGGCGAGTCTTTTCAAGAACTGTGGCAAGAATTTTCAATAATTCTGTCAACCTACAGACGCCTTATGGCAGGCCGGAAATGGTGTAGACCACGCCGGCTGCCAGCGCTCCGGTGGAGGTGGTCCCTCGCTGGATGGTGGTTCCATACAAGACGCCACCGGAGGCCTGGATCAACGGGCCGGTCGGGAAACTTCCGTTGGTTCCACTGAAACTGAGGCTTTGTGCGATAGCGCCGGCCGGCGTTACGGCAAGCACACGGCCATAACCGGACGACCCGCCAAGGGCCGCGGCAGCCCAAAAATTGCCATCCGTCGCCTGGAGCGGCTTTCCGATGCCGTACTGTTTGCGGAGCGGCTGGGTGATTTGCTGGATCTGCTGTACGCTCCCGGCGAGGGTGCTGGAGAAGAACTCGATGGTGGCGGCGTTGACCAGGTGCGAGAAACCATAGAGCAGGCCGTTGGAGGCCTGCGTTGGCGGCCCCAATGCGTAGGTCCCGCTTGCAAACGTGTACAGCGTCGTGAAAGCGCCCGAAGGCGTGACGCGGAAGAGTGCACCGCCGCCGAGGTATCCGGTGCCCCCGTAGAGGTTTCCGTCGTTCGCCTGGACGATACCCATGGGCAAAGACGTTTCGGAGCCTCCATTAAATGCGTGCAGGACCGTATAGACTCCGCTGGTGGTCAGTTTGAACACGACGCCGCAGCCCAGGCCCTCACAATATCCCCCCGATGGGAAAAAACCGCCGTAGCCGGTGGTGCCGTAAAGATTGCCGTCGCTGCCCGCAATAATGTCGTTTGGGGAACCCCCTGTCGTGCAGCTCGTACAAAAGAACTGAAGAACCTGGAAGCCAGAGCCGTCCTTGTGAATCCTCCACAACGTGCCGAGGCTGGCCGAGTTGGGTCCGCCGCTTCCGGCGGTGCCGTAGAGGAGGCCGTCGCTGCCTTCGGCGATGGAATTGGGGGCGTAGCCGTTGTCAAAGAAACCCGTGTGCGTATCGTTCGGGAATCGGTAAAGCGGAGTCACCTGCCCGGAGGCCGTGATCTTGAAGATGGTCCCGCCACCGGGAATACTGGCTTGCGCCACGCCGTAGAACTGCCCGTCCGAGGCCTGGATAATGGCGTCGGGCTGCTCTCCATCGGGACAGGAGGTAGTGGTGCAGGGAAACCCAAACAACTCGTGAATACCGAGAGTCTGCGCGTGCGCCTCGGATATGAGGCCCAAGCACAGGAGCTGACCGAGGATCCTTTTCATGGGAGTCCCCTCCTTTTGGTCGAAACCGGGGTTGACGCGGGACGCGGACCGTCGCGGCGCTCTAGATATAACGCGGAACCAGCCTGCGCTCGTTTGTCGGGCGTCAAGTAAGATGTAAAATCTCCGGCAAAGGAAATCGCGTCTCTGGCGCAGGAGGTGGGAAAGCGGGTCCGGGGTGTAATCGAGGCGATTTTGGGACACCACCCGATTGCCGCGGCGCGGCAAACCGGGGATAATAACTCGTATAGCAGGGATCTCCAGTGGCACAGCCGAGGCTTAGCCCAATCCAGCACTCGGCGATTCGGGCGCAGCTAGAAAAGATCGTGAGGCATGGTCTATTCGCACGCTCCGATCGCATGGCCCGATTTCTGCGCCTGGCGGTGGACCGGACGCTGGAAGGGAGAGCCGGCGAGCTCAAAGAATACCTGATAGGCGTGGAGGTGTTCGACCGCAAACCCTCGTACGATCCGCGGGTGGACCCGATCGTGCGGGTAGAAGCACGGCGCCTGCGCTCGAAGTTGAAGGCATACTACGAGGGCGACGGGCGGAACGATCCCGTCCTTTTCGAGTTCGGCACGGGAGGCTACGTGCCGCAGATCAAGGAACGCCCCGAGAGCCCAGCGAGTCCTCGAGTGAACTTACAGCCCGCGGAAGGCACGGTGGCCGTGCTCCCCTTCGCCAATCTGAGCGGCAGCGCGGAGAACGATTACTTCAGCGACGGGCTCACCGAAGAACTGATTCACGCGCTGACCAAGGTGGAGGGGATGCGGGTGGTGGCGTGGAACTCCGCGGCGCGAATGCGCGGAGTGGAAGAAGACATCCGGGAAGTGCGGAGGCAGTTACAGGTGGCCAACGCGCTGCTGGGAAGCGTGCGGATTTCGGGAAGCAGCCTGCGGGTTCGCGCGCAACTTATCGATACTGAGACGGGCGTCTATCTCTGGTCGGAGACCTTCGACCGGAGCATGCAAGATGTCTTCGCGATCCAGGAGGAGATTGCGCGGGCGATTGTGCGGACACTTCGGGTGCAACTGGCGGGCAGCGCGGAAACGGCTTTGGCCGGCCGCGGGCGCCCGAGCGTCGGCTCCTACGACTATTACCTGAAGGGACGATACCACTGGCACCGGCGCACGCCGGACGACCTGGCTCGCGCCGAGAAGTACTTCCAGGCGGCGATTGAAGCGGATTCCGAGTCCGCCTTGCCGTATGCCGGATTGGCGGACAGTTATGTGCTGCTGGTGGACTACGGGATGATGGCCTCGGGCGAAGGGATTCCCAAGGTGAAGGCCGCGGCGACGCGCGCCATCGAACTCGATCCGAACCTGGCGGAGGCTTACCCCGCGCTGGCCATGGTGCATTCTCACTTCGATTGGGAATGGCAGGAAGCCGAAGCGATGTACCGCAAAGCCATCGCCCTGAACCCCGGTTATGCGACGGCCCACCACTGGCTGGGCATCGATTTACTGGCGATGCTGGGCCGCTTCGACGAGGCCACGGCCGAGATCGAGATCGCCCTGGGATTGGACCCACTCTCCAGCATCCTGTACGAAGGCCGCGCGTCCATCTGGCTGCTGCAACGGGAGTATGAAGCGGCGATCGGCGTCTGCCGGGGGATTCTGGAATTCGATCCGACGTTTTATAAGGCCTACACATCGATGGGCCGGGCCTACGCGCAAATGGGGCGGTATAGCGACGCGTTATCGATGCTGGAGAAGGGCCGCTCGCTGGGCGGGGACATTCCCAACATCCTGGCCGCCATGGGACAGGTATTCGGCCTCTCGGGGGACCATGCCGCGGCGCGGGGCGTGCTGGCGCAACTGGAGGCGCGCTCGGTGGAACGGTATGTTCCGTCGACGGCGTTTGCCATCGTACATCTAGGCCTGGGGGAGAAAGAACAGGCCCTGGATTGGCTGGAGAAGAGTTGCGGCCAGCGGGAACTGCCGCTGGCCGCCCTGAAGGTCCATCCAGTTTATGACGAGCTCCGGGGCGCACCGCGATTTGAGGCGCTCCTCAAACGCCTGCGGATGGAGTAGAGGCCGGTCACTGGGTGTTGCGGAGGCCCAGGGACATCGACTGGATCTGGTTACGAAGGGCAGCCGCTTCGGTTCCCCGGCGGGTGCTGTCGAGCACCCTGACGCGATTCTCCAAAGCACGCACGACGCGGGGATCCTGCGGGGGCAGGGTCTGTTGGAGCGAAGCCAGAGTGGCGGTTCCGAGTTTTTCCGATTCGGTGAGCCGTCCTTCGGCACGCAACACATCGGCGAGCTCATTGCGCGCCACCAGCGCCAGCGGACTATTCTTCCCGTAGGCCGACTCCAGAGACGCGGCGGCTCGGCGGTAGAGATCCTCCGCCGCAGCTTCGCGGCCGCGCTCGTGACAGAGCGCCGCCAGGTTGGTGTAGGCCTTGGCAACAGAGGGATGTTGCGGCCCCAGAGAATCGCTCCAAATGGCGATGGCCTCGCGATAATACTTCTCGGCCTCCTGATAGCGCCTCTGAAAGCGGCAGATCTGGGCCAGATTATTGAGGGCGACGGCACGCATGGGGTGTTGGGTAGAGGTGACGCGGCTCGCGGCCTCGAGACCCCGGCGGGCGAACGACTCGGCAGTCGAGAGGTCGTTGCGGCGCAGGGCCAGAACCGACAGTTCGTTGTAGGCGCCGGCGGCGATCAGGTCGTCGGCGCCGTCCAAGACCTTGCGCAACAGTGCCTCGGCTTCCGGGTAGCGGGCTTCGGCGATGTAGACCGACGCCAGGAAGCTCCAATTGTTAACTCGGGCAATGGCGCGGCCCGTCAGTTGGCGGTCGAAGATGGCGTCGGCGCGGAGGGCAAACGATTCGGCCTTGGGCACTTGTTCGCAAGCCCAGTAGAGCGCGGCGAGGCCAGCCGCGGCCCGTCCCACGTCCAGGCTATCCGGACCGGCAGCAGCCTCGGCTTGCCGCAAACGATCGAGCAACAGCGTCTCCGCTTCCGGGTAGCGGGCCTCGGCGCGTAAAAGGGTAGCGAGGTTGGTCACGGTGATGGCCCGGTCGGCGGGCTTCGGGGGCTCCAGGCTATCGTAAGCTTCGAGGGCCCGGCGGTAGAGCGCCTCGGCTTCCTGATAGCGCGCTTGGTAATAGGCCTGAAGACCCTGGTCGCTCAACTTCACCGGATCAGGGTCGGCGGCGATTGAGATGGTCTGCCCCTCCAGCAAAGCGGCCAAACCCAGCAAGACGACAAATGTTTTCATAACTCCTCCCTGAAGCCAGCATGCGGCTAGCGCGAGGTGAAGAAGGAGTATAGAGGGGTTAGCTTACGGTAAAGTCACGGCTGGAACGGCTGACGCCCCGCCCGACGTTAACAGGTGTGTCTTTTCGCGGGGCGGGACGCCTGGCCGCTCACCGGCTCGAGCGGAGTGTCTGATGTGCCAGCGAGCCCGCCGGCACGAACTTCTCGGCGCGCCGGGCCTGCACTTCACCGAAGTAGAGGCTGCCGTCGGGAGCCACGGCGATGGAGTGAATCCAATTCACTTCGCCGGGTTTCTCTTTCCCGTTTTCGCCCTTCGGAAACACCCAAAGCTGTTTCAGGCGGCCCTCGGTGTCCAACTTCAAGAAGAGCTGATCCTTGGGAGGCGTCGCCAGCGCCGCCTGGTTCGCCGGGATCTCGGACCAAAGCATGGGCGAACTCCCGCAGACATAGATCTCGTCGTCCCTGGTGATAGCCAGTGCCCAGGGAGTGATGATGTTTCTCCACTCGGTGAGGAACTTACCCTTGGAATCGAAAACCTGGATGCGGGCGTTGTTCCGATCGGCGACATACACGCGGCCCCTGGAGTCCAATACCAGGGAATGCGGCTGGCTGAATTCGCCGGGGCCTGTGCCGAGTTTGCCCCACGAGCGGAGATATTTGCCGTTCTTATCGAAGACCACGACGCGATCGTTTCCGTAGCCGTCGCTCACGTAGATGTCGCCATTGGCCGCGACTGCCACGTCGTTAGGCTGATTCATATGGGTCTGGTCGTCGCCCGCCTCGCCGGGGGTGCCGATGGTCAGCAGCACTTTGCCATCGAGGGAAAACTTGCGCACCGTCTGCGTGCCCGTATCGGCCGTCCACAGATTCCCGGCGCCGTCGAAGCGCACGGTGTGAGGATTCTTGAAGAGCCCGTCCTGGCCCCAGGACTTCACCAGCGCGCCATCCGGCGTGTAGACCTGTATGGGGATTTTGCCGCGATTGAAGGTCCATACGTTGCCATCGGGCCCCACAGCCACGCTGGACATGGCGGCCCATTCGCCGCCGGCCGGCTTTTCTTTGGGCCAACCGGGGTCGACCTTGTATCCCAAGGTGTCGTCGATGCGCGGATAGGGCGGCAGGTGCGGCGCCGGTTGAGCCACCGCCGCAGTCGCCATCGCCATCAGGCAAACCAAAGCTCGAAGCATAGGAACCTCCCGAGAAAAATCATCATACATCCTTCGGCGGTAGGCTAGAGGGTGTCCCATGGACCCCGATCTTTTCGATCTGCTGGAACAGACCGTGCGCGCGGAGGGTGAGCAAGCCGGTTTCGAGCTTCTGATCGGCCGGCTGCGCGAGCAGAAGAATTATCCGCTGGTTTTCGAAGCGCGGCTGATGCAGCAGCGGCAGAAGCTGGGACTTCCCCTGATTTTCGGCGGGAACATCTCCGATTTGCCGGCCAGACATCAGCCGGCATACGAAGCCGCCCTGATGGAGGCGGCGCGGGAGACCGGCGGCCTGTTTTTGGCGGAGGGCGACCTGGTGCGGGCCTGGCCGTACTTTCGCGCCATCGGCGAATCGGGGCCCATCGCCGCCGCCATCGATCGAGTCGATTCCGGCGAACGGCTCGACGGCGTGCTCCAGATCGCGCTCGACGAGGGCGTGAATCCGCGGCGGGGTTTTGAGCTGCTGCTGGAGCATCGGGGTATCTGCCGGGCGATCGACTTCGCCGCACAATTCCCCGATCGCGCCCTCCGCAACGAGTTTCTGCAGACTCTCGTGCGGACGCTTTACCAGGATCTGGCCAACAACCTGAAGGAAGCCATTGCGAGCGTGGAATCCGCGCCTCCCGATAGTGTCCCGGTGAGCGCGCTGATTAGCGGGCGCGACTGGCTGTTTGCCGGAGGCCGTTATTACACGGAGAACTCCCACCTGGCGTCGCTGGTGCAAGCCAGCCTGGAACTGCCGGACGTCGCGACGCTGCGCCTCGCTTGGGAGTTGGCCGAGTACGCCCAGCGGCTCGATCCGCTCTTTCATTTTCCGGGCGATCCGCCTTTCGAGGACCTTTACGCAGACTACGCTCACTATCTGCGCGCCCTACTCGGGGAACGAGTGGACACCGCCATTGCCCATTTCCGTCAGAAGATGGACGCATCGGTTGCGGGCGCGGCCGAGGCTCTGGTCGCGCTGCTCGCGCGCCTGGGCCGTTACGAAGAAGCCATCCGGATTTCGGTGGAACACCTGGGTGGAGAAGGCGGCGCCGTGTGCCCTTCGGCGCTTCAGTTGTGTCAAACGGCCGGCGATTACGCCCGTCTCCGGACCCTGGCCCGGGCGCAGGGCGATGTGCTCGCATTTGCCGCCGGGATCATCCAGGGCCAGCAGATGGGCCTCCCCGATGGGATATGATAATTGGCCGGAGACTGCTTATGACCCGTCGTTTTCTGCTTGCCACGTTCGCGATGGTGCTCAGCGCCCATCTTGCTTCCACTCACATCCGCATCTACCCCACCGAGTCCACCTTCGGCGCGCGGGAACGATACACTATGCGCGTGCCCAACGAGAAACAGGTCGTCTGCATACGCATTGAAGGCGAGTTTCCGCCGGAGGTCAATGTCTATGACTTCGAATTCAAACCGGGGTGGAAAATCGATTTCAAAAAGGACGACAAGGGGAAGATCATCGGAGCCGTCTGGACCGGCAAAATGGCGCCCTACGAGTTTGTCGAATTCGGCATGCTGGGATTGAATCCGAAAGAGGGCACCAGCCTGGTATGGAAATTCGTTCAGTACTACGACGATGGGTCGAAGGAAGAGTTCACCGGCCCGGTAGGCTCCCGGTTGCCCTCTCCGGTCACGACATTGAAAAAAGCCAATTAGCCGGTCAGAATCGCCAGAGAATCCTGGGACGGCGCGATTTCTCTCGTTGAGAGGTGCGGGAGTTGCCTGCCTTGGGTGGCGTGGCGATAGCAGTGCGGCGTCTCCAAAGATAACGCTAACTTCCTAGCTAAGGTACATCTTGTAGTGTTTGAATACCCAAGATAACCTTCAGGCGTGGCTATGAACGAATATTTATCCACCCCCTCTTTCCGAAACACCCCCGATGCCCGGGAAGCCGTGATCCGCACCATGGATTGCCGCGTCTGCATGGGAGCGCACGATGACGAGATTCACGCGGCCACGGTAGCAGTGCGCCGGTGGTTTCGAGGAGAAGTGACGAAGAGCTTTGAGCCGGTGGTGCTGTTCTAACGGCGGCCCCGGCCCAAGTATTCCAGAACCGGGAGCAGGAAGTGGCTCCTCCTGGTTGCGCTTTACCGCACGGGCAGGCAACACCGCGCGGCTGGAATGGAATATACTTCCAAAAGCCAACGAGGTGGAAGCTATGAGAGTTCAATGGCTTGGTGTGGGCGCGATGCTGAGTGGCCTGGCGGCCGCTCAAGTACCGCTCGAACAGGAACCCCGGCATCATCTGGAATTTGCCAACGAATCGTTGCGCGTGATCTCGCCACAGATCCCGCCGGGTGACACCACGCTGGAGCACATCCACACCCATGACGATGCGACCGTTTGTATCCATGGGTCGGAGGTACGGGGCAAACAGCCCGGCGGCGAGTGGAGCAAGCCGGGCATGATCTGTACGCCGGGCCAGGCCGGTAGCACGGAATATACGGGGAAGCCGCGCTCCCACACGGTGCAGAACGTCGGGTCGGGCGTCTACCATTTGATGCTTGTGGAGAACCTGCGGGAGGGCGGGTGGAAGGAGAATGAGGCTCTCCATGCCGCGGGCCTGAAGATACTCCGTGAGAATCGATCGTTCCGCATGTACGAGGCGGAGCTTTCCGGTTCCAGCGTCGCGGCGCACTCACACGAAGTGCCGACAGTCGTCATCCTCGTATCGGGGGAGGCGATGGCGGGTGACAAGCGGTTGGATCAGCCGGGCCGGTGGGCTGTGGTGCCGGCCGGCAGCCAACACCAGGTTACCTCGCCGGGGAACGCGCGCGTCATCGAAATTGAGGTGCGGTAAGCAGCCTCACGGCCGCCGATTCGCAAACCGGGCCATAGAAGGCGGGAGTTCCCGTATATTTGTATGGGAGCTGCCTCAAACCCTGACGCCAAAATATTCCGACTACATGCACTGGGCCAAGACCCAGCGGGGGGCCCGCTTCACGCTGGCCACCAGCGGTGTGGGTCCGTGCCCGATCGAGGAACTGGCATTCGATGCGCGCCGCCTCGCCATTCACGGCAATAACAGCTATGGCTACACTCCGCTGCTCGAAGCCATCGCCGCCAAATCCGGAGTGGACCCCGATTGGGTGGTCACTGCCCAAGGCACTTCCCTGGCGAATTATCTCGCGATGGCGACGCTGCTCGAAGCCGGCCACGAGGTGCTCATCGAGCAGCCGGCCTACGGCCTGCTGGTGGACGCCGCGCGCTACATCGGCGCCGCAGTGAAGCGCTTTCCGCGTAGAGAGGAAAGCGGTTACACACTCGACGCGAGCGCGATCCGCGCCGCGATCACGCCGCGAACGCGGCTGATTGTCGTCACGAACCTGCACAACCCTTCGAGCGCGCTCGCGAGCGAGGCGGCCCTGCGCGAGACGGCCGATCTGGCGCGCGGCAACGGCGCCCACCTGCTGGTGGACGAGGTGTATCTCGATGCGGTCTACGAAAACACTCCAGCCAGCGCGATTCGCCTGGGTCCGGAAGTGGTAGTGACCAGCAGCCTGACGAAGGTCTATGGCCTGAGCGGGCTGCGGTGCGGCTGGATCCTCGCCGAGCCCACGCTGGCCCGCGCGATGTGGCGGCTCAACGACCTGTTCGGCGCCACCCCCGTGCATCCCGGCGAGCTGATGAGTGTGGCCGCCTTCGAGCGTCTGGATCGAGTGCGGGAACGCGCCCGCCGCGTGGTGGAAGCCGACCGCGCCACGCTCGACCGCTTCCTCGAGGAGCATGCTGAGGTCTCGGCGCCGCGCACCCGCTTCGGCACCACCGCGTTTCTGCGTCTCCGCGACCGTTCGGTCGAGCCGTTCCTGGAGCGCCTGCGGTCCCAATACGAAACCTCGGCCGTGCCCGGACGCTTCTTCGAGATGCCCAGCCATTTCCGCATCGGCATGGGCGTGGATCACGAGATGTTTGCGGAAGGGCTGCGGCGGCTCGGCCTCGCCCTCGGCGAGAAGGGATCGGAGGAATAGGCCGGGGCCCACCCGCCGGAGGAACGATACCGCCAGCCACTCGGAATGGTTTTCATGCCTTTTTTATAGGCCGCGACGCAGAATAAATCTTCCGCGCTCGATTCCTCGAAGAGGGCGCGGATGGACTCCTCGTTCGACAGTCCCTGCGCCCCGTCGCGTTGAAACCCTAGAGAGGAAAAATCGTGGCTATTTCCACCTGCGCGACGGCGGCTCTTCTGACATCCGCCTGTATCTTTGCTCAGAGCCCACCCGGCACTTCGACCGAGATCGCCGGTGAATCCGGCACATCCACCGATGTGTTTGTGATGTTCGGTTCGGATTTCGTCCGGCCCGGCTTGGCCCCCAAGGCAAACTATAATATCGGTCTCGGCCACACCTTCAAATTTCTCAAGAAAGACCCGTTTGGCGATGAGCTGACGTTTGCGTATACCTACGAAAACGGCGGATCGCATGGCTTCCTCCATACCGACTATGGGTCTCACACCGAGGCTCTCGGTCTCATGAAGAATTTCGCCCTGCCAAAGACCAAACGCGTGAGCGGTTACACATGGATTCAAGGCGGTCTGACCAGCATGACCGGAAATCCGCACGTTGAGAATCGTTTCTACAACGGCGAGGCGCTGGGCGCGATCGTTCACTTTAACGACCACAACTCCATCTGGGTGCAGGAACTGTTCAACAAAATCGTCACGGTGCCGTGGTACACGACCACCTGCATCGGCTACACCTGGAGCCGGTAGCCTCGACCGGTCATGGTTTGCCGAAGCTGTATCCGAAGCTCATCGAATAACGGGGCACCCAGTTACTTCCGAAGGGGAAGAAGTCGTTGACGTAATGAACATCCACCGCAGGCCGCAGAAAGAAATGGCCTATCAGGTAGAGACGAGTCGCGACGCCGATATGCGCCACGAAATGGTGTGACGAAGGACAGCCCGGGACCTGGTCGCAGGACTGCTGGTCGTTGTAATCGAAGTGTACGCTCGCGAATCCGATGCCCGCGCGGAATTCCGGCGCGGAGCGCCTGGTGCGCAGTTTGACTGGCTGGACGATGGCATCGAAGGTGTTGAACTGAGGGCGGTATTGAAGACCGGCATAGTCGTGAGCGGCCCTCCAGGAGAGCGTCCAGCCTACACCTACCTGCTGATTGAAAAAGAGGCTCGCTCCGAAATCGGTGAAGACCCCGCCCAGGGCCGGTGTCTCATACAGGTTCCCATCGCTAAAGGTATTAATGCTCTTTCCTGCGGAGTCGGCGCGGGCCGTGCCAAGCCCCAGGAACCCATCCACCTGCTGCGCCAGGACTGAAGACACGGAGAACCCGGCAAAAAGGATCAATCCGGAAATTGGTATTAATCTCAAGCAGCCTCCTCAATTCTTCCCATACGGACTGGACGGCGGGCCCTTCTTGATCGTGATGCTTCCGCGGCCCATGCGCAGATGGATCCGCCGTGAAGGACGTGGAAGTCATCCAATGGGAAAACGGGAAGTATCATGATACGGGAGAGAAAAATTCGGAGACAAATCCGGGAGGAACTGCTAATTATTGGCACAAAAAATTTCAAATAAACACCGGCATCAATGGGCTTTCTGATATACAAATAGCAAAGGCATACGGAGCCGAACTATATTGCTGTCGAGGAGGATTTCATGGGCGAAACGCAATGGTGGCAAAATCGGATTTTATATTGGCTTGCACCTTCGGGGATAAAC
>Ga0209698_10007525_pt1 | contig 11432 bp, 4 predicted proteins | sample LitLauG_LLR_2012_FD_187203 | JGI IMG/M metagenome (GOLD analysis project Ga0209698, IMG submission 187203) | Freshwater sediment microbial communities from Pennsylvania, USA - Little Laurel Run_MetaG_LLR_2012 (SPAdes) (version 2) | ecosystem: Environmental > Aquatic > Freshwater > Creek >... | reverse complement strand
GCGGATCCCTCGTCGCTGCGCTCTGTCGGGATGACAGTTCCGAGAGTGGGAGAGTATATCGGCGCCAGAGGTATTTTCAGGGCAGATCCTTCGACTCCGAAAGCCGGAAAAAGCGCGGCTTTCTCCACTCAGGATGACAGCTCAATGATTGAACGAACTTCAGACTCAGGTCACTAGTCTTCGATCATCCTCAATCGCGACCTGGCCCGGATGCGCAGCCACTGCCGCACCCAGATGGCCACAAGCAGCGCAAGAATCACGACGATGACCGCGATGAGCCACGGCACCTGCATCAGGAACAATTGCGCGTTTGTCCACCACGGCACCGAGCCCACGTGATAAACCTCCGCCCCTATCCTGAAAGACTGGAACTGGGTCCCGTGCAGAACCGCGACCGCACCGGAAACGTCGCTGGACTGCTGCACCTTCAGGAACGTATCCATGAACGGCTCAAAGTTTCCCGCATCCCTCAAGTGGATAGCGACAATGCTGCGGCTGCCCCCCAGATCGTAAGGTGACTCGATTCCTTCGATGACCGCATCGGGCGTACCGGAAGCGGTCAGGTCGCCGGATTCGGTGTGTTCCTCGGTACGCAGCTTCCACCACGCATGATGCAACGGAGCAAAAAAGCCCTGCGTATCGCGCACCTGGATCTGCCCGCTGCGCAAGGCAACGGGAAGGGTGCCGTTCAGCTTGTCGAAGCCCGGCTGATCGTCACTGGTGCCGATCACCAGAAAATCCGCCCTTGCGCCGTTATGCAGCGAATCCGGGCCCGCCACCGTCACCCGCAGCGCTGGGAAGCCAGTCTGACGGCTGAAGTGACCCATCAGCGTAACAAAGGTTTCGATCTCCTGCTCGCTGGGCGTCGGCGGCAGCACAACGGTGGTCTCGCCCAGATCGGCAAATCGCGTGAACGGAAATCCAGCGTTGGCGAATGTCTCCAGGTTGGGCAGCGGCGCATAATGCGGATAGCCGCGAAGATCCAGGTAAGAGTCGCGCAGGATCGAGCCTTGCATATTGATCGGCGTCGTATCCTGGCAACCTCCCTTCTTCAGCAACTGAAACGTGAAGTCGAATGAAAGCGAATTGGAGAATGGACGAAGATTCACCACCGGCACCGGAACCTCGGTCTCCATCTTCCGTGAAGTCTCTTGTCCGGGAATCAAAGGGGTAGAGCCTAGAAACGCGTTGTTGATCCGCACCTGCAGGCTGGATATGGGCCCGATCGGAATCGAATTGTAACGGTACACCAGTTTCAACACCGCGTTCGGCCGGTCCGCGTAGAAAATGTCCGGCGCAACACGAAAGTACACGTTCAGCGGCGCTGTTCCATCGCCCTGCAGTTGGTCTGTACTGGCGTAATCCCACAGCGGAATCGTCTGATCGGTTCGCGCCCAGCGAGGCGCCGCATCGGGTCCCTGCTTGTCGGGCAGCTTGAGTCCGTCGATGCTCGCCTGTCCTCCCGCCAGCATCTCGCTGTGCAGCGCCACGGCCTGCGCGGCCATCACCACCTGGTCCCCGTCGGCGCCGGCCACAATCAGAATCTTGCCGTATTGGTCGTTGGGATTGGTGCGCATGGCCAGGGTCGGCGCGCTCACCCCCGGCAATGCCAGCCCTGGGGGAAGATTTCCCACGCCGTCTGCAATCACGATCGCATTGCCTTGCGGAATTGCTCCGATATGAACCGGAAAACGCACCGGCCGGCTCTCGGAAACCATCCCGAAATAGCTGGTAACGATGCCCGCGGCCTGAATCGCCTTCAGCGAAGGCTGCGTCGCGAATACCACTGAAATACTCAGCGGCTGAATCACGGCCGGGTCAAGAAACGGCACCGGGAGCTGCTTCAAATCGTCAGCCAGCGGCAGCAGATCGCCGCTAATATCAATAAACGTCGTGCGATGGACTCGAGCCCACAATGTCGTGTTCGCCGGATCCTCGCACACCATCGTGTAGTGGCCGATAAACTCGATCGTCAGCGTGTTGTTGTGCACCAGCAGATCGGTTGGAATCGAGAATTCGGCCTCCGCATCGCGGCTGTCTGAACCGCCCACCTGTCCCGGCGTAGGCTGGATCGTCGCGAAAAGCGTTCCATTCAAAATCAGTTTCAGATGGCTCAGCTGCGGCAACAGGCTGGGAGAAAATGCGTAGTAAACGTGAATCCTGGCCGTCCGCACAACGTGGGTCTCGGGCAGCGTGAAGTAGATGCTGTGCATGCTGTCGATGCCGTGAAGCTCAATCTGCGGCGAGCCCGTATCGCTTAGCGTAAACGTGTCCTGGTAGTGCCCCGGAGTCACTGCAAGGTTCTTGTCGGCACTTGCTCCACGCAGCGGCCCGGCAGATGCCTGAGCCTGCCCGCGCATGCAGTGCGCGCCCCCCAGCAGAAGCGCGGCCAATGCAAACAGCGCCGAGGTGCGGGCGATCGAAAGTGAACTCGACTTCCCGCCTTGATTGTCCTTGTCGGTAAAAAGGCTTCGAAAGGTCGAGAACAGTCCGTGCATCGATATCTGGAAGATTCGGCCGAGGCTGTGCAGCACGTTGTCGCTCTCGCGAGACTCGCCCCAGCCTAACCAGGAGTCCGCTCGTGAATAAACCACCATGGTTAACACTTCCTCTTCAGCGATCGTCAAGTTCTCAAACCTTACCCGCAGCACCGATCCTTCCGAGGAGATCACCGTCGCCGGCAGATCGGTTCCCGCCGCAGGCGCTGGAAACGCCAATCGCACCTCGGTATTCGGCGCTAATTCAAACGCCTCTTTAAAGCGAATGCTGGTGCCCCCGCTGGACATGTTGATTGTCTCTCCAGCTAGGGTCCTTCCGTCCGGCAATCTGGCCGCAACAGGAGTTACCACGCTGATGCGCACCGTGGTCCGCAGTTGCTTCAGCTCCCGCGCCACCGCCGTGCACACGCCCAGAATCACAATATTGAAGCAGCACCAGATCACGTTCATCAGCACCGTGCCCGGCCGGTCCCGGTCCCAGATCAGGAACCGTGGAATCGACACAATCAACCCCGCCAGGTTGAACACAAGCATCACCAGGAACGGCTGGGCGATCTTGCTGTCGAAGAATGTCCTCTTCACCACGCCGCCCTTGGCCGTCACGTTGAACTTGCCCAGCCTGGGATTGATCAGCGCCATCATCGTCGGCAGCAGAATGTACGGCGACAACACCGTCTCGTAGATCTCGTTCCAGAATGAGTGCCGGTGCTCGCCCTGAATCCTTGAGTTGGTTACATTCGAAAGCGTCAGGTGAGGCAGAGCATAGGCAAGAATCGCCGCCCAGTAGCCGGGTATATTGGTGTGGTTCAGCAACAGGTAGATCAACGGGGCCGTCAGGAAAATCAGCCGCGGCACCGCGTAGAGAAAATGGCACATGGCATTGAAATAGCAAAGCCGCTGCGGAAACGTGAGACCCGGCGCAAACAGCGGGTTATCCGTGCGCAGAATCTGAATCATGCCCCTCGCCCACCGAATCCGTTGGCCGACATGCGCCGAAAGCCTCTCGGTCGCGAGCCCGGCCGCCTGCGGAATATTGATGTAGGCCGTGCCCCAGCCTTTCATCTGCATGCGCAACGATGTGTGCGCGTCTTCCGTGATCGTCTCCACCGCGATGCCGCCCACGTCGTCCAATGCCGTCCGCCGCAGCACCGCGCATGAGCCGCAAAAAAACGACGCGTTCCAGAAGTCGTTGCCATCCTGCACCACGCCATAAAACAGTTCGCCCTCGTTTGGAATCACGCGAAACTGTTCCAGGTTGCGCTCGAATGGGTCGGGAGAATAGAAGTGATGCGGCGTCTGCAGCATCGCCAGCTTGCGATCCCGCAGAAACCAGCCCACCGTCATCTGCAGAAAACTGCGCGTCGGAACGTGATCGCAATCAAAGATGGCCACCAGCGGTGAGCTCAGTGTCTTCAGCGCCGTATTGATGTTGCCTGCCTTGGCATATGTATTGTCGGGCCGGGTCTTGTAGCCGATCCCCGCTTCGAACGCGAACCGCTCAAACTCCTTGCGCCGCCCATCGTCCAAGATGTATATGTGCATCTTGTCCGCGGGCCAATCCATGTTCAGAGCGCCCAGCGCCGTGTAGCGCACCACATCCAGCGGCTCGTTATAGGTAGGGATCAGAACATCGACATGAGGCCATTCTTCCGTACTCTCGGGCAGCGGCACCGGCGCGCGCCGCAACGGCCAAATCGTCTGGAAGTACCCCAGAAAGAGAATCAGAAATGCATACGCCTCGGCGAATAGCAGGCACACGATAAAGAATGCGTCCAGCGCGCCCCAATGACTCGCCGGGTCCTTGAAAAACCTCACCACCTGCAGAATGCGCCAATATCCATACCGAAACGTGCAGAACATCGACATCATCATCAAGGTCAGCGTGACCAGGTAGGAATCGGAGCTGCGCGCCATCGCCAGAGCCATCAGCAGGCTCAACAATCCAAGAACGGCCTGCTGCGGCCAGGTCAGCGGAAGTATGGCGAGAAAGCAGAAGGCCGCCGCGGCCGCCAGCAGGAAGATCAGGCGCAGAAGCCTGGTGAAGAAATTTTCACCTGCCCCAATATCCTGCCAAAGGCCTGTTGCCGTCATCGTTCACTCCACCGGACTCCGCGGTAAGCGCTGCTTGCCGGTGCCGATTGGCTCTTGACCCATCCCGCGAGGCTGCCAAAATCTTCGGCAATGGTCGAGCTGGGTGCGTAGTCCATCACCGTCATCCCTTCGGCCAGGGCCTCGCTCACCGCCGGCGCGCGCCGCAGAGCGAACGACAACAGGCGGTCGCCCAACTGCTCGCGGAGCACCTCGCGAATATCCAGGTGCAGCGGAAGCGCGGGATCGAACTGGTTCAGTACATAGTAAGGAAGCGACGGCTTCAAAGAAGCGTTGCCATTGTGCTGGAAGAAGCTGTCGATCGAACTGAAGCTGACCACCGAATTCATATCCGGAACCAGCGGCACCAGCACCAGCGGCGACATCCGCAACACCCGCCGCGTAGTCGCGCCCGAGGCCGTTGCCAAATCCACAATCACACGGCTCACTCCCCGCGAATATGTGCTTATCTCGCTGGTCAACGCCTCAGTGTTCGCCGCATCCGTGCCCAGTCCCTCGGGATCGATCGTCACCATCTGGATCGGCGCGTCGCCGCTCGTGCCTGGAGGGCTGAACGTCCTCAGCAGTCCTGGACGCTGATCGCGAGCTCCGAAGAAGAATGGCAGCAATCCATAGGGAGCCGTATCCACCAGCAGGACTTTTTCGCCACGAGCCGACAACGCTCGTCCCAGCGTAGCCACAAGGCTCGTCTTGCCCACCCCGCCGGCAAGCGAAAAGATGGCCACCACCGGAGCGCGTGCTGCAAGGGGCGCTGGAGCGGCCTCGACAGGAGCGCCGGCGCCTTCAAACATGCCCCTCAACGCGAACCAACGCGACGTCAGCCGATCGCGCGAGCCCTGCAGAGTGTCTTCCGGTGCCTGGGGCACAGGCTGATGACGGCCTGCTTCCGCCGCATCGGGCGTCAGCCATGCCGGACGACCGGTATTCTCTTGTTGATCGGCCGATCCCCACGGATTCTGCGACGGCGGTTGGTTGTCCTCTCGCATCGCTGCCCGTTGCGGCTGAACTGGCACCTTCGGTTGTGGATAGGCATAACCCGGAAATCCCGGCTTCGCCGGATATTGCGGTTCAGTGGGACGCGATGTGGAAGGCGCAGACTCCGCGGCCGGGATGGAAGGCATCCGTTCCGGCTTTTGCTGTTTCCAATCTGTCCGGCGCGCGGCCTCTTCGGCTGCACGTTGGGCTGCCTGCTGCTGAGCCGCCCGCTCCGCGGCTTGTCGCGCGGCTTGCTGTTCTGCCTGCTGTGCGGCCTGCTCCCGAGCCCGTTGCGCTGCATCCCGCTCCGCCTGCGCCTGAAGCGCGGCCCGCTGGGCTGCCAATTGTTGTGCGGCTTTTTCTGCTGCCTGCCGCGTCGCCTGCAACTCCGCCTGCCGGGCGGCCCGCTGCGCTTCCTGTTGTTGCGCGGCTCGCTCGGCGGCCTGTTTCGCCGCCTCAAGTTCCGCCTGCCGGGCGGCCTGCTCTGCGGCCTGCTGTGCGGCTTGTTGTGCAGCTTGTCGAGCCGCCAGTTCGGCTGCCTTTTGTTGTTCGGCGCGCACTGCGGCCTGTCTCGCCGCCTCAAGTTCCGCCTGCCGGGCGGCGCGCTCTGCGGCCTGCTGTGCGGCTTGTCGAGCCGCGCGCTCGGCGGCCTGCTGTTGTTCGGCTCGCTCCGCGGCCTGTCTTGCCGCCTCGAGTTCTGCCTGCTGTGCGGCACGCTCTGCGGCTTGTTGTGCAGCCTGTCGAACCGCTCGTTCGGCTGCCCGTTGTTCTTCGGCTCGCTCGGATGCCTGTCTCGCAGCCTCAAGTTCCGACTGGATGGCGGCCTCTTCCACAGCTCGCTGGGCCGCCTGCTGTGCGGCACGCCTGCTGATCTCCTGTGCGGCATATTCTGCGGACTGACGCGTTGCCTCCTGCGCCGCTGCATGCGACTCCTGCTGTGCAGCCAAATCCGCAAGGTGCGCTTCTTCTTCGATTCGTTGTAATTCAGATACGCGCCGGATCTCGGCTGCATGTTCCAGATCGGCCAGGCTTTGAACCGCGAAATGTGGTTGAGAGCCGGCCTGCTGAGCCCGGGCCTGCTCTTCTTCAATCGCCTGCTGCATGCGCAACCGCGCCTGTTCCCGCGTCTGTGCCCTTGATGCCGAAAAGTCCCGGTACTTGGCGCCGTGCAGATTTGCCCACGAATAAAGCGTCGCTACATCTTCAGGTGTTTCATCCTCGTCGTACAGCGGCCTGCGATCAGTCATACTTCACCCCAGAACCTTCCGCTGTCGCTCCCGATTCCCCGCACCTGCCAGGCTTTTATCTAGTCTTTAAGGCCGCGGAAGGCCAAGACGGACTTACTGAAACGGAGGATATCCTTACCGGGAATCCTAGTCGTTCGCTGTTGTCAGAACAATAACACTTGCTCGGTTGCGTCCCTACCACTTTCCCGTCATGGGACATTCCCGAAACGCAGCATTTTCTGCGCGATGCGAGGCTCCTTCACCAATAGGTAACCTGGTTTTGGGGGTCAGCTTATTACCATCGTACCACCACCGAAGATTACCCATCCGACGCCGGTACTAATTCCTCCTGGCCCGCCCGAAACCCTAGCTCCAGCCTCCCGGCCGGATGTCAGAAATGCAGATTTGCCCTAGATGAAATGGGTTCTCAAACCAACCCGCAAAAAAATGCGATCGGTTCGTTCCACCAGAGATCAAGCTCAGAAAGTTGATTCGACCCTTACGATGCCGACTTCTTCAACTCCGCATATCGTGCATAAATCCTTCGCTGATCGTCCGCGTTCAATTCACGCAACTGAACGGGCTTGTCCTGCGGGCGCGTACCTTTCTGGTTCAGCACATTCATCAGGCTCCATTCCCGTTGCAGCGCCTCAGGCTCCTTCGCCCTCAGGTCGTATCGCGTAAAGTCGATCACCGCAGGTGGACCCCCGGCCGTCCCGTTTCGCAGCAGTGCGAGTCGAAAATCGCGATTCATGAACCACTCGATCTCCAACTCCTTCTCCGACCCCGGCGCGCCTGTCCCTATCGCATCGAACCGGTAGTCGAGCGCTGCGTTATCCGGCGTGTGCTTCCGCCACTCCATTCCAAACGCGCCTTCGGTTATCACCCTGGTGTCCGGCCATCTCTCCCGCACAGCCTGCAACCAATAGGTCAAATCCTCATCGTGGCCGATCGATACCTCCCAGATTCCCGTCACCCATCCGAAGCCATTGAGCGAGTGTCCGCGGTCGAAGTGCATCGCCGTTGTATCCAGCATTTCCTTTCGCCCGCCTTCAATTCCCAGTTTCGGATTTCCGACCGTCTCAATGGGACCCACACCCATGCGGCTATTGAACCCGCCTTGAAAGCCGTCTCTCCGCGCAGACAGAAAGTCGCACGTCCACCCATCCAGGCACACGCAGTCAATGAAATCCGATGCGCCTTGCGCAGGCTTCAAGTAATGTTCGCGGCTGGGATAGTAGGGATAGCAGATTCCTCCGTCGCCATCGCCGTTATCGATTCCGTGCTGGCTCCAGATCTGACCCTGGCAAACATGGATGCCCTCTTCGGCTGCGAGGAGTCTCTGATTCTCCGCATCCATATATCCCGCTACGACGGACTCCGGACGATAGCCGCCGCCGACCATTTTCGTGATCAATTCGAGCGCGTCGTGAATGGTCTCGCGAATTTCCGCGCGCGTGTTATACATCGGCGCGAAGTAGCCGCCGGGAATAAACGTAATCTCGTCGCCGTAGCGGTCATGATAGGAAGCCAGGAACCGGCGCGCCTCTTTGTACTCCTGCCGATTGTCGTTCAGTGCCAGCCAGCTTATCGCCCATGTCATGCGGCCATCGGGGCAACCTCTCGCAAAGGCATCGCGTCGCGAACGTATCCGTTCAGGCCTGTTGTCCGCGGCCTCATCCTCGCCGATCGAGCGAGTCCGAGTGACCTCAATCTGATTCACGCGCACAACTGAAACATGCGTCAGGAATCTTCCCCGCAAGGGTGATAGAGTCGCTACCGCCCCAAGCAAGTTCTGCGCAGTGCCTGCGAGAGCGAGAGACCCCGCTGAAGCAGCGGCTCCGTTCAAAAACTGTCTGCGATTCCAATCTCCCCGCTTTGCCATTGTTCCGCCCAGTCCAGTCCCGGAGTTCTAATCCCTAATCCCTATTCCCTATTCCCTATTCCCTGTCCTGTCATTTCCGGTCCAGCCGAAATGCCGCTGCCTGAAAATCCCCTCTGAACCCCTCGTCCATCTCCAGGCCATGGTTCATCCACCATGCCCCGCTTGCAGTCCCCGGAGTCCCGGCGCGCGCCTTGCCCTCAATCGCAGTCAACGCATATTCCGCGTTCGCATCCAGTCCCTTCAGCTTCAGCGTCGGAAAACCGTGGCCTTCCTGCGTCGAATGGATAAACAGAAACACTACCCCCTGGCTCTTGTCCGCCTTCACCGTCTCGGTCGCGGAAAACTCGCTTCCCCCGAGCGGCGAGAGCAGCCGGTAAAGATCGCCCTGCACAATCGTCGTCTGCACTTCCTTGTATGCGGCAATCAACCGCTTCGCCACTGCGGTCTCATCCGGCGACCACGCGGCAATATTCGACCCAATCCCAAGCGACCCCTGCATCGAGCTCAGCAACCGGTACTGGAGCGTCGTTGCCCGCTTGTTCATCCAGTGCGGCGAGTCAGTCACCCACGCCATCATGACCTGCGGCGTATATGCGTATGTGAACCCACTCTGCTGCGTAAGCCGATCGAAGGGATCGGTATTGTCCGAGGGCCAGACCTCATCCACATATTTCAGAATCCCAAGATCCACGCGCCCCCCGCCGCCGGAGCACGATTCAATCTCCACCTTCGGATGTCTGCGCCGCAGTTCCGCAAGAATCCCGTATAGGTTCCTGGTGAACTCCACGTAAACCCGCTTCTGCTCAGCCGCGGGAAGCTGATCCCATCCCGGTTCGCTCCAGTTGCGGTTGTAATCCCATTTCAAAAACGCAATATCGTTCTCGGTCAGAAGCTTGTCCAAAAACCCAAGAATGTAATCGTGCACATCCTGCCGTGCCAGGTTCAGCACCAGTTGATTGCGTTGCTCGGACTCCGGCCGCCCCTTGAAGTTCAACACCCAGTCCGGATGCGCGCGATAGAGATCGGAGTCGGGGTTCACCATCTCCGGTTCCACCCACAGCCCGAAGTCCATGCCAAGTGCGTGAACCTTGTCGATCAAAGGCTTCAATCCATGCGGAAACTTCTCCTGGTTCACATACCAGTCGCCAAGGCCCGCGTGGTCGTCCTTGCGCTGCCCGAACCAGCCGTCATCCATCACGAAGCGATCAATACCCAGTGCCGCGGCTTTTTCCGCCAGCGCCATCTGTCCGGCCTCGTTCACCCGGAACTCCGTCGCTTCCCAGGAGTTGTAAATCACCGGCCTCGGCTTCGGCGACCTTGGCAGCGGCGCACCGTTAGCACCCGCCGTCGACCGCGGATTCGGCAATACATGCGCCAGCTCAAAGTGGTGCAAAAGCCTTGACGCTCCGCCCAGGCCGTGCGCCGAATATCCTCCGTAGAACACCGGCGTCTCCAGCGTCTTTCCGGGCTGCAGCACATAGCCAAAGTCAAAGGGATTGAATCCTCCGGTCACTCGCACGGCGTCCAGTTGATCCCGCTCTACGGTGATCCGCCATGCCCCGCTCCATGCCAGAGCCCCGAACCACACCTCGCCGTGATCCTCGTTCGCTTCGCCCGCCTGCAAGGCAAACCACGGGTTTGCCTGGTGCCCCGTCGACCCGCGCCGGCTCTCGATCACGCGCGCTCCGGCAAGCACCGGCTCCTGGTTCAGCGTCCACTCGCCGGCCCAGCGCCCGGTCAGGTAGTTCAATGTGTATTGCCCGGCGGGCAGGGCCCACGATGCGGCCGCGGCCTGCTCCACCATTACAGGATCCGTCCCGCGGTTCTCAATCGTCGCCGACCGCGCCAGTATCCCGCTCTCCCGATCCATCGCATAATGAAGCGTCACCACAATTGGACGCGAAATATCCTGCAGCACCACGTCGAAACCTTCTGCCGTCGCCGTGTGGTTCTGGTAGTGCAACACCAGGTCGCGGTTCCCGTCCGGGAAGGTCACCTTCAGCGCCGGCTCCATGAATAATCCCGAACCCCAACCTGCGTACTCCTGCGGCGTGTTCGTATAGGACGAATCGAACGAAGCCCACTCCGGCATCGGTCTGGCTGCAGGAAATGCGTCCGTCGCGCCCAGGCGCCCACCCCAGTAGACCTGCTGCAATTCTCCGCGCGCATTCACGCCAAACACATAAGAACTGCCTCCGCCATCCAGCCGGAAGACCTTTGTGGCCGAATCGAAGCTGACCGGAGCGGACTGTGCAGTCGCAACTGCAGTGGCGGCAAACAAAGCAAGAGAAGTTGCAATGGCTCTGAACATAGTGGTCATCCTTGTAACCGTATTCAAACGCGCCCATCATACCACCCATCGTGGGTGGCCAATTCTCGCTGAGCACATGGATCCCGGCCGGCCTCGACCACGCTGGAATCCAGGGACGCGCCGGCCACCTTTAGCCGCACCCTTGCTAGCCGTCCGCTGATCGCTGGGGTAGACTTGAAGACAGTACAGGAACTGATTGGAAACAAGACCATCGCAACGACCGCCAGACATGCTCACCTTGCCCCAGGGCACAAGTAGCAGCCGCTGAAGGTCCAGGGGCGCCCCGAGCCGATTTCGGTACCGAGTGACAACAAAACCGCTACCGGAACCAAACCGCTTTCCGGCGCGAGAAAACTGAATAGCATTCAGCTTATTGAATCTGAATAAGCTGAAAATGGTGAGAGCTCGTAGCTCAGTTGGTAGAGCAA
>Ga0209698_10007524_pt1 | contig 11432 bp, 7 predicted proteins | sample LitLauG_LLR_2012_FD_187203 | JGI IMG/M metagenome (GOLD analysis project Ga0209698, IMG submission 187203) | Freshwater sediment microbial communities from Pennsylvania, USA - Little Laurel Run_MetaG_LLR_2012 (SPAdes) (version 2) | ecosystem: Environmental > Aquatic > Freshwater > Creek >... | reverse complement strand
TCCCGACACCGTCCCATCGGGCCTGGACCAGCGTGTTCAGCACTTGATCGGGCACGCAGTAACTTCCCCGCCCGTCGGCGCAACGTTGCGGACCTATCGGCTAGCGCTCGCCACCACCAAAGGGTTTACAGCCGATCCTACTTACGGCGGGGGCAGTGATGGCGTTGCGGCAAGAAACGCCACCCTGATGAACCTGGGACAAATCGTGAATATGGTGAATGCGCTGTATGAGCCGGAGGTTGCCGTTCACTTCAACCTGATAGCGAACGAACTCAACGCAGTCTTTGACACAACATCGAATCCCGATCCTGGATACACGGATGGCGATGAGAACGCCATGCTCGGCCAGAATCAGCAATTCCTGGACGCGGCCGTGGGCAACGCCAGCTATGACATCGGACACGTACTCGGACTGGCGCCAAACCCGGGATCCGCCGCCGGTGTGGCCACGGTCGGCGTAGTCTGTTCATCTCCGAATAAGGCAGCGGCCGCCACGGTCATGGGTATCGCCAAGACGGTGCCCACCGCTCTGAACGTCGACGTTCAGGTGCTGGACCATGAAATGGCTCACCAGTTCAACGCAAATCACACCACCAACAGCACCTCAATGTTCTGCGCCGTGGAAAGAAACGGCCCAACGGCTTACGAAGCAGGCAGCGGCTCAACCATTCTGGCCAACGCCGGCAGCTGCGCTCCGGAGAATCTCCAGATGAACACGGACGTTTATTTCCACGGAAACACATTAGACGAAATAAACGCCTATATCGGCGCCGGCGGCGCCTGCTTCGCGCCCGTCGCCACGAATAATAACCCACCGACCGTTACTGCCGGACCGAATGTAACTGTCCCCATGGGAACGCCCTTTACTCTTACCGCGACTCCGGGTCCCTCTAACGGCAACAACCTGACATTCGCCTGGGAAGAATTCGATATCGGAACGGCTTCGCCACCGCAGAGCGATGACGGCACACGCCCGCTGTTTCGCACATTGGCGCCGAGCACTAGCCCGTCGCGATCCTTCCCGGCCATGACCTACGTGCTCAACAATGCCAACCAGCCCCCCGCCACGATTACTTGCGATGACGGCTCTATGGGCTGCATCCCGGGTGAAATCTTGCCGGTTACCAATCGCACGATGAATTTTCGCGTAACCATCCGCGATAATCACGCCGGCGGCGGCGGAAGCAATAACGCTTCTCTCCAGGTGACTACCACAACCACAGCCGGGCCCTTTCAGGTGACACAACCAAATACGGCAGTTACCTGGCAAACCGGTTCCATTCAGACCGTGACCTGGAACGTCGCCAATACTACGGCCGCACCGGTAAATGTGGCAAATGTGAATATCTTGCTGTCCACGGATGGCGGAGTTACTTTTCCGGTCATGCTCGCGCAAAACGTCCCCAACAATGGCTCCGCCACAATTACCGTTCCCAATAGTCCGACAGCAACTGCACGCATCGAAGTGCAGGCAGTCGGAAATATTTTCTTCGACGTCTCGGATGTTAACTTCACTATCGCCGCTCCTGGAATCGCGGCGGTGACAGTCAACATGGCGACTGTGCCTGCCGGCGCGCCAGCGCCTATGGCGCGCAGCAATGCCAAACAGAGCCTTGCTCACGCAACCGTGGACCGCAATGTTGTGGATCTTGGGTTCAGCATGGACGGTCAGCCCTATAGCGACACTGTAACGCTGATGTTTCCGCTAGGCAGTACTCACATCATGTCTACCTTCGCATCCCAGACCGCGCCGGGCATGATGTCGCAATTTGATCATTGGTCTGACGGTGGTGCGCTAACACATGACATTACCGCATTACCGAACTCCGTATTTACGGCGTTTTTCGACGTGCAATTCCAGCTTATGACGGGCGTTACGCCGGCCGTTGGCGGTAGTGTTACTCCGGCTTCGGGCCAATATTACCCGTCAGGAAGCACGGTTAACGTTTCAGCTGCTCCCAATCCGGGCTATTTGTTTAGTTACTGGATCGGAATTCCACCCCCGGGTCAGTACTATGACGAGGAACAGCCCGTCCCGCAAAGCCCGAACCAGGCCATCCTTATGAACGCTCCGAAGAACCTGATGGCCGTCTTCACAGAAGGCCCGACGGCGTTGGCGGGTGTTATCGCCAGTAAAACCGGTACCCCGGATGCGCGCGTGTGGAACATTCAGTTGAATAACAGCGGTCCAGGCGCGGCGGATACGGCCGCCATCAGCGGCTTCGATTTATCCCAAACGTTCGGAGCCGCCTGTAGTCCTTTGGTGATTACACCTCTGCCTGCCGTGGCCGGCAATCTGGCGCCGGGCGGGAGTGGGTCCGTGCCGGTGACGATCGACTTCACCGGGTGTCCCGCCAATGCCCGCTTCATCGCAAATATTGCGTTCACGGCCAACTCCGGAAAGGCAACGGGCTCGATCGTTAGGAACAACCAATTTCAATAGACCGGTGAATACGAAAATGAATAAACAACAACCAGCCCTGAATAACATCATCCGCCTGATGGGAATTACTTTAATAGCCTGCCTAGGTTTGCAAGCTGGCCCCGTTCTGACACTGACTCCGGCCGGCGGGACAATCTCCGGCACACAAGGCGCCACAGTCGGATGGGGCTTCACCATCGCGAATTCGAGCAACTTCTTGGAGGTAACCTCTTCGGAATTTTGCCTCAACCCTGTCTCGTTGCCGTTCTGCACGGGATCGACCCTCGGAACCTACACGGATATCATTAGTTCAGAATTCAACCCAGTGGTTGTCGGGCCAACGCCAGAGAGTTCCTCCATCACGCAGAACTACAGCCTGGCCATGCAGACGGGGGCCGGAAGCTTCAAGATTGCGTCCAGCGCCAAGAATGGATCGATAAGTAATGGAGAGATGGTTCTCACTTATGATCTGTTCAGTGTAAGCCCGAACGACCCTAGCTTTGACCCGAACTTGGATACGATCTCTACCGACAACTTCTTAACCGCCGCGGCCGCGATAGCTGTCAACCCGCAAACGGTGACACCCGAGCCAGCGTCATTTGGTTTGGCCTTGGTGGGTTGCATCTCTGGAGGGCTGCTCTTCCTCGCACGCGCCAAACGTAGTGTTTGCATGTAGCGATAGTCGACTCCATCTCATGAGGCCGTTTGCAGCGGTGTGAGCGCTTATGTTTCTGGGCTTGCCTCACTAAGGGGCCGACTCGGTCCAGTTTACAGGTTCGGAAGGAGTGTTGTCCCCATTTGCCAGCTCTTGTCGAGGGTATCGCAGGTGTCCGGCGGACTGCACTGATCTTCGCGCGTTGGCGGAGCGGCTGCCTGCTCGACCGTTGCCGATCTGGCCGGGGCGCGGTGTACTTCTGGCAATCAGGTGTATTTCGGACTACGAATCTGAAGAGCCGCTCCAATTCAACGCTCTGGTTCGCTGCGAGTACGAAGAATTCCGGTATGCTGGATGGCAAGTATGTCCGACCAAACTGTTCCTCGCCGCGAGGTTTTTCGCACCCTTGGCAAGGGCGCCATGGGGTTTACGGCACTCTCGTATTCGCGCATTCTTGGCGCCAACGACACCGTTCGACTGGGCGTGATCGGCGCTGGGGAACGCGGCCAGGCTGTCATGGCAGTTTTCCAAAAAAAAACCAAAGTCCAGGTCGCCGCAGTGTGCGATATCTGGGGCACGCGCCTGGATCAGGCTTTGAGCAAGGCGCCCGGAGCAAAGGGTTTCAGCGAACACCGGAAGCTGCTGGAAGTGTCCCAAGGATCGATTTGGTGCACATGTTCATGGAGTCCGGTTGCCGCATCGGCGGCCGGCGGGGTGTATGCCTACAAAGACGGCCGCACAGCGCCCCCGATACGATCAATGTGTTGCAATACCCGGCCGAATGGACGGCGACACTTGAAGCCACCCTCGCGCCGGGCATCCAGGGCGCGGGCGTGGAGCTTTGCGGCGCCGGGGGCCGTCTATACATCGACCGGAGCAAGTATCAGTTCACGCCCGTGGACCAGAAGGCGCAGCCGGTGGTAGTGCAATCGCCGCACGATCAGACGATCGATCACGTGGAGAATTTTCTCGACTGTATGCGAACGCGCAAACGACGTGTACATCGGACACCGCAGCGCGCAGGCATCGCAGTTGGGGAACTGGGCGTACGAACAGAGGCGGCGAATCGATTTCGACCCGGTCCGGGAGGAGATTCTGAGTCCGGGCGATGCCGGCGCCTTGTCCGGAAGGAAGCGCGTGCGGCGAGGTCGTGATCCTGAGGCTCGAGGCGCGGGTTGTTGTAGAGCGTAGCTTCCGCTTCTCGAGACGCAGCAGCGCGTGAAGTCTCTCCGGAGAAGCCCTTCGGCGGCGGGTAGATCTCATCCGGGGGAAATGTTTCATGGGTCGATGCCCGGTACCGGCATTGCGATGCCGATTGGCGCAGTTCTGGGGATAAGAACGAAGCCAGGAGGGGTGCGTCGGCCAGCTAAAGCAAGTATACTGCTATGACGGGGATCGCGTTTGGGCGAAGCTCGGCGTCGGGCCCGCAGTTACAAAAGGAGCACGAAAGACATGACACTGCTGGAATCGTTGAAGCAATACACCGTCCCGGTATGCGACACGGGCGACATCGAAGCCATTGCGCACCATAAGCCGCAGGACGCCACCACCAACCCATCACTTCTGTTCAGCGCAGCCAAGATGCCTGCCTACCTGCATCTGGTGGAGCAGGCACTGGAAGCGGCGCAGAAGGTCGGCGGCAGCGCACAGGCGATGGCCGAGGAATTCATGGACGACCTGTTTGTGTCGTTCGGACTTGAGATCTTGAAGGTAGTCCCGGGCCGTGTTTCCACGGAAGTGGACGCCAGCCTGAGCTTCGACACCGAGGCCACAATCGCCAAGGCCCGCAAGTTGATCGGCCTGTATGACAAGGCGGGCATCGGACGAGAACATGTGTTGATCAAGATGGCTAGTACCTGGGAAGGCATCAAAGCAGCGCATGTATTAGAAGCGGAAGGCGTGCATTGCAACCTGACGCTGCTGTTCAGCTTTGCCCAGGCGGTGGCCTGCGCCGAAGCAGGCGTAACCCTAATCTCGCCCTTCGTGGGCCGCATTTACGACTGGTATAAGCACAACGGGGAGACTATCACCGACGAAGCCGACCCCGGGGTGATTTCCGTTACGCGTATTTTCAACTATTACAAGCGGCACGGTTACAAGACGCAGGTAATGGGCGCGAGCTTCCGCAATCTGAATCAAATTCTGCGGCTGGCCGGTTGTGATCTCTTGACGATCAGCCCGGACTTGCTGGAGAAGCTGGAAACTACTCAGGGAACGGTGCACCGGCATCTGGATCCGGAGGTGGCAAAGAAAGCCGGCGACGCGATGATCCACCTGGACGAGAAGAAGTTCCGCTGGTTGCACAACGAAGACGCGATGGCGACGGAGAAGCTGTCCGAAGGGATCCGCAAGTTCAACGCGGATGCCCGGAAGCTGGAGGAATTCGCGCTCAGCAAAGTCGCCGCGCACGTAGCCTAGCCCTGTTTTCTGAGATCAACACGAAAGAGCGGGTTCGAAAGAGCCCGCTCTTTTTTGCGTCCTCTGCCGGCGAACCATTGTATCTGGTGCTTCCATGGAAGCGAGTTTGCCGGATAGAGACTGGATCGCCGGAGACCCGGTAGGATGGCGGACGTGGTTCCTTTCATTTCAGGCACGCTTGCGTGCAATCTGGAATCGGGCTATATCGACCTGCTGAAGAGCGGTAAAACTGTGCCGCTATCGATCAGCGATGAAGACCGACGCTATTTTTCAAAGTAGCCTACTACCTCCGATTGGCTTATTCTGCGTAGCCTACTCCGTGGCCTGCTCCTAAGGAGAGCTGTCAGCCTGGACGGCGCGAAGCGTTCGTTGGCACCGGCCCAATTGCTTTTTTCATTGTGCCTTGAGCAGTCCCTCAACGGCCACAAAGAACCTCTTGCCGATCCGACCTCCTCCGCTCCAACCAACCTGAGCCCTCTTTTTTTGCGGATTCAAGACGACCCGACCCAATGAACAAGACCTGAAAATGTTATGCTCAGGGCGGCGAAGATGCGGTAGCGATACTCCGTACCGGAACGAGTAGCGCCTGACCCATAGATCGCCTGAGGAAACTACATGGGTGGCATGAGCACATCCAGAGAGGAAGTTGTGATCGCCGGCGGTGGGCTGGCGGGTATTGTGACGGCCTACGAGTTGCTCGACGGTGGCCGGCGTGTCTTGCTGATCGACAGGGATAGGCGAGAGAACTTTGGCGGCCTCGCAAAAGAGTCCTTTGGCGGCGTGCACATGATCGGCACGCCTCATCAGCGACGGCTCGGGATCGAGGATTCGCCCGAGTTGGCATGGCGGGACTGGGAGAGCGTTGCCAATTATGAAGCGAACGACCATTGGCCACGAGAATGGGCGAGATTCTATTGTGAGAATTCGATCCAGTACATTTTTGAATTTCTCCGGCACAAGAAGATTACATTCCTGCCCCTGGTCAATTGGGCCGAGCGCGGCATTTATGGTCCGGGTAACACTGTACCGAGGTGGCACATCGCCTGGGGCACGGGACACGAGATCGTGCACCAGCTGCTCCAGGCCCTCGAAACGCACCCGCGCCGAGCCAACCTGCGGGTTTTGTTCGGTACTACAGTCTCGGACATCGAAACCACCAACGGCAACGCCACCGGCGTTCGTGGCAGCGCGGAAGGTCGCGAGATTCGCGTTGATGCCGAGCACGTCGTGATTGCTTCTGGCGGAATCTGCGGCGGCGACCTCAGTAAGGTCCGCGCCCACTGGTATCGTCCCTGGGGCCGCCCACCGGAAAAACTCTTGAATGGGGCCCATATTCATGGTGATGGCCGTTTGCATGATAGGGTCACGGAAATTGGCGCAGCCGTCACTCACCTCGACCTGCAGTGGCACTATCCGGCTGGAATCCACCATCCTGCCCGCCGCCGCCCGGATGATGGCCTCAGCCTCGTCCCGCCGCGCTCGGCGCTCTGGTTCAACGCGCGAGGAGGGCGCATCATGAACCCCGGCCCTATGCCGGTCTACGGAGACACGCGCCATCTCGTAGCAAGCGTGCTCCAGCAGCCTGGACAGTATTCGTGGCAAGTGATGAATTGGAAGATCGCGGTCCGGGAACTGGCCGTTTCTGGCTGCGACTACATGACGGCCTTCCGCTACAAAAAGAAGCTCAGCCTCGCCGCGACTGCTCTGTTCGGCAACAAGGAAGTCGTGGAGCGGCTCATTCGAGACTGCCCGGACGACATCGTCGTAGCCGACACCCTCGAGCAGCTCATGGAGCTCATGGACCGGAAAAATCTCTTCGGCCTCCGACTCGACCGGCCGCGAATGGAAACAACCATCCGGGCGTGGGACGATATGATCGCCCGCGGTCCCGCTTTCCACAATGATGACCAATTGCGGCGCATCGCGAACTTCCGGGCATACCGCGGCGATCGCATCCGCACATGCCGTTTCCAGAGAATCCTCGATCCGAAGGCGCGACCGCTGATTGCCATTCGGGAGTTCATTCTGTCCCGGAAGAGCCTTGGCGGCATCCAAACCGATCTCCAGTGCCGAGTACTCCGCGCTGCTGACGGAGAACCAATTCCAGGATTGTATGCGGTAGGTGAGGCAGCGGGCTTTGGCGGTGGGGGAATTCATGGCAAGGGCTCGCTCGAAGGCACATTTTTGGGCGGCTGCGTCCTCACGGGGCGCGCTGCGGGCCGGAGCATTGCGAAATGAACAATGAACCCTCGATGATTCAGACCGCTTGGGTTCGCCTCGGTGGCAAGAAGTCCGGCGCGTGGCTGGTCAGATATGCGCTTGAGCAGTTACCTGTCTCCCACACGTTTGGCATTCCGGGAGTTCACACCACGGAGCTCTACGACGAGCTGAACCAATCCGATAGGATTCGCCCAATCCTGGTCACGCACGAAGGAAGCGGCGCTTTCGCAGCGGATGCGATCAGCCGTGCAGGGGGCGGCCAGATCGGTTGTCTTGTGATTGTTCCCGCGGCTGGCGTAACTCATGCGATGAGCGGCATCGCCGAATGTTATTTGGATGGCATTCCTCTGCTCGTCATCACGGGAGGCATACGAACCGATGTGGCGTTTGGCCACCAGCTACATGAGATCGACCAGGCGCGCCTTGTCGGCGGGGTCGTGAAACACGCGTGGAAGGTGACGGAGCATCGCGAAATCGTTCCGGTCATCTTTGAGGCCTATCGCCTGGCGGTAAGCGGCGTACCTGGCCCGGTTCTGGTCGAAGTCCCGGTGAATCTGCAGCTCTTCCAGGGCTCGGTGGAAGAGGTTCCTCTCTTTACACCATGCGCACCTGAGCCGTTGAACGCGGACAAGGAACTGGAAGAGGCCGTGCGATTACTTACGGATAGCCGTTCGCCGGGCATTTTTGTTGGTTGGGGAGCCGTCGACATCGCCGACTCTGTCGCCAGGATCGCCGAACATCTCGGCGCTCCCGTATCGACCACACTGCAAGGGCTTTCGGCCTTTCCGGGCAACCATCCGCTCCATGCCGGCATGGGGTTCAGTCGCGCGGCGGTTCCGGCCGCCGAAAACGCCTTCCACGGCTGCGACTGTCTGTTGGCGGTCGGTGTCAGCTTCGGCGAGATCCCGACCGGCAGTTTCGGATGCCGTGTACCGGAAGATCTGATCCATATCGACATTACCCCCGCAGTGATTGGGCGTAACTTCCCAGCCAAGGTTGGCATCGTTGGCGATTCGCGCTTGATTGTGCCGGAGCTACTCAAGCGGCTCCTGTCGACCGGTATCGGACGGAACGAGCGCCGCCGCGAAGTGGAGGCCCGTATCGCCGCGGACAAGAAAGCATACCGCGCCGAATGGCAAGCGCACCAGAGTGACCGCGTGAACCCAGCGCTGTTCTTTCAAGAGCTGCGGCGCCAACTCCGCGATGATGCGATCACGGCAGTGGATGACGGCAATCACACTTTCCTTGCGGCGGAGCTGTTTGAGGTGCGCCAGCCGCGCACGTTTATTTCTCCAACCGATTTTAACTGCATGGGATACGCTGTCCCGGCGGCGATCGGCGCGAAGCTAGCGAACCCCCACCGCGAAGTAGTCAGTATTGTTGGCGACGGCGCGTTCCTGATGACCGGGCTCGAAATCGTCACTGCCGCAACTCTCCGGCTAGGCATTGTTTTTTTCGTTTTCAATGACGGCGAGCTCAGCCAGATCTCGCAAGGACAGGAAATCCCGTATAACCGGAAGACCTGCACAATTCTCGGGAACGTCCACCTGTCCGGCATCGCCACAGCCACCGGCGCTCTCTATATCTCAATCGACGCTAACAGCCGTCTCTCGCCTGGCATCAGTGAGGCGCTGGCTGCCGCACAAACTCAGCCGGTCATCGTGGACGTGCGCATCGACTATTCCAAACGCACGCGCTTCACCCAGGGAGTAGTCAAGACTGTGCTGAAACGCTTTCCCCTCCGCGACAGAGCCCGGTTCATCGGAAGGGCACTTCTTAGAAAGATGACCAAATGACGCCTCGGCGTCCTCGCACCCTTCCCGAGGGCCGCTGGATGGGCTACATCTCGGAGGAATCCGGAAAAGACGAAGCCTACGCCCAGTCGATTCCTGTCGGGAGTGGCCGCGCACAGCCGCTCTGGAGGCGTGATGGAAAGGAACTGTTCTACCGTTCCGCTGGTCGCGGGATCACAGCGGTCTCGATCAAGCCCGGCGCGAACTTCGAACCGGGGCGTTTCCCAGGACCTGTTTCCGGTCCAAATAGCAGGCATCCCGCACAACTTTCATCAATACTCAGTGAGCCCAGACGGACAGCTGCTTCCTGGCCATCCAAGCAGTGCCGAAGCAGGTGCAGACGATCCTGCTGCAGAACTGGCTGAGCCCGGCGCTGAGGGCCGGGCCGTTGACCCCTGCTTTCCGCAGTTTGCCAGCGGACGGCGCACGCGGTATAACTGAGCTTCATGACAGCGCTCAAATTGGTGGTGACGGGTCTCGCATGAATGGCCGCAGCGGCACCACAGACTCCTGGGTGAAGTGGATCGAGTGGTGGTGTTAACTGGCGAGAAGTCCTTGATGCTGACTCGACGATCGTTTCTACAGTACGCCGCGGCGGCGACGGCATGGTGCCAGCAGCCCTCCGGCAAAGCATTGCGGCTCGGTGTAATTGCGCATGGCCCAGACGCGGACGCAGCCATCGCCCGGGTGAGCCGTCTGAATTTCTCCAATTGCCAGGTTTATCTGGATCGGACGGACGCAACGGCGGCGGGCAGTCTGCGGCAGGCGCTGGACAAGTATCGGATCGAGGCCACATCGCTGATCGTCACAGGCCCGGGACCCGAGGTATATGACTTTATCAGCGGACCGGCCACCATCGGGCTAGTGCCGCGCGAGTATCGAGCGGGACGGGTGGCGCGTATGAAGCAAGGGTCCGACTTTGCTAGGCGCGCGGGAATTCCGGGCGTTCAAGGGCACTGCGGCTTTATACCGGAGAACCCCAACGATCCGCTGTTTGGCGAGGTTGTGCAGGCCCTCAAGGAAGTGGCTGGGTACTGCAAACAGAACAGCCAAACGTTCCGCTGCGAGACGGGACAGGAAACTCCGGTCACTCTGCTGCGAGCCATACGGGCTGCCGGGCTCGACAATATTGGCGTGAATTTCGACGCCGCGAACCTGATCCTTTACGGGAAAGGCAATCCGGTGGATGCGCTTGACATTCTGGGCCCGTACGTTTTGGGGGTTCACGCCAAGGATGGCCGGTATCCGACAGATCCGAGCCAACTGGGCGAGGAAGTACCCATTGGAGAAGGAAAGGTTGATTTCCCGCGGTTTATCCAACACCTAAAGGAAGTGGGATACCGCGGACCCATCACCATTGAACGTGAGATCTCCGGTCCGCGGCAAGATGAAGACATTCGCGCGTCGAAGGCGTACCTGGAAAAACTGATCGGTTAAGGAGAGAATCGTGAAACAGAGCAGGCGGACGTTCTTGGGCGCGGCGGGGCTGATGATTGCCAAGCCGCGGCTGGTGCGCGGGGCGGAAGCGAATTCGGCTATCCGGATTGGATTACTAGGGTGTGGCGGGCGCGGCACGGAGGACGCGACGAGCATGGTTGAGAAGGCCGGCGGTCGCATCGTGGCGCTGGCGGATCTTTTCAGCGACCAACTGGAGAAGGCCAAGGCGCGGTTTAACGACCTGGCGGCCAAGCGCGGGCACTCCGCCATTGACGCGTCGCAGATATTCCTTGGCCCGCATGCATTCGAACAGATGGCCGCTTCAAAAGAAGTGGATGCGGTGGTGATTGCGACGCCGCCATACTTTCATCCGAAACATCTGGCGGCGGTGGTGGAGGCCGGGAAGCACGTCTATTGTGAAAAGCCGGTGGCAGTGGATGTGGCCGGCGCCAAACGGGTGCTGGAGATCGGCCGGAGAGCGGAAGGC
>Ga0209698_10007523_pt1 | contig 11435 bp, 4 predicted proteins | sample LitLauG_LLR_2012_FD_187203 | JGI IMG/M metagenome (GOLD analysis project Ga0209698, IMG submission 187203) | Freshwater sediment microbial communities from Pennsylvania, USA - Little Laurel Run_MetaG_LLR_2012 (SPAdes) (version 2) | ecosystem: Environmental > Aquatic > Freshwater > Creek >... | reverse complement strand
AGTCTTCTGCCAGGTTCAGGCCAGTCGGATCGACGAAGGTCAAGGGATTATTCCGAACGTAGGCATATCGATTCAAGGTTTGCGGGTCGGAGATTTTGCCCGAGAGGGGATCGGGGGAGGAGAAACGGCCAAGACGGTTGATGCTGTAACGGGCCATGGCGTAATCGTTGCCGGACTCGGAATCGCGTTCGTAGGAAGTGAAGAGGAGCTTGTCGCTGGTGGCGTTGTACCAGGATTCGCCGAAGGGGAAGTGGCCCATTTGGGCGAGAGTGTTGCCACTGGAATCGGAGACGAGACGATTGGAGAGATGGTCCCGGTGGTAATACTTAGTGCCCGAAGAGTCGATCTTGGCGAGGAGCGCGCTGCCTGAGTAGATGTATTCGCGGGAAGGGGAGCCAACGGCGGCGCCGTTGTCGTACTCGGCGATGACTTTGCTGCCAGAAAAGATGTAAACGGTGGAGGCGCTGCCTGACACTTTTTTCACGCGTAGTCCCTTACCATCATAGGTGTACGCGGCGCTTAAATAACTGACCGTACGATTTTCGGCGTCGTAGCTGTACGTGGGTGAAGGACAGGGGGGTGCGGATTCTGCCAAGAGATTTCCGTTTGCGTCGTAGCAATCTCCGGAGATGCGGTTCGTGGCCGGATCTGGAGTAAAGGAGTTCGTAGGACAAGTGATGCTAGTGCAACCAGAGTTAACCGCTTGAGCGGAGCGGTTGCCGTAGCGGTCGTAGCTTTCCTTGAGGCCCCAAGCTGCGTAATTGGTCGAGCCGGCCGTAGTTGCAATCGAAAGCCTGGAGAGCGGATCGTACGTGTATGTCACTGACCGACCTGCTTCCTGCGTCCCGGAATTATCTATGATGCCGGAAATCTGGCCGTTGTTGCTTCCCGCCGCGCCGTACGAATACGCGAGGCTGAACTTTGACGTCGAATCATGGGTGCAGTTTTGGCCGCGGTTGGTTGTCGAATAGTCTAGGCAGTTCAACTGCAAACGGTCGGAGGAGAACCCGAAGGAAGCGAAGAGGCCATTACCGTACTTAAACCCTTGGGTTTGGTTGGCTACGGTATATCCGTAGCCGGTAGCGTAGGGACTGGAGGCAGTGCCGCAACCGTTGGTCGAGGGAGCAATCTCGCACAAGCGGCCGATGGCGTCAACGCTCTGCTGCACCACGCGCCCCGAGGGATAAGTGATCTGCGTAAGCTCTCCCGCAAGGTTGTACGCGTAGCTTGTGAGATACGTCGAGGTGCCGATCACCTTCTGAAGCTGCGTCATTTGCTCAAGCGCATTATAACTGTAATTCTCCGAGCCGACGCCATCGGTCGTGGTGATGGGCTGCCCAATGCATCCAGTGCCGTGGGCGGTCCTACACGAGGAATCGAGCCCGTACGTGAGAGAAACGGTGGGCGTTGCAGGAACGCCGGTGGCCCCGCTCACGTTATAGCTGACACTGTTAGGCCGATTGAGCCCGTCATGGCCGTAGGTGATCACGACGCCGCGAGCATCGGTCTTGTTTTGAAGATTGTCGAATTGGTCGTACCCATTTTGGCAGGCGCTCCCCGAATATGTTCCAAAGCAAACGGTTCCGCTTTCCGGGGTTGTCGCGGTATTTATGCGTCCGAGAGCATCGTACACGTACGAGCGGGTTTGGGAACCTTGGGTAACCGCGGTTAGTTCGTCAAGAACGTTGTAGGCATACGTCGTGTACTGCGTGGTGAGGGAATTGTTGTTGTTGATGTCGGGTTCAAACAATTTGTATAAATGCCCGACGCCGTCAACTTGGGTCTTTCGCTGTTTGCCTGCTGGATCAGTGACGGTCATCGTGTTGGTCGCGTATGAAAAGGCGGACTTTGAGCTGTCCGGAGCTGGAGACGTCGTCGAGATAGGACGCCCAAGGACGTCGAATTGCGTGGTGGTCCAGTAGGTGGTGCTGGAACCGGTGTACGGATTACTGGTGGAGTACGCGCGGCCGAGCAGGTCGTACTTTGCGGCGACGATGGAGTAGACGGTGTTGCTGACATCTTCGGTTGTAGACGTGATGGCACGGCCCAGGCCGTCGGTGGCCGTTATCTGCTGGACGGATTTTGTTGAGTCGATCGTGCTTGCGGCCGTGGTTGTGAAGGTCGCGTCGTTGTAAGTATAAGAAGTGCTTGCGCCGCTCGTTGAGCCGTTGGCTTGTGAGACGCTAGTTGTACGGTGCAAGAAATCATAGGAATAATTCGTTACCAAGCTGTTCGGGTCGGTAGCTTTGGTCATTAAGCCTGTATATGCATTGTAGGAGTAGGTTGTCTGGAGCGAAGGCGAGCTGCCGCTGGTAATCGAATCGGCGCGAGAATACTGTGTGGTCGTTGAGTAGGCCCATGTCTTGCTTTGGCAGCAATTCAACTGGGCGGTGAGCAAATTGCCGAAGACGTCGTATGTAAAATTCTTGGTGATACCGTTCGCGGGCGTGGCGGGAGTCAAGTAGGTCGTGACCGAAGTTGGATTCCCACGGTAGTTCATGCTGCAGGGATAATTGGTGTCGTCGTGCTGCGGAACTCCCGTCGGGCAGGTTGTGATCGTTGTGCCGTCATAAGTGATGTCCTGACGATATTGGATTGTGCCGCTGCCGTCCTTTGTCACCTTGGAGTTCACCAGATTGATCATGTTTCGGGTCGTGTAGTTGCTGGAAGTTTGGTAGGAGTAGGTGGTTGTGCGCAGAAGATTGCCGCGCGTTCCAGTGCCCCAATCGTATTCGGAGAGCGAGTCGAGCAAACCGTTGGAGTCAATGGTGGTGTCCACTTCTGACTGGGTCGAAGCGTCTTCGAGAATGGTCACCCTCGTGGCCGGAGTACCATTAGACGCCCAGGTGGTGTTGATCGTGCGCAGTACGTTGACGCCCGGAGACTCTTTGTAGATTTTTCTGGAGGTTTCGCCGCCGAAGCTGTTGAACGTGTAGATAGTATCGTTGGAATTCGGCGTGTCTGAGAAGACTGGTGTGGTGACGGTCGTGGTCGAGTTCGAGGTGTTGCGAAGGAAAGTCCACGTCGCTGAATTCGTCCCGTCGCTAACTACACGATTCATACTTAGAGTGGTACCGTCTGCGCAGTTTATGCCGTCATTGCTTGTTCCGTAGTCGTATTCGTAGCTACCGCCAGCTGGGAGCGTTACTTTCTTCATGCGCCCCGTGTAATAGCCGGAATTGCTCGGTGTCGGCTCGTAGGTGAACAGATACTTGAGCGTACCGCTCACTGGAGATGGAATGTCTAATTCAGTAGGCAAATTTACAGTAGCGTTGTACTCGACGACGTTCGAGCAGTTAAAATTTGTCTTGATGTTCGTGGACGTTAGTTTGAGAGTGATGGTTTGATAGTTCGGTACGCCACCCGTTGCGGTGCCGTCGAGGAATTGGTATTGAATCTGTGTCGGATTAGTGGAAATCGGAGTATATAGAAGTTTCAACGCTTTGTTACCAACGGAGTCCGCCCAATCGGTCTCGGTGGAACTCACTACCGTCTTCGTGACGTAGTTTCCGTTGGCGTCGACGGCTGTCGAGGACGCATTCTGGACTCCGCCTGGTCCCGTCACGATGGGGAAATGGTTGGGCAATAGATTGATGTAATAGCCGCTGTGATCCGATGCATATCCGGTGTACGTTCCCGACCACGTGTTATTGCATTGATTATGCACCTGATAGACACCCGGAAAGTTATGGACAGTTCCGAAAGCGTCTCGGTAGTAGTAGCCGTTATATATGAATAGTGCATAAAACTTTTGTCCGTTCAAAAGGCACACGCTTGTGCCTGATGTCCAGCCATCTGTTCCGCCGGGCGGAAAATCCTTCAACCAACCCCAGGTGGGATTGCCAGCCTCATCGACTGCGGGTGTCCAGGCACCTCCTACAATCTGGTAGATAAGAGAATTATTGACAAGAGACAGGGCTAACGGCATGCCGCGGCCAGCGCTGGAGGCGACAGGAATTGAGAAGACAACGTTCACGTTTTGGTTGTTGACCGTGTCAAAGCCACCTTGCGTGTGAGAACCGAAAGGCGACACGCCGATTCCAGTGTTTTGCGCTTGGAGGCAGGAGGGAGCAAGAACGAGAGCGATTGCTAGGGCGATTTTTTTCATGTCAGTTGGCCCCCTGGGCGACCGGGAAACTTGCGTCGGTGAGTCCGGTGTTGAAGCTGACGGATTGGATCGTGGTGGTTGCCCATGGGGTACCGTTTATTGACACTTGAATTGAGTTGGGGTAGAGAATCGCATTGGTGCTTCGAAAATCTGAATACGAAACTGCGAGAAGAGTTTTTGGCGACGCTCCGCCACCGTCGCGCCGAATAAAGGAGATAGTTTTAGGAAGGCCAGTGGTGGCGTCGAGCCAGATGTCAGTTGTTGTGAAGTCAGAAAGAAATTGGAACGCAGAGTTCGAATTGTAAGTGTTCCAAATGCGAATGTGCTGGAGTTGTGCCTGGCCCGATGTCTCCAGCGCGACGTACTGGATGGCTTCGTCTGGATTTGCGAGAGTAGCGGCGAGAAATGGCAGAGGAAAGGCGACTGACTGGCAACTGGCAGTTCTTTCTAGAGGAAGGCTTTGGGTCGTGCCGTTTGTCGTAGCGTTTGCTGCGCCGCGTGAGTATATCGTGGCCACAGTGGATTGTGGGAGAGAGAGTTGTTCGAGGGTCTGGTCAGTGCCGCGAGTGAGAATGCGAACGGTGCCGGAAGTTGTCAGAGACCCTGCAACGATGACAACGCTTCCCGTGGCGACGGAGTCGGATGGGACCGTGCCTCCCATGGTGCGCACAGAGGCTTGAAGAAGCGCGGTTGCCTGAGAGTCGCGCTGAGGAGCCGAAGTAGATTGTTGCGAAATGAGTGTTCGGGAAGAAGAGAGAATCAGGACCAGCAAAAAGACGAGACGATCCACTCGCATGGGGCCTCCGAGGCGTGGTCCACGGGACCGCTAAGGCGTAGCCAGGGAGACGTGGGCAACGTTTGATTTGTTCAAATCCGCCCGTCCATTGGCGGGATGGCGCAATTCTATATAAGAGTACGTAGGAACATGTCAATAGTACCTTGCGGCATAAGCCGAAGTAGGTCGTCTCGGCGAGCATCTCGACGGCACGGTTGTAGTGAGGTCTGCAATTTGATCGTGAGCGCAATTCTAGGGTCGTAAGCATCAAACGAGATTCAAGCACGACATTCTGGATGATTTAGAAGCGACATCGAAAGGACGCGAATATTCGGCAACGTACGTCGGCTGCATGAACGCAGAAAGGCCCATGCCTCTCATAGTTGGGCAATCTTGTACCGAAACCGCAGCCAAGAGCGAACAGAGGCAGCCGCGGCAGCGGGCCTGCCGCTTGACTGCGGCGAGAACGGAGGGAATCGGGCTCTATCTGCTGATGCTGTGGCCTTCTGCCTGCGTATGGTCGTGTCCCTGGCTTCGTGTGGTTGACGGCTCGATCTTGTGCGCCGCGGATACGGATTCGCGGCTCGCTCCTATTGCGGATCGGTGCGACACGTCGCGCCCGAGTTGCCCGGCAAGCTGGCCTTTGTCGTTTGTGTAGACCTGGGCATCGTAGCGTCCGCGCGATACCGCCACATACGCCAACCTGCGATTCACGAGCTTTTCTCCTGCCTGCTCCGTGTCCACGTGAACAAGCACTCGGTCGGCGGTTTGACCTTGGCTGCTATGGCTCGTCACTGCATAGCCGTAGTCGAGATGTGGATTCTCTTTAATGTTGAATGCGACGGTCCGGCCTGAGTCGAGGCGTAGTTGCAGGTTGCCGCTGTCGTCGATCTTTTCGATGGTGCCTAGCTCGCGGTTCGCGATGTGTCGCTCCCGATTTGGTGCGGTGAACTGCACGCGGTCGCCTACGCTGAATGCGCGTTCTGTCTCGCGGTAGAGCGTAACGCCATGCAACCGGCGCGGATCGTAACTCACTTGCTCGCCGTTCTCGCGTTTCACCGTCACTAGATTTTCTTTCTCGTTCGCGTGCTCGACGCGGGCATACTCTCCCGCCTCGATGCCGTGCGTCTTGCTGCCTCTCGTGTAGCGCACAACGTCACCCGGTTGGTATTGCGCGGCCCACTGCCGGTCCGCCCCGGTAACCTCTTGCCGAGCCATAAGCACTCGTTGCTTGTGTTCTTTCATTTCAACCTGGCCCTTGCTCTGCATCGTCCGGTGAATCGCTTCGTTAATCTCGCGGCGGGATTGATTGTCGGGGGAGACCACTAGCGTGCCTTCGGGTTTAGTCGCATAGTCGTTTGCGATTTCCTTTAGCCGCTCGTCGCGGTCCGGGATTTCGTGCACGCGGCCCTGCGTATCGAGTCGTTCGATTGCTTCTCTAACATTGCCACGCGAGAGTTGCTCCACCACTTCTTTGAGTGCCGGGTCTTTCTGCCGCACGATCTCATCAAGCCGCGCCGTCGTGATCCCCGCTTCTTGGAGCTGATGATAGGGTCTGCCCGCTTCGACCGCTTCATGCTGGCGCGTGTCACCCACCAGCAGCACGCGGTCGTTTTCCTTTAGACGATGCAGGAACTCGTTCATCTGTCTCGTGCTCGCGAGACTCGATTCGTCGAGGATGTAAAGCCGTTTTTGTCCGTTGTGCGGCTCTTCGCTTCGCGCAAGATGGCGCTGTAACGTACTCGATTCGATTCCGGCTTCGGCGAGTTTCTGCGCTGCGCGTGACGTTGGCGCGAAGCCTTCCACTTTGTAACCCTCGCGGTTGGCGGCTTCGCGGATCGCGGCTAAAGAAGTAGTTTTCCCCCCGCCGGCGACGCCTTCAAGCGCCGTCACCTGATCGCGGCTCGACAGGATTTGCTCGACCGCAGCGCACTGGCTCTCGCTCAAATGCGAGTGGTCTTGCTCGATCTCTCGGCGTGTCTCGAAACTCGCGATTGGTGCGTATTGGTTCTGCCCCGCGCGCATCACTTGGATGGTGTTGCGCTCGTGGTCGATCATCTCGCTCGTTGTGAACGCGCGGCCAGGCGCGCGATTGCTCGTCTCGATGAACTCGCCTGCTTGCACACGTTTCTCGAACTCCGCTTTAACCTCCGCAACCGTGGCGTCACCCATTGAGCGTTTCAGTGCATCCCTCAGCAGCTCGCGCTCCTCGGCCACTGCTTCACGCTCCAGATTTTTCTCTCTTGAGTAGGCAACGGCCTGGCCGATGGTTCTCTCTCCGGGTTCTTCCTTTAGCTGGTCTCTTCGCCCCTGCGCCGCTTCGACAACGCGCCCCGGCTGATTGCCGAACACTTCCGCCATCGCGCGATGCCGCTCCTGCATTGCTCCGTGTGAAAGTTCCAGCTTTCCTTCTCGGGTCTGGTGCGCGGCGACCTGTGCCGCGCCTGCTCCTCGCTGGTTCTCCTTTGCGAGATGTTCCTCGATCTGCTGGCGGCGGGGACTCGATGCCTCCAAATATTCTTTGCTGTAGCCTTTGATTTCCGGCTGGTTGCTCTCGCCGCGCTCGATTTCGTAGCCAAGTTCTTTCAACCGATGGGCAAGTTCCGAGCGATACACCGCCGTCGCGTACTGCTGAGTCTTGTAGAGTTCTCTTGGCTGTAGTGCGTGTGCCTCTCCATCGTCGGTCTCGGTAAGATTGAAAAAGACGACGTGAGTGTGCAATTGCGGTGCTGCGTAGCCGTCTACCGGCCTTGCGCTGTCATGCTCGAACTTCGCCGCTATCCATTTGCCTGTCGTTTCTGCCGGAAGATTTCCGCCGATGCGGGCCTGGACATAATGCTCTAGCTCATCAAGTGAGACGGCAAGGCTTTCTCGATGTGCCTCTCGGACACGCTCATCTCCACCTACGAGGGCTGTCAACGATACGCTCTTCGGGGCTGAGAACGTCGCGTCCCATCCTGCGCGGTGTTCCATCGTGCTTACTTTCTCGCCGCGCCTGTTCATGTACTCTCTGGCCGCTTGGTGGCGGATTAGCTGTTCGCCCGTGATCGGGTGTTGTCCTTCCGAAAGCCGCTGGAAGTGTTCTTCACGAACTTCGCCGCGTAGTCCCCACTGTTCGGCGAGCCTGCCGTGCCACTCCCCGCGAATCTGCTCCGCTTCCGTGTAGTAGTTCTCCCGCGCGTTGCCGAACTCTTCCGCGTGGTACGCACGCGCCTGACCTGCGCTCAACGGCTTTGAGATAGTCAGCATGTGTTGGCCTACTCGAAAAAGTCCCTTTGCCTGGGCGTTGGCTCTCGTTGGATTTTCTGTTCTTCACTTTGTTGCTGTTCATTGGGTACGAGTTTCTGCCCCGAAGCTCCATTCCCCGACGGCTTGCCTGCTCCTGCCGCGGCCGCTGCAACCTTCGGCGGTTCCTCGGGCGGCTGCTGTGCCGGACGCTCGATGTATTGCGGCTCTTTGCTTTCAAGCTCGATGTACGGGAGACTCAACCGCACCACGAGATTTCCGCACTTGAGATAACCGTGCATCTTTTCAAGGCCGCTGATCTCGCTTGCCATCACCAGCGGCCTGATCTCACGTTCGAGGTTATAGCCCTTCGACTTGCGCGATTGTGGGAACTGCTCATTTGTGCGGCTCTCTCGTATCCGCTCGATTTCCTGTTCTCCTATGGTGTCGCTGATCCATTTCGCTGCGTGTGGCTCGCTCGTGCACAGGAAGATTTTCGTCGAGGGCTGCGACATCATCGCCTCCGCTTCGTGCCCATAACGTACTTCCAACTGGCTGCGTCCTTGAAAACCGAGCACAACCGGATTGTTCGATTTTCGGTTCTCCGTGATCGCTGTGTGTAACTGAGGCAACCGCTGCAAGGTCGCTAGTTCGTCCAGAATGAACCACACCGGACGCGGACTCGTGCGGCCCTGGTTCATGAGGCGCAGCACGAGCATGTCCAGCCATAAGCTAATGAGCGGCGCAAGGCGCTTCCGGGTGTCCGGTGTGCTCGTCAGGAAGAGCCAGCCCCTTCGCTCTTTCGACCATTCGAGCGTGCTCCAACGCAGCTCCGTCTGCGCTTCACTCGGCAGTAGCCTCATGGCGTCAGCTACCATGCTCAGCGAACCAAGCACGCCGTTGCGCTGTGGCGGCGAATCCCGGTCGATCATCGCCGCGTACTCCGTCCCTTTCACTCTCCGGTCGATCTCTTCCGGGTGCGACATCCACCACACCAACTCATGCGGCGTGGGATGGAAGCCGAGTAAGTGCGCAAAGATTTTCCGTGGGGCCTCTACGAAAAACGAATTCTCGTTCTGCCGGTCGGGAAACAGCGACGCGGCCAATGTGAGAGCGTCGGCCCCTTGCCGCAGCTCGTCTCCCGGAGTCCAGTAGGGCATCCGCTGGTCCAGCGGATTGAGAATCAAATCACCGCGCGACGGAGTAAGAAAGTAGGGCACGTAGTCGGCGGGCGTCGCCGGATCGTACACGATGGCCGTCTCACCGCGCTCCTCGATCTGCAACAAGATTTGGCGAATCAGTGCGCTCTTGCCTTTGCCCGAATCGCCCATAACCAGAATGTGGCTCGATTCGATCTCGCGTGGCAGGCGCAGCCAAGCTTTCCTGCGGAGTATTTTTTGCTCGAAGCTCTGCTGCTGCAAGAAGCCGATACCGTCTGAACTGTTGCGGCGATTGAATGCACGCACAGTCACAAGCTCCGGGCCTTTCAGCCGCCGTCCATGTTTGCGTATTCTCTTGCGCGCCGAGTCCATCGGGATCGCCACAACGAGACCCACCAGCAACACACCCAAGCCGCCCCACAGCGCCGGTTTCGCCATATCGGTGAGCGTCTGGTCCTGGTATATCCAGTGCCCCAGGAATTCATGCAACTTCGCATTGTTATACCGTGCGCGCTGCCATTCGAGCTTCAGGTCACCGATCTTCAGGGCCTCTTCGGTCAGCGCGAACGTGCTCTCGCCCTTCTCCGTCACGAACGGTTCTGCTTCGTTGTCGAGCGCTAGTCGCGTTCCCTTCCGTGTCACAACCATCAACAGTGTGTACGAGGCATCCGTCCGAAACGCTCCTGCTACTGGCGTCCCCCCGTAAGTCAGTAGGTAATGCCGTTGAAGCGGCGTCCACACCCGCATGTAGCGGTAACCAACGATGGCGCACAGACTGAGCAGACCAACGCAGAACGCTCCGATAATCCATACAGCCCGGTCACTCGGAAATTCTCCTGCATCGTCCTCTCGACCCCATTTCTGTTTCATGGCACACCCCCTGTTGCTGCTTCGGCGAGGCGCTGTCGCGCCTTGCTCAACTTGTTCTGGTCCGCCCGCTCGATGAGCTGCTGCATCTCTTCTGCGGTCAGCGTTCGCCCTTGGGATACGGCGAAGTGAATGTTTAGCAGGATGGTTCGCAGCGCCAACACTTCGGCCAGGACGGTTTGCTCGCCTGCATTCGGCTTGGTCGCCTTGAGCAGAACATCACGCGCCCACTCGCTGATGGTTTGCTCGCCCACTAGGGCTTCAAACAAGGCGTATTCCTCGTCAGTGACTTTGGTGCTTATGGATTTGGTTCGAAGTGCGGGCACGGAATTCATCCCATAAAATCAACAAGTTCCCATACGGGAACCATTGGTTACTGCGCAGCGCCTTGGGGAAAGCGATTCGCGGCAAGCCGCTGGATTTTCAGCAAGTTCCCATATAGCAACCTTGGTTGCTGAGCGGCACCCGTTTGGGGGTGACGTGTCAGTCCAACTCCCGGTGCCGAAGGCACCGCTCTTCATAGCTCACCGTATTCGAGCGCCAAGCCGTCCCATGCCATGCGCACTTCTTGGACATCCCACGCGCGCCGAAACAGCGCCTGGACGGACTTCCACTCTTTCTCCGCAAACCCGAACGTGATCCCATTATCGTGAGCACGAAACCAAAAATCCTTGCCCTTCTCTCTCTCGTCTTCCGGCTTCGCGGTGTAGCCAAAGAAGTGCTCACCATCCCAATGGGGAGTCGGACTTTCGGGCGTGAGCGCCCCGAGCATGCTCCGAAACTCCCCGATTCTCGGATACCCACTAAATGGATACATGGGGGCTCGGGGGCCAGGGAAGCTGAGGAGCATGGAGAAGTCATGGCCCTCCCCACGGGCAAAGGAAAGTGTGTACCCACCCTCTCTAATTGGGGCAATTGGCGTTTGGAAGAAGGATTCCCGTTGCGAAGGTTTGATTCGGAGTGGTTGTCGAGTGAGGTGGTAGTGGCCCCGCGCTGCCAGTCGCCACAAGCCCGGCCAGAAGGGGCGAAGTGCACGGTCCACGGCATCAGCTCCCGAGAGCTTTTCGTCCTCAAGCAACACGAGGAGATTCCGACCGGCGAGTAGCGGTTCCGACTTAGTTGTTGCCTCGCCAAGCCGCTTCCGGGTTTCCACGACTGTCCGGCGCACGATCTCAGAATTTACTCCATCATCAGAAGTCTTCGCTCTTCCGGGGCGGCACTCGCGTGGAAGGTTGCCCAAGTAATATTCGTCGTGCTTCGAAGCACGCTGATCGGGACGCAATTCGTAGACGGCAAGGAA
>Ga0209698_10007522_pt1 | contig 11436 bp, 11 predicted proteins | sample LitLauG_LLR_2012_FD_187203 | JGI IMG/M metagenome (GOLD analysis project Ga0209698, IMG submission 187203) | Freshwater sediment microbial communities from Pennsylvania, USA - Little Laurel Run_MetaG_LLR_2012 (SPAdes) (version 2) | ecosystem: Environmental > Aquatic > Freshwater > Creek >... | reverse complement strand
GAACAATAACATGGCAACCTGCCGCGGCCAGGCGATTGGCGATCGCGCCCCCCAGCGAACCGCTGCCCCCGGTGACCAAAGCCCGCTTCATGCCGCCAAATCCCCCAGCACGACCGCCGCTCGGCCGGTCAGCAGCGACCGGCCGTCGCCGTTCACGGCAAAACTGTAGATCGCCCGCTCGCCGTCGCCGTGCGATCGCTGGACATCGACCGACAGAGACCCCGCCGTCAGGTCCAACCGATCGACATGGCAGACCAGGGCGCGCACGCTGGCAAGGTATCCCCCTCGCGACCACCCGGCACCGGCTGCAAGCGCACCGTGCAGCGCCATTGCCTGGGCGGCGTATTCCACACCGCACAGAACTCCAAGCCGGCCGTTGCGCCTCAGCGGATTATCGGCCTCCAGGTGGGTGCGGGTGGTGCAACGCAGCCGCACCCCATCCCAACTCAGGACGCCGTCCAATAGGCACATCCGCTGAGCATGGGGGATCAGCTTGGCGATGCCGGTCCTGTCAATCAGCATGGCCTGAACCCAATATCCAGCGCCCCGCGGCTTAAAGCCAGGCGGAACGTCCCCGCCGTGGGGACCGCTATCGCCGCCAGCAATGGCAGGCATCGCGCCGCGGGGTTGCCTCCACGCAGTGCTTCCAGCCCATCATCAGCGCAACGGCTCAGGCCCTCCGCTTTCTCGGTCCGATCGATCCCAAGCTCACCCAAAGCCCGCGCCGACCGCGAGGGGCCGAGAACAAGCGCCACGCCGAAACTGGATGCGATGCGCCGCACCCCATCGAGCGGCTTTGGATACGGCACGTCATACGCCACCAGCAGCACGGGTTGGCCGCTGGACACCACCTGCACCGCCGCCTCCAGCAAGCCCACCGCGAAACTGGCGTCGTAGCCGCTGATGCTGGAAACAGCGGCACGTGATTGCATGGCGACGCCCCAATATCCCGACGCCGCATTGTGCACCGAGTTATGGAACTGGGTCGGTGAAACCTCCCGGGGGTTCGTCGCTAAAGCCGAGAGGATCGAGCTGATCGTGTCGCCGTCGGCCCCGGAGGAGGCAAAAACAGCGGCCAGCCCGGTGGAATCGATCCCCGATTGCTCGACCGCGCCGGCTCCAACCCCCAGCGCCAGCCTGACCGACGGGATCGCTCGGCGGCGTTCTGCCGCAGACAGCTGCGCCGGCGCTTCCAGCACGACCGGTTCCGCACGGTACTCATCCATGCCGCAAAGGATCCGCCGGCTCACTCCCCAGTTCGACAGGCCGGGTCCTCGTATCTCGACGCCTTCGACCCAGACGCTGATCATGTTCGACCCAGGACAAGGCTGGCATTGCTGCCGCCAAAGCCGAACGAATTCGACAGCGCGTACCGAACCCTGGCCGGCCGAGCCGCGGTGACGTAGTGGCAGCGCAACGCCGGATCGCGCTTTTCGGTGTGGGGGCTGCCGGGCAAAATTCCCTCGGTGATGGCCAAGGCGGCGATTATAGCCTCAATGATACCTGATGCGCCCAGGGTGTGGCCGGTATGGCCTTTGGTGGAACTGCATGGGGTGGTTTCGCCGAACAGGGACACCACCGCCTTGTCCTCGGCGGCGTCGCCGATGCGGGTCGCCGTGCCGTGAAGGTTGATATAGTCGATATCCTCGGGCCGCAAACCCGCCGATGCCAAGGCGCGAGACATCGACAGCGCCGCGCCCAAACCATCGGGTTGCGGCGCAGACATGTGATGGGCGTCGCTGCTTTCGCCAACCCCGAGCATCTTCACGGAGTTCGTGTTTGCTGAGGTTGGCCGTTCCAGCAGGGCGAACGCCGCGCCCTCTCCTATCGACAGCCCGGCGCGTTCGGCGTCGAACGGGCGGCAGGGCCCCTCGGCCAGCAATTGCAGTGCGTTGAAGCCGTACAGCGTGGTGAGGCACAGACTATCGGCGCCGCCGACGATGGCCGCATCGCACAGGCCGATTGCGATCATGCGCGAAGCGGTGGCGAACACCTTGGTGGTCGATGCACAGGCCGAGGACACCACCAAGGCCGGCCCGGACACACCCAATGCCGTCATGACAAAGTCGGCGACCGAGAAGGTGCTTTGCGTGCCGGCATAGTCCAAATCGGCCGGAAGCGCCCCAGACGCCTTATCCCGCCGGCGATACGCCCGCTCGGTTTCCAGAATGCCGGACGTGCTGGTGCCCAGGAATACCCCGATCCGCGCCGGGCCGTGACGGTGTTTCACGGCTTCGACCGCCTCCTGAAAGCCATCTTGAGCCAGGGCCAACTGTGCCAGCCGGTTGTTGCGGCAGTCAAACCGCCGAAGCGCGGGGTTTAGCCGAACGGTCTGCTGGACTGCCACTTCACCAACGAAGGTTGGCAAATCAACGATATCAAACGTACAGGGCGCCAGCCCGGACGTGCCGTGCTCAAGCGCCGACAACGTGGCGGCTCGGCCAGCGCCAAGGCTGCTGACAATACAGGACGCGGTGAGGGCGAGTGGTTGCACCGGCGCTGTCAGCCCTGGGTCCGGGGTGCCGCACCGGCGTGCCGGTCAACCGGGTTTGCCAGCACGGCCGCGCGACGGTCGATCTGCTCGTAAAATCGAGCGTAGAAGCTTGGAAAATCGGGCTCGTTCGCGAGGCTGGGATGGGTTTGCAGCCACCAATCAAGCGGACGGCGCTGCCTTTCAATGCTGGAATACAGGGCTTCGAAGTATTGGCGGTCAGCCTGTGGATCGGTGTACCGCTGCTGGCGGACGATCTTGCGGTACCGGCCCTCGTATGGACCGAACATCGGCTCATCGTAAAAGATCAATTGCAGATCGGTCCGGTACATCGCGTTTTGTTGCACCACAGGCTCGAACGTCGCGAGGGCGCCCTCGCGCGTCGACAATTGCTCGCCGGTCAGCAACGCCTTGCGGGCTGGCCGGTCGTTCCAGACGGTCATCAGGTCCTGAAGCGGCATATCGTTGGCGCGGTGCATGATGTTGACGAATTCGTTCTTCGGCACCGGGAAGTCAAATGCAGCGATCAAAATGAACCGGTGCGTTGCCCACAGCGGCCAAAAGCCGATTGCTGACAACGCATTGTGCGCGACATGGATGCAGTTGTCGGTCAACACGCTCCACTCGTACTCGGCTTTGCCATCCCGGTACGGCCGGTTCAGGGCATTCAAATAGTCGGTGATTCGGGCCATTTGATCCTTCGAGACCGGTACGCGGGCGCAATAGCGGTCACGGCCGTATGTGATCGCATAATCCGTTGCGATCGAGACCTCATACTTAAAGGCATCCCGGGAATAATCGCGCGGCATATCGTGGAAAACGACGTCGTGGAAGCGGATCGAATCGTAGAAGCCCAACTGCTTCGCGTGGGCCTTGGTCGCATCATAGACCGCCCTGGTGAGCGGTTGTCCAGGCTTCAGATCGCCATGATAGAAGAAGTCTCTGCCTGGGATCGCCACCCAGTTGGCGTTGGCGAAATGGGAGTTCACGCTCAGCCCCACGCCGTTCGATGCCGGATCGTTTGGGCAGACCGTGACTTCCGGGTATCCATCGCCGGTTCGGCAGACACCGTTCAGGTAGATGGTCGAATGACCGCCTACGCCGCCGCGAATGTCGGCGCCGTAGCCCGGGATCTTCTGGATCTCCGACAATGCACAGAATTCGAGGTAATATGGGTGTTCGGCGGTATAGGCGGCTTCATCGAACGGCGGCAGGTTCGACGGAATCGGCAGCGTCGTCGCACATCCGGCGAGACCCGGCGTGGCGGCCAGAACGAGGCATAACGCCAATCCGCCGCGACAATGTCTCTTGAAACTCGTCATGGTCATACTTCGATCCGGCCATCCGTGCCATCATGGCATACCGAAAAGATCGCCATCGATGGAGATGCAACGGCTGCGCCCATCAAGCGCGCGTCGGACAGGCGACGATCGGCGCGAGGCACCCTTACCTCGGATTGGCTCAAGCACTGCATCAGTATGGCGCCGATCGGAAAGGTTGGCGGTCTAATATCAGTTGCCACAAGGCCTTCCAGCTTGCCCAATCGTGCGCTCCAGGAACCGTGACGACGTGGTCGGCTGGCAAGAGATCCGCCATCAGGGTGGCCGTCATGGCGAAGCGGTCGGCCGCGGCGCGGCCGACAAAGATGCGCGGCAACGCGGACATCGGGGTCTTGGCCAGCCACGTCATCAGGGCACGCTCCGGGTCCGTTCCGCCAGTGTTCGCCTTCGACCAGACTCGCAAGCCGTCTGCTCTGGCGATTTCGGCAATCAGGCCGGTGCTGGCGAGGTATGGGGTTATCAAAATCAATCCGTGCGCCAGGTCAGGCTGTCGTTTGACGCAGCGAAGCAGCGCCTGGCAGCCCAGACTTATGCCGGCGAGCCAGACGCGCCTTGGACAAAATTGGTCTCGAGCCCGGGCGATTGCCGCGATCAGATTGGTCTCGACGGAACCGTCGAGATAGCCGTCAAAACCCGGGTCAACGACGACGACGCGGATGGGGCGGTGGCTTTCCCCGGCAGCGCCGATCAGGCCCTGGGTGTCGATGTCACCGGCGGTCATGCCGATGCCCGGCACCATGACCAGCAGGACATCCAGGTCCGGTTCACTGCGATGAGGCATTGGCGACCTCTGGAGGGGCCATGACAACCGTTGCGAATATCAGGCTTAGCAGTGCGCCGATAGCGACCGGCATCCCCAGGTCGTGCAACACCGGCGTGTGCGAAAACGCCAAAACGCCGAATGCCGTGACGGTCGAGGCATTGGCCAGTATCAGAGATGCCAGGACGCTGGATGTCCCGGCCGGGTTAAGGCGCTGACGATCGAAGAACAGGCAGTAGTTGGACCCGATTGCCACCACCAACAGAACTCCGAACAGGTTGAAGATAGATACCGCGTGACCACCCAAGCGCAGCACCGCGAAGGTAACCACAACCGCGGCAACCAAAGGCGCGGCAACCAGGATCAGTCGGCGCACTGAACGCAGACTCACCAACAGCATCAGGCTTATCGCGGCGCCCCCCAGGCTGGCAAGCGTCTTGCCCTCTCGCAAATAGACCCGCAGCAGCCGGTCGGATTCGGTTTTCAGGTTGATCAGCAACACCTCTGGCTCGTTGGCAATTGCTTGGGCAACCTCAGCTGTGGCCGTCAATCCGTGCAGGGGCAGCATGGCGACCCAAGCGTGTTCTTGCCGCAGCAACAGCGACTCAACCTTCAGTGAAATCGAGGTGTGCCCAAGGTCGCCGAGATCGATCAGAGGTCCGGTGCGCTCCGCTTCGACATCGGACAGGAACGGCGCGAACAGATCCGGCTGAAACGGCAATCCCTCCAGTGCGGTATCCAGTGCGGTCTTGAGCGCGGGCGACCGCGGAAGTGCGGCCTGCCGCATGGTTTGCATCTGGGTGCTGGGCAGATAACGCGCCGGCGTATCGAAGCCGGCCAAGCCACCTGCGTGAACCACCGGCGCCAGCAACGCGCCGATCCGTTCGGCCGCGCGCAAAGCCGCCTGCTGGTCCGGCTGCCGGGTGACGATCAGGTCGTCGGCTCCCGCCGCCCGCATATCCCTGCGCAACGACTGGTCGAGGCGTTGCTGCTCGGGCGGGACCGGGCTCAGGCTTGACAGATTGCCGGCCCAGAACGTGCGATCGCCGTAGGATAGCGAGGCAGCCGCGACGACCGTCAGCACCAGGACCGCCGGCCGCAGGCGGCGGCCACGCAGCGCGGTGGTGGCGATCCACATCATGGTGCGGGATTGCCGAATACCCGCGAATCGCGGCGGCAGCAGGGCGGGAAGCACCCAGCGGGTGACGCAGACCGCGACCGCAAGCCCGGTAATGGTGAACAGGCCAAGCTGTGCAAAGCCATCGAAACTGGATAGCAGCATGGCGGAGAAGCCGACGATCGACGTCAATGCGCCCAACCGAAGCGTCGGCCAGATGCGACGCAGGGTCTGGTCAACCGGACTGTTGGGTGCCGTCTGAGTGAACAGGTAAACGGCGTAATCTACCGCCTCGCCGATCAGGGTGGCGCCAAAACCCAGGGTGATGCCGTGGACTGTTTTGAACACCAGGCCGACAGCGGCGATGCCGGCCAGCGCGCCGGTCATCACGGGCACGAACGCCAGCAGGAGAAGGCGAGGCGATCGATAAACCGCCAGTAGGAAGATGGCGACGAGAACGCCGGCGATCGCGGACAGGTGGGTGGCGTCCGATTTGATGCGATCCCGGGCCTCGACGGCGAAGACCGGGGGGCCGGTCATGAGGAGTGTCGCCGCCGGGGTGCCGGCGGTTTCCGCGAAGCTGGCGCGGATGGCGGTCAGGGCGCGTTGGGCGCCGTCGATGTCGGACCCGGCGGCTCGTAGTCTCACCAGCATCAACGTTCGGCTTCGGTCGGGGGAAATCCATACACCGTCCTGACGCGCCGGGGCGGCCCCGTCGGCGATCTGCTGTTCGATCAGGTGCAGCATTTCGCCGGTCGGATCGGCGGCAAGGGTGCGCTTCAACAGGAACCCGGTGGTCGAACCGAGTTCCTGGAGGTCGGTTTGCAATACGGCGCGCAATCCGTTGCTGGTGAAGCGGGCGGCGTCGACCTGGTCGCTCAACAGGTATCGGTGCTGCCAGAGGAAATCGCGATCACGGTCGAAGTCAGTGGCCTCGCCGTTCTCGACGCTGCTGAAGTCGCCGATGGCGCGTAACCGGGCAGCCAAACGCTTGCTGATCGCGGCCGATTCGCTGGAGGGAACCCCTTCGATCGCCAACAGCACAAGGTGCGAGATCACGCCGTCGCGGAGTTGTTCGACGAGCACGCGCTGCGCCGGCGAAGAGTCACGCGGCAGAAAGGCCGCCATGTCGGTGTCGACCCGCAGGTTGGCAACGAACCAAACCCCCAGGGCGAGCGAGCCGATCCAGCCCAGGATGATCCACAGCCGGGACACTAGACCATGATCGTTTGAGGGTGAACGAGCTTTTGGCGGCCGATCATGGTCTAGCCCTTTGTTTGATCGCGTGATTCACGTTTGATGTCAAAGCAACCTCAAACGATCACGCTCTAGGGGTGCAACTCGACGATCGACATTTCAGACCGATCGCCCTCGCCGTCCTGGGTGGCTATCGCGGTGATCCGCTCGCCGTGGCCGCCGATGCGCATCCACTGCAGCAGCGCACGCTGGCGAACGTCCCGAGGCCGCAGGACCAACTGCCACTCGTCTAGCATTCCGGATGGCGTGACATCGAATGTCCGTTGCAGCGCGCTGCCGTCCCCCGCGAGCGTTGCCCGGATGCTGTCCACCAGGACGCCGATCTCCGGATGCTCGTTCAGCGCGAGCACCAATGGGGCAGCGGTTCCGCGGTCGATCGTCAGTTGGTTGCCATTGATCGTCAGCCGGTCGGCGGGCCCGTTGGCCATTGGGTCGGTTGCTTTCTCCAGATGATCAGGGGCGTCGAAGCGCAAAGAGCCGCGAGTTTCGATTGGCGCACGTAAGGCATGAAGGTATCGGCGCTCGATATAACGGGCGTCCACATGATGCACCGAGCGCAGCGCGGCCATAATTTGATCGAGGGTGACGGCAGCCAAAGCAATCCGGTGAAACCGGGCCGCCGGCGTTTCAATGGTTGCCATGGCCGCGCCGGCAGGATGCGCGGTCGGCGTGCTCAGGACCACCGCGACGACACAGGCTGCCAGCCGAAAGCGATATCTCATCTCATGCCCAGAAGTCGAAGAAATTGAACCAGTTATAGGGTGCCATCCGGCAGTAGTGTTCTAGCCGGGCAACATAATGAGCGATCAGCGCAGCGGTTGCATCGTCCCCCGTCCATCCCGCTTCGGCGAGCCGCTCGAAGTGAATCTCATACCGGTTGCCTCCCCGATAAAGCCCCACCATCAGCACGACCGGGGGCCGCAGCAGGCCCACCAGCCGCGCGGGTCCGGTTGGAAACGCGGCCGGCGCACCCAGGAAATCCACCCGCGTCGTGACGTCGCCAGGCAGGGTCCGGTCCGCGAGCATGCCGACGAAGCCGCCTTGTTCCAGGCAATCGCGAATTTGCAGCATTGCACCTGGCCTCCCCAGACCAATGATGTTCGGTGCCAGTTGCGGATTGATGGCATTCAACGCGGCGCCGATCTTGCGGCCGGTCGCCTCGTACATCGCCAGGCTGACCTTCAGATCCGGTTGATTGCGTCCGACCAAACGCAGGACCTCGAAACTGCCGTGGTGGGCGCCGAACAGCAGGCAACCGCTCCCTTGGGCGAGAAGATTTTCGACCACCGTCTCACCGTGGATCGTGATGTCGAAATGACGTGCCTCGTCGTTGAGCAGATAGACCCTATCCAACACCGCGGTGCCGAAAGTCAGGACATGCCGCAGCACCTCGTGCCAGCGCGCCGGGCGGCTCAGCACGCGGGTGAGGTATCCGCGGGACGCAGCGCGTGCGTCGGGCCGGCACATCATGAAACCAAGGCAGACCGGCACCAGCAGCGCGCGGCTGAAAGGCCGGCCAAGCCCTCTTGCCAGCCAAACGGCGAGGCGCAGCGCACCCATCGAACCGATCTCGGGCCGATTGGCCCAATCGGTCGGGGGGCTTGCAGCGTTCACGCCGAGCTCATTGTACCAGAGAGGACAAGCTGGCCGGATCCCGTGATATGGCATTCGAATCGGGTTTTGCCGTCCTCGTTACGGCTGGTCACGGTGACGCTGTCGCCTGGACGCACGGGGTGATGAAATTTGGCGGCCTCGACCTCTCCCCGCCAGCCCGCCGGCAGGATTGAGGCGACGACCTCGTTCAGCAACAAAGCGCCCGGAATGATTGGGTTGCCTGGAAAGTGGCCGGGGCCGGTTGGGTCGTCAGCGGGAAATGCGATGACGACCGGCGTTGCCGCGATCAGGCGCAGGAGTTCCTCGCGCGGCAATTTGCCCACGGCGTTGCGTGGTAACGTATCGACCAGGTGCAGCGGCCTTGGCAGGAACGCCGGGTCGATCAGCCGGCGAAGCGCCGCCAGGATGGTCGTCGCATCCAGTCCCGGGGCCACCACGATCGCGGCAAGCCGAGCGGTTTCGGAAGGATTTGCGGGCATTGTAAAGGCGCCGTCGAGGACGCCGTCGATGGACAGCAACTGGCGGGTTAGGAAACCCAGCGAACTGCGCTTGCCCGCGACGTTGACCATGTCGGCGGTCCGGCCTTGCAGGATGAAGTCGCCGGAGCTGGCCAACTCGATCTCGTCAGCGAGCAAAACGTCATCCTCATCGGGGCCACAGGCCCAGGTTCCTGCGGAATCCTGGCGCAGGTGGAAGTCGGCCAGGCAACGCCAAACCGGACCCCGCACAGTGCGGCGGGTGGCGAGTTGGCCGGCCTCGGAGCAGCCGTAGATCTCGAACACGGGTGCCGAAAACGTAGCCTCGGCTGCGGCCGCCAACTCGGCCGACAAAGGCGCGGTGGCGGACAGCACGAAACCCAGCCGTTGGATTTCGGCCCCACCTACCAGTGCGCGGAGATGCACGGGTGTGGTGATCAGGATGCCCGGCTGATCGCCTTCAGCCACTGCGGCGGCGACATCCGCTGGGAAAAACGGGCGCTCGGAGGTCAGCAGCAGGCCGTGCTGCAGCGCCAGCATGACCGCGGACTCCAGGCCATAGCTGTGGGCATGCGGGATGGTCGCAACGACCGCTGCTCCGGGGAAACGATCGACACCCAGGGCTGCGCCGGCGGACTGGCTGGCGCGCACCAACCGGCCCCAACGCCGCACGCTGGGGGTCGGGCGCCCGGTCGAACCCGACGTGAACAGCACTGCCGCGATCTGCTCGGATGGAAAGGTCGGCATCCCGCCGCCGGTGGCGCCTTCCAGGTTTGGGTAGGAAACGCAGGGTTCGGGCCTGGCTTCGTCGCTGATTACGTACAGCGATGGGTATTCGCCTCGCAAGGCCTCGACCGCCCTCGCATCAGCGCTGTTTGGGAGCAATGTTACCTGTCCGCGTAGCATCGCGGCCGCCAATGTGACGGTGAAGTGGTAACGGTCGACACAAAGATTGACGATGTGCGGCTGGTCTGGAAGGTGTGCGGCGAGGGCCGCGACTTGGCCCAGAAATGCATCCCGCGCGATCAGCTTGCCAGCTTGCCGGGCCACATGCTGTGCGTCGCCGACCAAGAATGGGAAGTTGGTCATAGCCGGTTACCCATATGGCGCATGGCTGTCAGTGTGCGGCGCAGGCCGGTGCGGGGTGCGTGGCGGAACAGCCAGCTTCGGACGCCGAATTCTACGACCGTCATGGTCGCCAGAAGCGGCAGGTTCAGCACGGTTACGAACGTCGACCAGACTGGGCGAGGCGCCAGTAGCAGGAATGCGGTGGACGTTCCGATTTGGGCTGCGAAGAAAACGCTCCAGGCAATAGTGACTTGCCTTGTGTATCGCACGACCGTGTCCGGCATTGACGATCTGATTCGCCGCGCGAGAGAGGTGACGACAGGTTCGCGGCCCCGACGTAACGAGCCTGCGAACCAGGTGAACAATAGAAGGTAGGCGCCGGCATGGAAGGCCCCGGTGATTGCTGGGGCAGATGATCTTGAGCCGAGGATGCTGACGACGACTAGAAGGACCGCGGTGGCCAACAGAACGAAGCGGAGCGCTGGCCTCCACTGGCGGCCAAGGACCCAAACGACAACCCCGACTTGGGTGACCGCGAGCGCATCGAGAAGTCGAGGGGCGGACGTGGCAAATGTCACGTTACGTGAAAGATCCAGACGAAGCCGGCGGTCAGTGCGCCCATCGATTACACCCTGTTTTGCTGAATATATTCATTCAGACTGGCAAGCGAACGGAATATCTCGTCGTTCCTGGTGTCGTCCGCCCGCAGCTTTACGCCATAGGTCTGCGACACTGCGAGTGCGATTTCCAGCATGTCGATGGAATCCAGACCCAGGCCCTCTCCGAACAGCGGCGCAGACACATCGATACTACCGGGCGCCACGTCAAGGTTCAACGTCTGGACAATGAGTTGGGCCAGGGCCAGCGTCGAGCCGTCTGACGTTGAGGGGTTTGAATCGGTTTGTATCTTCATCTTAGATATTTGAATCCGCCCAGGGCATTGAATTTGCCCATACCTATCAGAAAGGGTGCCAGCGGGAACCGATTATTTTGATGATTATTTTGATCGACGACGGTTGGGGAAGCTGATACGTGCGTTCGATGGACGCGTGCACTGCGATCGACGGCGGCCAGCCGCCCATGGACCCAATCGCGCCATGCCAGGCAGTCTCGGGCACCCACGTCGTGATCATCCCCAGCTTCAACAGTGGGCGATTGCTGTCCGCCACAGTCGTCGCGGCCAGGTTGAACTGGGCGCCGGTCTGGGTCGTCATCGATGGCAGCAACGACGAGTCGGTGGCGGACGCCGAGTCACTGGCCAAGCGAGATCCGGCGATCCGATTGTTGCATCTGCCGCAAAACCGCGGCAAGGG
>Ga0209698_10007520_pt1 | contig 11436 bp, 7 predicted proteins | sample LitLauG_LLR_2012_FD_187203 | JGI IMG/M metagenome (GOLD analysis project Ga0209698, IMG submission 187203) | Freshwater sediment microbial communities from Pennsylvania, USA - Little Laurel Run_MetaG_LLR_2012 (SPAdes) (version 2) | ecosystem: Environmental > Aquatic > Freshwater > Creek >... | reverse complement strand
AACGTCGCGAGGCGGAATGCCAGCAGTTCCGAGAATGGTAAGGGCGCAGCTACGCAGAACAGCAGCGGGAAGCGCGACGGTCGGCCCGGCGCTCTCCCCGACCTGAACAAGACGGGTCTCGGACTGTGGATACCGAAAACTGGTGAAGTGCAAGAGCGGCGACTGCAGCACCGCGAGGAAGCGGAGAAGGTCTACGGGGCCTGGCGGCACAGGGAATGAAAGCGCGCGGGGATGGAAGCCAGTGGGCATGCGCGCTGGCTTGAACGCTTGCTAGCAGAGCTGAACTTCGAGTTGTGGATTGGGGACGCCGCCGAGATCCGTACCAAGCGAGTACGCAAGCAGAAGACGGATCGCCAAGATGCCCAACTGATTCTGAAATCAATGCTCAAAGGTGACTTTCCGCGGATCTGGGTGGTTCAGATCAAATAGACCGCCTTAGTCTGTGGCTCTCTATGCCTCTAGGTGCCTGATCGCAATCGTTGATTTTTATTTCTTGACAGGCCCGAGCAGCCGGTCGTAACCTTCCGCAATTCTAGTAATGTTGCTACTGGGGCTTCTTAGTTCAAAAACGAACAGGTGACGCCATGACTGGAAGGCACCCGATGTCCTCTGCGCGGTGGAGTGTATCCGCTCTCTCCCTATGTTTCGCACCCTTCGTCGTCTCTGCGATGAGTAGCGTGGGCCTTATGTTGCTCGCCAACGCCGCGTGGGGCCAGTCCACGACATCTGTGCGCGGCACAGTCACTGATCCGAGCGGGAACGCAATCGTCGGCGCCAACGTGGTTCTCGCGCCGGCTGAATCCACGACGGGACGCACCGCGACCACGGGAGATCAAGGGGAATACCAGTTCCTTCTGATTCCGCCCGGGACATATTCGCTCACGGTCAAGGCCGCCGGCTTCCGCAGTTATGAACAGAAAGGCTTGGCGCTGCTTGTGAATACACCTGCTACCGCCAACGTGCAACTGAAAGTCGGCGCGGCAGGGGAAGTGGTTACCGTCACATCGGAGATTCCGGCCATAAATCTGGTGGACGCTTCGCTCGGAAATTCCTTCGACGAACGACAAGTGCGTCAGATTCCTCTGGAGGGCCGAAACGTCCCCGATCTTCTGAGCTTGCAGGCCGGAGTCACGTATACGGGCAGGAATATCGACGATGATCCTGTTCTGAAGGACCAGGACACCCGCAATGGAGCGGTGAATGGGGCACGGAGCGATCAGAGCAACATCACGCTCGACGGTGTGGACGTTAACGATCAAGCGAATGGCTACGCCTTCAAGTCGGTCTTGCCGATCACGCAGGACTCGGTTCAAGAATTCCGCGTCACTACCACGAATTACGGTGCTGATCAGGGGCAGGGTTCGGGTGCCCAAGTGGCGCTGGTAACGAAAAGCGGCACGAATGCGCTGCACGGTGCACTCTACGAATATCTGCGCAACACGATTACCAGCGCCAATGATTACCTGGTGAAGCAATCACAGTTGAACATCGGTCTCCCGAACAAGCCTTTGCAACTGAATCGCAATATCTTCGGGGTGTCGATCGGCGGGCCGCTTCGCAAAGACAAGCTGTTCTTCTTCACCAACTATGAAGGGACCCGCAAGCGGGAGGAGGAACGCGCGGAACGCGTGATTCCCACGCCATCTTTCTGCCAGGGGATCTTTCAGTATGTAAACGCAGGCGGCGGGACAACTGTGTGGAACAAGGATCAGCTCAGGCTTCTTGATCCCAAAGGCATTGGGATCGATCCGGCCATGCTCGACGTGACCAACCACACCGGGTATCTCGACCAGACCTTCTGCACCGGCAAGACCGTGACCAACGATCCTTTCGCGGGAGATGGTCTCAACTACGCCGGTTTGGTTTTCCGCGCTCCGACCAGCGAGGACAACGATGCTTTCATTGCGCGCCTGGATTACCAACTCACCTCGGACGGCAAGCACACTCTTTTTTGGCGCGGTTCACTGCAAGATTTCCGCAACCAGGGCGCCCCTTTCTTGCCTAGCGATCCTCCGCAACAAACCGTCGTTGACTACAGCAAGGGATTTGCCTTTGGTTACGTTTCGATTCTCAGTCCCAACCTCACCAATTCCTTCCATTGGGGATTCACGCGGCAGAGTTTTGGGCTCATTGGCAACACGGACCAGCAATGGAATGAATTCCTGGGCCTGGATCAAGGCATCAGCTTCAGCCACAGCTTCCAGGTGCCGCTGCACAACCTGGTGGACGATGTTTCGTGGACTAAGGGAACCCACAGCTTCCAGTTCGGCACCGCGATCGGAATAGCTCGCGATCCCCGGACCAGTTACCTTCACTCCAACACTATCGGACTGGGCACCACCAACTGGACCTCTCCCATCGGTTTTGCAGGCACCACCAGCACGCTCGATCCGACCAACACCGCCGGGCATCCAGGCATTGTCGGTCCTGAGCCTCAGACCGCCACGCAATACGACCGTCCCCTGCTGGCCCTGTACGGCATGGTCTCGGACGTGGTCGCCAACTACAACCTGGACAAGGGCGGCAATGCTCAACCGCAGGGCGCTCCGCTCAACCGGCGGTATGGGCTGGACTGGTACGAGTTTTACGGGCAGGACACATGGCGCGTGAAACCGAATCTTACTGTGACGTACGGATTGCGCTGGTCTTTCTTTCCCGCGCCCTGGGAGACCAACGGGTACCAGACCTTCCCAACTTTCGGCTTGGGAACCCAGTTCAATCAGAACGTGAAGAATATGCACCAAGGGATCGGCTACGGCGGAATGGGGCCGATCGAGTTCAACCTGGGTCGCGGGCCGGGCTTCTATCCGCTCGAAAAAACCGATTTGTCGCCGCGCATTTCGATCGCCTATTCGCCGCGTCCGGCGGGCGGCGTGCTCAAGAAGCTTTTTGGCGATAACGACAAAACTGTGGTCCGCCTGGGGCTCAGTCGGGTTTACGACCGCGCGGGCTTCGCGCTTCTGAACAGCTTCGACCAGGTCGGCGCGGCTGGTTTGTCCACAACCATTCAAAACGCCTGCTGCACGTTTGGCGTGACCAGCGCCGAGGATCTGCCGCGGATCACCGGCATCCACAATATCCCGCAGACCAATATCAACGGCGTTCCCTTCTTGCTGCCGCCACCATCGACGAGCCCGCCTTGGCCACAGATACCTGCCACCAACGCCCAAGCTAACTTGTGGGGGGTTGACAACACGATGAAGACTCCTCATGCCTACACCGCCGATTTTTCCATCGGTCGAGAGCTGCCGAAACGATTCTCGCTGCAACTGTCGTATGTTGGCCGTTTTGGGCGCCGGCTCCTCACGCAGCGCGATCTCGCTCAACCGCTGGATATCGTGGACCCGAAGACCGGAATCGATTACTACACAGCGGCTTCCGCCATCTCGAATCTGGCGAGACAATTTGCCCTGGCCAACAACGGCGGACAGCCGACAAACTTCTATCAAGGGTTCCCGACGACCGTCCAGATTGCCGGCGTCACCGCCGCCGGGCTAGGCAAGACGGCCCAGTACTGGATTGACATGATTCAGCCGCTCCGGCCGGGGGCGTCTTACTACACCGACACTTTTGGTACCGGCTTGGTTCCGACGCCGAATCCCACTGACAGCCTGATCCAGGAAGTTTTCAATCTCTATTACAACCCGGGCCTTTCCGTAATCGGCGACGAGATTGTGGGGTTGGCAGACATTGACTCCTACGGCGGGCTCGGGGACAACATCGGCTCCGGCTCCTACTACTTCAACGGACCTCCCGGCTTGCTGGGCAACAATTCCGGCCAGTTCTTGAACAACCAAGCGTTTTCCATGTATGGCTGGAGTTCCATCGGCAGTTCGACTTACCACGCGCTGCAGGCCAACTTGAGAAAACAGTTCAGTCACGGCGTTCAGTTCGACCTGAACTATACCTTCTCCAAGTCGCTCGATATAACCTCTGCAGCATCACGCGTCGGCTTTGCGGTGTACGGCTATCAGAACATCGGCCTGGTCGGCACGCGCCTGGCCAATGCATTTTCTCCGAGGCTGGCCCGCGCACCTTCTGACTTCGATCTTACTCATCAGCTCAACCTCGATTGGGTCGCCGACCTCCCCTTCGGCAAAGGACGGGCCATTGCCACAAATGCCAGCGGAGTGTTGGACGCTTTCATCGGCAACTGGCAACTTTCCGGCATCGCCCGCTGGACCAGCGGATTTCCCTTCAGCGTGGATGGAGGCCAGCGCTGGCCAACGGATTGGTTCCTCACTGCGGTCACGCAGATGACCACCAGACCGAAGACAGGCACGTTCAAAGGCAACGGCACGGTTAATGTTTTCTCCGATCCGGCTGCAGCGCAGCAGGACTTCACCTTGCCACTTCCCGGGCAGGTCGGCTCGCGCAACGTCCTGCGAGGCGACGGCTACGCCGGTTTGGACATGAGCCTTGCCAAGAACTGGAAGATGCCCTACAACGAAGCTCACAGGGTCCAATTCCGCTGGGAAGTGTTCAACGTCCCCAACCTGACACGGTTTAACGCGCAAGGCATAGGGTCGTCGTCTCTGCTCACGTCGCTGACACAGCAGCCGAACAGTTTCGGCGCCTACACGAGTTTGCTGACGCAACCGCGCGTAATGCAGTTCGCGCTGCGGTACGAGTTCTAATGGAAGTAGCGAATACGGTAGCAGCTTGACAGGCAGCAAGGCAGTTGGCAATTGGACAAATCCGTACCTGGATGCCCACTTAGAGATGACCCTTCTACGCGCGCGTGGTTTCAGACTGCGACCCCCGCCGACCCCGCCGTCGTCAATCCTGCTTCGCTTTGCTTCAGGGCTCGCGATGATCTGCTCTTCGCTGTGTCGCGTGCCTTTCATTGCCGTTCCCATCAGAGAATCGAGAATTACGCCCCGGCGGAAGGTTTGGCCTATCTTCGAATCCTCGAATTGAACACTCGCTGTAAAGACCTTGCATTCTTCTTTACCACGGCCAGCGGCCATTACGGTTTCCGACGAGTTAACCGCATACCGTCCGCTAGTGTCCCAACTTCAAACCCAAACGCGGGTTCTTGAAAACCGAGCGCGCCAGCCCGATGTGATAGGTGAACTGAACCTCGGCCATGGGCATACCTTCTGTTTTGGATGCTCAGAGGTGGGCAATCAGACGGGGACCGCACAATCTGATGCGGCTAGTTTATACGCTGCACCTGTGCAGTGGTAAACAGCGAAAAACTTCAAGACCATTCTTGGCGTGCGAGCGCCCTTACTAGGAATTATCGGACCGCCAGCGTAGCGGCCCGATTTCTACTTCAACCGGCGACCAAGGTTGATTAGGGTTGGTCCGCTTCATCTCCAGCGCCACGACAATCTGATCTCGGCCCAAGTCCGCACCAAGTGCTTTTAGTTTCTCGAAGGTAGTTGAGGCCCGTAATATGTAATTGCCCGGCCGGTCAGGTGGGTAAACAGTGAAATTTCCGAGTAATATTTTTTCTTTTCCGGCGGCCCTCTGAGCGGGACGCGACCACTCCAGGGATACAAAAATCGAGAAACTCATCTCCTGTGGATTCGATATTCTGACGAGGGGAATTTCTAGAATCGGGGCAGGCGCTGCGCGGATAGCGGCAGGAAGCTGAATCCGCGCCGCAGGCTGTATCTCAGTGAGAGTGACGTCGCTAGTTGACTCCACAGCCTTTCCCGGCGCGGCTGTCTGCATGACATGGAGACACCACATACAACTGGCAAGAAACAAGTTCAACCACATTCGAACAGGCCCCCAGTTACATGCTTAGCTTTAACTTCGTGACGTTCGGCGGGGGTGCGATTCCCAATTCCAGCTTCTGAAGGGTAAACTGCTCCCCCTCTGCGGTTCGATGGTCGTAAAGCATGGATACGAGTTGCACCTCGACATTTTCGGACAAGGCTGCAACCTGATTAAGCTTTCGTAATGCTTCCGTTGTGTCCACAACGAAGCCGGCATTCGGGGCGGTGTTGCCATGCATACCGTGCTCGTCCACAAAGAAGGCGAAGCTGCCCGCATAATGAGGATCGCTGAGGGGAGTTTCCGTCGAGGCATCAGGTTTGTTCAGAAATACTCGCACAAACTCGTCAGATCGTTTCGGCATCGTGATTCCTGCGACGGTGAGATACAGCCGATTGCGGCTTTGAATATCCAAAGCCGCCCTTACCTTGTTTGGCTCGATTTTAATAGAAGCGGTGATCGGTCGTCCGACCTCAACGTTAAGCGCGCGCACCAACTCATAGCGGCTAGTATATTCCAGCTTGACCGGAGCTCCTTTCTTGAGGAAGTTCACCAGTGTCTTCGCTTCCGACTTCGATAATTTCCGGCCAGACGGAAGACCCTGGGGATCACTAGCAGCCGCAAACGCACTGGCAAAGGGGAAGATCGTCGCGCTCTTAGTTCCCAGTGACGCTTCCGCGGATCGGGGTGTCGGCACCTGAGCCACGGTGTTTCCCATCTGCGATGGCTCATATTGGTAAGCGAGGATCGGGTAAAGGAGGGTATCCACAATGGGAATGTTGACCGGATTGTTGTTCTCGTCCACAAAATCCACCAGAGAAAATGTGAGCCAGTTATTATCGTTCGTGTTTGGATTTCCGCGCGTGATGTTCCAATTGACCCAGCAGGCATCAATCATGCAATGATGAGTCCAAAAAACTGGGTCCATGGGCGAGCAGTATGCGCCCATATAGCCACCAATAAATCCATGCACGTGGTTGTGCGGTGTTTCTTCCAAAAGACCATAGCCGGCAAAATCGCGCTGTCCAACGGCTTGGTAGCTAGCAAAGTTAAAAAAGTTCGGCTCTTGCAAGATGCTTTCCATAACGGGGATGCCGACAAACGCAGAACTGACGGCGTCGCTCGAGGTGATGGCTCGCGAACAATCAAACAGTGGATTGGCTGAACTCGACACTGATGTGGGCGGGCAAGGCGCCGCGCACGAACCGGAAGTACCATCCCAAAACACGGATGGGACCGTAGGGCTGGACGTCCAATTCCAGTAGGGTAAGGCGAAATCGAGATTTCCGCTGTACTTGCGACAGATTCGCTCGAAGTACAGAAGATAAGCGCGGTGCCAGGGCAGGAAGTACCAATTCCCATGAGGACAATGATTATTGTGGATGAGCGCCTGGTTGACCCAGTTGCGCTGATCGGTGGGATTGGTTGTGTACAGGTTCTTCATGGCAGTAACCGCTGCCTTATAGGCCACGACCATGGGATCACCGGGGCCGAGATTGTCGACGTTCTTGCGCATGGGCCGATTTTCAATAATTTCGATGATCTGCTCGCAACCGCCGGTAAAGGCGAGCAGCGCAACAGTACCCGCCAGCCCCAGATCTTTCATAAATTCGCGCCGTGAAACAAGGTCGTCAAAATTCAGATGCTGCTTTTGGCTCATGGCTCCCTCTCCTTGTTGAAGACGTTCCCATTTTTCCCGCCGGTTGCCGTTAATTCGTTGCCGTATTCGGAGTTGCTCGCGCCGGTGCGTCAGGTTTTGCGGCTCGCCCCCCAAAGCCGATATTTGGAAAACCTAAGTTTATCGACGCGCTCTAGAGACGGTGATATGCGCTGTGCTCTATAACACGTGGAGAATGCATTTCAACATATTTGTCGTTTTTGTTTCAAATTCGTAACGCATCGGGTCGAAGTTTCGCTGCCTTCGGTCGACTCAGAGCGAAATGCAATCGATGAGCGAGAACGACTTCGAGTGTTGCCGAGCACGGGAGTGAAGGCGCCTGGCACAATGTCTCCGAATTCGGGCCGCCGCGAAGGCCTAGTTCCTCCAAGCCGACTTGAACTGAGCCGCTTTGGGGCGGACGCTATCGCGTGTTGCTGAGCCGGCGGTGGAGGTGATCTGAGCTAGTTTGTGTCGCAGAGGAGGAACTCTCTGTGACCCATCTACGTCAGATCATGCTTGAGGAGCTGAGGCGCCGCAACTACGCCGAGTCCACCATCCACACTTATATCCACACAGTCGAGCATTTCAGTCGGCACTTCCATCGCTCACCCGATCAGCTTGGCCCGGAACATATACGCCAGTATCAGGCCGCGTGGTTCACGCCGTGGAAGCTGGCCCCGAACACGGTGACGCAGCGGTTGGCAGCCTTGCGTTTCTTTTATGTCCAGGTGTTGAAGCGAGGCTGGAGCGTTGCCGAGACGCCGTATCCGAAGAAGGTTTTGCACTTACCGCGGGTGCTGAGCCTGGAGGAAGTGGCTCGTCTGATCGACGCGGCCGAGTTCCCGTTTCATCGCATCCTCCTGATGACGCTCTATGCCACAGGCGCACGCCGCGCTGAAGTGGCGCACTTGAAGATCAGCGATATCGATAGCCAGCGGATGGTCATCCATATTCGGGGAGGCAAGGGACGCAAGGACCGCGATGTCATGCTCAGCCCGAAGCTACTCGATGCCTTGCGCGTCTACTGGCGCGGGCTTCGGCGCAAGCCCACCGACTGGCTGTGTCCCGGCAACCGCTGGCATGCGGCACATCATCCGGTCTCCACCAAGGTTCTCTGGAGCGCCTGTCAGCAAGCCGCCGAACGCGCTGGTCATTCTGAAGGCGTCGAACTGGTACGTCTCTGTAAACGCCTAGGGCATTTCGGCACGTCGAAGGTTTTACGCGCTTGGCGCATGGCTGGAAAAGCCGACACGATCGGTAAACCGACTTGAGAATTGTCCTTCAGGGTTGAACCATTGGAAGACGTCCATCCAATCGGATACGTTTGCCTGGCCGTAGAGGCGTTGCAGCATTTGATGACTACCGGTCAGGAAATTGCGCTGTCCCCAGTGAGGGCGCGCCTTGAAGCCGTCGGTCAAGGCGTTCTCGTAGCGCCATGCGAGGGAGTCTGCGCCGAAAGATCCTCGAAACATCGGCAATTCGATCATGCATGTCTCGCGGGGCTGCATGGAGAGAAAGCCGGGTGAGGGCGCGACGTAGCGCACATTGATGACGCCACAGTGATAAGTGCCTTCGGCGCGGGCCTGCGCGGCGATGGCGAGGACTGCGTCGATAGCGTCGAGGTGGACGTTGAGGTCGACACCAAGCTCGCTGGAGACGGCGGGGAAGGTGTTGATCGCGCCGACGTTGAGCAGTTCGTAGCTCGGGCCGACGTAGGGGACTGGGTCGGAGAGGTCCTTGAGGGCTTCTTCCACGAGCTTGGGCGCTATGGTGGGCATGGCGATGACGAGCGCTGCGAGAAAATCGCCGGAGCCGGGAAGGTTGGCCAGGAACTGCGAGAACAGGTTGCGGAAGGGTTTAGGAGGGCTCGGCGCGGTCGGCTTTGGGACCTCGTCGCGTAGCGTGAGCATGCAGGTGTTGTCGCCGTTGAGAACGTGGGGGTTCAGGACCACTTCGACATGGCGGTGGGCTCGGATGAGCCCGCCGTCGCGCAGCAGAGGACGCAGTTCGCTCCACGGGTGAAGGGTGATCGTTTCGGACAACCAATACTGGCGGCGCACGCGGAGCAGCACGGCCAGGATGACGCCGAGGCTGCCGATGCCGACGACCGAAGCCTGAAAGAACTTGTCATCCTGGATGAGTTGCACGTTGCAAGCCTGCGCGGCGAACTTTGCTGGGTCGGTGATGCCGTTTGAGGGTTCGATCTGTACGACCTGGGTATCGGCCTTGACAACGATGAGCGCTTCTACGGCGCTCGGGAATGCTCCCAGAGTGATTCCTGAGCCGTGCGTGGAGGTGGAGATGACGCCGGCGAGAGTTTGCCCGTCGTAGCTGCCCATGTTGATCAACGCTAATCCACGCTGGTCGAGGGCGGCGTTGAGGTCATGGATAGTCATCCCGCCAGGAAGGCGAACGACGGTGGATGCGTCCTCGGGATTCTTGAGAATAGCAGGGTCGGCGGCGACGATCGCTTCCAGTAACTGGTGGGTCTCGATCGCAATGCCATCGGTGAGGGCCGCGTCCGAAAATGCGTGGTGTGAACCGGACGCGCGCACCGCGCAATGAAGCCCGGCGGCTTTCTGAAGGACGGCCTGTAGATCGGCGAGGCTCGCGGGGCAGGCGATCTCGTACGGCTGGGCGGTTTGCGTGGCGACGTAGTTCTTCCACGTTTTCGCCATGCCGCAGGCCGGCGCATCGGCTTTCGCGAACAGTCCTGTGCCTGCGACCGGTGGCACCGAGAAGTGTTCGGAAACGATGCTCATGAATTTCTGGGGATCATTCCTGAATTGCTGGATAGTTCCGTCGATGAGATTTTCGTCGTTGGGATGGTCGAGCAAGCCTTGGAGGTTACCGACAGTCGTACGCTCTAAATCGCTGCTCAGTTCGGTGGATAGACGCTTGAAAAAGTTTCCAAACCAATTTGGTTCCATTCCTCACCCCTCAGCATAACTATGACTGCAGGCAGTTTGTTTGTACGAAAATCATGAGAACCGCGGGACGGTTGTAAGATTTCTCCTACCGGAAAGTAACTCAGCCCCTGGGTGCTTTGCAATGACGATGTAGTTGGCGAACGAACAGTTTTCTGTCATCAAAGGTTAGCGAATGATAACGTTTCTTATCATTCACTACCTGGGTTGGCAAGCCAGCAACATGTTTTTGGGGCATTTGTCCGAGATGCTGCTTTTATCGTGCAAGTGAAGCGACCGTAAACACTTGCCGACTTAACGGTAGCAATCCTTTTCAGTGCATTGGCGATCTATCACTCGCAGGTGTCAGGGTTCAGAGACCAGGGAACAGAAATCTGGAATCCGCGAGAATACCGCTTGACATTCAAGAGAAATCCACTACCATGTGGTTGTGGATCGCCTGGGCACAACATTTGCGGCTTTGTCGGATCCAACCCGGCGGGCGATGATCGAGCGGCTTTCCCGTGGGCCTGCCTCTGTGCACGGCTTGACGGAACGGTTCGCACTCTCGCAGCAGATGATTTCAAAACATATTGCCTACCTGGTGCGGGCGCGGATTGTGCTCAAGACGAAGCGTGGACGCGAGAGTATCTGCACGCTCAGGCCAGAAGCGATAAAGACAGTCAACGACTGGGCGATTAGTTATCGCCGATTCTGGGAAGAAAGTTTCGACAAACTGGATGCAGTTGTAAAGCAAATGAGAAAAGCGGAGGTCAGACATGACAAAAAGCACAGTGAATGAGACGGAGCGGATGGTTGTCACCAGAGTTTTTGATGCCCCGCGCGAATTGGTTTGGAAGGCGTGGACGGACCCGAAATATGTGATGCAGTGGTGGGGGCCGAAGGGCTTTACTGCGCCCGTTTGCCAGATGGATTTTCGCGCTGGGGGAAAATTTCTCTGCTGCATGAAGGCACCGGATGGGCAGGAGTTCTGGAATGCGGTTGAATACCACGAGATTATTCCGCACGAGAAGATCGTTTCCCTGATGTACTTTTCGGACTCGAAGGGAAACAAGATTGATCCTGCGCAGCTAGGAATAGAACATGAGGCCATAGAGGGTGCGTACGACGTGACCATCTTTG
>Ga0209698_10007519_pt1 | contig 11437 bp, 11 predicted proteins | sample LitLauG_LLR_2012_FD_187203 | JGI IMG/M metagenome (GOLD analysis project Ga0209698, IMG submission 187203) | Freshwater sediment microbial communities from Pennsylvania, USA - Little Laurel Run_MetaG_LLR_2012 (SPAdes) (version 2) | ecosystem: Environmental > Aquatic > Freshwater > Creek >... | reverse complement strand
ATGAGGTGATATGTAAAGCTGAACCTGGGCTGATCCCCAATTCAAAGCCCATATATAAACGGTGCTAATAAGATTCTTCTCTGCAAGCATCGGATCTGGGTTTTGATAAGCTCGTGCATTACCAGACGTGTTAGCCAGAGAACCTGCTGCATTTGTGATGAGCATTGGAGAGTTCCATGATCGCCCACTTGACATCTATTTGATCCATTTATAAGTTCTATAGGATCACCGATCTGCTGCATTTACCGATCAATAGCTGTACAGCATTAAAATAGTTTATAACATCTGGAAACTTTACTATAGGTGAACATCACGCACGAAAGCAAACACTATGGCACTCTCTTACATTCTCACGAAAAAGTCAACGGATCCAAATTGTCATTATGGGGATAAACAATTCTTAATTCCTCTTAGTGACAGAGCCAATACCATTGTAACACGAAAACCCTCCAATAAAGGGAATCTATCATGTGGTTCATCAGAAAACGACCTAAGCCAATTGTGGAACGGACTTCAGACGATCAGCCTCTTCCTCAAAAGCCTATGATTTTTTCGAAAGACAAGTTACCTGTGTCAATTGAAAGTGGGTGCATCATCGTATCTGATGATATCACACCCGAACATCTTGAGAAGTTGCGGTCCAGTGAGTAACTCACGGATGCCAGTACCGCCGGTTCAGTCCCGTTACTTATTTCGAAAGAAGACGGGATGGATCGATGATATCACTTTGATTCATCGTTTCGGTAACGACTTTACACTATTGCATACGGTTGGTAATGCCAAGCATGCGTGTCCAGAACTTCTCATGTTCATACCGCCGCATAAGGAGCAAATGTTTTCTTATGCGTTACAAGAGATCAGTCGGTTCATGAGACAGACAGGGGCAATGCCTGAACCTGGACGACCTATGACGGTTCATAACTGGAAATTCTGTCCAGTGCTCATGGATCATATTTTCATTGCGCTCTATGCCCCATTGGCGCTTCACTCAACACATCAATCTGAAGATGTGAAGATGTTCCAATTGCATATTCCTGATCTGGAAGGACTCTATCCACACGAACCAGGCTATGATATCAATTTCCTCTATCAACCTGTTCTTAAGTGTCACTGAAAAAAGGATTTTCTGATGCCCGTCTTGTCATTGCCGCCTGAATTGTTTCCTGTGGATATCCCAAGTTATGACATACAAGTGTTCGTCATACCAGGAGACCATGATATCGGTTTGGGACCTTTGGATTTGGTTTGTGAAACCGATGAGAAGAAAACTTTCACGATTGACGTTTGTTGTGTTGATCATTTGAAATTTCCAACATCCGATAACAAAGACTTAACGTGTTTAACGGAGATTCATTATATTCGTCGTCCAACCGATGATCGTCGGGGATGTTTCATTGTGCTTGATGGTGTTGATGGATCTTCAAAGTCAACGCAGATACAGGCCTTGAAAAATCTTCTAAAGGATCAGGGCTATGATGTCATTACCACACGGGAACCGGGTGGGAGTGTGGGTGCTGAAGAGGTTCGCAGTCTTGTGGTTAATGGTGAACCCGGTCGATGGGATGGTATCTCAGAACTGATGTTGTTCTCAGCGGCTCGACGTAACCATGTGCAGACTGTCATCATGCCTGCTTTGAAAGAAGGAAAAATCGTACTGTGTGATCGGTTTACAGACTCAACCGTTGCCTATCAAGGATATGGACAGGGTGTTCCTTTTCCGGTCATTGATGTTGTCACACATGTGGCCATCGGCGATTTCAGACCCGATCTGACAATTTTGATGTTCATCGATCCCGAACTTGGTTATAGACGTGTGGCAAGTCGCAGAGGTGCTGCCGCACGATTTGAATCCTTTGATTCCGAGTTTCAAAATCGTGTTCGAGAAGGATATGAGGCCATCGCTCGAGATCACTTGTTCAATCTTTCCAACAAAACAGACTCTTACAATTGGTATTATACCCTACAAGTCGAAGAAAACGATGACATTCCTCTTGTTACGGAACGGTTATTCCGTATCATTGAGTCTCATATTGAAAAGGTACCAAAGATCCTCTAGATTCTTTACAGACATCACCGATTTTAATAGTTATCATATGGGAGAGTTTTATTTCAGGTTGCCACACGTCTTCCTGTTACACTCTTCCAACATGTGATCTTGAAGATGATGCACCGGCGTGAGATTCGTCCGCTGAAGATGTAGGCTTGTCCTTGAGGTGAGCACTGACACCCCCCTGGCTCCTTCGACAGTTCTACCCAAGCCATCTCGATCACATGTCGATAGAGTGGTAAGGGTGTGAGTTCTTCCTCCGGTCTCACACCCTTACCCTCTTGGAATTTTTAGCACCAAGTCTATTGTAGATCAATGTAACGAAGGATGGTCCGTATACGGACCATCCTTCGTTATTACATGTCTATGTTTAAGATCATCGTATGATTACCCCAACCTTTTCTGGTATCTCTAACTTGGAGTGCGTCTATGTCCGAATTTCGTCCGCTCAAGGACCTCGTTGTTTCTATTTCAGATCATGGCCCGAAACCACTCAACAAAGTTGATCTTTCACTTATCGATGTGATCAATACAGAACCTTTCGAGATGATGGTTGATATAGAGAGTGTTTCTTTGGATAATCTCCAAGAGACGATCAGTCAACTGAGGGCTCTGAAGGCAGCGATCGAGCGATTCGGTGTAACACGGTCTTTGATTGCATTTGCAGATTACAACAAGATCTTGTCTTCAGCGATCCCTGCTGTACCATCTCTAGAATCCTTGGCGGGTGATCTATCAGTCAAGCGATCGGGTGATGTTATCGTCGCTCTTGAAGCCAGTATCTCTGATGCCATTGAGATCTTTATTCGCAAGCTCAAAGCACGGGCAAAGAATATGATCGCTCGGCTGAAAGACAAAGGCGAGAAGATCCACGCCCACGATCTACACATCAAAACTCTCAAGAAGATGATCAGTGAGGGTCGTGAACTTGATGAGAAACAAGCAAAGACACGGGCGTTCAGATTACTAGACAAAGCAAGACTTCATCATGCTTTCGATCTCGTTCTAAAGATCGATGCCTTTTCCAAGTCTCTCTCGAACGAGCCTTTGCCGGACAGTGAAACCACTTACAAAGAGTGGCTCAGTAAGAACCGAGAGATCATAAACAACTTCGCAAAAGATCTTGGTTGGAGTCTCGATGAGTATGGTCGATTTGTGGATAGCGAACCTAATTTCCCTCTGACCACAGCAACATTAGTCGATCACGGGTATACCAGCCTCTCTGACTTCGACACTATCTCCAACGAGTTTGATAAAATCGAAAAAATATCCGATAACTACGCCGCTTATTTCAGTAAAGTTATCTCTCTACTCGATCACAGTCGCAATGATCCGACGATGGCTTATCTTCACAAGTCCTCTGTAATCGTCTACAATGTTTTGTGGGCATATGGTATATGGTCAATGTGGGTGCTCGACAACGCAGCCTTCAATGTGTTGAAGGCTATCTTTGCTTGCTCAGAAAAGAGTAAGAAATAGAGACTTATGTTTCCTGTGTTATCCCTCACTTAAGTGAGGGATAACACATCCCCATTATGGTATAACCCAACAGTTTGAATGTGATCATCGCTGTGATAGATGATCATAGCAAAAGGATCATCAGATCATGAAAATGGCCCGTATTGACAAGGAGCTACGGTTAAATGACACCGAAAGTCTTGTTCAGATATGTATAACAGATGATAATGCCGATACAACATCTCACTATGTTGCGATCGTTACTCATAGTGGTGGAAAGATTTTAGCATTTCGCGCTATCGAATCCATCGATCCTGACACAAGTCTCGCCTTTCAGAAACGGGCTATGTTCAATGGACAGAATGCAGAGATATGTGTAAATCCTCGCAATCTGACAGTTCTCTCTACACATGAAATAACAATCACTCCTTCAAGTGAAGCGGAACCTGAAGGAGATCCAAACACACCACAACCAAACAACATTAAACCCAACGGTTTACCAAATCTTCGGAGTGTCAAACGGACTATAGACTAACAAGACAAGAGTCAATCTTTATTCTGGAAGGATCTGTCCATATGGACAGATCCTTCCACTTATGGTGTTCAGTAGACATCTCTAATGAACAATCGTCACATGCTCGTTAAATGTCTTCGGTACAATGATGTTATTTTCATTCAAAACCAAGGTTTCGCTGTCTTGTGTGCCACTATACATAGCGACGTTATGGTTGACCATACAGAGTTGACTAACGATCTGTTCAGACACAAGAGTCTTTATAAGGTCAAGGAGTTGTTGTTTGTGATGATGATCAAAAGCACGATCAGACTCATCGAGATAGATCGGATAGTTGGTCAGTTGGAGTTGAACGAATTGAGCTAACCGAAAAGCTAGATCCGCCATATCCTTCTGGGCATCAGAACAGTCAGAGATATCCGGTACAATAACATCACCAACTCGCATCCGGAACTTATAATCCAAAGGTTCACCTTCAATGCGAGGAATGAATGCAAAGGGATAACTGAACACTTTACGTAAGAAATGGTTGGCACAGTGGATCAATTCATTGATGAATTGGATCATGTAACCATAAGGGATCCCGGTTGTTGGTGAAAGGGATTTCTCAATCAACGTGAAATCATTGAGATCTGTTTCAACTGCGTTAATTGTTGTAACGATCTCTTCAAGTTTTGACATAAGAGCATTTTGTTCGCGTAGAGCACTCTCGATCTCTGAAAGACGTCTGACAGAGTCTCGTTGTGCATTGGTTAGAACTTCATGATATCTCTCACAGACATGGCGTTCGAATTGAAGGGTTTCATAACTCTCTTTCTGAGCCAGGATCCGATCTTCTTCTGTGAGTTGCGATATCTCATTTACATAGTCTCCGATCAGTGTATGGAGACTATGGTTTTCATCAAGAGAGAGACGAAAAGATTCATAACGTGAACGGAGGTTATTAAGGTCTTGATGTTTTTCTGCGATCAAAGCCTCAAGGAATGATTTTCCGAATGTAGAGGGTATCTTTAACCGCTCATATTCAGAGATTCGTTTATCGAGTTCAGCTCGTTTTTCAACCAACCGATGATGGCGATAAGATCGTTCTGCATGTGTTTGTATCCGAACCAAAAGATGAGACGGATTTTGACGCAAGGTGTTGAGGATATCGATCTCTTCAAGAGGAATACGCAAAGCCCAATTCTCATTTAGATAGGTCTGGAGACTATGAAGATGGGGTATGATCTGTTGATAGAGATCAAGACGATGACGTCGACCCTCCATCAAAAGCGTTAGGCGTTTTTGACGTCTCTCGGCTTTACGTAGACTGATTGAGGCTTGTTGATATTCATCCTGAAGAAGATTGATAGTTTTACTGTAATGGTGAAATAACACACAATCATGACATCCCGTGGGGATGTTCTCGATCACATGTGATGTGATACGATGCTCGATCGTTGATAGAAGGATCCGTTTTGTCTCAACATCCTGTTCACACAGAGCCATCTGTCGCATGATCTTCTCGTGCTTAAGATGAGTGCGTTGAACTGTTTCTCTGTCAGGTATGGGCTCCCTATACCCGATGAACACACCAATCAAATCCGTTAGACGCGAAAGATGTTCATCCATGTGCTCCATGGTGTATGAGTCAAATGGACGTTCGACAGGATCTGTTTCAAGAACAGTGATGTGTTGTTTAAGTTCATCCAACATCTGTTCGATCGTTGCAATTGCACCTGCTGCATCACTCTGACTTAGATAGTGTTCATAGCGATCGATCTCAGCGGTCAACGTCTGGATTTGGGTTGTAAGGGCCTCACATTGTGTTTTATCACGACTTATGGCATTTACAACATGAGCACGAAAGGTTTCAAGAGATTGATCACGAGGGATAGACTGAAATAGAGGATAACGTCTCTGAGAGCGTTTGTTTTCTTCAGCTGATCGGACTTTATAGTCCTTTGGATAACTTGCCAGCTGGCGTGTTATAGTTTGGATCTGACTGTTCAATCTGTGGAGAGATTCAACGATCTGAGCAATCTGATGTGATAAAGAGGCATTTTCAGATTGCAATGACTGTCGTGTTGTGTCTTCGAGCATCTGAGATGTCAGAACAGTACGACGTTCATAAAGAAGACCAAGTGTGTCTCGGAACCCTCTTATCTTCCTCTCTATGATCTTGTGTTTATCCATCACAAGTTTCAACTGACAAGGATGGATCGTTAATAAAAATGTCTCACGCAGACCCACACGAATAGAGCTCAACCGTTGTTCGCCATAACAGACAGCATGTACTTGAGGGGTGTAACCAAGCTCACGTCTAACCAACTCTTCTTGGAGAGAGGTTGTACCGCTTGTATTCAACTCAACACCTTCTCTGCGGAAACTATGAGGGGATGAGGATGTTGAAAAATCTGATCTAAGCTCATACTCCAGTCCATTATGCATGACAGTGATGTGCTTATAACCTTGATCCCCGAATGCTGTTCGTGTCGGTGGTCTTGGATTGAGTTCCCTTAACAAGGAACTTTTACCAGATCCATTAGAGCCGATGATGTTTTGGATGTCACTCGTAAGCCGCATCTCCAACAGTTCAATATTGCTGAACATGAAAGGGAGATAACGACGGAGTGCTAGAAATGTGATACGCATACCCACTATCTCCTTTCTGGTTATTATACATCAAGAACCACGAGATGATGTTCGTTGTGTATTTTTATACGGGGTCTACAACATAAAATGACTTGGGATGATAAAGAATCACCACAACGTGACGATATTCAAAAAAAAATACTGTGAATATATCCATGGGCTACGATAACACGAGGATCTCTTTACCATCTCGTTATGCAGAAAAGGTGATGATGACGTAACGTGTTTGATGTTGGTTTTTGAGGACACCATATTCGAACAAGTTTCAGACTTATATCATCACATCGGATACCAAGATGTGAGATTTGGTCATAAACCAATCCCATAATCTTGGGTCCTATTCGTGCGCACGAATAGGACAATCTTTGATCGAAAGACATCTCGATCAAGGTAAAGCACGCGTTCATTATCGATGAACGTGTGATGCGTGATTACGTGGTTGCAACCAACGTGGTAAAGGTTCTGAGAACCTCCCACATCAGACAAAGGACTTTTCCGTGACAAATCAAGTCGATGACGAAACCAAGGCAAAGGACGTCCAGGCCGTTGCTTCATATATCCGTGAGCACGGTAAGCTCAATGCGGCCGGTGATAGCCGTCAACTCACCCAATCCCCCTTCTACGACCTGATGGGTGATCAATTCTCCCTGACCAAACCGGTTTTACAGACTGTCGGTTATGCCTACAAGACTGTTGCCAACGCTACGGTCGAGGTTGGCACGACCGATCTCGCTCAACGGATCGAAGAGGCTAAGGAGAAGGGTGAAGACCCAAAGGGACTTCAAAGCAGTGTCAGGATCAGCACGCCTTGGGGTCCCTTGGAGACGGACGTCTTCGCAACACATTCGGTTCCAAATCCTTCGGACGGCTCTCGGACTGAACGTCCTGGTGTGATCAAGTTCAAGGTGAAAACCAACAGCTGGATCGATGCCGAAGCCGCCGAGAAAGCCCGCAAGACGATCGGTGATCTACTCGCGTAACGAAGGCTTGTCATCAGAGCAGATCGGGATCAGGGTTACGCCCGATCTGCTCGTTTTGACAACACCTTCACAGTCAAAGTTGAAAAGAAGGATCTTGTCAATGTCAACCCATAAAAAGGCCACAGATATTCAAGGCCGTCCTTATCTCACACCTCATGATGCCAAACCTGGCACAGTTGTGCAATGCGATGGTGACTTCACCTGCATCGGTCCTGGTGAACGACGTATGATCAAGAAAAGTGATGAGGGCTTCTTGTATCTCGATTGCAGGTTAGGGATGCACTCTCTGAATGGTCAGCTCTCCGAGGATGGCGGGCATTACGTCGGTCTTTACAAGGCTTCCCTTTCTGAGTAACTGAGCTCCCATAGTAGTAAGAGGTTCATGGTATCTGGACATTCTGTCCAGATACCATCCTCATCTGTTCTTGTTATCAACCCTCTTGATGTTTACCTGAAAGGATCTACCATGTCTCAACCGAGTATCATCGTCACTGGTAACACACTTATAGGGTTTGATTTCTACGGTCCATTCGCCTCACACGAGGCAGCCGCAGCCTATGGCAACACCAACGCCCATCTGCCTAATAACTGGCACACGGTTCCTCTCATACCAGTCGAGGATTGCAGCCAAGTCGAGAAACCGTGCAGTCATCCGACATTCATCACGACACTGGTTGATGCGGCTCGTTCAGTTATAGAGCATTTCAAGTCACTTTCGGTGGATGACGACAGTGTGAACGTTTCTCTGATGCTAGATAATCTGGCAGCTGTCCTGCAACACTATACCCCACAGAGTTATGTCGTAACTGTAACGCAGTCTGCTTCCGACGAGTATCTCGATGTCCATAGTAGTGGCGAGAACCCTGTTGGTGCCTATCGGTTCGACAACTGTCGAGATGCCTATCAGGCATTTGAGTTGTTCCGTCAGAGTGTTTCTATCTCTAACCCAGAGGCGTTCGATATCACCCTAACTCAGCAATTCGATGAGCCGCATATCAGCATCGACTATGGTTGGCACTCCATGGAAGAGCCTTCCCCCAAAGCAGATCGCATCTGGGTTCGGATCGGACAGTCCGTGATGGTGGTGCCGATCGGTCCAAGTTGTACTCTGGAGGATTGGGCTAAACAGGGTGCAACTGAATGGAGAGAGATGTCAGACAAGGACTTCTTGAGGTGATCCGACATATAGTTCCTTGCTGAACGTTGAGTCGGGGGTAGTTGGAATTCTGTCCAACTACCCCCTCTGGTTCGATTGTTAATAAGGAGATCCACTTCATGTCTAAAACCAGACCTGCTATCATCGTCACAGGTGATATTGATAAAGGCTTTGTCTTCATCGGTCCGTTTTCATCAAAGGATGAAGCAAGGAAATCTGCCGAGACAGACCCTCATCTTGAGGAGTATTGGGTCGTCGCTGAGTTAGAACCCTCATGGGAAGAAGAACGGGACGAGAAAATAATACCAGACAACCAACCGTCATCGTTCTAATTGAACATCTGTCCAAAATAAAGGTTACGAACATGTCTCCTATGATCGTCGTCGACGGTAATGCCATTGACGGATTTACCTTCTATGGGCCTTTCGAGTCAGAAACCTCTGCAATCACTTTTGCTAATACAGATTTGCGCATGTCGGGTCATTGGCAGATCTCTCCTATTGTGGTCATCTCGAAGAAACAAATCGAGATGCGGTCTTGTTTGTATGACGCCTGGACATCTTATCTGAAAATAAGAGCCTCACTCAGAGATGATTACACTGTGACACAGTCTGCCGTTAAGAGATTAAGCAATTACAAATACGACCTTCAATCCGATCTGAAGACAGAATCGGTTAACGCTGATTTAAAGTTGAGAAGGGCAATAGAGAAAAACATTGATTGTGTCAATGATATTCTGAATAAAAGAATGCGTATGTATTGTGTTATGAAAGATATATCAACAAAAGCACGGATCTTTTGGGAAAGCAAGGTTCGTCAACTGTTTCGTGATGTAAGCATCATTTACAAACACAACGACGATCGAAGGGATTGTGAACTCAGTAATGGTGAAGTTTATAAGGGGGATCAATTCTTCCCATGGGAAACACCCACTTCACAAGACTAATCAAATATAGAGATATATCTCGGTGATCCGTTCCCCTCAAAGGGAACGGATCACCGTGGCTATTAGGCTGCTGTTTTTTGGACAAGGATCGCTGGTAAGTGGTTGTTGATGAACGCGATACCAGCTGCAATGCTATCATAAGTGTGTTCTGTATACTCATCGAATTTGGGTCCACGGAACGTGATATGAGGACTCCTTAAAATGGCATCTTGGACAGTCATTTTATCAGCATTACCGTCCGTACTGATGGCTTTCTTGCTTTCACGAGGTGCAATAACATAAAGCGGTTTGTCAAGGATACGCATAGCAGCTGTTCGTATCGTTTGTACAACCAAGACAAGAGCAGCATAGGCTGCAACGAATCGATGCATGAACGCATCTTCTGTAACGATATAGTCGGGTTCATAATCAGAAAACATCTCTGTTAGCAGGGATTCAAGTTTCCAAAGAATGATGTGACGCTTTTCAAAGCGTTGCTGAAGTCCCTTTTCGATTTTCAGCAACGCTTTACCTGTGATCGTGCCGCACTTAAGAACAGTTATATGACCTGTTGTGAGATCGTATTGAAGTAAGCTCCATCCACAAGCAGCAAGGCCAGGATCGAACGCCATGATGGTGACCGTTGATTTCGCCATGATCGTGTCGTTCTTCCTCCGATAAACAAATCATAACAGGATGTAGCCTTAAAATAACACCACCTTGAGTCACTATGACCATGATGGTGTTTCCCATGTCTTCAAATAAGCTGCAAATCGATCTTCCATATCGCGATATCCCGGCAACCCAAAGTAATCTTGTCCTATCTGTACAGCATTCTCACGAGGACTGATAATCAATGAGTAATACATTTGCGTGGCGTCTCGATTAAGTCCATTGATTTCTATTCCCGTTGAAATCTTTGTCTCCTTTGAGATATTGGCTGCAATGGTAACAGTCGGATACATTCCAGAAAAGTCAACATCGTTGGTAAACGGATGAAGCATCGTTACGATATGAGGCATATCTGTAAACACACGCCATCCTAAATCAAAGGTACGTTCTGGAGAAAGAACAGCCCCACCGACTTTATCAATTAGTTCATCGAAGGCTGTAACCATGGTTTGACCCGGAGATGCTGTAACAAGACCTGCTTCTAGAGCATCGAAGTAAAGAGCGTCAGCCACCTTGCGTGTCTGACGTGTCCACTTCGCCAATCGTCCAGTACCACCCAATACCACCATAGAACTTAAGTCGTTATTCTTCCATTCCATAAGCTGAAGAGATATGCAGTCAAACTGGTTATAGACAATATACTTGTAAGCTTCATTGCGTTGCATGTAGCGATGCCAATCAAGATCAGAGAGATTCTCTGTCTCCGGATCATCATCTTTGAATGTCAACTTACCCCCCAGATCATTCACCTGAAGGATGTCGTTGAGTTTCATAGTGACTTCTTTTCCCTTTACAGTGCGCAAGATCGAGTAAAGGTTCTGACTATCTACGAATTGAGAATAGGATGCAGCATGAAGCCAATGCCACTTCTTGAAGATATTGTCTGTTTCTTTCTCATCTGGTGTATAACGCACATAATGATATTTCTGGGCAAGCTCAGGAGGGCAAAGGATGTCCTCGAATCGAACACGAGATGTTTTGATTTCATTGAGGATCTCTGGGATGTCAAATGAAAGATTCCAGATTCCAATAAAATCAGTCTTCATCTGAT
>Ga0209698_10007518_pt1 | contig 11437 bp, 12 predicted proteins | sample LitLauG_LLR_2012_FD_187203 | JGI IMG/M metagenome (GOLD analysis project Ga0209698, IMG submission 187203) | Freshwater sediment microbial communities from Pennsylvania, USA - Little Laurel Run_MetaG_LLR_2012 (SPAdes) (version 2) | ecosystem: Environmental > Aquatic > Freshwater > Creek >... | reverse complement strand
CCTCGTCTATTACAAAGGGTTCATCAACGCCGTGCGCGCGTTAACCATGGTGGAAGGCCGCTTGATCCTCGTGGGCGACGGCCCCGAAGGCCCCGCGCTTCGAGCGGAAGCGAAGCGGCTTGGAGTATCCGACCGCTTGATCTTCGCCGGAAGCCTGCCGTACTTGCAGTTGATCCCGTTTTACCTCGCGGCCGACGCGTTCTGGTTCCCCTCAAACTTCAAGAGCGAAGCGTTCGGCCTGGTGCAAGTGGAAGCGATGGCGAGCGGGTGTCCCGTTATCAACACATCCATATCGGGAAGCGGAGTCTCGTGGGTGAGCCGTCACGAAGAAACCGGCCTGACGGTTCCGATCAACGACCCCGAAGCCTTCGCCGCCGCCGCGAAACGAATCGTGTCTGAGCCAGGATTGAGAGAGAAACTGGCCGAAGAGGGACGGCGTCGGGCGGTTGCCGAATTTGATCAACGGGTGATGGCGCAACGGAGTCTTAAGCTCTATCAGACATGGGCACGTGCTAAAATCAGCCCGTAACCACACAGTACCTGCGAGCGAGACTTTCGCGCCCCGTTTCGGTTCGTTGAAAAATTTCTGGGCGAATCTGTCTTGATTACCTCGCGGTTCGAGGTAACATACTGACATGACACGACCAGCGAACCCGGATTTTCTGAACGGCGTGCCAGAGCTTCTGGTCCTGCGGCTGCTCGCGACGCGGCCGATGCATGGATATGAGGTGGTTCGCGCCGTGAAATCAGCCAGTGGCGATCAGTTCGATTTCGGCGAAGGCTGCATTTACCCTGTGCTTCATCGACTGGAGCGATCGGGGTGGCTTACCGCCGATCGCGAGCGTGTCGGTAATCGGACCCGGATCGTTTACAGACCGACCCCTGCCGGGTTGACTCGCCTGGAAGACGCGACGGCGGCATGGTTGGCCGTCGTGCGAGGGGTTGACCGCGTGCTGGGTGGAGGGAGCGATGGCGAACCCGGTCTGGCTTGATCAAGTCCGCGACGCCGCGGAGCGTCTCGGTCTTCCTCCCGAGTACACAGAGCGATTGCTTGAGGAGCTTGACGATCATGCCGAGGAGCTTGACGATGCCGGTGAACCTCACGATCGTCTTGGCGACGCCTTAACTATCGCCGGAGAGGCCGCGGCCGGATATCGCTCCGGACGGTTTTCCGGACGTCATCCGCTGTTCGCGTTCGTCTTGGGGCCAATTTTTGTTTTCATGTTTGTATGGTCGCTCTATACGGCTTTTGGGGACATTGTGTTAGGTACATTTTTAATTGTCGCCGGAGAGCCCGGGCTGGCATGGGGAATGGGGACGGTGGCGTTTCTTGAGGGCTTTCTCGTGCCCGCGGTTACGTTCGCGGCGATCGAGTCGTATCACCGAGGGAGCGGCCGGCCGCGATCGTGGTTTTACGGGGGGTGCTTGGTCGTCGTGTGTCTTGCTCCGTTTCTTGTGCTCGAGTTCGGCCCCGCCACGTCGAGCTCTCCCCCCAGTGTTTTCGTCAAGTTGGAATTGCGCCGAAACGGTACCGAACTGAGTGCCCAGATGCTTTCGTTTCTGGCCATCGGCGCGGCCGTGGCCTTCCGAAGCCGTCGCGCGCGCGCGCTACCCATCACGGTTTGATGTGACGAGTTGTTGATTTTGATCGATCCCCGACGCCCCGCGTTCATGGGCGACTGGGTCCTCACGTACCAGGAGATTTCCGATGAACCGATTTTGCCCTCAGTTGGCTTCGCTTGAGGCACGTAGTCTCATGGCGACTCTCGCCGTCTCGCCGCCTTCGGTCACGGCGCACGTTGCTTCCACGGGTCGATCGACAGCGTCGCAAGAGGTTTCCGCCATTCTGGCCGACGTCGTTCAGAAGTACGGCGTTCCGGGCATGACGGGGGCGGTCATCAGCGGCAACAAGGTGATCATCGGCGCGGCCGGGGTTCGCGAAGCGGGCACGCAATCCCCGGTGTTGGCGACCGACCTGTTCCATAACGGCTCGACAACCAAGGCCATGACAGCCGCGCTTGCGGGTGTTTTCGTCGATCGTGGATTGATCCACTGGAATACGACGATCGGACAGGTTTTTCCAGAGCTTCGTGGACAGGTTCGGCCTGAGTACCTCAACGTCACGCTCAAGGATCTGCTTCAGCAGCGCGGGGGTATCATCGCCGATGCCGACGCCACCCCGGCACTTATTCAAGAGTTCAACAGTCTTGCCGCGGGGAATCCGACCACCGGGCGGATGGCCATCCTTAAAGACCTGCTGAACCAGCCCTTGCCGAACCCGGTCGGCACGTTTCACTATTCGAACAGCGGCTACGCAGTGGTTGGGACGATGCTGGAACGATTGACCGGACAGTCCTATGAGACATTGATGCAGCGCTATGTGTTTCATCCCCTGGGGATGACCACCGCCACGTTTACCTCCGCGCCCGCGTCTCCTTCGGCCGTTCCGACCGGACCAGTCGGCCACCTCCCCGATGGAACTCCCGTGCCCGATGGCAGTCCTATCTATCAACTGCTCGACAATCCGCTGACCAATCCGGCGGGAACGAATCTACGGATGAGCATCGCCGATTGGTCGAAATTCATCCGATTCGAGCTTGGAGAGACTGTGCACGGCACGAGGCTCGTCTCGCGCGCGACGCTCGCCCAGCTTCAGACTCCCGCCCCGGGAACGCTTGCCAACGGCGCGCCGTTTTTCTCGGGATATGCCTCCGGGTTCGGTACCTTCCCGGCCGGTTTTGGAGGCCGAAAAGCGATCCTTGGTCCCGGCCTCTGGCACAACGGTTCTGACAACCTCTGGCTCGCGGTCGTCGAGGCCTACCCCGGAAAGCGCTTCGCCGTGCTGCTGATGGCCAACGCCAAGTCGGGTGCCAACGGAACGAATTTCGAAACGACGGCGTTTGTCGAAGCCAGACAGCGGTTGATCGATGCGTTCGCTCCGAAAATGTCCTCGAAATAGCGCGATTCACGATCGCATTGCATCCACGAGCGAGATCGGCCCATACTAACCCGAATCGCAAGCGAGGGATTTTTACGCAAATTTTTCCCTCGCTTGCGCTTCGGGTTAGTATCTCTGATACGCGACGCATTCGTAAACCCCTCGAGTGTTGACTTCGCGGAGCCCCAGTCGATCCGGCGCGGGATGGCGGATCGCGTTGGATTGACCCAATCGGTGGCCTTGAGCAAAATACGTCGGCAATCCTGTAACTCTTGTGAGGTTCAGTGCCGACCAGATTGTTCCAAGGACCACCGACCATGCCCCCCCAAAAAAGCAAGAAGGCGGATAATCTCACCCTCGGCGATCGGCTCGTCACGGCCTTGCTTGGTGGAATCTGTGCGTTTGTCACCATGCTGGTCGTCTGGTTTGTGGTTCTCTACGCGGGTGGACGAACGCGCACTGAGGCGGAGCTGCCGTTTTACTGGACGTGGGTGGTGGGTCTGGCGGTCGCGGGACTGGCGGCGCTGGCAGGTCCAGAGCGGACGATGGATGTCTTTGAAAAAGTATGGGGCTTCTTCGGGTTCTTCTTCTTCGGAAGAAGAGCCGACTCCGACCTTCGGACACCTCGAAGTCGACCCCGATGAAGGTTTCTCATGAACCAAACTCCTGTCACATTCTGACCGGCGAATATCCGCCTCGTCCCGGTGGCGTGAGCGACCACTCGTTTCAGGTGGCGCAGGGGCTTGCCTCAGCGGGGATTTCGGTTCACGTGTGGACTTCAGAAACCGGTGAGCCACGAAATGGCGGTGCTCGATTTCGGGAGGGCGAGGCTCCTGCCGAGCCGACAACTCGCCAGACTCACCAGGAGGTTCGCCCTCCCGGAATAATGCAAGCCGATCTCGATCTTGAAGGTGTTTTCGTTCACAGGCTCAACGACCCGTGGTCGGCCGCCGGGCTTGCCGAGATCGACCGGTCTCTCGATGGTTTTCCCGCTCGCAATCGCTTGCTCGTGCAGTACACTCCCAACGCCTGGGGACGCAAGGGGCTCAACTTCGGGTTTGTTCGCTGGTTGAATTCGCGAGTGAGACGCGGCGACGACGTCCGGCCGATCGTTCATGAGCCGTGGTTTCGCACCGAGCCCTGGGATCGCCCTTGGCGTTACGTGTTGCCACCGTTGCAAAGGCGGATGGCTCGTGAACTTTTTTCCTCGTCGCGGCTTGAAGTGAGAGGCCGGGAACGGGAGGGCGACGCTCCCGCGGAGCCGCCATCGGAATTCGGCTCCGCGGGAGCGTCGCCCTCCCGAATTCATTCCACTGTGAGCGAGCGAAAGATAACGACCGTTTATGTCACGATCCCGCATTGGGAACGACTGCTCCGGCCGTATGCAAGATCCGCCTGCTTCGTCAATCTGCCGGTTCCGAGCAATGTTCCTTTCGTCGACGATCCAGAAGCAGTCGCCGAGATCCGTCGACGCGTCACTGGAGATTCCTCACTCGTGATCGGCACGTTCGGGACGTATCGCGAGGAGATCGCTCCTCGATTGCTCGAGATTCTTCCCCGGGTCTTGAATCGGGCCGATCGGGTCGGTTTACTGATCGGTCGCAATGGACAGGCGTTCGCCAAAACATTACCCGCCAGAGCCTCTCGCGTGGTGGCGACGGGGGGTCTGCCGCCTCGCGAGGTGTCGCTGCACCTTCAGGCTTGCGACGTCTTGATCCAGCCGTATCGCGACGGCGTGACGGCTCGCCGGGGGACGTTGATGGCGGGGCTTTGTCAGGGGAAGGCGATCGTGACGACTTCGGGTAAGATGTCGGAGCCGATCTGGCAGGTTTCGGGGTGCGTTGCTCTCGCCGAGGATGGGGACACGCCGGTTTTTGTGTCGCGGGTGGAAGAACTGCTTGCGAATCCGGGGTTACGGCGGTCGCTTGGCGAAGTTGCGAGGGGTATCTATGTACGAGAATTCGCGCTGGAACGTACCATGGAGATCTTGCTGCGCGATTGACGTTCCGACCCGATTCGCGAGTCTCCGTTGAACCACCGCTGGCTCCTTGTTTCCGCCGACTTCACCCCGCTGGGCGGGATGGACTGCGCCAATCATGGGCTCGCGTCGTACCTTGGCCGGCGACCGGGAACCGAGGTGCATCTGGTGACGCACCGCGCCTGGCCCGACCTGGAGGCGCTCCGGCCGGTGAAGGTTCACTGGATTCCGCGTCCGCTCGGTCGCAACGCCGTCGGCGAGGTCTTTCTGCGTAAGGCCGGGCAGCACGCCGCGGGAAAGATTGCCAAGCGAGGCGGGCGGGTCGTCGTCAACGGCGGCAACTGCATCTGGGGTGATATCAACTGGGTTCACTATGTTCACGCCGCATGGATGCCGCTGCCGGTCTGGGGGCTCGCCAGGCGAATGAAGATCGCCGCCTATCATCGTGGCGCACTTGCCGCCGAAGGACAGAGCCTCTGGAGGGCGCGCGCGATCGTCGCGAATTCCGAGAAGACCAGGCGCGACCTGATTGAGACCCTCAAGCTTCCTCCCGAGCGAATCCATACCGTTTACTACGGCACCGACCCCGTACGCTTTCGCCCGCCGTCTCCCGACGAACGGGCCGACGCGCGCTATCGATTGAAGTGGTATGACAACCGCCCGACGGTCCTGTTCGTCGGTGCGCTCGGCGATCGTCGCAAAGGGCTCGACACGCTGCTCTCCGCCTGGCGGATTCTTTGCGCGGATAAGAACTGGGACGCGAGGCTCGCCGTTGTGGGCAAAGGGGCATCGCGCGGGAAGCTCAGGCGAATGTATCGCGACCTGAAAAGCTCGGTCGTGTTTCTGGGCTTCCGTCGCGACGTCCCCGACATTTTGCATGCCTGCGATGCGCTCGTGAGTCCGACGCGTTACGAAGCTTATGGGTTGAACGTTCACGAGGCGATCTGCTGCGGTTTGCCCGCGATGGTTTCAGCCTCGGCGGGAATTGCCGAGCGTTATCCGCAAGCGCTTGAAGATCTGTTGATTCCCGACCCCGAGAACGTTCAAGACATCGCCGATCGGATCCGCGCCTGGAGGAACGACCGCAACCGATTCAAGTCGGCAATCGCGCCGTTCACCGAGATGTTGCGGTCGCACACCTGGGACGACATGGCCGAACGCTTCATCGCGGCCGTGGATGGGACGTCATGAAACGTCGAACCATCAACAGTCAGAAGCCTCGTCCCGCGGTCCCCTTGCCGGGCTGGGGCTGGCTTGAAACCGTGGTGATCGCGCAGACGTTCTTGCCCGCGTTGCTGTTCATTCCGGGGGTTTCTCGGTTCCGCGCGCCGAACCGCATCATGGCTTACGCCATTGCCCTGGTCGCCTGGGGAGCCGTGCTGTTGAAGTCGCGACCCGCCGGCATCGATCGATTCCCCGCGCGGCCTTGGCTGATCGGCTGCGCGCTCTGGCTGGTGGTTCTGGTGGGGCATCCGGGCTCGTACTCACTGGTCGCGGCAACGGCGCAGGTGATGCTTTACATCGCCGTGATGTCGCCGGCGTTCTGGGCGGGGAGCCTGGTGGAAACGCCTCGGCAGGTTGGTCGGCTGCTGGCGGTGCTGTTCGTTTGCAATGCACTCAGCAGCGCCGTGGGACTGGCGCAGGTGTATCGGCCCGATACGTTCAATCCCCCGGTGATTCCCGCCCTGAGCGACAAATTCGGTGGTGAACAATTGAAGCTGATTACCGGCGACGGTCGCAAGATCCTTCGCCCTTGCGGTCTGACCGACACTCCCGGAGCCGCCGCGCAAGCCGGGATGATCGCCGCGCTGGTGGGGCTTGCGCTAGCCTTGCGACCGATCTCGTGGTGGAAGCGATTGGCGTGCGCGAGCTTGGGATTTGTAGGCATCGCGGTGATTTACTTCTCGCAGGTCCGGTTCACGATGGTGATGCTCGCGATCGGCTTCGCGGCGCTCACGGTCTTGTTTTTGTGGCGAGGCCGCATCGCCTCGGCCCTGGGATTGGTCGGCGGGGCGGTCGTGATGCTGGGTGCGGGTTTTGCGTGGGTGGCTCGGAATGCGGGAACGAAGGCTGTTGAGAAGTTTGGATCGCTTCTGGGTAGCGACCCCGCCTCGCTCTATCAAAAGAGCCGAGGTTTCTATGTGACCGAGGCGTTTGATCGCTACATCTGGGAATATCCTTTGGGATTGGGACTGGGATGGTGGGGTATGGTCCACGTCGCGTTCGGCGATCCCGAACGGGTCTCACGAGTCTGGGTCGAAGTAATGATCCCTGGATGGGTGATCGATGGCGGAATCCCGCTGCTGGTGATGTATTCCGTCGCGGTGGCCGTCGCCCTTTACGACACGGCGCGAATCGCAATCAATAGCCGTCATGAACAACTCTCGTTCTGGGCGGCGGTGGTTTTCGCGTACAACCTGGGAGTCGCGGCGACGTGCTTCAGCTACCTGCCGTTCGTCTCGACATCGGGCCTCCAATTCTGGCTGCTGGCCGCGGCGGTTCACGCAGCCGATCGGCGAGTGGTCGCGTTTGAAGCGAGACGAGCATGAAGGTCGGGTTCAACGCCCGGCTGCTCGCCGACCCCAACCTCCGAGGCTGGAACCGGTACACAGTGAACCTGCTGGCTGAACTGCCCGCGGTCGGGGTAACGCCGGTCCTGTATGGCGACCGACCGATTCACACGTCTCATCTCGCAAGACTTCCGCATGGGTTGTTCGAGGTCCACATCCAACGAATCCGCCCGTATGCATTATGGGAGCAACTCTGGCTCCCCTGGCGTTGCAAACGGGATGGCGTTTCCATCCTGCACGCCCCGGCGAACTTCGGCCTGCCAAGGTTTTGCGGTTGTCCGCGTGTGTTGACTCTGCACGACGCGATCGATCCGAATGGCACATTGCGAAGCCGGATGTTTCACGCGATCGCAAGGAAAAGCGCCGATCGCGTGATTACGGTGAGCGGACATGCTCGGGACGAGATCGTCGCGAAATGGAACGTGGATGCAAAAAAGATCCGGGTGATTCCCGAAGCTGCCGATCCCGTGTTCTTCAAACCTGTCTCGAAAGAAGATCGCTCACGAGTTCTTGAGCGTTATCGAATCGAGACGCCATATTTCTTCTATGTAGGAGGCTGGGAGGCCCGCAAGAACGTACCGTTCCTGATCGACGCGTTTGAAGCGGCGAACCTGGCTGGCGTTTCACTCGTGCTAGCGGGGGGTCGCGACGAGGAACGCTCGCGGATGAAGTTTCCGGATCGCGTTCAACCACTGGGCTGGGTCGACGAGGACGACCTACGAGTGCTCTATTCAGAAGCCCTCGCATTTGTCTATCCGAGCAAGCATGAAGGCTTCGGCCTTCAGCTTTGCGAGGCGATGGCCACAGGATGCCCTGTGTTTGCGGCCAGGGCGACGAGCTTACCGGAGGTTCTTGGAGATGGCGGCGAGACGTTTAGGCTTGATGACGTGAGTGAATTGGTTGAATTGATGCGTCGTGTTGTTGGGGAAATGAATTATCGCGATCAACTTGTGTATCGAGCACGAAAGCGATCACGCGAGTTTTCGTGGGAAGCCACAGCGTCGGCGACGGTGAAACTCTATCGAGAGTCTTGCATTTCATCTCGGCGTCCACTATAAGAGACGAATGGCTACTGACTCAGATTCATCGAGTACCCAGATCGCGCGTCGGTTACGTCTTGAACGTGATCTGCGAGGCTGGTCACTTGCCGATCTCGCGGAGCGGTCGGGTGTTTCGAAGGCGATGATCAGCAAGATCGAGCGTGAGGAGGTGAGCCCGACCGCCGTGATCTTGGTTCGGCTCGCGGGGGCGTTCGACCTGACTCTCGCCGGGTTGCTCGTTCGCGCGGAGGGGGATGGCAAACGGCTGACGAGGGCCGCCGAACAGCCGGTCTGGCAAGACCCGGAGACGGGTTATTTGCGAACGCAGGTGTTTTGTCGACCCGATCATCCCGTGGAGGTCGTCGAGGTGAAGCTTCCCGCGGGCAAGCGGGTTGTGCTTCCCGCATCGTCTTATGCTCAGATCCGTCAGACTTTATGGGTAAAGAGCGGCGAGCTTGTCATCGTCGAGGGGGGCGAGCGGCAGGTGCTTCGCAAAGGGGATTGCCTGGGTTTCGGCCCTCCGTCGGAAGTCACGTTCGCCAATGAAACAAAAGTGCCCTGCGTTTATGTCGTGGTCCTGGCGAGGAGTTAGCCGACATGGCCGAGATCACCATTACATCGCTGACGCCAACGCTGGAGACTCGTAAATCCCTGAGCGAAATGCTGATCGAAGTCGTGGCCAACGGCGGCTCGGTGAGTTTCATGCATCCGCTGTCGTTCGAGGCGGCGGAAGCGTTCTGGCAACGCTCGCTGGAGGCCATGAATCGCGGCGAACGGATCATTCTGGGAGCTTTTGACGGCAAGAGCCTGGTCGGAACGGTGACGCTGCTGCTCGATTGCCCGCCCAACCAGCCTCATCGCGCGGAGATCGCCAAGCTGATGACCCGGATCAGCCATCGTCGACGGGGCGTGGCGCGAGCGCTCATGGTAGAGGCCGAGCGATTGGCCATCGAGAAGTCGAAAACCCTCCTCGTGCTCGACACCGCGGCCGATGGCGGCGCCTCGTCGCTTTATGAAGGACTGGGATACACCCTGGCGGGAGTGATTCCCGACTACGCGTTGAAGCCGCTGGGAGGGCTCACGGCGACCATGATCTACTGGAAGCGGCCCGGGTATTCGGTTGACGCTTGAGTTTCGAGTTCGACCTTTTCAAGATTCCTCCTTGATTCGCGAATACCCTTCGCGGCGACACAATTTCGCAACCAATCGCCAGGATCGGAAGGAACCCGATGACCGACGACATTCGCTATCAGCCGAAGTGCTTTTTCGCTTCGCGAGAGTACTCCTCGTCGTTCTGGGGCAGGTTTATCTATTTGTACCAGGGGAAAGGGAGCCTCCGCCTTACGAGGCATTCGCTCTGCCTGGAGGATTGCCCTCAAGGCGTTGAAATTCCATTCAAGGATATCAAATCGATCGGTTTGAGCCGGTTTTCTACGTGGTCGAAGCCGCTCGGACTCAGCCGTCTGGTCGTGAACTACTTTCATGACGACGAACCGCGAACGCTCCACCTGGTTCCCTTCGAATCGATCTGGGATCCCACCCCGAAGACGAGCCGGCTCGTGTCGAGCTGGCACGAAACATTGGGGAACGTCGAAGAACTGACCAATCGCGTGGAACCTCCTCAGTTCGATCCGTCGGCTTCTGAGTCAACGACGGCAGGACTATATGTTATCCAAGCCGCACTCCTTGGCGTCTTCCTGATCTTCTTTTTAATTTGGATGTCGGCATCGTTTGTTGTTCGATAAATCGCGCGACATTCGTGATCCCGGAAGGGCGAGCCTTCGGATAGGCCGCTCGGTAGGTACAAACGGCCCTACACTTGAGGCTCGACCCCGCTCCGATTTCCTCACACCCCGATCAGTCCGGCGATCAAGAACCCCAGCGCGACGGCCGCGGAGACGAGGCTCAACGCATAGAGCGCCCGGTTGCGGACGAGGATCGAGACCGAGGCCAGGACGATTCCGACCTGCAAAAGTGCCACGCCGGTCGCGAATCGGTGGTGTTTGTGAAGTTCTTCGCGGCTCTCGTCTTCGAGCTTCTCGGCCTCGAGCCGGATCTCTTCCTTCTCTTTGGCGTAACGATGCTCTTCCTCGGCGAATCGCGCTGTGGCCTGTGAGGTCAAGACGTTATCACCTTTTGCGGCGGAAGGGCTGAGCGCCTTCACGATGTCTCCGGCGACTTCGTAAAGGTGCCCCTTGGTGCTTTTGGCCTGGTGGTAGGCCCATTGATTGGTCGCCTTGCTCTGCGCGAGGATCGCCTGGTTGGCGGCGTGTCCTGAAAATAGCGACCCGATGGCCGCCAGAACGGCCAGTACCGCCGCCGTGATGGCCGAGGCCTTCGGCGAAGAGGCCGACTTCTCAGGCTCATGCCCTTCGGCGTGGTGATGGTGGTGTTCCTCGGCGGCGCGTTCCACCCATTCCTGCGGCTCCGGTCCTTCTTCCATCGAAGTTCACCTTCAAATAAGATGTGTTCGGATCGAAATTCCAAGGCAAAGTGGACCCCCAAATGGGGACAGGCACCGAACCTCCGCTCCGCAAAGCCTGCGCTCCGGTTGTGGAGCCAGTCCCTCTGATCGCGCGAAGCGTAAGGCAAAGTGGACCCCCAAATGGGGACAGGCACCGAACCTCTGCTCCGCAAAGCCTGCGCTCCGGTTGCGGAGCCAGTCCCCATTTGAATGCCCAAGGTGAAAATGCCTCGGCCGTCGTGGACGAGGCTTGACAATAGGTTAGCCGATCCAAAGACGAGACGCGAGATGGACTGACGTGCTATCCTCTCGACTGTCGGCGAATGGTTTAGAGCGGTTAACGGATGAATGGCGCACGCGAGATACTAACCCGAAGCGCAAGCGAGGGAAGAATGAGAGAGAAATCCCTCGCTTGCGCTTCGGGTTAGTGTGGGCTGAGTCCGCGCT
>Ga0209698_10007517_pt1 | contig 11440 bp, 13 predicted proteins | sample LitLauG_LLR_2012_FD_187203 | JGI IMG/M metagenome (GOLD analysis project Ga0209698, IMG submission 187203) | Freshwater sediment microbial communities from Pennsylvania, USA - Little Laurel Run_MetaG_LLR_2012 (SPAdes) (version 2) | ecosystem: Environmental > Aquatic > Freshwater > Creek >... | reverse complement strand
ACCGTCGGGCCTTACCTGCATCTTGGCCTTACGGCCGAGCGGAGTATTTCGCGTATCGCTGGCGATGGAACCAAGGGCGAGCGAGTGTGGCTGACTTTTCGTGTGCTGGATGGAGAAGGCGTGCCTGTTCCCGATGCGATGATCGAACTGTGGCAGGCAGACTCCGAAGGGAACTACGCGCCTCAGGAAGGCAGTGCCGACGGCGGGGGCTTCGGCGGCTTTGGACGATTGGCCACGGCGCAAGACGGCTCGTGCACATTTGAAACGATCAAGCCGGGATGCGTGCCGGGTACAGGTGAAACAGTTCAAGCGCCGCATATTAACGTATCGGTCCTTGGCCGGGGCATTCTCAAGAGATTGTCGACTCGAGTTTACTTCGCAGGGGAGCCAGCGAACGCGGCAGACCCGATCCTGGCTTTGGTACCGGACAATCGGCGCGCGACCTTGTTGGCCCAGCCTGATCCTGCTCGCACCAGCAATTGGATCTTCGATGTGCACCTTCGTGGAGAGGGCGAGACGGTATTTTTCGATGTGTGATCATTTCAGATTGAACAGCCGACCCGAATCGAAGCGACTCGCGGTGCGGAGCCGAACATGAGCGGACGCTTGATCGAAAGCCTGGCAACCACGCCCGTTCTGGCCGGGCTGTTTTCCGATGAGTCCGTTCTTCAGGCAATGTTGGAATTCGAAACCGCATTGGCGCGTGCAGAAGCGCGACACGGACTCATCCCAATGGAGGCGGCAGGCGCGATAGCGGCTGCCGCAGTGCCCGGAAAGTTTGATATCTCCGCTCTCGCCGATGCCGCATTTCGCGCTGGAACGCCCGCGATTCCGCTGGTGAGAATGCTGACCGACCAGGTGCAAAAGACCAACCCGGATGCGGCGCGGTTCGTTCACTGGGGAGCCACCAGCCAGGACGTTGCCGACAGCGCGATGTCTCTTCTGCTCAAACGCGCAGAACCGATTTTGATGGCTGATCTCTTACGGCTGGAGAAGGCGCTGGCCGGTCTCTCCGAGATTCACAAAGACTGTATTTTGCTGGGGCGGACTCTGCTTCAGCCGGCTCCGCCCGTGACCTTCGGACTCAAAGCCGCCGGATGGTTAGCTCCGGTTTGCCGCGGCAGGCGACGTTTGCAAAGAGCATTTCGAGTTGCGGCGGTTTTGCAGTTTGGTGGAGCCAGCGGCACGTTGGCGGCGCTCGGCGACCGCGGAATTCCCGTGTCTGAAGCTATGAGTGCGGAACTTGGATTCGAAGCACGGCCGGCAACTCCTTGGCACACGCAGCGTGACCAACTGGCAACTCTTATCTGCTCCTGCGGAGTGCTGACTGGATCTCTCGGTAAAATGGCGCGCGATATTAGCTTGCTTATGCAGAACGAGGTGGGAGAGGCAGCAGAACCGGGCGGAGAAGGCCGCGGCGGATCGTCAACTATGCCCAACAAGAGCAATCCAACGGCCTGCGTACTGACGCTCGCGGCAGCGCATCGAGTGCCCGGCCTGGTTGCCTCTTTTCTTTCTGCCATGCTGCAAGAGCACGAGCGAGGCGTCGGCGGCTGGCAGGCGGAGTGGCCTATTGTTGCGGCCGTAGTTCAGTCGACTGGCGTGGCCATAGCCTCGATGGCGGAGGCGGCCGACGGGCTCTCAGCGGACGCGCAGAAGATGCGCCGCAACATCGAGAATACGAACGGAGCGATTTTTGCCGAGCGCGCCATGATGATGCTTGCAGCGAAGATGGGGCGAGACGTTGCTCATAAGATCCTTAACGCTGCGGTGAAAAAGAGCGCCGAGGAGGGAAGGAACCTCTCCGCTGTTCTTGCGGGGATACCTGAGGTGACTATGCATCTAGGTCCCGCCGAACTCAAGCAGTTGGAAACGCCTGAGCAATATCTCGGGTCGGCCGAGGCTTTCCGGAAAGCTCTGGCATCAGAGTCCGATCGCGAAGACGACGACAAGGAGCAATGAATTGCCCTTCGCAACCATTCACAATGCGCGGATGTTCTACCGAATGCAGGGAAATGCGGGACTGCCGGTACTGATTTTGTCCCACTCGATCAGCACGGACCACGCGATGTGGGACCTTCAAGTAGAGAATCTGCTGCCGCATTTCCAGATTTTGCGGTATGACACGCGAGGCCACGGAGCTTCGGAAGTAACAACAGGAGAATATTCGATTGAGATGTTGGGCAAGGATATTCTCGCCTTGGCCGATCTGTTGGAAATCTCGCAATTTGCCTTTTGCGGGTTGTCGTTGGGTGGGGCTATCGGACAGTGGGTTGCGGCGCACGCACCCCAGCGTGTCACGCATCTTGTGCTGGCCAACACGTCGCCGCAGTTTGTACCGCGCGCGAACTGGGAAACAAGGATCACGGCGGTGCGCAAAGGCGGAATGTCGGCAGTGGTCGATGTGGCGATGCAACGATTCTTCTCACCCGATACTCTGGCGAAACAAAATCCACACGTCGCTTCGATCCGCTCGGTGTTCTTGGGTACCGATCCCGTTGGGTATCTAGGATGTTGTGCGGCTCTTCGCGACATGGATCACGGAGATCTCCTCAGACAGATTAAAGCTCCAACTCTGGTGATCTCCGGCGACCGCGACGTTGCGACTCCGTGGAGCGGGCATGGAGAGCGGCTGGCGCAGGAGATTCCGGGAGCGAAAGCGCTTCACCTAGAAGCAGCGCATCTTTCGAGTCTTGAGCGCCCACACTCGGTTACTACCGGCCTGCTTGAATTCTTGCTGCCGCAGCCGAACGCAAACCAAGATTCCCTGCAAGCAGGATTCGCAGTGCGGCGTGCCGTTCTTGGCGATGCCCACGTCGATCGGGCAATCGCGAACACGACAGAATTTACGCGCGAGTTTCAAGAGTTGATCACCCGTTACGCCTGGGGAACGATTTGGGCTCGTCCTGAGTTGGACCGGCGGACCCGACGACTGTTGGCGCTCTCGATAACCGCATCGCTTGGACGGTGGGAAGAGTTCGCCCTCCACGTGCGAGCGGGGTTGGCGAGTGAACTGGAATTATGCGACTTGAAGGAAGTGCTCCTGCAGACCGCCGTGTACGCGGGCGCTCCAGCGGCGAATACTGGATTTCAGATTGCCGCTGAACAGATCAGGAAGAGTGACTGAGCGCCCCCCCGCCGTCTTTATTGGAATCTCAGTAGCGGCCAGGCGCTGCCGTGCAGCGCGCAGCCTTCTGAATCACCTCCCCCGAAAACGCATTGGACAGCCCATCCCCGAAGTCGACTGAAATGCTCGTAAATATACCTTGACACGTATATTCCTAGTGAGGTATATACAAACAATGGAAGCGTTCGAAATCATCGCTGAGCCGAACCGCCGGGCGATACTCAGCCTCCTGGTTGCATCCGAACAGTCGGTGGGAGAGATCGAGCGGCAGCTTCGCATGTCGCAGCCGACCGTGTCCAAGCACCTGCGTGTGCTGCGCGACGCCGGTTTCGTCGAATCCACGGTGGACGCACAACGCCGTCTCTATCGGCTGAAGCCTGGACCATTTCAGCAGGTGGATGCATGGCTGGCTCAATTTCGCCGTTTCTGGTCTGCCCACATCGATGCTCTCGAACGCCACCTTGATCGGATGGATCAAGATCGAATGGATAAGGACCGCACGGATCCACCAACGCCAACGGATAAAAAAGCTAAGAAGGCACCGCCGCGGCCCAAACCGCGAACGAGATAAAGGAGAAACAAAATGAAAATCAAACTGACTAGCGTATTCGTGGACGACCAGAACAAGGCTCTGAGCTTTTATACCGAGGTGCTGGGTTTTGCCAAGAAGGGCGATTTCAGCAACGGCCCATATCGCTGGCTGACCGTGGCCTCGCCCGAGGAGCCCGAGGGCACTGAACTGCAGTTGGCGCTGAACAACAACCCCGCAGCCAAAACGTATCAGCAGGCGATCTTTCAGCAGAGCCAGCCCGCAGCCAATTTCTTTACCGACGACCTCAAGGGCGACTACGAGCGGATCAAGGCTTGCGGTGCCGAGTTCACCATGCCGCCCACCGACACGTACGGCTCAACCATTGCAATGCTGATCGACACCTGCGGCAACCTCATTCAACTCACCCAGTTGAAGCGTTGGTAGCGCGGATGCTCATTCGCGGAGATATCCGTAAGAGGAGTTGGGCTCGGAGTAGATCGACTAGGAGGAGACAGATGAACTATCGCGAACAGTACACACCTGGTCCGGCCAGCAGCGCGCAGCTCTGCCGGTTCTGGTCCGCTAACGTGGATGCTCTCGACCGCCACCTCTCTGCCGACACCTGGGCGCTGGCTGGCGTCACTGTGGCGCTGATCGCATGTCCGATTGCACGGATTGTGATTCCTGCGATAATCCACGGCGTTGTGCCCGATGTGGTTCGGAATGTGCTCAATTTGATTTGAGTCTCGACTGGGGCCCTGCGGCAAAATCGTACGCACGTCGCGGTCGCTCGTGCGGATCGTGGTCAGTTCGCCAGCTGGCACGCTGGTAAGAGTAGGAGAGAAGATGACCGAACCTCAGATGTACACACCGGGTCCCGCCAACTTGGCGCGGGTAGTGAAAGACGGAGAGAAGTTGTGGACTCTCGTACTGGTCCGGGAACTCCGCCACTCGCCGGAAAAAGTGTGGCAGGCGCTGATCGACCCGGCGCAACTGCGCGAGTGGGCTCCCTTCGTGACCGATGGGAGCCTGGGCGTGGTTGGGACGGTGCAGCTTACGTGGGTGGGAAACCCCGCACCGATCGAAACAAAAGTCACGCGGGTCGAAGCTCTTAAGGCGCTTGAGTATGGCGATATGCGTTGGGAACTCGAGGCCTCTGGCAGGGGCACGCGACTCACGCTGTGGACCAAGATCAATCGCGGATTCGTATCTATGGGCGCTGCTGGGTGGCACATTTCTTTCGATGTTCTCGATTACCTTCTCAGCGGAACTCCCATTGGCCGCATCGCTGGAGCCGATGCCATGAAGTTCGCCGGTTGGCAGCGGCTGAATGCCGAGTACGCCGAACAGTTCGGCGTGAAAGCGCCCAACTGGCCGCCGACCGAGCCGAAGAGTTGATCATCATGTCAAAGAATGCTGGCATCATCGGGGTATCGGATCATGGCGGTTGGGCGGTGCTGGTGACGGTGGCGCGTGATGGGACGCTGCTCGATCGCCGCCGGGTGGAACTCGTGGGCGAGGGTCTGCCGAAGATTCCGCACCACAGCGAAGCCCAAAGGCTCCCGCTCGACCAGGCCGTGGAGTTAGTCGAGCGCGTGCGAGTGTCGGCGGAGCAGCATTCGGTGCTCGCCTTGGACGCTGTCGCGGTGGCGGTGCCACGCATCCTTGGTGTCGCCCTTCGCAAGTGCCCGCCACTTCCGCCAACGATTGCCGAGCGAATCAAGGACTACTATGCGCAGAACAATGCTGACTGGGTGACGTATCGCCAGGCGCTGGCCTCCGCCGCCGAGGCACGGGGTTGGCCCGTTCACTGGTACGACGCCAAGAGCGTGATGGACTCGGCCCGCCGGGCGTTGCGCGTGGAGAATCCCGACACGTACTTCCTCCAGGTGCGGAAGGCCATCGGGCCGCCCTGGAACAACGACCACAAGCTCGCAATGGCGGCGGCCATAGTTACGGCGACCGCGGCAGTGGAGTAAACCGCAGATTGACGGGTAGCCCACGCAAGCCAGCTTTTGGCTTGCATGGGGTAGCGCGGCGGCTAGACCGCCCTCGGAAAGGCACGAAGAATATGGCAAACGTAAGCCTCTCGCAAAAACAACGTGAAGAACTACTCAAAACCCTGAAGGCCCGCTTTGAGAAAAACATGAGCCGCCACAAATACCTGGAATGGGCTAACGTGCAATCCAATCTCGAAGCGAACGCCGAGAAACTGCGGTCACTCAGTGAAATGGAGCGAACTGGAGGTGAGCCGGACGTCGTTGATCAGGACAAAAAAACGGGCGAATACATTTTTTATGATTGTTCTGTGGAAAGCCCGAAAGGCCGCAGAAGTTTTTGCTACGACCGTGAAGCGCTGGATTCAAGAAAAGAAAATAAGCCCAAAGATAACGCGGTGGGTGCGGCAGCGGCTATGGGCATTGAGCTCTTAACGGAAGAACAATATCGAAAGCTGCAGAACCTTGGAGAGTTCGACACGAAGACGTCGAGCTGGGTAAAAACACCTTCGAATATCAGGAAACTCGGCGGCGCGCTCTTTTGCGATCGCCGCTTCGACACTGTTTTCGTCTATCACAACGGTGCAGAATCGTACTATGCCGCCAGGGCGTTCCGTGGCTCGCTAAGGGTCTGATTTGGACTATGAATTTTAATTTGAACTTCAGCCTCGACGGGAATGTCAGGCGCGCCATCGACATCCACGAGGGCGAGAAGATCGATGAAGCGGCTTTGAAGGACCTCGTCCGTGCTGCCGTGGCGCTCAATCTTGAGGGCAAGAGCAAACCGAAGCCCAAGAGCCGGCGAGCGAGCAGCAGGTGAAATTCCCACCCTTTCGACAAGCGCAGAGCAGGTTCTAAATTTCGCAACGAACGCGAAACTTAGGATGGGGCACCCGGCCTCTTCGACGTCCGGGAAAGATTTCGGTTGACACATCTCCGGGTCGTTTTATAATTATTCTCATCCGATAATCATGCGCCTCAGCCATGAACAGTTCCGTGAGCTGGCCGCGAAGCACGGTTTGGCGGTCACACACCAGCGTCAGGTGGTCTATGAGGCGGTCATCGCTTCCCACGGACACTATTCCCCAGAAGACATTTACGCGGCGGTTCGGCGCCGCATTCCATCCATTTCTCTGGCCACGGTCTACAATAACCTGCGGCTGTTCATTGAGTGCGGGTTGCTGCGCGAGGTCACTCCGCATGCGTCTACGCTGCGCGTGGACGGCAATCTCAAACCGCATCACCATCTGGTTTGTTCCCGCTGCAAGTCGGTGCAGGACATCGAAGGAGAGTTCGTCGATTTCAAACGGCTATCCCGGCACTTGCCGGACGGTTTTGATCTGACGCAGCCGTTGGTCGAGGTCTTTGGCCTCTGCCGCCGCTGCCGCGCAAAAAGCTAAGCGAAACACTCTGTGAAGCCACGATGGGTTCATAGTGCGTCACATTTTTCTTAAGAGAAGGAGCAATCATGTCAACCGAAGCGAAGTGTCCGTTCACCCACACTGCAGCCGGGGCCACGGTGAATGCCGACTGGTGGCCGAATCAGCTGAACCTGAAAATCCTGCACCAGCACTCTCCCTTGTCCGATCCCATGGACAAGAAGTTCAACTACGCGGAAGAATTCAAGAAACTCGACCTGAATGCCGTCGTCAAAGATCTGCATGCCTTGATGACGGACTCGCAGGATTGGTGGCCGGCCGACTTCGGCCACTATGGGCCGCTGTTCATTCGTATGGCGTGGCACAGCGCGGGCACGTACCGCATCGGCGACGGGCGGGGTGGGGCGGGAACTGGGCAGCAGCGCTTCGCGCCGCTCAATAGCTGGCCGGACAACGTGAACCTCGACAAAGCGCGCCGGCTGCTATGGCCGATCAAGCAAAAGTATGGGAAGAAAATTTCCTGGGCCGACCTCATGATTCTGGCCGGCAACGTGGCGCTCGAGTCGATGGGCTTTAAGACGTTCGGTTTCGGCGGCGGACGCGCGGACGTCTGGGAACCGGAAGAGGACGTGTTCTGGGGCCCTGAAGGAAAGTGGCTGGCGGACGAGCGCTACAGTGGCGACCGTGATCTTTCGAATCCGCTGGCCGCTGTGCAGATGGGTCTGATCTATGTGAATCCGGAAGGCCCGAATGGGAAGCCGGATCCCATCGCGGCAGCACGGGATATCCGGGAGACTTTTGCCCGCATGGCGATGAATGACGAGGAGACGGTTGCGCTTATTGCCGGCGGTCACACCTTCGGCAAAACTCACGGCGCTGCTGATCCGAGCAAGTATGTCGGCCCCGAACCCGAGGCCGCTCCCATCGAGGAGCAGGGCCTGGGCTGGAAGAACAAATTTGGGGCGGGCAACGGAGATGACGCGATCGGCAGCGGCCTGGAAGTCATTTGGACCACGACGCCTACGAAGTGGAGCAATAACTTCTTCACGAACCTATTCAGCTACGAATGGGAATTGACGAAGAGTCCGGCCGGGGCGCATCAGTGGACACCGAAAAATGGCGCGGGCGCCGGCACGGTGCCGGATGCGCAAGATCCATCGAAGCATCATGCGCCATCCATGCTGACCACGGACCTCTCCTTGCGGCTCGACCCGGCTTACGAAAAGATTTCGCGGCGCTTCTACGAGCATCCGGATCAGTTTGCAGACGCTTTTGCCCGGGCGTGGTTCAAGCTGACGCACCGCGACATGGGGCCGATCTCGCGGTACCTCGGCCCGCTGGTTCCGAAGGAACAACTGGTGTGGCAAGATCCCGTTCCCGCCGTGGATCACAAATTGGTTGGGGAGAAGGACATTGCCGCTCTGAAGGCGAAGATCCTCGCGTCCGGACTGTCGATCTCCCAACTGGTCACGACGGCGTGGGCATCGGCGGCGTCGTTCCGCGGCTCCGACAAACGGGGTGGGGCGAACGGGGCGCGCATTCGTCTCGCGCCGCAAAAGGATTGGGACGTGAACCAGCCGGCTGCGCTGGCGAAGGTTCTCAAGAAGCTGGAGTCGATCCAAAAGGAGTTCAACAGCGCGCAATCCAACGGGAGCAAAGGGAAGAAGGTCTCGCTGGCTGACCTGATCGTGCTGGGCGGCTGCGCAGCCGTCGAGGAAGCTGCGAAAAGGGCAGGGCACAAAGTGAAGATTCCCTTCTCGCCGGGACGCACGGATGCTTCGCAGAAGCAGACCGACGTGCACTCCTTCGCGGTAATGGAGCCGGTCGCGGACGGGTTCCGCAACTATCTCCGCAGCGGACAGACTCTGTCGGCGGAGGAGTTGCTGGTGGATCGGGCGCAGTTGCTGACCCTGACTGCCCCCGAGATGACGGTTCTCATCGGCGGCATGCGCGCGCTGAATGCGAACTTCGGGCAGACCAAACACGGTGTCTTCACCAAGCATCCGGAGACGCTGACGAATGATTTCTTTGTCAACCTGCTCGACATGAATACGAAGTGGGAGCCCTCTTCTACATCGGAAGGGGTGTATGAGGGACGCGATCGGGCGACGGGAAAGATCAAGTGGACCGGCACGCGCGTCGATCTCCTTTTCGGTTCGAACTCCCAGCTCCGGGCACTCGCGGAAGTCTATGCATGTAACGACTCCAAGGAGGCGTTTGTGAAGGACTTCGCGGCTGCGTGGAACAAGGTCATGAACCTTGATCGCTACGAGGTTGCGAAAGCAGGCCGGGTTCGAGCAGCGTAACATCGCGCCCGGTATTGATAATTTGCCGGACCAGAGGCTGCAAGGCCGCAAATTGGGCTGGAAGGCGCGATGCCTTTCAGCTCTTTTTTTCTAGGAGGGAAACTCGGGCAACCGCTAGGTAGGTAGTGGCAGGTTCCGCTTTGAGAGCCACCGCGCGAATCGGAAGGGCTCCTATTCTTTGAGGTCGTACCCGAGCAGCGTTTCCATTTTGCCGGCGTGGTCACAGTCTTCGCGGTTGGCAGCGAAGTGGGAGTGCTCCGCTTCCGAATAACAACGATACAGGGGTTGCGTGCCGGGTTGCGGACCGGAAAAGACCCAGCCAGCGGTGCGCAATCACTGATAACCGTGCCCCTCATTGGTTCGTGCCCGTGTTCGCATCCAGCAGGCTGCAATAGGCCATCAGTTCGTGCGGCTCTTGCAGCCGATGCTCCCAACTGACGCCTGGAACGGCAACCAGAAGTGGCTCGTCGTGCTTCGCCCTGGGGATGGAAGCTGAGAATTGAAACCCAGTTTCTGCCATCTAGTCGTGGTATCAAGCAAAAAGATGCGGGCCCGGGATGTCTTGCCCAGTACAGGTTAGTACATTGCTCGTGGCCCACAAGTGAACGTTGAGGGTTCGCTGATAGGAGGATCATGGGCGGATGACGGGCGATCTCATATCGCGCTTGGCCGATTACTGACCGACTCCAGCGGCGGAGCGCCGGGTGAGCGGAGAGTCCGAATATCCCGCATGGGTGGCTGGCCGAAGAGACGGCTGTATTCGCGATTGAATTGGCTGGCGCTTTCGTATCCGACCTCAAAGGCCGCGCTGGCAGCGTCCACTCCATCGACGAGCATGCGTCCGCGCGCGGCCTGCAACCGAAGTTGCTTCTGATATTGAAGCGGACTCATGGCGGTGAGCGCCCGGAAATGGTGGTGTAGCGTGGACAGGCCCATCCCGGCGATGCCCGCGAGATCCTCCACCCGCAGCGGCTTCGCGTAGTTTTCCCGGATCCAGGCAATCGCTTTTGCGGTTCGATGGCTCTGGTCTCCCAGGGTTGCAATCGCGCGCAGGCGAGCGCCCTCCGGCCCGCGAAGGATTCGATAAATAATTTCGCGTTGAATTAAGCCACTCAGAAAAGGAATGTCCTGCGGCGTGTTCAGCAGGTCGACCAGCCGGCAACATGCATCGAGCAACTCGGCGGTGGTCTTTCCTGTCGCCATGGCAGGGCTTTCAGGCGGAGCTTCGGGTGCCTGCATCTCCTCCCGGCTCAAGAGCTCCCGCACTACTGAGATTTCGAGCTTGAGCACAAAGCAAAGATAGGGCACATCCTCACTCGCTTCGATCACGTTGCAGATGACCGGCAAATCGAGCGACGTGAGCAAGTATCGCGACTCGTCAAAGATGAACGGGGTTCCGCCCAGGATAGCCTGCTTCCGTCCCTGCACGACCACGGCCAGGCTTGGCTCATAAGTCGCAGAGGTCGGAGCCGTGGGCGCGGTCCTGCGGCTGAACAGCAAGCCGGGAATGGCGGTTGTCAGTTTCTCTGTCGATCCGACGAACGAGGCAATCTTCCGGGCCAGAGCGGAACGCAATTCTCGGGTGCGATCCGGCGTCGAAGTGGCGTGTTTGCTGGGCTTCTTCATGCTAGAGGTTTTCCTGTACCTTGCCTGAGGATAACCGCATTTTTTCCATGCGCCAACAAATTGTTTACCAATCAGAGGAATAGGCAATTAATCGGAAGGATCGGGCTACCGCTTCCATTGTGTTTGCAACTACTCTCGCATGAGAGGAAGTGCGAAGGGAAAAAACAATGCAAAAGCGCAATCTTGGAAAACTCGAAGTTTCGGCTATCGGATTCGGCTGCATGGGACTGAGCTTCGGCTATGGGCCGGCAGCGGACAAGCAGGAGGCAATCTCAGTTATCCGTGCGGCCGTCGAACGCGGCGTTACCTTCTTCGACACTGCTGAAGTTTATGGTCCGCTCACCAACGAGGAACTGGTGGGTGAGGCGCTAGCACCTTTTCGCAAACAAGTGGTTATCGCGACCAAGTTCGGCTTCGACCTCGCTGCGTTCCCGGGGCTCAATAGCCGGCCAGAGCATATTAAGGAAGTCGCC
>Ga0209698_10007516_pt1 | contig 11440 bp, 8 predicted proteins | sample LitLauG_LLR_2012_FD_187203 | JGI IMG/M metagenome (GOLD analysis project Ga0209698, IMG submission 187203) | Freshwater sediment microbial communities from Pennsylvania, USA - Little Laurel Run_MetaG_LLR_2012 (SPAdes) (version 2) | ecosystem: Environmental > Aquatic > Freshwater > Creek >... | reverse complement strand
TTGGGGCGCAAGGCAAGCTTGACCTTCTCGATCCAGACCTGGGCATCCGAGACGTCCTGGGCAAAGGCCTGGATGTGCGCCGCCAGCGTTCCGGGCTGCCTGGCCTCGACCTCGTGCAGCGCGCTATCTCCCGTGAGTGACACACGAACCGCGTGTAGTCGGTCCTGCGCACCATCAAGGCTGGGTCGCAAAGCCGCCTGCAGCAGCGCCTGCAGATCCTCGACCCGCGAGGCCTGCGACGTGTCAATTTGAAGCCAGGACCAGCGCACCGTGTCCAACGCCACGAACTCGATGTCGGTCTTGCCGTCCTCGACGTTGACCAGCATGCAGCCCTTGGGACCGGTTTCATTGGCGTGCCGCCCCTGCAGATTGCCGGGGTAGACGACCCAGGGCTCCGTCGACAGCACTTCACGAGCATGGACGTGGCCCAGCCCGAAATACTGATAACCGCATTCGTGCAACACGCCGAGCGTCGTCGGCGCGTAGGTGTCGTGGCCCGGCCGCCCGGTAAGGCTCGTATGCAGAAGGCCGATGTTGTAGAGGTCTGCCCGCGCCTTCGGGTAGCCGCGCGCCAGGTCCTCGGACACCGCTCGATTGGGGAAACTCTGCCCGTGAATCGCAACGCCCAGATCCTCCAGCACCACCGTCTGCGGCGCGTTGCTGGCAAAGGTCGTCACGTTCTCCGGCAGGGCCAAGTGCCGGGTGATCACGCTTTGCGCGTCGTGGTTGCCGCGCACGATGAACCCCCGAATGCCCGCCGCGGCGAGCTTCGCAAGGCCCGCCCGAAGAAACAGTGCCGTGTGATGGTCGACCCAGTCCCGGTCGTAGATGTCGCCGCAAAACAACACGAAATCGACTTTTTCGGCGATCGCCAAGCCGATCAGCGCGTCGAACGCTGCGCGTGTCGCCCCTCGAAGCCTCTCGACCGGAGCGCCAGCGTAGGCCTCCAGGCCCCGCATCGGACTGTCAATGTGCAAATCGGCGACGTGGATGAATCGCATGCGCGTGGTTCAATCGAGCCTTAGACGCCTAGGTTGGTGCGGATAACTGCGCTTGGCCGTTGCGGATGACGCGCGCTATCAGAGCATTGCCGCGCTTCCAGCGGACGGAATCCCTTGCAGGAGCCGATCGTGGCGTCCTCCCTTCTAGCATTTTGTCGCGCTGCACGCCGTTTCGGAAAGCCAAGGTTCGAAATGCTGGCGGCCGACTCCCCCGTTGTCCGCATTCAAATTGATTCCCCTCGCCGCAAATATAAACGCGGCGCCCAAGATTCCTATCGACATCAGTGCAAACGTGCCTGGCTCCGGAACGGCCTGCATGGCGGCAAGTTGCGCACTGGCGCCATTGTTCAGCTGGAGGCCATTAATGGCATTCGACAGCGTGGAGAAATACAGCTGGCCCTGCCCCAGAAGGGTCGGGGACGTGCCGCTCCACGTTAGCGTGGATCCGAACGACGCCGGGTTCCAGCCTAGATTGCTTCCCACCTGATCGATCGGAGTACCGGTGCCAGAGAGCGTTGGCCCGTAGATCGACCCAAAGCTTACGGTTGAAAATAAACCGGCGGGCATCGAAGCAAACGAGAAGCTTCCGAATGCCCCGTAGTTGCTGTTTCCAATGGTGTTCTCACCGAAAACGACGTTGTTGAATCGTTCTTCACTGACCCACGTGCCGTCGGCATTCGTCAGCGCGAGCACGAACGTGTAGTCGTAGGTCGTCGGTTGGCTTGGGTCCGCGACGGCGGTGTATGCCAATTCGAGTGGTGACGACAAGGCGGGCTGCGTTGCGATGAAGGATAGGCCTATTGCCGCTGCGCCAGCGGCGGCATGAAAGCGAGCTCGCATCCAAAAACGGATGCCTTGCATTCTGGGCTCCGGGGGGGGAATTGTCTTGGGGCAAAGTTGCGATTGCTGCAGGTGATTCCGACTGTTCTGCAGTCCACACAGTGCAGGACCAGTCGAAGGAATCCGTCGATCGTGATGGCCCGCCTTCGGACGCCATTGGAGCACAGGGCCGTCGACCGGCAACCCGGCGCGCGGGGCGCCATGCAGACAGTGCCCGGCTTCACGCGCTTTTTGTACTGGGTTGCGCCGCAGTTCTTCAAAGTGAGCCTATACGAGCCCGCGCTCTTGAAGCCCGTTCAGCGCGAACTTGTAGGCATAAGTTCCGGTGCTTGCGCCGATCTCCTCAGACCCGTCGGCGTCCTTGTAGCTGCCAAAATGGAGGAGGCGGTCGCCTTCATACCGACGCACGGATTTCGCGCACTGCTCGTCTTGAATGAGGCCCTGCGCGATTTCACGGATGAATTTGTGACTGAAGTCGCCGACGTCGCCCGGGACACGACCGCCACGCTTAGAACGCAGTACCTGGAAAACAAACCACGCCGCCAGGTCTTCCTCGCGGCCCGCGGCTGAAAACCGATGCCATATGCGGGCAAATAGAGCGCTTTGGCCGATGTGCTCGGTGCACTCGACGCCTTGGCGCCGGGCGAACTCGCGCAGCGGCGCGTCCGACGAATTGTCGCCGGACTGATTGACGCTGATGAGATCGCTCAAATCGTCTTTTGTCGCTCCAGAGGGGATCTCGATGCCCAGATCGGTCGCGAAGGCGAGCTGTCTTTCTGTTGGAGGATTGGTCGAAGACAGGACTTGCGGCACTTTAGTTTTCCGTGGGCGCGGGCGCACCGCCTCTTCGACTTTCGTGGTGACCGTGGCCCTAACCTTTGGTCGTCGTGCGCGAGCAAGGACGAAGTATCCGAGAGCCGCGATGGCGACCAAAGCGAGAATCAGTTCCATTGGCGTAATCCTGTCGGCAGCGGGGCGCGGCGAAAGTTCCGTCCCGCAGCGCCGTCATCAGGGCGAGGGATGGTCGGCGCAGGGTGCCGACACGATACCCCTGTCACTAAATTTGAACGTGACGGCGATCAAGCGCAATCGGCAAGCAACCCAGCGTAACCACTGCCGGCATTTCTTCACCGGTCGGAGCGACGCACACTGCTCGCGTGGATTCGTTGATACTGAACCTGCTCACCCTGGCCGCAATCGACCGCCTGGGTGATGCCCCAGAGCCTGCGGTGTTCCGCCACTCGGCAATACTGATCGTGCATTGCATCCTGTATCGAAGTTGCAGTGACAAGTGGATTTGAGACCAAACCGCGTCCGACGGACGACCAAAAGCGTATGAACAAAGGCGCTCATCGACGCGACTTCAGCCCCATTGTGGCCCGCACCTCGTTCGTCCAACCGTTTCGGCGGGCGCTGCTGGCTGCGCTGGGTTCGGTGGCGCGCCACATTGCGAATGTCTTACTGCCGCGCGCGCTAGCCAGAACACGCTCTAGCGTCCAGTAGCCGTTCGGCTGCTTCGCGCGGGTCATGTGCTGCGTCGCCTCAGCGAAGCACCCCAGGCGGTTCGAGATCACGTAGGCGCTTGGCTCGGTCTTGCGCCATTGGGCCAGTGATGAAAAGGCTCGCGCCGACGCGATAACGGTCTCGCGGGTCCACTTTCCGTGTTCTGTGACGTAAGCCATATGGCGGGTCGCGCCGTTGGCGAGCCCGTGCCGCAGCGCGAAGCGGTACGCGTTCGGCGACGCGCGCATCCAGGCTGCCCGCGTCTGGTACTGCGCCGCGTCGGCGAGGATCGCGTCTTCTTCAAATGCCAGTCCACTCCAGATCTTGCGCCGCTCGGCAGCAGTGAGCTGGCGTGACGAGGGAAGATCGCCGCCCAGGGCCCTCGCCACACGGACACGCACCTGGTCCTGGGTACGGTCGATCCAGGCGCAAATCTCCACGTAAGCAAACCCCTCGCGGTGCGCCCATTCGCGCTTTATCAGATCATTGCGCTGGATTAACTCGCGGCTTGCAGGGTCGCTGGACCAGCCGTCGCGGTGCTGTTTGCCGTGGAACTCGATTAGCAGCTTGCGCTCGGGCAGGTAAAAGTCGAACGGCATCTTGGCCACAACCGCGTGGCTGCGAAACCGGTATTCCGATTTGTACGGGACTCGGTGTGACAGCAGGAACTCATGGATAGTCGCCGGACCGATCGGCATCGGCACCGCATTCATGTGCGCGATCGCTTCGTCTATCCAGCCGCGTTGCCGCGCCCGCTGCACAGCGGTCGTTGCGGCTGCGTCCCACGCAGGAACTGACAGATGTTTCCGAGCACTGTCCAGGATCCGCTCCTTCGTCCACCAACCAGCAGGCTTGTACGCTCGCGCCATGTGAGCACAGACCCTGTCCAGCAAGCCGTGATCGCGCGCCGCCTTGTATGCCGCCCCGTCAGCCTCCTTCCATGCCGATCGCGACGTGTAGGGGCGGGCGCTGGCCTGCAGCGAATGCAGGTCCCAGTCGCGCCGCTTCTTTGCCATGTGAGCAGTCGCCTCGGCGAGCCACCCGTGCCGCAGCGCTGCCTTGTAGGCTCCGAGCGCCCCGGATTTCCACTCGGCGCGACCACCGTACTTTCGAGCTGAGGCAATGACCGCGGCGCGGTCCCATTTTGCTTCCCAGCGAACTGCCATATGGCGGCATGCCTCGTCCAGCCACCCGCGGCGATGCGCCGCGGCGTAGGCGCTTGCGCTTGCCTGTTGCCATTCTCGCTTCCACCGATACTTCTTTGCGTCAGCGATCACCGCGTCCTTCGACCACTTCCGCGGTCTCAGAGCGTCACTCGTCATCGGTCCACGCCTCCCGCATCCAGAAGGCAAAGCCCACCGCCGGCACGCCGATCACCTCGCGCCCGCCGTCCCGATGGCACATCATGTGGCCGCCATAAAACTCGCCAACAAAGCTCCGGCAGGCTAGGCAGCCGGCCGATCGAGCACCAGGTTCCGTCCGGTACGGGGAGAAGTTAAGAAGATCGGCCATGTGGACATTTTGCCGTAAGCGCCAGATGAACCTATGTTGATGGGGCCGGGCGCTTACTTCCACTTGACGTGGAGTGCCCGCTGAGCCGCGAGCTCGACTTTAGGCCATCAAGGTGGGAATTGAACGATGTCGAGCGCGGGCGAGTGACTGCCGCGTTTCGCGCCCGGTCGGTTTGCCGTCACATAACCGCTATTGTGATAAGAAGGCTTATCGCAATAGCTGCGTTTTCAAAGGCGAGTTTCAAGCGTGCGTGGGCCTACGATGCGTCACTACGCCGCACGGCGAACACGCTGCTCTTACCCGCCGCTATGCCGGCTTTTGGGGTCATCACCGCCCGGAAACGTGCGGACGCAGCTATCGATGCCCTTGATCTGAGGCGGCACCGCGCATGCCGATCCATCCGCACTGGTACTCGTGGAAAATCTTCTCCGCTCCGACGCTTTGTGCATACTCCGCGACAAGGCGACCTTTGCCGCCGACGCGTAGCTGCGACACGGGCTTGAACTCTCTCCCAGGGCCAACAATGCCATGGCAGCTCATGGGGGAGTCATCCACGACGACCAATGTTCCGGACTGAAGCAACGGCACCGCGGCGGCCAATTCCTTCAGATGGTGAATCGCACTCGGGGTCGCGTCTTCGAAACTTACGTCATATGAATCCAGGTACAGCAGGTCGACATACGCTAGATCCGCGGGCGCTGAGTCACTAAGCCTCTTTAGGAATTGAACGCTGTCGCCCGTGTGGATTTTTACACATGGACTCACGATAGAGCGGCAAAGTTCCGTGGCTGCGGCGCTGATGTCGACCGTATAGACGGCGCTTCCTGGGTGGGTCTGCGCATACCGAGGGGTTGTCTGAATTTTTGTGTGTGAAGCTGGGATGAGACTTTTCCACGGCGGCGGGCGTCGCTTGCGACGAACGCCCGATGCGGTGGGAAAGTCGGCGGTCATGGTACTACGCTGCCTGCCGGGTGAAGCGATCCTGGAAGAGGATCGCGAACTGATTCATCGCCGCCTTCCATTCCTTGGCTGCGCGGCCCCAGTCGGCGGTGATGTTGCGCAGCGCCAGCCAGATGAGCTTGGAGGCGGCGTCATCACTGGGGAAGTGACCACGCGTCTTGATGATCTTGCGCAGCTGCGAGTTAATGCTCTCGATCGCGTTGGTCGTATAGATCACTCGGCGGATGTCCGGCGCGAAGGCGAAGAACGGGATCACGTGTGCCCAGGCCCGGCGCCAGGACGCAGCGATCGGCGGGAATTTGACTCCCCAGGGCCCGGTCTCGAAGGCATCGAGTTCGGCCGCCGCGACATCTGCATTGACCGCGGTGTAGATCGGCCGGATGGCCGCGGCCAGCTGCTTGCGGTCCTTCCAACTGGCGAAGTCCAGGCTGTTGCGGATCAGATGCACGATGCATGTCTGCAGCGTCGTGGCCGGGAAGACGGCGCCCAGGGCCTCCGGGATGCCCTTCAGGCCATCGGTGACCGCGATCAGGATATCGGTCACGCCGCGGGTCTTCAGGTCATTGAAGACCTTCATCCAGAACTTGGCCCCCTCGGTGTTCTCGATCCAGATGCCCAGGATTTCTCGGGTGCCGTCGGGCAGGACTCCGAGGGCCAGGTACACGGCCTTGTTGCGCACGACCGCGTCCTCGCGGATCTTCACGCGCAGGGCGTCGAAGAAGACGACCGGATACATCGGCTCCAGGGGCCGGCTCTGCCAGGCCAGGATCTCATCCATGATCGCGTCGGTGACCTGGCTGACGAAATCGGGCCCGACGTCGGTGCCGTACTGCTCGAGCAGGAAACCCTGGATCTCGCGCACTGTCATGCCGCGCGAATACATGGCGATGATCTTGTCGTCAAAGCCGGTGAAGTGTCGCTCGTGCTTACCGATCAGCTTGGGCTCGAACTCGCCCTCCCGGTCGCGTGGTACGTCGATGCGCACCGGGCCGTTCTCCGTCAGAACCGTCTTGCCGCTGCTGCCGTTGCGGTGGTTCGTCGCGTCCTCGGGCTTGTCCTGGCCGGCGGCGTATCCGAGATGGTGGTGCATCTCGGCGCCCAGCGCTCGCTCGATCAGCGCCTTGTTAAACGCCAGCGCGGCATCCTGGACCGCCTCCTGCGTCATCGGTCCTTTTACAAGCGAATCAAGCAGTTCCGGCGGAATCTTCGGCAGGCGAGCCAGCGCCGCCTTGGCCGCCGCGTTAGCTTTCTGCGGCCCTCTCTTCGTACGTGGGTTCGGCATTCATGCTCCTCTCAGTGGTCATGTTATGCCTCACACACAAAATTCAGGACAGGCCCCATACCGATCGAAAAGAACCGTGCTCCCGCCGTCGCCGGCCCAATTGCCCGCTTGGCGAGTGCAGCCGGTCTCGAGAATGCCAACCGGCCGGTCAAACCGGTCCAAATATTCAAAACATTTGCCGAAGGTGTCAGCGCGATTGGCCAGTTGCGGCCGAATCGCGTCAAAGAACTGCCAGAATTCGGGCGATTTCATGAGTCGTCGCAGCCTACTGCGCAGGGGTGTCGCGACCTTCAGCGGTCGATGCCACCCTCGGGTTAGGAACGAGCATTCGATTTATCGCCTCGACCTCCGCATCGCCCAGCTCCCCGGCTGCAGACTTAAGCCTGAGCCCCTGTAGTAGGGTGTCATAGCGGGCCTTTGCCAGATCCCGCCGCGCCGAATACAACTGCTGCTCCGCGTTCAAAACATCATTGTTGATCCGGATCCCCATGCCGTACCCGATTCGATTTCCCTTGACGGCGTTGGTTCCAGCCGAGACGGCCACCTTCAGCGCTTCAACTTGCGCCAACCCGTTGATCACTCCCCCGAAGGCCTGCTGGGCATCTAAGGCCGCCTGCCGGCGCGCAATTTCCAGGTCTGCTTCCGCCTTTCGCTGTTTGGCCCGCGCCTCGCCGACCTGGCCCTGAAGGCCGCCGCCATCGACGATCGGGATGGAAAGCTGAAGGCTCACCTGCCCGTCGCGAACGCGGGTCGAATAGTTGGCCGGGTTAACGATGTTTCCAGATGAATAGTTGCCTCCATATTGGGCGACGAAATCGACGTTCGGCAAGCGCAGGGCACGCGTCCTTTTCAGTTCAAACTCGGCAGCCTCCAGGCCCGCGCGCGCCGCCAGCACGTTCGGATTGCTCTGCCTGGCCTCGTCGAGCCACTGCCGAAGGTCGTGAGGCTTTGGGCTTGGCAGCGACGCTGAGGGATCCACCACCGCGAGCGACATCATCTCCGTGCCGGTAATGGCCATCAGCACTGCGCGCTTCGAATCCAGATCATCGACGGCCGCTACGCGTTGAGATTCCGCCAGCGCTGCCCGTGAGCGACTATCGTCGGCATCAGTCACGCTCGCGACGCCCGCGGCGTAGCTTCGGCTTGCCGCTTGCTCCTGCTCTTTCAGTGCACTGACCTGGGCGGCGGCCGCTTCAAGTGCCTCTTCTGCCACCACAACATCGAAATAGGCCTGCGCAACACGCAGGATCAAGTCTTGTCGGGTCTGCGCGAACTGAGCCTCGGCCTGGACAGCACTTGCCTTGGCAGCATCGTAAGACCAATAAGTGTCGACCCTGTAGACCGGTTGGGTCAGCTGCAGCGCCCAGACGTAGTTCTTAAAGCTTCGAGTCACATCTGGCGTCCCCGTATAGACCGTACTGCCCTTGGTGTCCCCGAGGGATCCATTCAGCCCCAAGGAAGGCAGAAGCGAGGAACGCGCTTGGGGTACTTTTTGCTGACTGGCTTGAAGGGCGAATCGCGCCGACTCGATGACGACATCGTTGGCCTGCGCCAAGCTGTAAGCCTGCATCAGATCGGCGCTGTGCGCGGCAGCAGCCAGCATCCAGAGGCCGCAGAGCGCCCCAGTCAAAAGCGTGCACCTCAAAACCGTACTGGTTCTGGATGTGGCTGCGCGCGCGGCAGCGCGCTGAGCGGCATTTCTCGAATTCATTGCAGTTCGGATAATGAGACCGGCCGAGTTTAGGTCAGCCGGCGACCAAGGTCGAAAAAACGCCAATGACACATTTAAGCCGAGCCACAGACAACGGCAGGAACTGCGCCGGAATTTACGTTCCTTCGTCGATCGCGACCCTCTCACCTCGAGAGTTCGCATCACTACCTGCGCGACTGTGACCTCGCCCGGAGTCTGGTCGGCTCATGGCCCGGTTGCCGTCGATAAGCGACTGAAGTTCATCGCCCACCCGCTCGATGACACCACGCCAGTCACGAGGCACGGTTTGCCGAAACAAACGCGCTGTCGGGTACCAAGGACTGTCTTCACGACCCTGCAGCCATCGCCAATCGGCCACATGAGGTAGAAGAATCCAAACGGGCCTTCCCAACGCGCCTGCCAGGTGAGCGACCGCGGTGTCCACGCAGATGACCAGATCCAATTCCGAGATCAGCGCAGCCGCATCAGCAAAATCACTGAACTCCTCGCCCAGCCTCATCGCTACGCCAGCATTCGCGAGAATACCCTCATCCCCGGTGCGAAGCTCCTTTTGAAGGCACACGAATTGCGCCGGAAGCCGGAACAGGGACGCCAGTTCGCGCAGTTCGATGGAGCGGTTAAGGTCATTGTTGTGGGTCGCACGCCCGGCCCAAGCCAGGCCCACCCGAAGCTTGCGCCGGGGGCGGAGCCGTCGTGCCCAGCGTTCCGCCAGGATCGGGTCGGCCCGCAGGTAGCTTTCTCGGGCGGGGATCGACGCATGATTGGTCTTGAACGCCAGAGGCAGGCTAAGTACCGGGCAGTGAAAGTCGTAAGGCGGCAACGGGCCATTACCAATGACTTGGTCGACTCCATCCAGGGTCTGCATCAAGGTGCGAAGGGCCTCCGGGACACCCAAAATCACCCGCGCACCCGTTGCCGCTACGATCGACGCGTACCGAGAAAATTGGATCGAGTCACCATATCCCTGCTCGGCGTGCAAGAGGATGGTCTTCCCCTGTAGAGGCTCTCGTCCCAGCCATGCAGGGGTGGATCCAAAGCGGTGTCGCAGGCCAAGAGCTCTGACCTTCCAGCGCGCTTCGTAAAGTGGCCAACCCTCATCGAATTCACCGCGGGACAGGTGCAGAACCGCCTTGTTCCAAAGGCCCTCTGCGAGCATCGGTTGCAGTTCGATCGAACGCTGATAGCTCTTAAGCGCCTCGTCGTATCGGCCCACGCACGCCAGAATGGCGCCGCGGCCGCTATGACTTTCGGGGTGATCAGGCCTTAATTGCAGCGCCTGTTCGATGCTGGTCAGGGCTTCCTCATATCGACACAGCCGGCGCAATGCCCCAGCCAGGTTGGTCCAAGCGTCGAGCAGTGCCGGGCGCAGCCGCGTGGCTTTGCGATAGCGCTGAAGAGCTTGCTCACACCGACCGAGCTCGAGCAGCGCATTGCCGCTGTTGTTATGCGCCTGAGCGTGCGTGGGATCGATGCCGAGCGCTCGATCGAAGCTCGCCAGCGCGTCCTCATGTCGACCCAACTCGGCCAGCGTTACGCCCAGGTTGTAGTGGGCGTCGACCAGGTTCGCGTCCAGCGCCAGAGCGCGCCGATGGCTATCGATGGCTTCTTCATGGCGGCCCAACCCTGAAAGCGCATTGCCCCGATGGGTGTGGGCGGCCGCATTTGTCGGCGCACGCTCGACCGAAGCGGTCAGAGGAACGAGTGCCTCCTCGAGCTTTCCGCTCTGGGCCAGCGCCACGCCCAGATAGTGCAGAGCGTCGGGCTGCCAGGGATCGGACGAAAGTATCCGGCGATACCCGGCGATCGCCGCATCAAGTAGTCCTTGATGGTGGTCGGCCAGCGCAGCCTGGCACATTTCAACCAGCCGCTCCGTCACACTTGGCCCGACTGACCGCGTGGGTTCAGTCCGAATCGTGGACTGTCCCCGTACGAAGCGATCGCTTAGTCGAACAGCTGCCTCACGGACCTGCTCGACCACCCCTGTCCAGTCACCGATGGCGCGCTGACGAAAGATCCGCATGCTCGGATACCAAGGCGAGTCGGGCCGCTCCTGCAGCCAGCGCCAGCAGGAGGCAAAGCGGTTCATCAGCCAGACGGGCTTGCCCAGGGCGCCTGCCAAGTGGGCAACGGCCGTGTCGACGGTCACCACGACGTCCAGATTCATGATCAGCGCCGCGGTATCCGAAAACTCCCTTAGCTCGTCCGAAAATCGAGCCACGTGCGGCAGTCGCGCCAGTCGATCCTCGTCGTCCTTGGACATTTCGGTCTGAAGGCAGAAGAAATCTGCGTCGACCGCCAACAACGGTTGCAGGATTTCCAGCGGCATGTCGCGCGGATAGTTGATCGGCGCGTAGCGCCGCCCATTCCAGACCAGGCCAATTCTGGGCCGAAGCCGAGCGCCGAGCCGTTCGCCCCAGCTTCGCACTTTGCCCGGATCGGCTCGCAAATAAGGAACGCCTGACGGCACATTGGCGGGCGTGGTGCCGAACGCCATCGGAAGGCTCATCAACGGGCAGCAATAGTCATGCGCCGGCACAGGGTCACCTTCGGAAACCACCTGCGGGTTGCCCGGCAGGCTGCGCATCAACGATTTGAGCCCCGCTGGAACAGCCAGAATCACGCGCGCCCCCT
>Ga0209698_10007515_pt1 | contig 11442 bp, 10 predicted proteins | sample LitLauG_LLR_2012_FD_187203 | JGI IMG/M metagenome (GOLD analysis project Ga0209698, IMG submission 187203) | Freshwater sediment microbial communities from Pennsylvania, USA - Little Laurel Run_MetaG_LLR_2012 (SPAdes) (version 2) | ecosystem: Environmental > Aquatic > Freshwater > Creek >... | reverse complement strand
ACGCTCTACCAGCGCGGGATGGAACTCAACGCTGAGATGAACATGGTGATGAGCGAGAGATTCAACGTGGCCGGCGCGATGGTGGTCAAACTCTTCGGGCGTCCGCGCGACGAGTTGAACTACTTCGAGTCGCGGGCCGGTCAGGTCCGTGACATCGGCGTTCGCCAGGCGACGTACCAGCGTTTCTTCTTCGTGGCGCTGTCGCTCACCGCGTCGCTCGCCACCGCCTTCGCCTACGGCTTCGGCGGAATCGCGGTGCTCCACCAGACACTCACGATCGGCACGGTGGTGGCGCTGACGGCCTACTTGACCCGGCTCTACGGCCCCTTGACGCAACTCTCGAACCTCAATATCGACTACATGTCGGCGATGGTCAGTTTCGAACGACTCTTCGAGGTGCTGGACCTCGAACCCATGATCAAGGAGTCACCTGACGCCATCGATATCCCCGAGGGACCGGCCACCCTGCGCTTCGACCACGTGGACTTCGCCTACCCCGGCGCCGACGAGGTCTCGCTCGCCTCGCTCGAGGCGGTCGCCGTCCTCGAGCGCGTCGAGCGCACGTCGGTGTTGCACGACGTGTCCTTCGAGGTCGAGCCGGGCACGATGACCGCGTTGGTCGGCCCCTCGGGCGCCGGTAAGACCACCATGTCACTGTTGGTGTCGCGGCTCTACGACGTGACCTCGGGGACGGTCAGCATCAACGGCGTGGATCTGCGCGACGCGCGCACCGCGTCGCTCAATGCCACCATCGGGGTCGTGACCCAGGATCCGCACCTGTTCCACGACACCATCCGCGCCAATCTGCTGTTCGCACGCCCCGACGCGTCCGACCAGCAGATCCATGACGCCCTCGTGGCCGCCCAGATCGCTCCTCTGGTGGCGTCGCTGCCCCTCGGCCTCGACACGGTGGTGGGCGAGCGGGGCTATCGACTCAGCGGGGGGGAGAAGCAACGCGTGGCCCTGGCGCGGCTCCTGCTCAAGGCGCCGCGTCTGGTCGTGCTGGACGAGGCGACCGCGCACCTCGATAACGAGAGCGAGGCAGCGGTGCAGCGCGCACTTGATCAGACCATGGCCCAGCGCACGTCACTGGTGATCGCGCATCGACTCTCGACGATCCGCAACGCCGACCAGATCCTGGTCATCGACGACGGCCGCATCGTCCAGCGCGGTACGCACGACGAGCTCTTGGCGCACGGCGGTTTGTACCACGATCTCTACGAGACGCAGTTCGCCCGCCAGGAGTCAACCCATCGAGTGGGCGCCCCCGTCGACGTGGATGATCGACGCGGTGGTGGCGCGTAACAACGGTGAGAGCAGCGCGACGGCGGTGTCAGCGACGGCCGAGGAGTCGTTGACGTCCCAACCCAGGGGCGCGCGCTCGGCCCAGGTGTCCTCGAAGACCTGGAACCCGGGGATGGACTTGGCGGCAATGGTGCGGATCGGGCCGGCGGCGAGCATGTTCACGCGGATCTTGTCGGGTCCCACCTCGCGCGCGAGGTATCGACCCAACGCTTCGAGGCCCGACTTCATGACCCCCATCCAGTCGTAGAGCGGATAGGCCCGCGTCCCGTCGAAGTCCAGGGCGATGACCGACGCCCCACCGAGCGCCTCGCTCTTCATCAATAGCGGACGAAAGGCCCCCACCAGGGAGCTCAGCGAGAACGTGGAGATCTGCATGGCCGTCGCGACGTCGTCGAAGGGCGCGGCGAACATCCCCTGGCCGAGGCAACTGGGCGGCGCGTAGCCAATGGCGTGCACCAAGCCATCGAGTCGTCCGAAACGCGTCTGCACCTCGGTGACCGCGGCGGCCACTTGCGACGCGTCGGTCACGTCGAGTTCGATGACCTCGCCGATCTCTCCGAGCTTGCGCGCCGTACGGCGCGTCAGGGAGAGTCCGCGGCCCGCTCCGGTCACCGCGATCGTGGCACCCTCTTCCAGGGCGCGCTGGGCGATGCCGAACGCGAGTGAATCGTCAGTCAGTACGCCGGTAATCAAGATACGGTGATTGGTCAGTATTGCCATCTTGTTAGCGTACTGAAGTTGACCAATCGAAAGGGTATGCCATGAGCACCATCGGCATTTTGGGGGGCACCGGTCCCGCCGGACAGGGCGTCGCCCTTCGTCTGGCTGGAGCGGGCTACGACGTCGTGCTCGGATCGCGCGACGCGCAGCGCGCCGGATCGGTGGCCGCCGGACTGTCGACGCGTGGGACGGGCTCGATCGGCGGTGCGGACAACGTGACCGCGGCGACGTGCGACGTGGTGGTCGTGGCGACCCCGTGGGACTCGGCTATTGCCACGGTGGTCGCGGTGCGCGACCACCTCGAGGGCAAAGTGGTCGTCTCCATGGTGAACGCGCTGGTGCGCGAGGGTCGCGAACTCGTGCCGCTCTATCCGCCACGTGGCTCGATGGCGGCCCAGATACAGCACGCGCTGCCCAACTCCACCGTCGTCGGGGCCTTCCACCACCTCCCGGCCTCGGAGATGGTCGATCTCGATAGTGGCCTGGACGCGGACGTGGTGATCTTCTCCGACGACGCGGCGGCGCGCGACAGCGTGGCCGAGATGGTCGAGGCGATGCCGGGCCTGCACGCCGTCATCGCCGGCACCATGTCGCTCGCCAGCGCCGTGGAGGCCTTCACCGCGGTGTGTATCTCGATCAACATCCGTCACAAGGCCCACAGCTACGTGAAGTTGGCCGGGCTCAGCCACTGATGCAGCTCTACGACACGGCGCGTCGCGGGGTCTTCGCCATGGAACCGGGTCCCGTCGTCTCTCTCTACAGTTGCGGCATCACGCCCTACGACGCGGCTCATTTGGGACACGCGTTCGTCTACCTGACCTTTGACGTACTCCAACGACGGCTGCGCGACGCCGGTTCGGACACCAGATGCGTTCGCAACGTGACTGACGTCGATGACGACATCTTGCGCAAGGCCCGCCAGCTCGGGGTCAACTACCTGGACCTGGCCGCGCGCGAGATGTCCAAGTTCGACCACGACATGCGGGTGATCAACCTGCTGCCGGTGTACTCCGAGCCACGCGCGACCGGGGCCATCGCCGAGATACTCACGATGATCGCGGAGCTTTCCCAGCGCGGCCACGCCTATCAGGTCGACGGCTGGGTCTACTTCGAGGCCGCGAGCTTCGACCGTTTCGGTCAGGTCAGTCACGAGGATCGTCACTCGATGTTGGAACTAGCGGCCCTGCACGGGGGTGACCCGGGGGATCCGCGAAAGCGTGACCCCCTGGACTTCGTCCTGTGGCAACCCTCACTGGAGGACGAACCCGCGTGGGAGTCGCGCTTCGGGCCGGGCCGACCTGGCTGGCACATCGAGTGTTCGGCCCTGGCGCGCCGTGAGCTCGGCGACACCATCGACGTCCACGGCGGAGGTCGCGACCTGGCCTTCCCCCACCACGAGTGCGAAGCCGCCCAGAGCGAATCGGCGACCGGTCGGCCCTTCGTGCGCCACTGGCTGCACGTCGGTCTGGTCGGACTTGACGGCACCAAGATGTCCAAGTCGCTGGGCAATCTCGTCTTCGTGTCGCAGTTGGCCCAGCAGGCCGAACCCGCCGCGGTTCGCCTGGCACTGCTCGACCAGCACTACCGCCATGACTGGGAGTGGCGCGATGACTTGCTCTCGAGCGCCCAGTCACGACTGGCGACGTGGCGTTCGACGCTCAGCGGTCGGGTGAGTTCGGTTCTCGACGACGTGCGCGATGCGCTCGATGACGATCTCGACTGCCCGGGCGCCCTCGCGGCGGTCGACGCGGCCGCGCACGCCGGCGCCAACGTGGCTCCAGCGGCCGCGCTGCTCGGCGTTACGCTGTAAGCGAGGAAAGGCACCATGTCACCGATCGACGTTCAACTCCCTGACGGCAGTACCCGCACGCTCGACGAGGGCGCGAGCGCGCGCGATCTGGCTGTTGCCATCGGTGCGCGCCTGGCCAAGGACGCGGTGGCGGCGCAGGTGAATGGCGTGTTGACCGACCTGACGCGACCCCTGCACCAGGGCGACGTCGTGGCCATCGTCACCCCCGCCAGTGATCAGGGACGCGACGTGCTGCGCCACTCGACCGCCCACGTACTCGCCCAGGCGGTCCTACGGCTGTGGCCCGGGGCGCATTACGCGATCGGACCCTCGATCCGTGACGGCTTCTACTACGACTTCGAATTGCCCCACGGCGCCCGATTCAGCGACGACGACCTCGGGCGCATCGAGGACACGATGCGAGCCATCGTCGCCGAGGATCAGCCCTTCCTCCGTGCGGAGTACTCCATCGACGAAGGACTCGAACTCTTCAAGGACCAGCCCTTCAAGCTCGAGATCATCTCGGGCGTGAGAACCGGGGGAAGCCCCGAGGACGTGACCGAGGTCGGAGGCGACGTCGTGTCGACCTATTCGAACACCCCGGAGTTCCAGGACCTCTGTCGGGGCCCACACGTCCCCTCGACCAAACGGCTGGGTCACTTCAAGCTCATGAGGGTCGCGGGCGCCTACTGGCGCGGCGACGAGAAGCGACCCCAGTTGCAACGTATCTACGGCACGGCGTGGGAATCCAAGGAAGCCCTGGCGGCCCACCTGACGCAGCTCGAGGAGGCCGAGAAGCGCGATCATCGAAAATTGGGCCAGGAGATGGACCTGTTCTCGTTCCCGTCCGAGCTCGGGCCCGGTCTGGCCGTCTTTCATCCTAAGGGCGGCACGATGCGCCGGGTGATGGAGGAGTATTCGCGCTCTCGCCACGTGGCGGGTGGTTACGAATTCGTCAATTCACCCCACATCACCAAGGCCGAACTCTTCGAGACCTCGGGCCACCTCGAGTGGTTCGCCGAGGGCATGTATCCGCCCATGGAACTCGACGACGGCCAGCAGTACTACCTCAAGCCGATGAATTGCCCCTTCCACATGCTGATCTTCAAGGCCCGTCAACGCTCGTACCGTGAACTGCCCCTGCGGATGTTCGAGTTCGGGACCGTCTATCGCTACGAGAAGTCGGGTGCCGTTCACGGCCTCACCCGGGTGCGCGGCATGACCCAGGACGATGCGCACATCTTCTGCACGCGTGAACAGATGGCTCAGGAGCTGAGCGACCTCTTGACGTTCGTCCTGGGCCTGCTACGTGACTTCGGCCTGAACGACTTCTACCTAGAACTGTCCACCCGACCCGAGGGCAAGGCGGTGGGCAGCGACGAGGAGTGGAACGAGGCCGAGTCGACCTTGGCCGACGTCGCACGCGGTGCGGGTCTCGAGCTCGTCCTCGACGAGGGCGGCGGAGCCTTCTACGGCCCCAAGATCTCGGTGCAGGCTCGTGATGCGATCGGACGAACCCATCAACTCTCCACCATCCAGCTCGATTTTCAGACGCCGCAGCGCTTCGATGCGGGCTACGTGGCTCCCGACAACGCCCGCCATCGGCCGATCATGATCCACCGCGCGCTCTTTGGCTCGGTGGAGCGGTTCATGGCGATCTTGATCGAGCACTACGCCGGCAACATGCCCACCTGGATGAGTCCCGATCAGGTGGTGGTGTTGGGAGTGCGAGACGACCACGACGACTACGCCCACGACGTCGCCGCCAGCCTTCGCCTCGACGGTGTCCGCGTGAGTGTCGACCCCGCTAACGAACCCCTGGGCGCGCGCATCCGGCGCGCCAAGATGGACAAGGTGCCCTACGTCCTCGTCGTCGGCGACGACGACGTCGCGGCGCGAACGATCGGCGTCAACGCTCGCGGGGCCAACGACCCCGAGCGTGGTGTCGCCCTGGCGGACTTCCGTTCGCGGCTGCGCGCCGAGATCGCCGAGCACGGATCGCCGGAACTCACCCGTGGCGCTTGAGCGCTTCGCCGCGTCGTGGCGCGAGGCATACGTCTCGAGTCCGGAGGCCGCGTCGCACGCGCTCGACGACGGCGCGTGCGTGTTCTGCGCGCTGGCCGAACTCGAACCCTCGATCGACTCGGGTGTGGTGTGGCGTGACGAGTTGAGTTTCGTCACCTTGAATGCCTTTCCCTACGGGTCGGGACACCTGTTGGTCTTGCCGCGGCGCCACGTGGGCACCCTCGTCGAGCTCAGCGAGGAGGAGTACGCGAGCTTCTTCTGGGCGCTTCGCCGCACGGTGCGCGCCCTCGACGCGGCGTACCGCAGCGACGGAATGAACGTGGGCATGAACCTTGGTCAGGCCGCGGGCGCCGGAATTCCCAAGCATTTGCACGGCCACGCGCTGCCTCGCTGGAACGGTGACACCAATTTCATGAGCACCATCGCCGAGACCCGAGTCCTGCCGGAATCGCTGGCGTCGACGTGGCAGAAAGTGGTCCGCCATTTTGATTCCTAGGGCATCGATACCCCCTCGGTAGACTGCGCACAAGGACCTGGGAGATCGATGTTCGACGGTAAGTTCCGCCAATCAGTAGACGCCGCCACCGCCCCCGTGGGACGGTGGCTGGTTCGCGCGGGCTTCTCGGCCGACGTCTTGACCGCCTCGGGACTGGTCTTCGCGGGGTTCACGGCGTGGTGCATCGCCGAGGGCTACTTCGTCGTCGCGATCATCTTGTTGATCCTCACGGGCGCCCACGACCTCCTCGACGGCGCCGTCGCCAAGGCCTCGCAACGCGCGAGCCAGCGCGGTAGCTTCTTTGACTCGGTGGTGGACCGCGTGGCCGACGCCGCGCTGCTGGGCGGCGCGGCGTTCTACCTCGAGCGCCACCACCCCGGCGAACTCGTGTTGTTGCCCTTTGCTCTGTTGACCACCTTCTTCTTGATCTCGTACCAGCGCTCGAAGGCGGAAAGTTTGGGATTGGCCGCCAAGGGTGGGCTCATGGAGCGAGCCGAACGCCTGGTCTTGCTGGGCGTTGCCCTGTTGTCGCCCACCATCTTCGTGCCGGTGCTCTGGATCATGCTGTTCTTGACCACCATGACCGCACTCGGCCGGTTCTGGCGGGTGTGGCAGATCGCCGCGCGGCCGGCTCCTCGTAGCGTCATCGAACGCACGCCGCGTTCGCACACTCGTCGGCCACGGCGCCTTAGCCGTTCCTCGCGCCACTAGGCCGTGAGACCTCGCACCACCGCGGCGCTGTACAAGACGCTGGGCACTCTGCTCGAGTTCTTGCCCGAGCGCGTCGACGTCGCCCTCGCGCGTCGACTCGCCGTGTGGTGGGGCATGAGGTCGAGCGCCCGTGAGCGCTTGGGCGCCAATATCGCCCGCGTGCTCGGCGACAGCGAGCAGGCGAGTGACCACGCGTTGGTAGAACGCTACGTGCGGCGAGGATTCGCCAACTACGGTCAGTACTGGGCGGAGGGCGCGAAGTTGCCGGCGCTCTCTCGTCGTACCATCACCTCGCGTTTTCGCATCTGCGAGGGACTCGAACATCTCGAGGACGCCTTCGCCCAGGGTCGCGGCGTCGTGATCGCGTTGCCGCACGTCGGGTCCTGGGAGTGGGGCGGCGCCTTCATCTCGTCCCTGGGCATGCCGATGACCGCCATCGCTGAGGAACTGGAGCCGCCGGCGCTCTTCGAATGGTTCAAAGCCAAACGCGAGAAGATCGGGATCCACGTCGAGGGACTGAACTCCCAGGCGAGTTCGAAACTGTTGCACGTCTTAAAGGAGGGTGGCGTCGTGGGACTCTTGTGCGACCGCGACATCCAAGGTGGCGGCGTCGAGGTCGAGTTCTTCGGCGCGCCAGTCACGTTGCCCGGCGGTCCCGCGACCTTGGCCTTGCGCACGGGAGCCGTGCTCCTGGCTGCCGCGTGCTACACGGGTCCCGGGAGTGACCACTTCTCGGTGGTCACCCCCGCGATCAGCGCGGAGCGCGAGGGCCGCCTGCGCGACGACGTCACCCGGGTGACCCAGGCCGTGGCGCATGAGCTCGAGGGACTGATCCGCAGAGCGCCCGAGCAGTGGCACGTGCTCGAAGCGCGCTTCGAGGCCCCGTGAGCCCGTGGGGAGAGATCGGGCGCGTCACGCTCGTCTCGCCCTACGCCCTCAGCGTCTTCGGCGGCGTCCAAGAACAAGTCCTCTCGATGAGCCGCGAGCTCTCACGCCGCGACATTGAGGTGCAGATCGTGGCCCCCGACGTCGACGACACCGCGCAGTACGACACACCCGCCCTCCTCGTGCGCCGCGGTCGCCTCGTGAGCATCCCGGCCAATGGCTCGCGCGCACCGCTCACCTTGTCGTCTCGCGCCTCGCGCGAGGTGGCGGCTAGCGTTCGCGCCTTCGGTCCCGACGTCGTCCACTTCCACGAACCCTTCGCGCCGCGAGTGGGATGGCGGATGCTACGGGCCCACGACGCAGCGTCCGTGGCAACCTTTCACCGAAGCGGAGGGGGTCCCGCGGTGTCCCTGGCGGCACCAGTGCTACGTCGATGGGCGCGCCACCTCGACGCCAGTGCCGCCGTCTCGGAGCTCGCGGCGCAGACCGCGTGGCACTCGTGCCATGTGAGCCCCACTGTCTTGTACAACGGTTTCGAGACAGAACGATTCACGCGATTCGCTCGCGAGGCGCAACCCGACACCACGGTGGTGGTCGTGGGACGGCTCGAGCCGCGCAAGGGCGTCGCCACGGCGATCGACGCCCTACGCTCACACAACGCTCGCCGCGAGCGACCCTGGCGTTTGGTGGTGATCGGCAATGGACCCGAACGAGCCGACCTCGTCGCTCGATCGGGTATCGACGGGGCCGTCCACTTCCTCGGAGCGGTCTCCGATGAGGAGAAGCGGCGCTGGTATCGGCGCGCCGACGTGATCGTCGCCCCGGCACTGCACGGAGAATCCTTCGGTCTGATACTCCTCGAGGCGATGGCGAGTGAGACGCGGGTCGTGGCTAGCGACATCCCCGGATATCGCGAGGCCGCCGGGTCCCACGCGGTGTTGTTTCGCCCTGGTGACCACGTCGACCTCGAGCGCGCCATCGGCGACGCGCTGACGTCGCGCGACACCGTCACCTTGAGTCTGGCGCGCGAGTACGCCGAACACTGGTCGATGCGCCGATTGGTGGACGACTACCTGGGCCTGTACCAGGAGGCGCGACTGCGTTTTGCGGCCCTGAGGTAGCCTTGAGGCCATGGCCACCCAGCAGCGTTCGCATTCGCGACGCAACTCCTCCTCACGGCATCGCGGCCCCCGCCACGTCGAGGCCGTCCTCGACCCCACGTGGCAGAACCCCTACGCACCCTCCGTCGCCGAGCGCGAGGAGAACCACGACGCGCTGCGGCGATTCGCCGTCAAGCGCTCCATGCCCCTGGCGTACGCGTTCGCAGCGTTGGTGGCGGCGAGCCTCGTAGGCATCATCGTCTCGCCGTGGTTCATCGCTCTGGCAGTACTCGTGGCCGCGGCCGGGGTCGTGATGGTGCGACGATCGGTGGCGTCGGTCGCGCGCCGGGGCGCGACGCTGGGGGCCGACATCCTCGCCAAGTTCTCACCCGGAGGCACCACCAAGGACCGTCAGCGTCTGATCACCGTCCTCGACCGACTGACCGCCACGTTCGGAGTGGACGCGGTGAGCGCGTTCATCATCGACGATGAGGGCTACAACGCCGCGCTCGCGCCGAACGGACCGAGTTACTCGTTCTTCGTCACCAGCGCCATGATGCGTGACTTCGAACTCATCGAGCTCGAAGGGGTCGTCGCGCACTGCCTGGCGCGTCAACGTCTCGGGATCCTGGCGCGCGAGAGCGTGGCGGCGACGGGTGGCGGCGCCACGGCGGCGCGACGCGAATTGGCGGGATTCGGACTGACCTACCGAGCCGACGAAGTGGCCGCCGCAGCGATCCGCTACCCCCTCGGACTCGCGGGTGCCCTGCGAAAGTGCGCGCGACAAGTCGTGCCAGCGTCGTCGTTCTTCGCCTCCGGGCAATACGTCGAGTGGCGTTTCGTATGGTTCGACGTGTGGAGCGACCGCAAGGTGTCGGACTTGAGCGACCTCGACGACGTCGAATTGAGGGCCCTCGCGCTCGAGGAGTGGTAGGCGCACGCCTCTATTAGGCTGATGGCTATGAATTCAGCCCTCACCCCCTCCACCGTCGGTTCGGCTCTCGTCAAGCGTGGTCTCGCCGACATGTTGCGCGGCGGCGTCATCATGGACGTCGTCAACCCCGAACAGGCGAGGATCGCCGAGGATGCCGGAGCCGTGGCGGTGATGGCCCTCGAGCGCGTTCCCTCCGACATCCGCCGTGACGGCGGAGTGGCTCGCATGAGCGATCCCCAGATGATCCAGGAGATCCAGGCCTGCGTGACGATCCCGGTCATGGCCAAGGCCCGCATCGGTCACTTCGCCGAAGCGCAGATCCTCCAAGCACTCGATGTCGACTACATCGACGAATCCGAGGTGCTGACCCCCGCCGACGAGGAGAACCACATCGATAAGTGGGATTTCACCGTTCCCTTCGTGTGTGGGGCCACCAATCTCGGCGAGGCCCTGCGTCGCATCGCCGAAGGGGCCTGCTTGATCCGCTCCAAGGGCGAGGCCGGAACCGGCAACGTCGTCGAAGCGGTTCGCCACCTGCGCACGATCAACGCCCAGATGCGCCGTCTCGCCAGCGCCGACGCGTCGGAGCTCTTCGCCCTCGCCAAGGACCTCCAGGCTCCCGTGTCGTTGGTGCAAGAAGTGGCAGCGACGGGCAAACTACCCGTGCCACTCTTCTGCGCCGGAGGGATCTCAACGCCAGCCGATGCCGCCCTCGTCCTGCAGTTGGGCGCCGAAGCGGTGTTCGTGGGGTCGGGCATCTTCAAGAGCGAGGACCCCGAGCGCATGGCGAAGGCCATCGTCGAAGCCACCACCCACTTCGAGGACGCCGGCATCGTCGCCAAGGTCTCGACGGGTCTGGGAGCCGCGATGCGCGGCGCCGAGACCGCGACCTTGGAGCAGCGACTCGCCGAACGCGGTTGGTAGTGCGCAACGTCGGCGTCCTCGCTCTCCAGGGCGACGTCCGTGAACACGTCACCACCTTGGAGCAACTTGGTGTGGTCGCTCGCCTGGTGCGTCGCGCGACCGACCTGTCGGGACTCGATGGCCTGATCATCCCGGGCGGCGAGTCGACCACCATTAGTCATCTCTTGGTCACCTCGGGCCTGCGCGAGCCCCTGCAATCTCTGATCAATGAAGGTCTGCCCGTGTTCGGCACCTGCGCGGGCCTCATCATGGTGGCCAACGAGATCCTGGACGGACGCGGCGATCAGTGGAGTTTCGCGGCGCTCGACGTGGCGGTGCGCCGCAACGGGTATGGCCGTCAAATCGCCAGTTTCGAGACGCCCATTCGCGTCAGTGATCTCGGCGTCGTGCCGGGCGTCTTCATCCGTGCGCCGCGAATCGTTCGTTGGGGCGACGACGTGAGTGTCCTGGCATCCCACGACCACGGCGACGGCGAACATCCCGTGCTCGTGCGCCAGGGCAGCGTCTGGGGTTGTTCGTTCCATCCCGAACTCACCAGCGACGTTCAGGTCCA
>Ga0209698_10007514_pt1 | contig 11442 bp, 7 predicted proteins | sample LitLauG_LLR_2012_FD_187203 | JGI IMG/M metagenome (GOLD analysis project Ga0209698, IMG submission 187203) | Freshwater sediment microbial communities from Pennsylvania, USA - Little Laurel Run_MetaG_LLR_2012 (SPAdes) (version 2) | ecosystem: Environmental > Aquatic > Freshwater > Creek >... | reverse complement strand
GAGGACTGGACCTTGTGAATCTGCGCGGCGAAGTAGCTGTCCATGAAGTGGGGCATGAAGTTGAAGTAGAGGACCTCCCACATGGCGACGTAGCAGACGCTGGTGATGAGGGTGATCAGGATGCCGCAGGCGAAGGCGCGGCCGAAGGAGATTTGACCGGCGAGGGTGTTGTCGCGGTAGTTGCGGATGCCGAAGTAGATTAGCAAGAACGACGCCACCATGATGGTGTAGCCGAGAGCCATGCTGTGGCCGGAGCCGATCTTGTCGGCGAGGAGAAGCGAGCCTCCCATAAGGACGGCGACGATGACGCCGGAGATGAGGCCGAAGGTGAGGACGGTTTTCTTCATTTGAGGCTCCCGGTGCGAGCGAGGATGGGGTCACGATACGGTGTAACGGGGCCGAATGTCGTCATCCTTTCGGATGATTTTGCAAGCTTGGAGCGGAAATCATGCTTTCGGGTGACGCAGTCACGGCAGGAGGCGATTGTAGCCTGGCTACCTCCACCCGTTTCAGCTTCTTTTTTGAAAAACCTCCTCGATCACACGCGGGTAAAATGTCTGGCCCGCGCCAAGGCCTTTGTGCCCGCGGGTGCAACTCCGACCCAACCACATGTGCAAGCGATTCCAGATCATGTCCCCATCGGAAGTATTGAGATCGTCGAAACACAGCGCCAGAAAGCTCGGATGCGCGGCCGACAACACGGGCGGCGGCGACGGCTGTCCGGGGTTCCCTACGGTCGCCGTACTGCTGGACTCCGCAGGAGAATTTACCATCTCAAATTGCGCGATCTCCTGTGGTTTGCCTTTGTCAAACAGGTTGAAGTCTTCTTTCTTAAGATTCGGAATTGGATCTCCCTTTGCATCCCGCACCACAACGCGCACCAAGACCAGGTTGCTTTCCACCTTTAGCCGAAAATCCCGAGCCGGTTGATCTGCACCAGGCGGAGTATTCGGCTGCTTCGGAGCATCATCTTGCGGCGCGGTCGTAACAACCGGTGCGTTCGCTGCCGCTTGAGGTGGCGCGCTTTCGGCAGTTGCCTCTTGCAGAGCCTCTGGAGCAACGGCGGTGACCGCAGGAGTCCGAGGATTCGCGACCGGCTCGGAACGGGATTGATCTTCCGCAAGCTGGGTCTCCTTCTTCATCTCCTTCTTTTCCCGCGGAGGTGTGGTCACCCACTGAGCATCCAGGTTTTTCAGCCGCAGGTGCTCTTGCACAAAAAAGAATTCTCCGGTATTCGCCAGCAGGTCTGTCGGCAAAGTCATGGGTTGCGGGTAGTCGCTTGGGTCAAATCCAACCTGCGCTTTTGGAGGCATCGGCCCGGGTGGCTGATCGGTGAGAATTGCATATATGGGACGGTCGGCGCCGTCGACCTCGGCCGACTCGAGCCGCACGGCAAGCTCGAAATAGTCGTAGGTACTGAAATGCTGTACCAGACGTACGATCCGCCCCTTCACACGGGCGCCGATTGGTGCCAGAATCGTCCCGTTTTTGTCGCGAATCGGAGAACGAAGGACGCCTTCAACCGGCCGACCGGCCGGCATCTCGGAATCAATCTCTGTCAATATCCGGCACTTGAACTTGAGGCCCGCCGGAAAAGCAGCTGCGGACGGCTGCGCGGCAGGCGCGAGGGATTTAGGCGCCTTTTTTCCTCCCTTCGACCCAGGATCCAGCAACAATCTCGACTTGCTCGCGAATTGACGGCAACTGGAGTACAAGGTCGAGGTTAGGGCTTCGTCGCCGGTAGTGCGGATGAGTCGCAGGTCCGCTTCGCGGGGAATGAGCACGGGCATCCCGTGAATCTCCGATCTGCCGTACTCAATCTCGTTGATTGCCTGGCACGAGGACGTGGCAACCGGCAATTCCGCAGTGCCCGCGGTAAGGTGAACGAGATCTTCTGCCTGGGGATCCAGCAGGAACGATCCCTCGTAAGCCGTGACGATGCGCCCTGCCGGGGTATCAACCTGGTATCGGCTGGCGCTCTTCGCTACCTGAAACGAATACTCCAAAAGCGTTTTCCCGTTCACAACCCTCTCACCCTCATAGGTGACCTTGGCTGAGCCGCCGAAAATAGCTCCGACAAACCCTGCGAAATCGCCGCTCCCTAGAGCGCCATTGCCCACCAGATTACGAATTTCGTCGTCTTCGACGATGGAACTGGCGCCGGGCCAGGAATGCACCTCACGGCGGTCCGCTAGGGCCACCTCAAGTTCGAGATGATCGGTACTGCCGAGCAGGAGAGCCCGTTTCCGCTCACTGCGCCTTTGGAGTATGACGGAACAGCTTTGCGGACCTTTGAGGTCGGACCAATAAAAACGGCGGGTAATGTCCTGTCTGCAAGTGTAGCGCGGCATGCGTCGCCAATCGTCGATCAGCCGACCGCTGACGCGGTGGAACAGTTCTATCGGATTGAGTGGTAACTCCGCGGACTGGGCAAGCGAAAGCGGCGTCACGGTAGAAAGTATCCACGCAAGGAGCCAACGCTTGGCCGCGGCGAAGGACATAGTCCCCTCCCCGACCGAAGATTATAAGGCCCATTGAACACTAGGGGGCCCCCCTGTAGTTGAACCCGCCCTCGCAGGTTTTGGCACGTCTCAGAACCGGTAGTTTCGGGTCTGGATGCCGCATCTGCCAGGGCGACGGATAATCGCCGTTGCACTTATTGACCTCTTCGGTTCCGTGGGTTGGGCGTTGAGGACCGGCGAACGTTACCCCAATGCGGGTTTGAGTTGAGGTAACCCTCGGGCGGATCTTTTCCAAAACCTAGATTGACTGGGACGCGGGTTCACGATCTGGGTACAAGTGTGTCCAGAGTTTTGTTCTGAATGTTTTGGGTGGAACTCTCGCACCCAGGGCGACATTGCCGTCGGTTGGGGGTGTGGGCGGACAATGCGCGGGTGCGCTGGACTGTGCGGTCGGCCCGACCGCGGGTCTGGGCTTTCCTGGCGTAGCGTACCACGGGATTCGACTTCAATCTCGCAATATCAAGTGAACCGACCCAGCTCCTGAACCGAGGGTAAGAGCCGGGGCCTCTTCTGGTTCGCAGCGTCCATCCTCACACCGCCGCAAAGAAGGCACGAACGCCAGTGCCATCTCGACGCCATCACGAACGCTATCGAATTGAACTGGTTGTGGCCGCTGGTTCAACTCTTCCAGCCGCTTGCGCAATTCATTCCCGCAGGTCAGGTGAGCCGTGCAGTGCTCACAGTCTGGGTTGTGGATTCGAAGACGGGACAATACGTGGCAGATTCGAGGTCTCAACTTCACGACACCTACACCTGGCTGGAGAGTTTGATCTGGAGCAAACTTGCCCATTTTGACCGGGGCCGTCGTTGCGCTAGCGCAAAGAGGGGCAAATTTTTCGCGGTTTGGGGGGTCACCTTCGCCAGGCCACGATCAGTCCCCGTCTTTGGAGCTAAAACTGACGGAAGCGAAACGGATATCCAGCGTGACCAGGATCACTGGTGGGCGCGGTGAGAATCACGGTAACGGTTTGCCTGCGGCGATTAGGCTTTTATGAGGGAGCGGTTTGCTCGGACCTCGCGGTCCGCCGATGCTCATGTGACTCCCTGCAAGCAGTCGGTTCAGGCCCCCATGCCTCGAAAACTCGGCCCCAAGCTGATTCTGTCACTCACCATCCTGATTGTTGCCATCAGCAGTGCCAGCGGTTACTTCAATTTCCGGACTCAGAAGAAACAGCTGGTGGAGACGATGGTCCTGGGCGCGGACCAGCTTTCTCGCAGCATCACCAGCGCGACCTGGCATGCCATGCTGGACGACGACCGCAAGGCGGCGTACCAGATCATGCAGTTGATCGCCGACAAGCAGGGGGTGGATCGAATTCGCATGTTCAACCGCGAAGGACGGCTGGTGTTCTCCACCGATGCGCGGGAGCAGCCCAACAAGAGTGTGGCCACCGTATCCAACGAAGTCTGCATGAGTTGTCACAGCAAAGAACCCATCCGCGACCGGCCGGCGCAAGATTCGCGGGTTCGTTACTCCAGCTCACCAGACGGGGTCAAGACCCTCAGCATGGTGACACCCATCTACAACGAGCCCTCCTGCAGCAACGCCAGTTGCCATGCACACCGCGCGTCTACCAAAGTCCTCGGCGTTGTGGATGTCGCCTTACGACTCGACCCGGTCCAGAAACAGACGCGAAGCATCACCCTGCAGACGATCCTGTGGACGGTAATTGAAGTTGGTATCGGAGCTGCCTTCGTCATTTTGTTCACCCGGCGCTTCGTGGCCACTCCCATCCAACAGCTGATTCAGGGCACGAAGGCCGTGAGCGCGATGGAACTGGACCGGCACATTGAGATCACACGCCGCAGCCAGGAACTCGACGAATTGGTGGACTCATTCAACCGCATGCGCGAGCGTCTGAAACTGGCCGTCGATTCCCTGAACGAAATGCAGCAGACGCTGGAAAGCAAGGTAGAGGAGCGCACGCAACAGCTCCAGGCAGCGCAACGCAAGCTGATTCAATCTGACCGGCTCGCCTCGCTCGGCCAACTCGCGGCCAGCGTGGCGCATGAGATCAACAATCCCGTCTCTGGAGTTCTGAACCTTTCCATGCTGCTGGAACGCCTGATGGCGAAAGGTGAGTTCCCGGCGGGGCGGGAAGCTGAATTTCGCAAGTACTTGGGCCTGATCTCGACTGAAACCGCCCGGGTCGGACGGATTGTCTCGGACCTGCTGTCGTTTTCCCGCCGGTCGAAGCCGCAGCGCGCGCCCGCCGATTTGAACAAGCTGGTGCGCACCACGCTGGGTCTGGCTGATCACAAACTGAAGATGATCAACGCCGAGCTTGTTCTGGAACTGCAGGACAATCTCCCGCAGATAGAATGCGACGCGTCCCAGATTCAGCAGGTGATTCTGAACCTTCTTCTGAACGGCGCCCAGGCCATGCAGTCGAAAGGCGGCGGCAAACTTACCATTCGCACGGCCTTGCTGGCGGAAGGAAACGATGTGGAGCTTTGCGTTCGGGATACAGGCGAAGGCATCGCGCCCGAAAACCTCCTCCGGATCTTCGACCCGTTCTTCACCACCAAGGCCGATGGCAAGGGAGTCGGCCTCGGGCTGGCCGTACTGTACGGGATCGTGAAGGCCCATGAAGGCGAGGTCGAGGTCGCGAGCCGGCGGAACGAGGGCACAACCTTCACGGTTTCCCTCCCCATCAAGTCGCGGAAGGTCAATCCCGAGATCCGCGAAGTGCAGGTGCAAGCCGGGTGAATGCTCTATATTTCGTGGCGATCGGGAGCGTGCCGGAAAAGGCGTGGGATTGGATCGAAAATGCAGCCGCCGACTGGTTCCCCATGCCGATCCGGCGTTTGTCTCCCCTGTCGATTCCGGACGCCGCCTATGACGTAAAGCGGAAGCAGTACCGGTCGGTGGAGATCATGAAATTGCTGGCGAAACATGCGCCCCATGATGCGGCGAGGGTTCTCGGAGTCACTGACGTAGACTTGACGATCCCCATGCTCAGTTTTCTGTTCGGTCAGGCGCAACTGGAGGGCCCAGTCGCCTTGGTCTCGCTGTGCCGGTTGCATCAGGAGTTTTACGGGCTTCCCGCGCAGGACGACCTGTTGCGGGAGCGCACCGTAAAAGAAATGCTGCACGAGATGGGCCACACCTTCGGGCTGGTCCACTGTTTGGAGCCGACGTGTGCGATGAGCCTGGCGACCCACATCCAGCTGGTCGACGCCAAATCGGAAAGATACTGTTCGCGATGTGGACTGCAGTTGGTGCAGCGATTTGCTTCACCGGATGGAGGGTTATGAAGAAGAACTGGCCGATCCTGGTCGTGGACGACGAAGACGTGATGTGCGAGTCGATGGCGGCATGGCTGCGGGAGGACGGCTACCGGGTTGACACCGCGCCCAACGGTCAGCAGGCGATCGAACTCGCGAAGTCGTCGGATTACGCAATTTGCTTCGTCGATTTGAAGATGCCGGGCGGGATCGACGGCATCGAGACCATGATGGAGATCCACCACGTCCGGCCGGAAGCGTCGGTCATCATCATCACCGCCTACGCCACCGTGGACACCGCCATCCAGGCCATGAAGGAAGGCGCGCAGGAGTACATCGTCAAGCCCTGCAATCCGCAGGAGATTTCCATGCTCGTTTCGCGGATCCTCAAGCTCAAGAAGCTGCAGAGCGAGAACGCGATTCTGCGCAAGAAACTGACCCGGCAATACCGCCACCACGACATCATTACCAAGAACCCGCGCATGGAAGAGATTCTCTCATTAACCCAGGACATCGCCAGTCTTCGCAGTACGGTACTGATCCGGGGTGAAAGCGGTACCGGAAAGGAACTGGTGGCGCGGGCCGTGCATTTTTCCGGCCAGCGCAGCGACAAGCCGTTCATCGTGGTGAGCTGTGCGGCGCTGACCGAGACCCTGCTCGAGAGTGAGCTGTTTGGCTACGAAAAGGGCGCCTTTACCGGCGCAGCCGCGCAAGCCAAAGGCAAGTTCGAGCTGGCTCACGGAGGCACGATCTTTCTCGACGAAATCGGCGACATTTCGCCCAAACTGCAAGCCGACTTGCTCCGGGTCTTGCAGGAACGGCGCTTCTATCGCGTCGGGGGAAATCAGGAAGTCGAGGTCGACGTTCGCATCATCGCCGCCACCAACAAGAATCTGGCAGAGGAGGTGCAGCGAGGGAGCTTCCGCGAGGACCTTTACTATCGCCTCAACGTGATTGAAATTTGCCTGCCGGCGTTGCGCGCGCGGCGCGAGGATATTCCCCTGCTGGCCGAACACTTTGTCCACCGGATCTCTTCCGAATTGGGCAAAGATATCAGCGGCATCTCGGGAACTGCCCTGAAGCTGCTAATGGCCTACGATTGGCCGGGCAACGTCCGCGAGTTGGAAAACGTAATCGAACGCGCGATTGTAACCTGCCACAATGGCCTGCTCGACGAACAGGATTTCTCCTGGCTCCAGCAGAACGCCGGGCCGCAGCAGAATTGGGAAGTCCCGGATGTTTCTCTCGACGAACTGGAGCGCCGCGCCATCGTTACTGCCCTGGAGCGGAAACATGGCAACGTAAAAGAGGCGTCGGTGGCGCTCGGCATCGATCGCTCGACGCTTTACGATAAGCTCAAGCGCTACCAGATTTCGCACTGACTGTCTTGATCAGAGCGGGGATCAAAGCTCCAGGAACGTGTCCGCGAGCACGGTGTCCCAGTCGGCATCGGGCAGAGCATCCATCAGGTCAGGCAAAAGCACTCCTCCGTCGGCCAAGCTGGGCGCAGCCTGGGACGGCCGCAGCTGCAACTGCAACCGCTCCAGTTCGTGAGTCAGCCAGCCGTGAAGCTCAGCTCCGCGGAGAAGATGACGCAGGGTGGCCGGGTCGTGTGGATCCAGGCGCGGGTGCATCTTCAGGTACCAGCCTTGCTTCGGGCCACCAACCCCGGTTACCGTTCCTTCAAGCGGTGCCCGCACGCGAATCTCGTTTCCGTTCTTGCTCATGCGCCAGGCGGTCTGGTTGAGTTCGATTTCGCTGCCCAGGTCGGGCATCCTGACTGCATCCGGCGAACCGAGCAGGTGATCTGCCAACGGGTCGAGGCCGACCGTGACCGTGCCATCCTGCTCCGCCTTCACCCAGGTGTGGCCGCGATGATAGCAGCGGTCTTCGGGATAATTGAGTCCCAGATCGTGCGCCGTTCCACTGGCCGGGAGCACCGCAAACTGCGAATACTGGCTGCAGTGCCGGCAATCAAAGGCGTTGTCGCAAGTTCTGGAGATCACTCTGCCCGCCAGTTCGTGTCGGCAACGGCGGTCTGATTGCGGCAGTTCACTGAAGCCGGATTGCCAGCAAAATTCGATCGCGCGATGGGTGCGGAAATCGCGAACGGTCCGCCACGCTGCAGAGACCACGGTCGCCAGGATTGTCAGGGCCACGGCGAAAAATAACGACAGAAAAACAATGTGGTCAACCGTCCATCGGAATCCATCAATGCCGGGAAACATCGGTAATCTCTCCTTTCGCCGGAGCGAACATGGGCAGGTAGCGGTAGGACAGAGAGTAGATGATCACTCCGTAGGCGATGACGCCGGTGAAGCTGGCCACTTCCTGCCAGCTTGGCGTGTATTGCAGAAACTCGTCGAACGACAGGGTTGGCAGCGCCAGAGTCTGCACGGTCAGAATGAAGCGATTGAGCAGCACCCCGCCGCAAGCCAGCGCGGCGGCGCTCAGAAGCCAGCCGCGGCGCTCGGCAGTTGGGCGGAAGGTCAGCAGAAATGCCGGCAAAAGCCCGAACAGCACAATCTCGGCAAACAGGATCGGAGTGCCAAAGGGCTTGTACATGTAGTACTGCCACGGGGCGAACCCCACCGCCGGTGAAGTGAAGTTGATCCAGATCAGCGTGTCGATCGATTTGGCGGCCACGTAGATGCCCAGCAGCACGCCCGAAATAAATCCCAGACGGCGGAACAGCTCCACGGGTACGAGCCGTTTGCCGGTGAGTTTTTCGACGGCGGCCGTCACCAGCATCAGAAAGCTTGGCCCCGAGGCAATCGCCGACAGAATGAACAGGAAGAAAGTCGAAGGCCAGATGAAAATTCCCTGCCTGAAGGCGAACGGACGACCGCGCAGCACGCCGTAAAGCCCGCCCAGCGACCCCTGGTGGAAAAATGAGAGCAAAGCTCCCACACCTGCCAGCACGGGCACCAACTTGTGCAGTTGATGTTCAAAGACCAGGAACGATGGCAGCTTGCGCAGTTGCCGGTTGCGCAGCAGCAGCGGGATGTACTCCAGGCACAGCACCAGCAGGTAACACGAAATGCAGAACGTAACCTCGGTGAGCATCGAGTGGGTATTTGGATGCCAGAAGGTGAACCAGGCCCGCAGGGGCTGGCCCACGTCGATCATCAAAATCGCCACCGCGCCGCTGTAGCAAATGAAACCTACAACCACCGCGGTATTCAGAATCGGTCGTAGCTCAGCGCGCTTCAGGATGTAAACCAGAAATCCAGTGAAGAAAGCTCCCGCCCCCAGCGCGATCATGCCCAGATCAAGAAAGATCCACAAGCCGAAGGCGAAACGATTGTCCATGTTGGTCTGGTTGAGCCCGTAGTAGAGGCACAACCCGGCCGCATAGACTCCCGCCGCGAGCACGACCGCCCAGGGAGAGAGCCAGAGGAGGAATCGCGGGAGCGAAGTGCGCTCCGCCCCGCGGGCGATCCATTTCCCGTCCGCAACCCGGCTATCGGCAACAGTGGCGCTAGCCATGTTGCACCTCCGCAGGTTGACTCTCAGAGCCTGGTTCCGAACTGCGGCCGGAACTGGATTGCGCCAATGCTCTCACCCAGGCCTCCTTCGACTTGTAGTACACCTTCGGCTCCGTTCCCAGGCGAGCCAAAAGACGGAAAGCCTCCGGAGAATTCGCTTCCTGCGAAACCGGATCGTTGCGATCTGACAGGTTGCCGAAACGGATTGCGGCGGTTGGACAGGCTTCGACGCAAGCCGGGATATAGTCGGCCGGATCGATTTCCCGCTTCCCCGCGGCTGCGGCTTTCTCTTTCGCGGAATGCAGCCGCGCATGGCACAAGTTGCACTTCTCCACCACCCCGCGCATGCGCACCGCGACTCCCGGATTCAGACTCTTCTCCATCCCCGCAGGCCAGGCCGGGTCCCACCAGTTGAAGTAACGTGCGTGATAGGGGCAGGCGGTCATGCAATAGCGGCATCCCAGGCAGCGTTGCGGCATCTGCATGACGATTCCGGTGGCCTTATCGACTTCCACCGCCTGCTGCGGGCACACGCTTACGCAAGGCGTCTCGTGCTCGCAGTGCATACACATGATGGGAATGAATGCTTCGCGCCGGGCTGCTCCCTGCGCCCGGTTCGCCACCGTGCGCACCAGGAGCGGAGTGAGGCCGGTCCGAGCCGTGGCCTGCGGAAGAGCGGGTACATTGTTCTCCGCCGAACACGCCACCATGCAGGCGCCACATCCCGTGCAGCGGTCCACATCGATCACCATGCCGTACCGGGCGCTCATACCGTCCTGCTTTCGGGAGGTTCCCGCAAACTCGACTCGCGGTAGAGCTTCGAGGCCAGGGACGGCAAGACCGGCGCCGCCCAGGCAGTCGACCAGTTTCCGGGCTCAAGGCGAGGACGCGGGGATGCAATCTCTGCCGGCCATTCCTTCAATTTGCAGCCAAGGCTTCCGGGATGCGCTGGCTCGCCTACCCACACGGCTCCTTTCCGGAGTTGTTCGTCGAGTTTTTCCGGGGATTCGAACTCGGCGACTGGCGTCACTTCCTGGCCGTGCACTGTTCCCTCACCTCTTCGAAAGAGATCCTGGCAACGGGCCTGGATGATGTTTTCAGTCGTGATAAGAGCCGGAGCGAGGCCGCCGAGGAATTGCGCGGCACTCTGTACCTCCGGCGGCGTCTTGACCAGGTTAGGAGCGACTGCGTAGGTCTCAACCGCCGACGCGGGCGCGGTCGGAACGTCAGTTAACTCTTCCAAAAAACCCGGCGCTGGGAGCAGCCAATCCGCCTTGCTGCCTCCTCCATCCCAAGCGGCGAAGCGGAAGACTTCGGCGTCGGTCGGCGGAACAAAGTTCCACGGCACGGTGGAATCGATCAGCACCGCCCGCGCGTTTGAGATGCCTGTCTCGCCAGACCCACGCGATTTGGCGTCCTTCGACCTCTTCACGATGCTGCCGCGGGCTCCAGCAGCGCCGAGCACGACGTTCAAGGCTGCGATCGCGGGATGATCATCGTTCGCGATGGCGACGACAGGAGGTCTTGCCACGATCGTTCGTGCCAGTTCACGAAGCGCGTCCAGGCTGAGTCCGGTCTGTTCGGCTGCAGCAATGAGGGTCAGCCGGGGCATCGGGCCCCGGGCTGGTACCAAATGTTCTTCGAGAAGTACCCGCGCCACCCCCGCAGCCAGCGAGGTTTCGGACCCGGCGAGAACAGGCGCCCATTGCCACGCCCGCGCGCCTGTCCGCGACAGCTCAGCCTCCACTTGAATCAGGCGCAGTTTCGGGTCAGCCATGCCCGCCGCCCGCTCCGCCCACAATCGGGTAAACCGGCCGGGGGTGCCCCAGCCATCGAGCAAGGGCGCGCCAAAGCTCACAACGGTGTGAGCGTTCTCGAGGTCATATCCAAGGGCTGCGGCGGAGACGCCGCTCCAGGCCTCGTAAGGCGCGAGAGCGCGTGTCTCGGGGCCGAGGACAACACGATATTGCCCGTCACGACTCTTCGTGAATGTCTCGAACACCGCCGAGGCCGCACGCCCCGGGTTGCCGTCGATGATCACGACTGGCTCCTCCCCGCAGGCCCTGGCAAAAGCCGCGCGGGCATCGCTCCAGGAGGACGCACCTGCCCGACGACGCACGGTTCGCAGTCTCTGCGGATGCCAGTTCAGTTGATGGGCTGCAAAAGCCAGCGGGCACAACGCTCCCCGGCTGATGGGATGACTG
>Ga0209698_10007512_pt1 | contig 11443 bp, 9 predicted proteins | sample LitLauG_LLR_2012_FD_187203 | JGI IMG/M metagenome (GOLD analysis project Ga0209698, IMG submission 187203) | Freshwater sediment microbial communities from Pennsylvania, USA - Little Laurel Run_MetaG_LLR_2012 (SPAdes) (version 2) | ecosystem: Environmental > Aquatic > Freshwater > Creek >... | reverse complement strand
ACGCGTGAGCGCGCACCAGCCCGCGCACAGAATTGCCGAGATAGACCTCCGCCCCGTCGAGATCGGCAAGCGTGAGCGGGTGCTCGACGGCCTGACCGGTCGCGAGCAGGTGGGCGCGCAGGACGCCGGGGAGAAGACCGGCGGAAAGCGGAGGCGTCAGCAGCTTGTCCCCACGCTTGACGAAGATGCTGGTCCGGCTGCCCTCGGCGAGCGCGCCCGCTTCGTTCAGGTAGATCACCTCGTCGGCGCCGTGCGCGTCGTGATAGTGCGCCCACTCGGTGTCGTAGAGCTGGCGCTCGGTGGTCTTGTGGAACAGGTAGAGGTCCCCCACCTTCAAGCGCGTCGGCGACACGACATACGTCAGAGGTATGGCAGGACCGGCGGCAGGCAGCGGCGTCGAGGTCACGGTGAGGGCGCCGTCCTCGGCCAGCAGCAGGCGCACCCGCTGGCGCGGCGAGGGTTCGGCTCCGGCTTTGGCGTCGAGCGCCGCCCGCACCGCCTGCGCGTCATAACGGAAGCCGAAGTAGCGCGCCGAAGTTTCAAGCCGCTTCAGATGGCCGCCGAGAAAGGCAAACCCGCCCTCCGGTTTAAGCGAGGCCTCGTCGCGGTCATAGAGCAGCGTCTCGATCAAGCTGAAGGAGCGTACCCGGTCGGTCAGGAACTTCATCTTGAGCAGGCATTCGGCATATTCCCGCGCACCCTCGCTGTCGGCGACCACGCCCGAGCCGATACCCATCTCGCCGTGCCCGCCAGGGAAGAAAACCGGCGTGCGGATCGCGACGTTGAACAGCGAATGTCCATCGGGCGATATGCGCCCGATCGCGCCGCAGTACACGCCGCGCGGGCTGTCCTCGAGCGCGCCGATCAGCTCCATAGCCCGGATCTTGGGAGCGCCGGTGACGGAGCCGGGCGGGAAGATGGCTTCCAGCAGCGTGGCAAGCGAGGTGCCCGGCCGCAACGTGGAGCGCACGCCCGAGGTCATCTGATGCAGCGTCTTGAAGGTCTCGACCGTGAACAGATCGGTGACGTGAACGCTGCCGGTTTCAGCGATGCGGCCGAGGTCGTTGCGCATCAGGTCGACGATCATCAGGTTTTCGGCGCGCTGCTTGGCATCCGTTGCCAGCTCATGGCGTGCGTGCGCGTCGGCCTCCTCGCTCTGCTCGCGCTTGGCGGTGCCCTTCATCGGCCGGGTGGTGATGAGGCGCCCGCTGCGCTCGATAAAGAGCTCCGGGCTTGCCGACAGGATCGTGTGTTCGCCGGTCTCGATGATGCCGCCGTAGGCGACGCGCTGCTTCTGGCGCAGCTCGCGGTAGAGCGCGAGCGGCGAGCCTTCGAGCCTGAAGCGGGCACGCAAGGTGAGGTTGATCTGATAGACATCGCCGGCGCGTATAAGGTCGGCGACTTTGGCGAAGCGCTCCTCGTAGGCAGGCCCGTCCCACGAGTGGGTGATATCAATGAGGCGTGCCGAGCCGGGCGAGCGCTCGGCGAGCCAGGCATTGACATCGGCGCCGTTCATCAGGCGCGGGGCCGGGAACAACCCGAACCACAGCAGCGGAACGGTGCGCGACTGCGGCATCAGATGAGCGAGCCGCGGCTCCAGGACATAGCCGAGCTCGTAGGCAAAGAAGCCCGCCGCATGCAGCCCGCGCGCTGCCGCCCCTTCAAGGCGCGCAAGCACAGCTGGAACCTCCTCGGGCGTATCCGCGCGCAAGATCTCCACCGGCTCGGTGTAGAGCGCAGACGGCGCGCCCTGCCCGGTGTTGTCATCGAGCAGGACGAAGGGCTGCCAATGTCCGGGGTCCGTGCATGGACTTGAGGTGGGATCGTCGAGGGTCTGAGAGGTCATGGGCCCTTGTAGCCCGAGAGTTTGACGAACGTCACGCGGCGCGGTTTTGCGGAGCCGGCCGCAATGTCGGCGCCGCCCTGCGGCTCGCTGACGGCAAACGCCTGGCGTGCGGGGGGCGTTGCGTCCGCGCTTTCAGGGCCGGTAGCTCCGCCAAGCTCCACAAGCAGCACCGGCTCGCCCGAGCGTTGCGTATAGGGGCGCGACAGCTCGAAGTGATCGTGCGGCCGCCCACCCGCCGTATAGGCGAGAACGGGCGTTCCCTCCGCCCGCATGTAGTAAATGAGCTCCGCCGCGACCGCCCGCTTGTCGGTGAGGATCGCCGCATAGGGGTGCCCGGCCCGGCGCGCGCGTTCGGCCTCGGCGCTGACCACATCGCCGAGCCCGTGCCAGCCGAGTGTGCGCGCGGCAAGGTCGTTGAGCCCTGGCAGCTTAGCGAGCCCGGCCGTCGAGGTGGCAGCGATCATGACGGCAAGAGCGGCGCCATGGAGCAGGTAACTCGCATGGAGCCAACCCGCCGCACGCTCGCGAACCAGCGTAGCGATAACGACCGCGACGCCCGGCACATAGGCCATCGCCGCCCAGTTGGCATGGGCCCGCGACACGAACGCCTGGACCGTGATGATCGCAATCAGCGGCAGGGAAAAGGCGAGCAGGAGGCGGTCGGCTTCGGGCAGCATCGAGGTGCTGGAGCGGTATGCGATCACGAGCAGACCGGCAAAGTAGAACGGCCCGAACACGCCGAACTGGCTCAGCAGAAACTCGGCAGCCTTCAACGGATGCACGAGCCCGCCCGACCATTTCGCATTGTCCGCCGTGTGGGAGAAGGTCGCGAAGGCGTGCGCCTGGTTCCACGCGAGGTTGGGAAGGATCAGGGTGACGCAGATGGCAACCGCCGCCCACAGCCTGGAATCGCGCAGGATGCCGCGCCGCGCAGGCGTGAGGGCGAGGTAGAAGCCGGCACACGGCACGAACCACGCCATCGCATATTTGGCGTTGAGCCCCAGGCCAAGTGCCGCGCCCAGAACCAGAGCCGGCCACCATGCGCGGGTGTCGAACAGCGCCACAAACCCGATCAGCGCCAGCGCCCAGGCGAGCAGCAGCGGCACGTCGGTCGAGATTATGCCGGAAGAGAACGAAACGCCGGGGATGAGCGCGAACGCCAGCGCAGCCAGCACGCCCGTGGTGCGGTCGTAAAGGCGGGAAGCGAGCACAAAGATCGCGAGCGCGCTCAGCGTGTGGAGGAGCGGCGAGGCGAGGCGCACACAAGGCTCGGTGTTGCCGCACACGCTGGTGGAGGCCGCGATCAGCCACGCAATGAGGGGCGGCTTCGAGTAGTAGCCGAACGCTGGAGCCTGCGCCCACGCCCAATATTGCGCCTCGTCATAATAGAGGTCGGTTCGGTTGAGCGCGAGCGCAGCAAGCCGCACGAGCAGCAACAAGCCAAGCGAGCCCATGAGCCATGCAAAGGGGTGAGCAGCGGAACGCTCGAGGAGGCCGCGCGGCGCGGTCGAGCTTCTCTCCGCCGCAAGATGTGTCCGTTGGTCCATGGCCAAGGTATTGGCCCACGCCCGCGCCGCAATCAAGGCATCCGGCGAGGCTTTCCCACTTTGGGGTGCGCGCAGTCAATCGAGCCCCACGTCCTCGACCTCGATCGCCGCGCCGCCCTTGATCTTCTGCGCAAGGCTGGCCTCGACGAAGGCGTCGATATCGCCGTCGAGCACGCCGCTGGTGTCCGACGTCTGCACCCCAGTCCGCAGGTCTTTGACCATCTGATAGGGCTGGAGCACGTACGAGCGGATCTGATGTCCCCAGCCGATCTCCTTCTTGTTGGCCGCCTCCGCGTTGGCCTTGTCTTCGCGGATTTTGAGCTCGCGCTCATAAAGCCTAGACTTGAGCATGGCCCAGCAGATCGCCCGGTTCTTGATCTGCGAGCGCTCCTGCTGCGACGCGACCACGATCCCGGTCGGGTTGTGGGTGATGCGCACCGCCGAGTCGGTCCGGTTGACGTGCTGCCCGCCCGCTCCCGACGCGCGGTAAGTATCGATGCGGCAATCGCTCTCGTTGATATCGATCTCGATGTTGTCGTCGACAACCGGAAACACCCAGATCGAGGCGAACGACGTGTGCCGCCGGGCATTGCTGTCGAACGGCGAGATTCGTACCAGCCGGTGGACGCCGGATTCGGTCTTGAGCCAGCCGTAGGCATTCGGCCCCTTGATCTCGAGCGTCGCCGATTTGATGCCCGCCTCTTCGCCGGCACTTTCTTCGATGAGCGCGACCTTGTATCCGCGCCGCTCGGCAAACCGCATATACATGCGGGTCAGGATCGAGGCCCAGTCCTGGCTCTCCGTACCGCCCGCGCCGGCGTGGATTTCGAGATAGGTGTCGTTCCCGTCGGCTTCGCCCGAGAGCAGCGCTTCTACGCTCTTTTTTTGGGCTTCTGCATCGAGGCGGCGCAGGGTGTCTTCGCCCTCTTTGATGGTGGCTTCATCGCCCTCCGCCTCGCCCATCTCTACGAGCGTGATGCCGTCATCGAGGTCTTGCAGAAGCTTCTTGTAGATGCCGATCGCGCTCTCGAGCTGCTGGCGCTCGCGCATCACCTTCTGCGCGCGCTTGGCATCATTCCACAGCAACGGGTCCTCGGTCTTCGCATTGAGTTCGGCGAGTTTGATCGGCGCGTTGTCCCAGTCAAAGATGCCTCCGCAGCAGGGCGAGGGCTTCGTTGATGGAATCGACCAGTTTTTGCGGCTCGGCGCGCATGGGGCAGTCCTGAGAGTGTGTATCGGATGAGGGAGGCTGTATAATCGCGCGGGGCGGGCGTGTAAATGCGCTGTGCGTCCATCTCAGAGATGCGAACTTGAATTGCCCGCTCCTGTTTGCCCGGTATCAGAACCTGAGCCGTGCCCCGGTCATGAAGCTCGTCAGAGAATTATTGACGTAGCCGCTCTCGAGGCCGCCACCGGCGATCGAATACGTGACGCCGGCATAGAGGTCGAGCCGCTTCGTCATCTGGTAGTCGACGACGAAGGATGCGCCGTTAAGCGTACCGCTGCAGTTGTCGCCAGTCGTGTTTCCGATGAAGCTCTTGTTCTTGACGTTGTTCGCAGTCGCCGTTGCGCAGCTGACGGCGGCCCCGGTCAGATACGAATTCTGATCGTACCGGTAGTAAGCACCCGTCACCGTCACGCCGCTCGGCAACGCGAACTTGGTGCCGGCCCAGGTGACCTGGAACTCCTTGTCGGTGAAGAATTTGTTATTCGTGACGGCGAGCAGCTGATACCCGCCCTGCGCGTCGGTGCCCACCCCGGCCTGATGATGGGGATCAGCATACGAGATATGCTCGTAACCCGCGTAGAGCGTAGTCTTAGCCCAGGAAAGTTCAAACGAGTACTTGCCCTGGACCGACCAGGTCTCGTTGTCCGAGATCGTACCGCCAACCCCATTCGAGGTGCACGGCTTGACGGCCGAGCCCGCCTCGCACTGACCCGCGCCGGTGCCGAACGCGAGCGGAGCGACCAGTACGCCACCGTTCATTTTTTCGTACGTGAAGTCGAGCGAGAAGCCCTGGTAGTCGCCGCCGACGTTGAACCCGTAGCCGTCGCCCAACAACCCCGTCCCGTTGCCGCCGCCAACGTACATCCCCGAAACATGGGCAGGCCCGAGCTTGTAGACATACTTCAAGGTGTCATCGAGACGGGCGTTTTCGGTGACGCCGCCGCCGCCCGTCGCCCCGGCGAAGCCGATGAGCGAGAACGCATACGACAGCTCCTGCGGGTCATACTTGGCGATCGAATCGAGCAGTAGCGACTGCTGCCGACCATAGGTCACCGTGCCGAGCACGAGATTGCTGAGCCCCGCGAATATCACGCCGTTGACGAGCTGCCCTGCCCGGCTCGAATCGCCAAAGCCCGTCTGCTGCAGCTGAGGAACGCCTGAGTTTTCCGCAATACTGCCGGGACCGTTGGCCAGCTGCCCCGAGATTGGATTGAAACCCGTCTCGATCCGGAACACGACCGACCAATCGGGCGCGAGCGGCACGTCACCTTTGGCCCCGATCTTGGATTGCTCGAGCCCATTGGGCGCGACCGTCGAAATCGTCTTGACTAGGTTCTTGGTGCTGGCGGCGAAGAAGTCGAGGCCGGATATATAGAGACCGTTCAGCGGCGCACCGTGGTTCTGATAGGCGAAACCCACGTCGACAGTTCCGAAAACCGTGAAGCCGTTCCAAGTGATAGATCCCGGCGCCGCGTCCAGGATGGTCTGATTGAGGCTAACCGGCACGGTTTGGGCTTGGGCGATCGACGCGCCCCCGGCAATTCCAGCAACCAATCCGCCCAAAATGCAACGCCGCATGACACCCGTCTCCCCGATAGCCATTCTTGATATATAGCCGGACGGCTATATCGCTTCAACCGGCAATCCGGTCAGATTCTCTTAGTCGCCAGCGGACGTGTCCCTCCGAGCACAGTTGTCGCGCTGTTGGCCTCGGCTGCGTGGCTTGAGGGTCGCAAACGCATGGCCCGTCGGAGCGGCGATCGATCGGGAAGCCAATCAGTCCGGCTTGGGCGCCAGATGCCGCTCGATGGCGCGCAGGTGCTTGGCGCAGGCGGATGTGCTGGCCGCCTCCATCTCGCGGTAAGACCGAACCAGGTCGCGGCCGAATTGGGAGAGTTCGGCCGCTCCCCCACCGGGACCACCATGCCGCCGGATAACGACGGGTTCCGCAAACGTCTCGTTGATGCTTTCAGTGAGATACCAGGCCCGCTTGTAGGACATGTCCATCGCCTTCGCCGCCTTTGCGATGGAGCCGAGCTCACTGATGAATTCCAAAAGCTCGATGCGGCCGTGGCCCAAATGGCGGTCGGTATCGAAATCGATGCGAAGGACGACGCGCGACACGCTCACAACCCCTAATGCTCAGGGTTTCGGGACATCAGGCTTAACACACCCTACCAGGCGACGAAAAGGATGAGCTCGGTGTTGCGCGCCGCCGGATTGTCCTGCTTGGTAACCTGGCCCTCGAGCAGCGTTACGGGCTTGCCCGGATAGATCTGGGAGAGATAGCCGCGCAGGAACTCCCCGCGCAGGTTCGGCAGATCCGCATTGCGTACGCTGCTGCCGAGCGCGACCGAGGCGGGGTTGGCTAGATACTTGCCCCGCCCGTTGCCCGGCAGATAACTGATCCGGCGGATGTCAAAGCCCGGCTCATAGGGGCCGCTGTAGGCCTGGCCGTCGGCACTCCCCCGCACGAACACCTCGAACGGCACCCGGCCCTCGAGTTGCTTCAATACATCGCCAGCAAAAGCACCGAACGTCGCCCGGTAGTCGGCCTTGCTCGTTTGAAGCGAATACTTGCCACTATCGAAGGTGAAGTTCTGGCCGGACTTGGGCGATTTCAGCCCGATGACGTAGTAGCGCCCCTTCCGGCCCTCGACCAATTCCGGGTCACTCACCAATTCGACTTTGTAGGCGGCCGTCGACATTTTGGCGTCGAGCGCCTTGTGGAGCGCCGTAAGGGTCTCGGTCTCAGGCTTGACAGGAGCGGGCAGCGGGGCCGGGTCGATGGACTTTGGTGCTGCACCTGCTCCCGGCAGGGCAGGCGGCGGGGTGGCGATGCTTGCCCCCTCCGTACGCGTCGATTTGACGGTGGACGGCTCGACAATGACACCTGAGGTATCGGCGGCCGCGCTTCGCTGCGCCATTGCCACGGCAAGTGTGGGCGCGATCACGTCATCGGGTCCTCGCACGCGCAGCGACTTGAGGCTGCGCAGTTCGGCGACAATCGAGTCGAAACCGCTCGGTCCTTCGATGAAGCTGGTTAAGGAGGAATCAGTGGCAGGCTGGGCAGCGATGATACCGCTCGCAGACCCGAGGATGATTTCCTTGGTATTGCGCAATTCCTCGGCAATGCGGGTCATGCGTTCGGTATGCAGCTTGTTGAAGAACGCGGAGGTTCGCGACAGTGCTTCGTTGTCGCGTTCTCGCTGCTGGATTTCCGCCCGCAGCTGGTCGCGCTCGACGAGGAGACGGTCCATCTCGGCATGGCGCGAGGCCATATCGGAATCCTCGTGTAGGAGCTTCAGCGCGGGGTAGATATGCGCTACACTGAGACCAGTAAGAGCGACCGCAAGGGCGAGAATGACTCCCCCCCTCCGTACGGCACCGCGGCTGATATAGCTCGCAGCTCCCAAGAGGAGGATAACGGCTAAGCTGCCGAGAAACGAAAGGGTTGCGATCATAGCCATAAGTCTGCGGCTCCAACAGTGGTTGTGGAAAACGCGGCAAAATACAGGTGCAAACGATCAGCCACTGATTCAGCTAGGTGATTCTCTCCCCGTTTTCAAAAAGAGCAGGTGGATATTTTGAAAAAACAATTAAGGGTTGAAGTTTTTATGGGAATATAAAACCTAAAATAGCAAATCAATCGGACTTTCGGTGCGTTCCTGCTTCAAAAGCGAACGCGAGGTTCAATCGGTTCCCAAACGGAAGCCGCCCGCGGTCAGCTTGGCTCTAAGCCCACCGGCCGCCCGTTCCAGCAGGTCAGCATCCCGTGACCGCAGCACGATTTCGGCGGTCCAGCGGCCGTCGATGGTCTTAGGGTAACTCCCCATGCTGACGGCGGGAAATTCCCGGGCGTGCGAGCGCAACAGCTCGGCGATCTCGCTTTCTGGATGCAGCACCTCGACGACTCGGCTCTGCGTGCGGCGGCCGCGTTTGAGGTGCCTGCTGACGTCGTTCAGCATCACCCGCATGATCGCGGGAACGCCCGCCATCACGATCACGTTGCCGATCAGGAACCCCGGCGCCGCCGAGACCTCGTTGAGAACGAGCCGCCCACCGGCAGGAATGCGGGCCATGCGCAGCCGTGCCGGCGTCAAGGTCAGATTGCGGCTGTCGTAATAGGCTTGCATGAGCGCCCGCGCCTGCGGGTCGACATCTATTGGTACGCCGAACGCCTTTGCGACCGCGTCCGCCGTGATGTCGTCGTGGGTCGGGCCGATGCCCCCGGTGGTGAAGACGTAGGTGGACTTCGCCCGTAGCGCGTTCAGCGCCTCGACGATGGCGTCCTCTTGGTCCGGAACGATCCTGACCTCGATGAGATCGATGCCAAGCTCGCCCAGGTGGTCGGCGATGGCGCCGATATTTTGGTCCTTGGTGCGGCCGGACAGGATCTCATCGCCGATGACGAGGATCGCCGCCGTGACACGGTCGCCATCGCTGGCGCCCTCATCGGACGGAGGACGGCCGGGAAGCTGCTTATCCATCGATGGTCCATCTCATGGGTAGTCCCCTGTAGTCAGCCGGGCTAAGGTGAGCCAGTCTACCCGACTATTGAGCCCACTTGGAAAAACCCGCAACTGCAATGAAATTCACCTCCGCCCTCGTGACCGGTCGCCTGGTTAAGCGCTACAAGCGCTTTCTCGCCGATGTCGCGCTGGCCAGCGGGGAAACCATCACCGCGTCCTGCCCAAACACCGGCTCGATGTTGGGGCTCGCAACCCCCGGCGTCAGGGTCTACGTCTCCGTGAACGACAGCCCCACCCGCAAGTACCGCCACACCCTCGAGCTGATCGAACTAGGCGCAACCGGAAAACCGACGCTCGTCGGCATCAATACCTCGCTGCCGAACCGGATCGTGTCGGAAGCGATCGCCGGGGGAAAGTTCGCGTCGCTCGGCGGCTATGAAAGCCTGCGCGGCGAGGTGAAGTACGGCGTCAACTCGCGCATCGACATCCTGCTCGAAGATCGGAACAAGGGCCGCTGCTACGTCGAGGTCAAGAACGTCCATATGCTGCGCACGAGGGGCCTGGCGGAATTCCCTGACAGCGTTACGTCGCGCGGGGCGAAGCACTTGGGCGAGCTATCGGCCATGGTTGCCGGGGGCCATCGCGCCGTGATGGTCTACCTCGTCCAGCGCGCGGACGCCAATCGGTTCGCTCTGGCCGGCGATATCGATCCGGCCTATGCGACAGCGTTTGCCGCGGCGCGGATGTCGGGTGTGGAGGCGATCGCCTGCCGCTGCCGGGTGTCGGCGAAGGAAATCGTGGTCCAGGATGAAATTGAAATCGTATCGTAACGTAACCGGGCGCTGATCCGAAATGACAGGCAGTCGAGGATGAACCCCGTTTGGAAGCCGCAATGATGATCGAGAAAATCAATAAGACCGATGAAGAATGGAAGGCTTTGCTGTCGCCGGAGGAATATCGCATCCTGCGCCGCCACGGCACCGAGATGTCTTGCTCCAGCCCGCTCGATAAGAGCCACGGCGCCGGCGAATACCGTTGCGCCGGTTGCGGCCTGCCGCTGTTTCGCTCCACCGCGAAGTTCAATTGCGGAACCGGCTGGCCGAGCTTCTTCGAGCCGGTATCGGGTGCCGTCGAGACGAGCACGGACTCGAGCCACGGCATGCGTCGTACCGAGGTCCATTGCGCGCGCTGCGATGGACACTTGGGCCACGTGTTCGAGGACGGCCCCCGCCCGACTGGCCTGCGCTACTGCATGAACGGCGTCGCGCTGAAGTTCGTCCCTGAGTCTGGCAAGTAGCCGGGGATTTAAATCCGGCATGCCAATTCTGCAGCGCAGCAATTGCCGCATTGCACAGATACCGCGCGTATAAACTTAGCGATTGCAAAAATGATGGATTTCAATTTGCAGTCATACAAAAATAACTTGACCTGTATTATGTTTGTAATACTTGTTGAACAGTGAGGGGTTGAGGGTCAGTCCTCCCCTCTAAACCCGGTACCTGATCATGGCACACGGAATGCGTATTGACGTGTTGAAATCGGTGGCTGAGGCCGCAGGCGTCGCGATGGCGCCGGGCACCGACCAGTTTGAAGCCGCGCCGGACGATTTGATCGTAGATATCACCGCTCCCTCCAAGCAAACGTTGATGGACGGCGGAAATTATTCCCGTTCTTGGGCTCGGCCGCTGTTTCGCGACACGTTCCCGGAAAAGGCACCCAAGGCCAATGCCATCAAGCTTTGGCTATCAGGCCGCAAGACGTGGATTAGCCCGGCCTGAGCCGTCCGCTGATAGCGGACACGTTTGGCGGCACTATTTTAGCGCGCCTGCTGGCACAGCCACTCCATCACAGCTGGACCGTTCCGCGCAATCCAAAGATGCCCCTCGGCAGGAAGCCGCACGAGTTCAGAATGCGGCAAAGCACTTGCTAGCTTTGAAACGCCATCCTGCGGGACATTGCGGTCGGCGGTGCCGATCCAAAGCCTCACCGGTGCCGTGATCGCGGCGAAATCGACGCCCCATACGCGGCTGAACAGGTTGATATCATGGACCGCGCCGGTAACGCCCGGTTTGAGCCCACTCGCGAACGTATCCACCAGCCGCTGGCGGACCGCTGGATTTTCGATCGCGCGGCGGTCGATCGACGGCGCAAGAGCAAGCGACAGCCGCACCGTCGCATGCGGAAAGTTCAAGAGCCCGGCGCGGAACAGGTGGAAGGCCGCCGGCAGCGCGATTGCGAGCCTCGGCAGCACGTGAAAACATATCCGGTGGAACGGTGACAGTTGGGTTTCCCTGCTGATGATGCCGACTGGCGAGACAAGGGCCAGCGCCATCGCGCGCGGGCCGAAGGC
>Ga0209698_10007511_pt1 | contig 11444 bp, 10 predicted proteins | sample LitLauG_LLR_2012_FD_187203 | JGI IMG/M metagenome (GOLD analysis project Ga0209698, IMG submission 187203) | Freshwater sediment microbial communities from Pennsylvania, USA - Little Laurel Run_MetaG_LLR_2012 (SPAdes) (version 2) | ecosystem: Environmental > Aquatic > Freshwater > Creek >... | reverse complement strand
GGCGCAACCGAATTGCCCGCAAGCCATACAACGTAAAGGCATTTAGCCGCATCTCACGGGGTGCGGCCGGAAAAGACAGCTTGACCGACCGAGAACCAAAGGAACGACAGCGACAGAGCAGCGACTTCAACGAAGCCGAAGCCATCGAGAAGGCGAAACAAGGGGACGCCGAGGCGTTCCAGGCCTTGTACGACCGGCACAAACGGCGCGTCTATTCGCTGTGTCTGCGGATGACCGCGAATACCGCGGAAGCCGAAGACTTGACACAGGAGGCGTTCCTGCAACTCTATCGCAAGATTGCAACGTTCCGCGGCGAGTCCGCGTTTTCGACTTGGTTGCATCGGCTCTCCGTGAACGTCGTGCTGATGCATCTAAGAAAGAAAAGCCTCCCAGTGGTTTCGCTCGAAGAAACCACCCAGGCAGGCGAAGAAGATACTCCGAAGAAGGATTTCGGGGCAGAAGATTTAGCCTTGGCCGGATCGATCGACCGGCTGCATTTGCAGAAAGCGGTTGACGATCTCCCTCCCGGTTATCGCACAATCTTTGTTCTTCACGATGTCGAGGGTTACGAACATAATGAGATCGCCGAGATCGTAGGTTGTTCGATCGGTAACAGCAAGTCGCAACTGCACAAAGCACGCATGAAGTTGCGCGACCTGCTCAAGATCCAGAGAGCCGAGAAGGCCCAGAAGTCTTGAGCCCAAAAAAACCGGCGCAGACCGGTGACAGCAGTAACCGCTGCAAGGGGCGTAAGTGCTGCAATCGAGCACGAAGCGACAGTACACTGATGCAGCCAGAGGCTTTGGGGAGCGCGGTATGAATTGCGTTGAGTTGCAAGAGAGTTTGGAACAGAGAGCCGACGCGGGCACTGCCGAGCAGCGGGATCATCTCCGCACGTGCCCGGTTTGCGAGGCACTGGTCGAGGAGCTATGCCTGATCGCCGCCTCGGCCATCGAACTGCGGGAAACCGACGAACCCGGCCCCCGCGTCTGGAACTCCATTGAAGCCGCATTGCGCAAGGAAGGCCTGATTCGCCCACAGCGGCCCAGCCGCTCCCTTCTGCCTTCCTTGGGTAGCGGATGGGGCTGGGTCCGTTGGATGGCCCCTGCCGCAGCCGCATTGCTGATCGCAGTCGGTCTCTACGTTCGCCAGCACTCCCATACCCAGCAGATCGCCAGCAACATGGTACGACCGGTCGTTTCTGATGCGGCCATAGCCGGCCTCAACGATGACGACCTGCTCCAGGAGGTCTCCGGGCAGAATCCAGACCTCAAAGAGCAATACGCGGATAACCTCCGCCACGTGAATCAGTACATTGAGGACGCAAAAAGCACCGTCGCTGCCGACCCGAACGACGAGGAGGCTCGCCGCTCGCTGATGGACGCTTATCAGGAAAAGGCTATGCTTTTTGAATTGGCTTTGGATCGTTCTCTGCAATAATGTAGGCATTTGTTGGCCTCGACATGACTGGACGCACAGAAACTCGGGGAATCAAAATGAGCAGTCGCACTGTCGAACTGGTTGTTGTGAGCGCGATTTTGGCCGGAACGCTCGTCGCCGAAACTCACAAGGAACTTCGCTTCACCGTCGGATCCAAAGCCGGCGTTTCGATCAACAATCCCTACGGATCGATCTCAGTCAGGCCTTCCACCGGCAATGCCGTCGTGATCAATGCCACACTCTACTCCGACAAAGTGGAGGTCGACAGCAACCAGAATGGCAATCGCGTCGACATCCAGTCTCATCTGCTGCCTGGCGCCAATGCCGAGTCCGGACGTGCCGACTACGAAGTTCTCGTTCCCGCCGATGCCAGCATCATTCTGCATTCCAGCACAGGTCCGTTGCGCGCCGAAAAATTGCATGGCGACATGACTTTGGAAGGCGCCGCTGCGAATGTTGACGTCCGTGATATCAGCAACGCCCACGTTCACGTTAGAACCGTCAACGGTCCGGTCACCCTCACCAACGTGCAGGACGGCCACATCGAAGTGGACTCTCTCAGCGGTGAAGTCATCCTCGACCGCGTCACCGGCCCTCTCGTCCAAGTCATCTCTACCAGCGGCAAGATCAGTTACACCGGCGACTTTGGGCGGAGCGGCGAATACCGCCTCACCAGTCATAGCGGCGACATTGACGCTACCGTGCCCGAATACACCTCCGCCGACGTGAGCGCCCGCTCCGTCAAGGGCGAAGTACACGACGACATTCCCCTTCAGCCCAAGAGTCACACTTCGTTCATCGTGGAAAAGGGCAGTGCCTTCGTGGGTACCATGGGTAAGGCCGCTGTCTCCTCGACGGTGGTGCTACGCAGCTTCAGTGGTAAAATTCACCTCAGAAAACGCGCCGCAAAATAGCAAAGAAAAAGAAATCCCGTTTGCGTGGCGCGGGTGTTCCCGCCCGCGAACGTGTGCGACCGCCGGAGAAGCAGGGATCGAAGTCTGCCTCTGGCCCGATGGCCGTTTTCCTTGTCGGCTTCATGGGAGCCGGCAAAAGCAGCGTCGGCCGCGCCCTGGCGCAGCAACTGAACTGGCTCTTTGAAGATCTCGATGACCGCATTGCGCAGCAAGACGGGCGATCCGTACCGGACATCTTCCGCAATTCGGGCGAAGCGGCGTTTCGCCAGGCTGAGCACGCGGCCCTGCGCCAAGTGCTTGAAGATTTGCACGGCGGGGTGGCTCGCGTCATCGCTCTGGGAGGAGGCGCCTTCGCTCAACCGGCCAATGCGTCTCTTTTGAAAGCCGCGGGCGTGCCCACTGTCTTTTTGGACGCTTCGGTCAACGAGTTGTGGCGCCGCTGCTGTTCACAGACCAATGAAACCGGTGCCGAACGTCCGCTGTTGCAAGATCAGGATCAGTTTCGACGTTTGTATCAAGCGCGACGGAAAAGCTACTCGGCGGCCTCATTCAAGATCGATACAGAACTTCGCAGTCTGGAGACCATCGCCGCAGAAATCGCCCGCAAGCTCGGTTTGAAGAAGATCAGAGTCCGCACCGAACAAGGAGATCCCGAGTGAAGTTCATCGAAGTGCGTTGGGCAGCGGCGACATTTCTGCTGTCTTGTCTCGCCATCTCTGCCGCCGGCAGTCCGCCGGACAAGAAAGAGAAAGACAAGCCTGCTTCCCAGGTCGTCGATTCCGGTTCTTTCGGAGTCTTCGTGAAAGGACAGCGCGTTCTCACGGAGACCTTCAGCATCCATCAGGAGAATGGCACGAGCGTGATCAAGGCTCAGTTGAAAGAAGCCCCTGGATCCGAGCCCATCTCGCAGAAATCCGACCTGCAAATCACCTCCAACGGTGAACTCCTGCGCTACGAATGGAGCCAGCCCCTGGGAGCCTCCCTGATCGTGCTCCCCAACAACGATTTCCTGATCGAGAAGATCACTCCGGCCGGTTCGGCAAAGCCCGCCGAGAAGCCCTTCCTGATGCCCAGCACGTCCTCCATCCTCGACAATAACTTCTTCGTCCATCGCGAGGTGCTGACCTGGCGCTATCTCGCCGCCGACTGCAAGCCGGAAAACAGTAATCTGAAATGCCAGCAGGGCCCCGCCCAGTTCGGCGTGCTGGTGCCGCAGGACCAGAACTCGATCAGCGTTCGCCTGGAACTCGTCGGCCCGGAAAAAATCTCGATTCACGGTGCAGAACGCCAGTTGCTTCGATTGAATCTAACCAGCGACAATTTTGACTGGTCGCTGTGGGTTGACCCTCAGGATCAGTTCAAATTAATTCGGGTGGCGATTCCTGCCGATAACACGGAAGTAGTCCGGGATTAGCTTGCTTAGTCCCGGCGGCAGAATCGAGTCCGCCCTTGGAAAATTTATTGCTGCTGACTGACTCACGTACGGCGCGGGTGCTGGTCACGGTGCTGCTGTTTGCTATCGGCCTCGGATTTCTCTACGTCGCCCGGGCTACCCTGATCGCCTTTCTATTCGCCATCTTCTTCGCCTACCTGATGAGTCCCCTGGTCGCCCACCTGGAGAAAATTCTTCACGGTCGCGGACGCGCCATTGCCGTTATCTACAGTGCCCTGCTTGTGCTGGTCGTCGTCTTCTTCGTCGTGGTCGGTCCCATGGTCACTCGCGAGGGTGCCCGACTGGGAAAAGCCCTCCCGGACCTTCTGGGACAGCTCAGCTCGGGCCAGTTGGCGCGTCAACTCGGGACCGAGCACGGCTGGAGTGAGCGCAGCACGCAACTCGCCCAATCGTTCCTCATCAGCCGCAAGGACGACATCACTGAATTGGCGCAGCACATCGGGCTCCGCACCGCCGATGTTGCCAAACAAGCCTGGCTGCTGTTCGTCGTCCCGCTGCTCTCAATCTTCTTCCTCAAAGACGGCCGCACCTTCAGCGATTTTCTGCTCTCGACCATCCAATCCCGCCCTCAACGGGAGTTCCTGGAGAACGTTCTCAACGACCTCAACCAGATGCTCGCGCATTTCATTCGCGCCCAATTGTCGCTGGCTGCACTGAGTCTGGTCGTATACTCGATCACCCTCTCCGTCATGCGCCTGCAGTATGCTCTGGTCTTAGGGACAATCGGAGGTCTGCTCGAATTTATCCCCGTCGTCGGCCCGCTGGCGGCCGGCCTGATCATCGTGACTGTCGCGCTGCTGACCGGCTACTCGCACTGGGCCGTGCTGGTGATTTTTCTCGTGGTCTGGCGCGTCCTTCAGGACTACGTCTCCTCTCCCCGCATTATGGGAGAGAGCATGGAATTGCATCCCCTGGCCGCCATTTTTGGCGTCATGGCCGGAGGCGAGGTCGCCGGCATCCTCGGCATCTACCTCTCCATCCCCGTGATGGCCAGCCTGCGAATCCTCTTCCGCCGTTGGCGCCTCTACGCCGAGAAAAAGAAATTCGGCCCGCTCACCGATTACTCGATCGCCCCACCAGTTACGCACCGTAAGTGAGCGATTGAATCATTGTCATCCGGAACGCAGTGACGGCAAGCGCGGCGCCGCCTCACGAAGTCGAAGGATCCCTACCCGCGGCTTGGCTGAGAAAACGTCGTGAGCTGACAGCAGAGATCGTTCTAGGCCCCGGCCCCCTTCACCTTCTCCGCCGAAACCTTCCGCAAAAACTCCGCCGCCGCTTCCGGCAGCACCGTGTTGATGAACATCCCGGATCCCAACTCGAATCCCGCCACCCGCGTCAGCCGCGGAATCACACTCACATACCAATGGAAGTGCCGCGCGCCGTTGTATTCCGTCGGCCCACTGCGCACGGTGAAGTTCAAGTCCGGATTTTCCAGCCCAACATAGATCTTAGCCAGCAGGGTTCGCAAAACCCGCGCCAGATCGGCGATCTCCAGATCGGTTATCTCGCCGAAGCTCGACATGTGCCGAAGCGGGAAGATATGAGTCGCAAACGGAGTCGGCGCCGCGAACACTTCCATGGCCACAAAATGCTCGCCCTTCAATACGATCCGAGTCTGATCTTCTACTTCACGCTCGACCATATGGCAGAACATGCACTCGCCCACATCGTCGTAATGACGCAATGCCTCGTGCAACCGGTGCCGCACCTGGCTCGGGATCACCGGCGTCGCAATTAATTGTGAGTGCGGATGCTGCAAGCTCGCGCCCGCGTCCGTCCCATGGTTCTTGAAGATCGTGATGTGGTTCACACGCCGGTCCAGGCTCAGCGCGTTGTAGCGTTCTCGGTACACAGTTAAGATCGATCCCACGTGCTCGTCTGACAGCAGCCCCATGTAGCGCGAGTGGTCCGGACTATCGATAATGACTTCGTGAAATCCGAAACCGTCCACCCGCCGCCGCAGATGCTGCAGGCTGCGCGTCGGCTGCAATTCGCTCGACAACGCCGCGAACTTGTTGGGAATGACCCGCACCGCCCACGAGTTTCCACCGGGCACGCGCATCACTTCCGGCGGCGTCTTATTCTCATTCCCCGGACAAAACGGACAGGTCTCCACAAAGGCTGGCACGGGCTGCACAGCTCGATGCGTGGCCATTTCCTCGGGCCGCCTGGCGCGTTCCGTCGCGATGATGACCCATTCTTTGGTGAAAAAATTCTGACGAAGTTCCGGCATGATAGGCCTCCACAGTCATGTATCGGCAGGGCGGAGGAAGCTCTCCAGCGAGTACCTTTTTGGGAAGAGCCCACCGCCGAATTCTCAAGAACCTCCCCAGCATTGTTATAAAATTCCTATTTACCCCTATGAACCCTAAAATACCCATCGGCATTCTTGGCGCTACTGGTGTCGTCGGACAGCGATTCATCCAGATGCTGGAGCATCATCCTTGGTTCGAAGTGGCGTGGCTCGCCGCTTCCGACCGTTCCGAAGGCAAGGCTTACGCGGAAGCCGCGCGCTGGCGCCTGAAAACCCAGATCCCGGTGCGGGTTGCGAAAATGCAAGTCTCTCCGGCCACCCCGGAAGGCGCGCCCAGGGTCATCTTTGCCGCGCTCGATTCTGGCATCGCCGCCGAACTTGAGCCGCGCTTTGCCGAAGCCGGCTGCGCTGTCGTCTCCAACTCCAGCGCGCTTCGGATGCAGGAAGACGTGCCGCTCGTGATTCCGGAGGTCAATGCCGGACACATCAAGCTCATCGACATCCAAGGCTGGCGCAAGAAATCTGGCGGCTATGTTGTGACCAATCCCAACTGCTCAGCCATCGGACTTGTGCTTGCGCTTGCCCCGCTGCACCAGCGCTTCGGTCTTGAAACCGTAATGGCGGTCACGATGCAGGCCGTCAGCGGTGCGGGATATCCCGGCGTGGCTTCGCTCGACATCCTCGGCAACGTCATCCCCTTCATCAAAAATGAAGAAGAAAAAATGGAGGAGGAGACGAAGAAACTTCTCGGCCAGGTGAACGGCTCCAGAGTCGTTCCCGGCGCCTTCGCCATGAGCGCGCAATGCAACCGCGTGGCCGTGGAAGACGGGCACACGGAATCCGTGTCCATTCGTTTGAAGACGAAAGCCAAGCCGGACGAAATCATTGCCGCTTGGAACAGCTACCGCGCCGAGCCGCAATCCCTGAAACTACCCAGCGCTCCCGAGCGGCCCGTCGTCTACCTCGAAGCCACCGATCGTCCCCAGCCACGCTTCGACGTCGACATGGGCGCAGGCATGACGACGGCGGTCGGCCGCCTTCGCCCGTGTTCTGTACTCGACTGGAAGTTCACCGTTCTCTCGCACAACACGATCCGCGGAGCCGCCGGTGCCGCGTTATTGAACGCCGAACTCCTGAAAGCGAAGGGATACCTGGGGTGAGGGCACGAGAAGCAAATCCCCAGGGTTCACCATCCTGGCGTCATCCTGAGCGTAGCCGCTTTTCAGGCGGAGTGAGGGATCTCGCGTGGAACGCGTGCGCTTTGCTGGTTAAATTTGTTCACGGGAACCGCCAATGATCGTGATGAAATTTGGCGGCACCTCGGTCGAAGATGCCAAGGCCATCGAGCGCGTCGTGTCCATCGTTCAAGGCCGCGCCGAGCAGAAGCCGGTGGTCGTAGTCAGCGCCATGGCAAAGGTCACCGACACGCTCCTCACCATGGCGAAAGCGGCCGGCGCCGGCGAGCGCAAGACCGCTCTCAAACTCTGCCGCTCGCTCCAGGAACGCCACTACAACACCGCCAGCGAATTGCTCGGCACAGCATTGTTCACGGAATTTCATTCCGAACTCGGCGCTGAATTCGAGGCGCTCGACGAACTGCTTCGTGGTATTTCCGCCGTCGGCGAAATCACGCCGCGCACTACCGATCACGTCGCTGCTTTCGGCGAAATGCTCTCCAGCAAAATCGTGGCCGCTGCCTTCGCCGCTCATGACATGAAGGGGGTTCATGTCGACTCCCGCGACATACTTGTGACCGATAGCGCCTACATGCAGGCCGTCCCGCAGTTCGAAGAGACCAATGCTCGCCTGCAGCAAACAGTTCAGCCTCTGCTGCAGGCAGGACAAGTCCCTGTCATGGGCGGGTTCATCGGCGCCAACCGGGCTGGTATCACGACCACCATCGGCCGCGGGGGCTCAGATTTTTCCGCCGCAATTTTCGGCGCAGGCCTGTCCGCCGAGCGCATCGAAATCTGGACGGACGTTGATGGCATTCTCACCACCGATCCCAGAGTCTGCCCCGACGCCCGCCGCATTAAAGTCATCAGCTTCGACGAGGCCGCTGAACTCGCCTACTTCGGCGCCAAGGTGCTGCACCCCGCAACCGTCCTGCCCGCGATTCAGAAGAATATTCCTGTCTATGTCCTGAACTCGCGGAATCCGGGCTGTGAAGGAACCCGCATCACCACGCGCGCTCCCCACAGCAAGAACATCTTCAAGGCGATCGCAGCCAAGAAGCGCATCACCATCGTCGATGTCGCGGCGCCTCGCATGCTGCTGGCTCACGGTTTCTTACGCTCGATCTTCGAGGCCTTTGACCGCCACAAAGTCGCGGTCGATGTGGTCTCCACTTCTGAAGTCAGCGTTTCGTTGACGGTCGACTCCAATCAGGCAATTCCCGCATTGGCTGCGGACCTCGCCAAACTGGCCGATGTGAAGTACGAAGGCCGCAAGGCTATCGTCTGCCTGGTGGGAGAAAACCTGCGGGAAACGCCGGGAATCGCCGCACTCGTTTTTCGCGAGCTCGCGGACAAAAAAATCCGAATGATTTCTCAGGGCGCCTCAGAAATTAACCTCACCTTCGTCATCGAAGAAGACGAAGTCCCTGAAGTCATCCAACGGCTTCACAAAACGTTCTTCTCCGAATTGGACTCACAAGTGTTCGCGTAGCGGCGGACGCATTCGTCCGCCACTACACAATAATCCGGACACACAACGCCCCGGACGAATGCGTCCGGGGCTGGCTGGGTTCCATGCCGATGCTGAAAAAGAAACGGAGCTAGGAAGGCGAGTTCTTGGTTTCTGTCCTAGTTGTTCAACTCTCCGATCGCGGAAGCACGAAATTTACTCGAACCGTATACCCGTCTTCGCGGAAACGTCGCGCAGTTCCTCGATCACGGACTGCACCAGCGGCACACCCTTTTCCCGCCGGACTTGCTCCGCTTCTCGCTCAGGATCGCCGGGAATCAGAGGTCCCTTCGTGCCCGGCGCGGGCTTGGTAGCACGGAACACTCGAATGTACTCGTCCACTTGCCCCTTAAAGGCGTCTGGATCAAAATTTTAGAGGTGGAGAATGTCTGCCAAAACGGCGATCGTCATATTTAGGGCTTCCTATCGCAAGGGTTTTTCGGCGATCTTCCGACGTGTGACTTTTTCAGCCACAGGCGATAGCACAAGTTTGCGCCGTCTAGTCGCATTTGCGCGTCACATCGTCCAAAATATCTCCACCTGTTGATCATCTGATCGACATGATGTGTCGTTCCAGACATCTCTATCTCCTAATCCCTTCACCCTATTGCCGGGATAGGAGACAGAGATGACGAAATGAACCATGATGTTGCTAATCTAGTTAACATGTGGTGCTATTTTGCGCGAAACGACGCGCTTGGGGCGCTGGGGCTGGGAGGCGCTGATGGGGAAAAGATGGCGCGCGCTCTGGCGCGGATGTGGTGTGGATGTGGGTTTGTCGTGGGTGCTGGTGATGCACTTGCAGGTGGGCGAAATGAATCGGCAGGTCAAAGATGTTTACAGCGAGAATCGATCGGGGTGCTACACCGACGACATGTGCGAGTCGAACGAATCGTCTATATCGGTAGAGAATCTAACCGGCTCGAAGAAATCGAAGCAGGGATAATTCATTCACCCGAGAGTGTCTACACGGAATATCCAGACCCGAGTCGAGATGAGTGGGAGACAAAGATTCTTCCCGTGCTGAAAGAAAATCCCGATAGCAATCCTAACGAGGTTCAGCGGGCGATCCCGTTCGATGCTGCGACGCACGATTGCTGGGAAGACCCGCCACGGAGAAGGAACCGCCAACAGCTCGAGGTAATCCTGCGGCGACTTGGGATCCTCTAGTGCCGATGAGATTATTTCGTTTGGCCGATGTTTCGCCAACCGTGAGGGAAGTTGAAAACTCATAAGTCTAACTCGTGGAACCAACGCTGTAGGGTCGACGTATAATCCGCCGGGAGGATACTCGCGTGCCAACCCTTCTCCAAGACGTCCGCTACGCTCTCCGGCAGCTGCGCCATGCTCCTACGTTTACGTTGACGGCATTACTTACCCTGGCCATCGGTATCGGTGCGACCACCGCGATTTTCACCTTGACGCAGGCCATCATGCTGAAGTCTTTGCCGGTCGCCGATCCCGCCCAGCTCTATCGCATTGGCGATACCGGGGAGTGCTGTGTCGAGGGTTGGGAAGACGATGACTGGAGCCTGTTCTCATATCAGCTATACCAGCGCCTCGCCGCGGCGGCACCCGAGTTCGAGGAAACCACCGCTTTTCAGGCCGCACCTGGGATCTACAGCATTCGGCAGGAAGCCAAAGACCGCGAGGCACGTCCCTTGCGGGCCGAGTACGTGAGCGGGAGTTACTTCCATGTTTTTGGCCTCGACGCCTTTGCCGGACGCGTGATCAACACTACAGACGATCAGCGATCGGCCCCGCCGGTCGCAATGATCAGCTATCGCACCTGGCAGCAGGCTTACGGCTCAGATCCGGGGATCGTTGGGTCCACATTCTTCGTGCAAGGACAGCCAGTCACGTTGATTGGGATTACGCCTCCAGGCTTTTTCGGTGAGACACTGCGGAGCGATCCGCCGGACTTTTGGCTGCCCCTGCAACAGGAGATTCTGTTCGACGGCCAGAGTGCAAACATGAGAACGAATCAGCGCCAATGGCTCTATGCCATTGGCAGGTTGAGGCCGGGTGCGAGCGTGCAAGCACTTCCTGCCCGGCTGACACCGGTGCTCCAACGGTGGCTCCGTGACGAAGACGAGATGCCCGCCGAATTCAAACCGCAGGTTGAACCCACGATTCCTCAGAAATTTATCCGGCTGGCTCCGGCCGGAGGAGGTGTCACCTCCTTAAGGGAAAACTACGGCGCAAGTCTGCGGATCCTTCTGATGGTTTGTGCAACATTGCTTCTCATCGCGTGCGCCAACCTGGCCAATCTTCTGCTGGCGCGCGCAGCCGCCCGCCGCGCCCAGACTGCGGTGCGCCTGGCTCTGGGGGCTGCGCGAACAAGACTGATTCGCCAGCAGTTGACGGAGGCGGTACTGCTGTCGGTGCTAGGTGGCATCGCAGGATTAGGCATTGCATACGTGGGAGCGCGTCTGATGCTGGCCCTGGCATTTCACAGTGCCACTTTTACGCCCATCAGTGCGACACCTTCGCTCCCGGTTCTGGGATTTGCGTTTGCGCTTTCACTCCTGACCGGTGTGCTGTTTGGCGTGGTGCCGGCGTGGCTGGCTTCGCGTTCCGATCCGGCAGAGGCTCTGCACGGAGCAGGCCGCGGCACTCGCGCCGGGGCATCGTTGCCGCAAAAGATACTGGTGGTCAGCCAGGCGGCGCTTTCCCTGGTTCTGCTGGCTTGCGC
>Ga0209698_10007510_pt1 | contig 11444 bp, 9 predicted proteins | sample LitLauG_LLR_2012_FD_187203 | JGI IMG/M metagenome (GOLD analysis project Ga0209698, IMG submission 187203) | Freshwater sediment microbial communities from Pennsylvania, USA - Little Laurel Run_MetaG_LLR_2012 (SPAdes) (version 2) | ecosystem: Environmental > Aquatic > Freshwater > Creek >... | reverse complement strand
GCCGATGGGCGTGCGCGCTTGCTCGGGCGGAAACAGGAAGTCGCGCATGTAGCCGACCACGTGTTTGCGCACGTCGTTGACGCTGACGTAATCGCTGCCGCCCCCGGTCAGGGCGTCGGCGAGCGTGGTGGTTGGCGGTAGGCTGGCGCGCCCCTGGTCGAGCGTCGCCATCGCGACGTTGGAGCCGAGTTTCACCACCCCGGAATCGGGCGCTAGCGCGCCGGTGAGCAGCTTGATCAGCGTCGTCTTGCCCGCGCCGTTGGCGCCGACGATGCCGACGCGGTCGGCGCGCAGCACGCGCGTCGAAAAATCGCCGACGATCACGCGCTCGCCATAGGCCTTGGAGATATGTTCGGCCTCGATCACCAGGGCGCCCGAGGGGTTGGCGAGGCTGGCGGCCATCTCGGGGCCGCCGACGGCGCGGCGCGCCTCGCGGCTTTGGCGGCGCAGTTCGCCAAGCTCGCCCACGCGGCGCATGTTGCGCTTGCGCCGCGCGGTGACGCCGTAGCGCATCCAATGCTCTTCATCGACGATTTTTCGGTCTAACTTGTGCGCGGCGATCTCTTCTTCCTCGAGGACGGCGTCGCGCCAGACTTCGAAGTTGGCAAAGCCCGAATCGAGGCGGCGCGACACGCCGCGGTCGAGCCACACGGTCTGCTTGGTGAGGTTGGACAGCAGCCGCTTGTCGTGGCTGACGATCACCATCGCCGCGCGCAGGCCCATCAGCGTCTTTTCCAGCCATTCGATGGCGACGACGTCGAGATGGTTGGTCGGTTCGTCCAGCAGCAAAATGTCGGGCTCGGGCGCGAGCGCGCGCGCCAACGCCGCCCGGCGCGCTTCGCCGCCCGACAAAGCCAGCGGATCGGCCATTTCATCGACGCCGAAATCGGCGAGCAACGTGTGGGCGCGATGGCCGCCCTCGTGATCGTCCAACCCGGCCAAGACATAGTCGATGACATGCGCGTAGCCCGAAAGGTCGGGCTCTTGCGGGAGATAGCGCAGTTTCGCGTTGGGCTGGATGAAGCGTTCTCCCGAATCGGCGGCCAGTTCCCCCGCCGCGATCTTCAGCAGCGTCGATTTGCCCGAACCGTTGCGGCCGACCAAAGCGACGCGGTCGCCGCGCGAAACCGCGAGTTCCGCGCCCCTGAGCAGAGGCGCGCCGCCAAGGTTCAGGGCGATGTCGCGAAGGTGGAGGAGAGGGGGGGAAGGAGCCATTGCGCGCGGGGGGTCGCACGGACGGCGCGAATGCTCAAGGGGCGCTTGCGCGAAAGGGGCGAATTGGCTGATGAAAGGCGATACCCTCGCTCTCCGCGCGCATCGCCCTCATCTAAAGGTGTGCACCGGGCGCACCGGGACAATTACCTCTGTCCCACTCGCGCACGTCGTCACAGACGCGGCAGGACAAAGATAAATTTCCCTCTCTCAGGCAAGCGCCACGTGACCGGCTTTGATTTCGTATATCCGAGCCCGCTCGCCTAGGTCGGCAAACGCGCTGGCGTCGGCGCCGGTCATCAACACCTGTGCGCCGAATTCCAACAGGATCTCGAACAACGCGCGCCGCCGCCTTGGGTCGAAATGGGCGACCAGTTCGTCGAGCAGCGTGATCGGCGCCATGCCTGTCATGTCGCCGACCAGCCGCGCGTGGGCGAGCACCAGGCTGACCAGCAGAGCCTTTTGCTCGCCGGTCGAGCACTCTTCCGCCGCAACGTCCTTGGCGCCGTGGCGCACCAGCAGATCGACGGTGTGCGGACCCATCAAGGTCCGCCCGGCGGCGGCGTCGCGTTCGCGCCCCGCCGCGAGCCCGGCGCGGTAAACTTCTTCGGCTTCGAGCGAGGACAGACCCCGGATCGCCGCGTCGAATTCGCCATGGAGCGAGATGGTCGGCCAAGCGAACGGCGAGGCGCCGTCGCGCCCGCGCAGCACGATGTCGGCCAGGCGCGAGACCGTCTCGGCGCGCGCGGCGGCGATCGCCGCGCCCAATTCCGCCGCTTCGTGCTCGATCGCATCTAACCAGGCGCCGCGGCGCGCGTCGCGGCGCCCTTCCTCAAGCAGCTTGTTGCGCCCGCGTAGCGCGCGCTCGAATTGGCCGACGCGGGCGCCGTGAGTCGGATCGATGGTCAGCACCAGCCGGTCGAGAAACCGGCGGCGCTCGCCGGCCGGTCCGACGAACAGCCCGTCCATGGCGGGCGTCAGCCAGATCACGCGCATATGCTCGCTGAAGGCTTGCGCCGAGGGAGCGGGCCCGCCATCGACGCGCAGCTTGCGCTGCGGCTCGTCCGACGCCTCGCGGTCGTAGCCCACGCCAAGCCGGTGGACGTCGCCGTCTCCCACCTGCGCCGAGACCACGAAGCCGCCGGCCCCGTCATGCCTCGCCATCGCGCCAAGCTCCGCCCGGCGCAAGCCGCGCCCCGGCGCGAACAGCGAAATCGCCTCGAGCAGATTGGTCTTGCCGACGCCGTTCTCGCCCACAAACACCACGCAGCGCCCGTCGATCGGCAGATCGAGCGTCGCATAGGAGCGAAAGTCGCGCAGCGTGAGGCGGCGAACGCGCGGGCGCCGGAGGATGGGCGACGGCCAAGGGGAATTCATCGCAGCAGCCCTTGCCATGAAGCGGCGAACCGCGAAAGACTGGCGTCGGCCCCGCTAGCCCCAAGGATTCGCTTCGCCATGCCCCGCGCCGATTTTCCCGTTCTCTATCTCGGCGATGGAATGCCGCGCATTCGCAACGCGGTCGCCGAGCGGTTTCCGGTGCGTTCGCTCGACGACCTGCCGCCGGAAATCGCCGCGACGATTCGCTGCGTCGTGGTCACCTGGCACACGATCCGAATCGACGATGCCTTCATGGCGCGCTTTCCAAAGCTGGAATTGGTCGCAAGTTTCGGCGTCGGCTACGATCATATCGACGCGCGCGCGGCCAAGGCGCGTGGAGTCGTCGTCACCCACACGCCCGGCGTGCTCAGCGACGAAGTGGCCGACACCGCCTTCGGCCTGCTCATCTCCGCCGTGCGCGAAATGGGGCCGGCCGAGCGCTACCTCCGCCAAGGCCAATGGGCGGCGCGCGGCCCCTACCCGCTCACGGCGTCGTTGCGCGGGCGCACGATGGGCATTCTCGGCCTCGGCCGCATCGGCAAGGCGATCGCCAAGCGCGCCGATGCGTTCGGTCTGAAGGTCGTCTACACCGGCCGCAAGGCCCAGCCGGGCGTTTCCTATCCCTTTCACCCGACCTTGTTGGAGATGGCCAATGCCTGCGACATCCTGATGATCGCGGCGCCGGGCGGCCTGGACACGCGCCACATGGTCGGCGCTGAGGTGTTGGCCGCGCTCGGGCCCAACGGAATCCTCATCAACATCTCGCGCGGCTCGCTCGTCGACGAAACGGCGCTGATCGCGGCGCTGACGGAAAAGCGCATTCTCGCCGCCGGCCTCGACGTGTTCGAGAACGAGCCGCATGTGCCGGAAGCGCTGAGGAAGCTCGACAACGTCGTGCTGCTGCCGCACGTCGGCTCGGCCTCGCACGCCACGCGCGACGCGATGGCCGACCTCGTCGTCGCCAACGTCTTCTCTTGGGCCGACGGCAAAGGCCCGATCTCGCCGGTGCCGGAGACGCCCGGCGAGGCGTGATTCTCTACCGATTGTCCTCGAGGATCATTGCCGCGCCCTTGGCGGCGACCATCATCGTCGCGGCGTTGGTGTTGCCGGAAATGATCTTGGGGAAGACCGAGGCGTCGGCGACCCTGAGGCCCTTCAGGCCATGCACGCGAAGGCGCGAATCGACCACGCAGGCGATCGGGTCCGTCCCCATGCGGCACGTGCCGACGGGATGATAAACCGTGCCTGATCGCCTGGCGAAATCGGCCAGGAGTTCGTCGTCGCTTTGAACCTCCGGCCCCGGCGCCAGCTCGGCGTCGATGACGCCGGCCAGCGCGGGTTGGCGCGCGAGATGGCGCAGCAGCTTCACGCCCTCCAGCATGTCCCGGCGGTCCTCGGGCGTCGACAGGGCGTTGGGCCGGATGATCGGCGCGACCTCCGGATCGGACGAGGTGGCCAGGATCGAGCCGCGCGCGGTCGGATGGCAGCTCGACAACCCAAGGGAAAAGCCGGGAAACGGATCGGGATTGAGCAGCGGGCGCGAACCCTTGCGCGCCTCCAACGTGGTCAGGGCCTGGAAATAAAGCTGGATGTTGGGCCGCGCGAGATCGGGCCGCGTGCGCACAAATCCGCCGGCTTGGTTGAGGCTCAAGCTCAACGGCCCGCGCCCGCGAAAAATCCAGTCGAGCCCCGCCAGCGCCTTACCCCACAGCGGGCGCAGCGCCTCGTTCTGCGAGCGGATTTTGGCTCGATAGGTGTAGTTGATGCCAAGGTGATCCTGCAGATTTTGGCCGACCGCCGGGCATGCGTGCGCGAGCCCGATGCCGACCGACTCCAGATGGTCGGGATCGCCTATGCCTGAGAGATGGAGCAGCTGCGGCGAGTTCACCGCGCCCGCGCAGACAATGACCTCGCGCCGCGCCGTCAAAGCGCGCTGATCGTCGATCCGACCGACGACGATTCCCGTGGCGCGGCCGTCTTCGAGCGTCACGCTGCGCACCAACGTGTCGGTGAAGACGGTCAGGTTTCGCCGCCCCATCGCCGGGCGCAGGAACGCCTTGGCCGCCGACATGCGCCAACCGCCCTTGGTGGTGATCTGGTAGGCGCCGACGCCCTCCTGACGCGCGCCGTTGAAGTCGGGGTTGCGGTCGAACCCGGCTTGCTCCGCCGCCGCCAGAAAGGCGTGCGCGAGCGGATGCATCTGGTCGGCGACGTCGCTGACATGCATCGGGCCGCCAACGCCCCGCCAAGAATCCGCGCCCGCCTGATTGTGCTCGATCGCCTTGAAATACGGCAAGCAATCGGCATAGCTCCATCCTTGCGCGCCGCCCGCCGCCCAGCCGTCGAAATCCTCGGCGGCGCCGCGAATCCACACCATCGCGTTGACCGAACTCGACCCGCCCAACACTTTTCCGCGCGGCCAATAGTCGGCTTGGCCGGCTAGGCCCGAGTCAGGCTCGGCGCGGTAGGTCCACATCACGCGCTCGTCATAAAAGGTGCGGCCATAGCCGAGCGGCATCTGCACGAAGAAGCGCCGGTCTGTCCCACCCGCCTCGATCAGCGCGACATTAAATCGGCCGTCCGCCGACAGCCGCTCCGCCATGACGCACCCGGCCGAGCCCGCGCCGACGACGATGAAGTCGTGCTCGGATTGCTGCGCCATCGCGCGCGTCACAGTTCGGCGGGAAAGCCGGGCGCCCGCAGCGGCGTGCCGAGCGCGTCCTCCAGCAATTTCACCACCTGCGTCGACATCGCGCCGCCGCCATAGGCGGATCTGGCGCGGATGAAGGTCTGCTGGGTCAACGCGGCCAAATCGAGCGGCACGCCGAACTCGCGCCCAAAGCCGAGCGCGAAGCCGAGATCCTTGCAAGCGAGGTCCATCGTGAAATTGATGTTGTAGCTGCCGTTGAGGATGAGTTGGCTTTCGGTCTCGTGGACGAAGCTCGTGCCAGAGCTGGCGGCGATGACGTGATAGGCCTGGGCGAGGTCGATGCCCCCCTTCTTGGCCAGCATCAATGCCTCGCCCGCCGCGACGAGATGGATGAAGGCGAGCATGTTGGTGATCACTTTGATCACCGCCGCCTTGCCGAGATCGCCGACGTGGAAGATCTTCCCGCCCATCGCCTCCAACGCTGGCCGATGCGCCGCCATCAGATCTTCGTCGCCGCCCACGAGTATGGCGATCTTGCCTTGCGCGGCCAAATGCACGCCGCCGGTGACCGGCGCCTCCAGCATCCGCACGCCCGACTTCGCCGCGAGCGCGCCGAGCGCCTTGACCTCGGCTTCGTCGTTGGTGCTCATTTCGATCCAGGCGCCGCCTGGCTTAAGCCCCGCGAGAACGCCGCGCGGGCCCGCGAGAACTTTGCGCGAGACGACGGGCGACGGCAGGCAGGTGACGACGGCGTCGACGCGCTCGGCCAAGCTCTGGGGATCGTCGGCCCATTGCGCGCCGGCCTTGAGCAACTCGGCCGCCGCCGCGGGATTCGCGTCATGCACCGTGAGGTCGAAGCCGCCCGCGCGCAAGCTGCCCGCCAGATGTCGGCCGAGGTTGCCCAAGCCGATGAAGCCGTAGCGCATGGATCGAGTCATCCTTTGTCATCCCCGCGAAAGCGGGGATCCAGGGCCCCGCGCTTTTATGTCCGCCGCTCTGGATCCCTGCGTGCGCGGGGATGACACGCTTCGTTGTCCGACCAACGCGCTTAATCCGGATGGTTTAGCGGCCGATAGGCCGGGACGAGATGCAACTCATCGCCCGTGTAGGGATGCGCCAGCGCGACGTCCTCGTCGAGTTCGATTCCGAGGCCCGGCTCGGTCGGCGGGATGACGTAACCCTCCTCGAAGCGGATCGGCTTCTTCAAAAGCTGCGCGTGAAAGCCGCCCCAATCCTCGATGCTCTCCAAGATGAGAAAGTTCGGGCTGCACGCGGCCAGTTGAATGTTGGCGGCGCCCTCCACAGGCCCGCAATAGAGATGCGGCGCGATCTGCGCGTAATGCGCCTCGGCCATGCCGGCGATCTTTTTCGCCTCCAAGATGCCGCCGACGCGCCCGAGCGCCATTTGCAAGATCGACGCCGCGCCGAGATCGAGCAGGCGCGCGAATTCATATTTCGTCGTGAGCCGCTCGCCCGCCGCGATCGGGATCGTCGTCTGGCGCGCGACGATCGCCATTTGCTCGGGGACATCGGGCGGCACCGGCTCCTCGAACCACAGGGGATCATAGGCCTCGAGGCGGCGCGCTAGACGGATCGCGCCTGACGTCGTGAATTGGCCGTGCGTGCCGAACAGCAAATCCGCTTTATTTCCGACCGCCGCGCGCAGCGCTTTGCAAAAGCGCTCGGAAAGCTCCATCCGCTCCAGCGACGGCTGGCGCGGATCGAAGGTGGAATAGCGCCCGGCTGGATCGAATTTCAAGCCGGTGAAACCCATCTTGAGATAGTCGAGCGCGCGCTCGGCGGCGGCGTCGGGATCGTCATAGACGGGCGAAGGGGAATAGGCGTGCGCGCCGTTCTCGAATTTTGGATAGAGATAGGTGTAGCAGCGTAAGCGCTCATGCACCCGGCCGCCCAGCAGCGCATGCACCGGCTTGCCCGTCGCCTTTCCCACGATGTCCCACAGCGCGCATTCGAGCCCGGACAGCACGCCCATCAGCGAAATGTCGGGCCGCATCGAATAGCCCTGGCCGTAGACGTTGCGCCATAGCGTTTCGATCTGGAACGGGTCCATGCCGAGCACGTGGCGCTCGAACACGTCGGCGATCATCGCCTCCATCGCCAGCGGGCCGAAACTCGCGCCATAGACTTCGCCGATGCCGCTGACGCCGTCGGCGGTCGTCAGCTTGACGATGATGAAATAGCGCCCGCCCGCATAGGGCGCGGGATTGCCGACGACGAAGATTTTGAGTTCGGCGATTTTCACCAGGCCCCCCTGGAGGCAGAGTGCGGCGCGGCGACCGGCTTGGCAAGCGGCGTCTGGCTAAAGCCCCGCCTCGATCGCTTTAAGCAGCCGAAAGCGCATGGCCCCGTCATTGCCACCGAGGGCGATCACGAAGCGCACCCGGCCGTGGCTCGCGGTGTCGGCGTAGCCCGCCAGCGTGCGGATGCCGTCCATCGTGCCGCTCTTGTCCATGCCGCCGTCGTGGCCGTGCAGCAGGTCGGCGTGATCGGAGAAAAGGTCGAGCACTTTGGCCAGGCCCCGCGTCGTGAAGCGGTCGGCGCGGTCGAGGCCCGAGCCCTCTTCGAGATGGATGGCGTCGGCGAGGCCGTTCGCGGCCAGTTTCTCGTGGGCGACCGCAAGGGATTTTTCCAAGCTGACCGGCCCGCCCAGCACATGGGCGCCGATCTCCAGGAACACTTGGTTGGCGATGTAATTGTTCGACGCGCGCAGCAGCTCGATCAGAATGTCCTGGAGCGGGCGCGACTGCTTGTGGACATAGACCGGCGCCAGCCCCTCCGGCGTTTGGCCGATCGAGATCGCGCCCGTCACGCGGCCGCCCGCGCGCGCGATGAACGCGCCGATCAGTTCGCCGGCGTAGCGCACGCTCACTTTGGGGTCTTGGCTGAGGCTGATGCGGCCCACCCCTCGCGGGCCGCGCGCGCGAAATTCCGAGATCGCCAATGGCGTGATCGGCGTCTGCGCCTCGGCCGAGCGCACGACGTCGCCTCGGCGCATGGCGAAGATCGTGTTGAAGTTCACGCCCAGCGCGGAATTCAGCGCGTCATAGGCCAGCGCGTCGTTCTCGACGCCGGGCACGGCGAGGTCGGCGGGATAATAGCTGGCGTCGACCACGATGCCGTCGATCGGCTCCTTGCCGACCGCCGCGACCAAGTCCGCCGCCAGCGGCGCCAATTCTTCGGACACAAGAAACGGATCGCCGCCGCCGCGCACGTAGAGCGTGCGTTTGGCGTCGAGATAGAAGCGCGTCTCGAAGCGGTAGTCGCCGCCCAAGACGTCCATCGCCAGCCAGGCCGTGACGATTTTCGCCACCGACGCGGGCACGAACGGCGCGTCGGCGTTTTGCGCCAACAACTCGTTACCTTCAGCGTCGACCACCAGCACTTGCGCGGCCGGCGCGAGAGCCGCGACGGTCTCTTTCACGCCTGCGAAGGCGGGGCCGGGCAGCGCGAGGAGGATCAGCCCGAGGAGGAGGCGCGACGCCTCACGGCCGCAAATACGCATAGCCCTGCCCTTGCAACTCCACGAGCCGCACGACGCCGCCTTTTTCGGCGACTTTGAATCCGGGGAGCAAATCCTCGAGCGTCAGATTCATGGCTTTCAGGGTGTGCACGCAGGCATAGGCGTCGAGGCTAGAGCGCAATAAAGCGGCGAAGCCTTTGGCGATGTCGGAACGGTCCTGCGCGGCGCGCTTGCCCAAAAACTCCTCCAGCGCCGGGCCATGGACGACCAGCGCGATGGTGACGGAATCGGCGCCGCCCATCCCCTCATAGTGATGGGCGATGTTGCCCAGGACGAAAGCGGCGCGGCCGGAATCCGCGAGGTGATAGACGACTTGCGGCTTCGCGCTCGCCTTGGCGCCAGTCGCGGCGAGGCCGAGGCCGGAAGCGAGCGCGGCCTTGACGAGCGTTCGGCGCAGCATCGTCGTCACTTGCCCCCCGTGCATTGCGACGGCGGCGCGCGTTCGAGCAGGAAAGTCATGTCGTCCACCGACAACGAATTGTCCATTTGAGGATCATATTTTTTGTCGGCCAAATCTCCGTGCGCGAGGCCGAAAAGAATGCTGGCGCCGCCGTTCAAGAGGCGAATGGTGTCTCCGGCGTCGCAGGCGATGTTGCAGCGGATCATCGGCACGCCCTTGCCATCTACCAAAAATTGGCACGGCGGGCTGGTCGATTGGTTGCGGGTCGAGCCGTTGCGCAGGACCGCATGCACTCCATAGCGCCAGTGCCATTGATGCCCGTCGGCGGGAATGTCGGCCGTGCCTTTGCTCTCGACGGGCGTCAACGGCCGCGCGGCGAGCAGGATGCGGATGTCCGTCACCTTTTGGATCGGATGCGCCTTGAGATGCGCCGAATCGTAATGGCGCACATAACAGGCGCTTTGCTTCATGTCCGGCCCGGCCGCGCCGAACAGCGTTTTGGCGAAGGCGAGTTCGGCGGGCGCCTCCCGCTTGACCGGATCGTCGTCCCCCGTCTGCTGGGCGAGGGCCGCAGGCGCGGCCCATAGAGCGGCGCCGACGATCGATGTGATGAGCAGGCGCAAAGGGCCTCCTAGAGGCTGCGGATCGGCGCCGGACTATCGAACGCGCCCTCGCCTCCGTCAATCCAGCCTCATTCCGCCAGCCTCATTCCGCCCGGCGCGTCCAAAACATCCGCGCAAACACGTCGTCGCCGAGCAGGCGGTGCAGGACCGCCAGCGACACGTGGGCGATGACATAGGCCCACATCAGATTGGCGACGAGATGGTGCGTGCCCATCACGGCCCGGCGATAGGGCGCATCATGGGGGAGAAAATACCAAGCGGCGCCCGATAGCGCCATGAAGCTCGCCGTCAACAGGCCGAGGCCGTGGACGGCGCTGGAGAGATCGTCGAGATGCAGGCTCGGCATCCGCAGGTCGGCGAGGTCGGCAAACAGCGAGCGCAAGTCGGCGAGCACGCCGCCCCACCCCTTGGCCGAGAACCAGGGGAAAAGTTTGGAAAGACGGGTCTCGTTGGGAGCGCGCAGCAGCGTCCACAGCCAGAACAGAATCATCGCGCCGACGCCGACCAAACCGATATATTCATGCGTCCAATACGGCCATGTGGGCGCCTCGCCCGCCTTGGGCCGCTGAATGATCAAGCTGCCGAACAATTGATGCAGCACCACCAGCAGCATGAATAGATGCAGAGCGCGCGTGGCGTGCGAGCGCGGCGCGGCCTCGGCGGTCGGCGCCGGCGAGGAAACCGAGCGTCGGAGAATTTGGCTGGAGGTCATGGTCAAAGCGGTCTCATTGCGGTCGGTCGCTTGGGCGCGAGAGAATCCTTGGCGCCCTTGCGGGCGAATTTCATCGCTTGGGCTAGCCGACCTTCGTGAACGGAGCGCTACTTGCCCATGAAATTTTGGCAATGTTGGGATTGGACGGAGCGGGCGAGCGGAAATTTAGGCGGCGGCTGCGCGTCGCGCGCCGTCTTGACGATGCCGACAATCCGCTTTTTATGGCGATATGGCCGAGTTTTCCTTCCCGTTTCCGCTGGTGTGCGTCGACATCGGCGGCACCAACGCCCGATTCATGGCGATCGTCGAGCCCGGGGGCACGCCAAGCGACCCCCTTCACCTGCGCACCGGCGATTTTGCGGGCCTCGCGGAAGCGACCGAGTTCTTCGTGCAAAAATCGGGAATAAGCCCGCGCTCCCTAATGGTCTGCGGCGCCGGTCCCGTGATCGACCGGGCGCTAAAACTCACCAACGCGGCCTGGGTGATCGACGGGCCAGAGGTCGCCAAGCGGCTCGGCCTCGCCCAAGGGCTGTTGCTCAACGATTTCGAGGCGCAGGCGCTGTCGCTGCCCATCTTGAGCAAATCCTGGGCGCGCCAGATCGGCCCGCTCGATTTCGGCGCGCCCGGCCCGCAGGTGATTTTAGGCCCTGGCACGGGGCTGGGCATAGGCGCGCTCATCAACATCGGCGGCAAGTTCACGCCGGTCTCGTCCGAAGCCTGCCACATCGATTTCGGCCCGGTGACCGACGAGGAGCGCGCGTTCTGGCCGCTCCTGGAGAAGGTCCATGGACGCATCACCACCGAGAGCGTGATTTCGGGCGCGGGACTGGCGCGCGTCCATGGCGCGCGCATGGCGGCTTTGGGCAAGCGCGCCCAGCCGCTCGACGCCGCAGGCGTCGTCGGAGCCGCGCTCGCCGCGCCCAATGGCG
>Ga0209698_10007509_pt1 | contig 11445 bp, 6 predicted proteins | sample LitLauG_LLR_2012_FD_187203 | JGI IMG/M metagenome (GOLD analysis project Ga0209698, IMG submission 187203) | Freshwater sediment microbial communities from Pennsylvania, USA - Little Laurel Run_MetaG_LLR_2012 (SPAdes) (version 2) | ecosystem: Environmental > Aquatic > Freshwater > Creek >... | reverse complement strand
GACGTTGCTCGGTTTCTACCAGCGCGCCCGCGCGGCCGGAAGTTTCGATGAGGGAATTCGCGCCGCGCTCGAGCGCGTGCTGGTGGGCCCCGATTTTTTGTTTCGCATCGAGGCCGATCCGGCGGGAAGCGCTTCGGGGACGGTCTATCGCCTTTCCGATGTCGAGCTGGCTTCGCGCCTGTCGTTCGCTCTGTGGAGCAGCATTCCGGACGACACCCTTCTCGACCTGGCCACCCGCGGGAGATTGAAAGAACCGGCGGTCCTCGAAAAACAGGTCTCGCGCATGCTCGCCGACCCGCGCGCGCGTCAGTCCCTGGTCGACAACTTCTTCGCCGAGTGGCTGCAGACGCGCAATGTGGGGCTGCTGAATCCGGAGAGCACGAAGTTTCCATGGTTCGACGACAATCTCCGGTTCGCGTTCGAAAAAGAGATCGAGCTGTTTCTCGACGCTCAGTTGAAAGAGGACAACAGCGTCGTCGATCTGCTCACGTCCAACGAGACCTTCCTCAACGAACAACTGGCCCGCCATTACGGAATTGCCGGCGTCTACGGGAGCCACTTCCGGCGGGTGACGCTTACCGATGAGAACCGCTTCGGATTGCTGGGCAAGGCGGCCGTGCTTGCCGTCACCTCCTATTCCACGCGAACGGCGCCCACCATCCGCGGAAAGTGGCTGCTGGCCAATATCCTGGCCGCGCCCGTCCCGGCTCCCCCTCCCAATGTCCCCGCTTTGGAGGCGAGCAGCCCGGAAGGCAGGGTTTTGTCCGTGCGCGAGTTGCTGGAGAGCCACCGCGCGAATGCCGTTTGCGCGAGCTGCCACGCGCGCATGGACCCGCTGGGCTTCAGTCTCGAGAACTTCGACGCCATCGGGCAGTGGCGGACCACCGACGCGGGCAAGCCTATCGACGCATCCGGCGTGCTGCTGGACGGCACGAAAGTGGAAGGTCCCGCAGCCCTGCGGCGTGCCCTGGTGGCGCGGAAGGAGCAGTTCGTCCAGGCGGTGGCCGGAAAGCTGCTGACCTATGCCCTGGGCCGCGGCATTGAATATTCCGATGCTCCCGCGATCCGTGGCATTGTTCGCTCCGCCGCCGATGACGACTACCGCTGGTCGTCGCTGGTCTTGGCCATTGTGAAGAGCGCACCATTTCAGATGAGGAGGGCAGGCTCATGATTGTCACCAGGAAGTCCCTTTCGCGCCGCACCGTGCTTCGCGGGTTGGGGGCGGCCGTCGGGTTGCCATTGCTCGACGCCATGGTCCCCGCCTTTGCCACCGCCGCGACCACTCCCACCCCCGCGCGCCGCCTGGGCGTCGTCTACCACCCCAACGGCGTCATCTACGATAAATGGCTGCCAACCGGCACGGGCGCCGGGTTCCAGTTCTCACCCACGCTGGCCGGGCTGCAACCCTTCCGCGACCAATTGATCGTCGTCACGGGTCTGTTCAGCGATCAGGCCGAGGCGCTCGGCGACGGCGGCGGCGACCACACCCGGGCTTCCGGATCGTACCTCACCGGTGTCCATGTGAAGAAGTCGGACAGCCAGGTGGAGAACGGAATCTCCATGGACCAGATTGCCGCCAAGGCGTTCGAGCGCGACACCCAGCTCTCGTCGCTGCAAATGATCGCCGACGACAACAGCTTCGTTGGAGACTGCGATCTCGGTTACAGTTGCGCCTACAGCACAACGCTCTCGTGGCTCACGCCGACGCTGCCGCTCATGGCCGAAAACAATCCGCGCGTGCTCTTCGAGCGCATGTTTGGCTCCAGCGACAGCACGGATGCGCGCGTGCGCGCGTCGCGTCTCAGCCAGGACCGGAGCCTTCTCGATTCGGTCAACGATCGCGTGAATCAACTCCAAAAGAAGCTGGGCCGGGCCGACAACCGGAAGGTGGACGACTATCTCACTTCCCTGCGCGAAGTCGAGCGGCGTATCCGGAAAGCGGAAGAGCAGAGCGCCCACGCGGTGCCTGAAGTGTTGCAGCCCGCCGGGATCCCGGACGTTTTCGAGGAGCACGTCCGGCTCTTGTACGACCTGCAGCTCCTGGCCTACCAATCGGACCTGACCAGGGTCGTCACGTTCATGTACGGCCGGGAGCAGACCGGCAGGCCTTATCCGCAGATTGGGGTCCCGGAGCCGCACCATCCCACAACCCACCACCAGAACAACCCGGCCAAGATGGAGAAGTGCACCCGCATTCAGCGCCATCATCTGGCCTTGTTCGCCGAGTATCTGGAGAAGCTGCGAAAGACTCCCGATGGCGATGGCTCGTTGCTCGATCATGTCATCCTGCTCTATGGCGCGGGCATCTGCAACAGCGACCGGCACACGCACGGCCCGCTGCCTGTCCTGCTTCTGGGAGGAGGAGCCTGGGGGCTCAAGGGCGGCCGTCACCTCATCTATCCGGAACACACGCCCTTGACCAACCTGCAACTGACCCTTCTGAACAAGCTGGGTGTTCCTGCCGACAAGCTCGGCGACAGTACCGGACAATTCCAAGAGCTATCCGAGTTGTCCTGACCGAGCCCGCTCGAGTTCAGCGGCTGTACGTGCCAAACTGCTCCGCAGCCCCGGATGGGCTGCCGAACGTCCAGGGGCACACAAGGCCAAGGCGACGAGGCGTCCTGGCCGCGCCGATTACGCGGATGACACTGGCGATTCGGTCTGCGCCAGACGGCGGAATTCCGGCTGGAACACCTGGTCCGCCATTGCCTGGCAGCGCTTCATCAGGCGGGGTTCATCCGCCCGGTAATCCGCGTCGGCACGGTGCAGCGTCTGCAGATTGTCCCAGATCAGCACGTCGCCTTCCTCCCAGCGATGCGCATACTGGAATTGCGGCTGAAGCTGGTGCTGGAACAGGAATTCGAGTTGCTTGTCGCTTTCCTGCTTGTCCATGCCGTCGATGCTGACGGTATAGCCGGGATCGGCATATAGGATTTTGCGGCCGGAGATCGGATGCACCATCACCATAGGCTGCGATACTGGCGGCTTCTGGCGCTTCTGTTCTTCCGTCATCGGCGCGCGCGAAGTCTGGGGGCCGCCGCGCTGGCGCATCATTTCCCAGAACTTCTCGAAATTGTGAGTGGCCGTGCGCCCCTCGATACGCCGCTTCACATCATCCGGCAGCGCATCGTAAGCGGCTGTCATACTGGCGAACCGCGTCGCGCCCAGTGGCCGCCCATCCCGGCGTGGCACCTTCAACGCGTACAGCACGTTCACGAAGGCGATGGGTTTGCTGAAGGACATGTCGGTGTGCCACTCCTGCCCCGCGTCCGCCAGACCCACCGGCTTCCCGCCTTCCACCATGTTCGACAGGATCATCATCTCTGGGTGGCCGGGTTCCTGGAACGCGCCGGATACATGTATTTCCAAACCGCCGAACAGGCGGCTGAACGCGACCTGCACGGCAGGATCCAGCGACTGCTTGGGAAAGCACACAACGCCATGATCGGCCAGGCGCCGCAGAGTCAACCCCAGCTCCTTCTCGCCGAAGGGTTGCGACAGATCCAGGCCTTCGATTCGGCACCCTAAAATCTCACCGGATGGCTTCGCTGCGTACATCGACGGTCCCCGTTTTTTCAACCCTCGCTACTTGCCGGCCAGTCTGAAATCGGTCTCTTTGGCCCGCTCGAGTTGCTCGGGGAGCTGTAGCTCCCATGCGAGGTAGTCGTCAGCCGCCTTACGAAACTCGGCGCTGGTCGGGTCCAGCTGCCCCCAAAGAAACGGCTGGACGAAAATGTCATCAGCCGGAGTCCCCGCCTTCTCCATTCCGGATCTCTGTGGAAGACCGGCCTTGCGCCAGGCGGCGTTGCCTCCTGCCAGAGCGCTGACGGGCTTCCCGGTGAGGTTTGCCAGGTCATGGGCAGTCAAGGCAACCAAGGCGTTGTCGTCCCCGGTCACCACGAAGTTCTCCGGCAGGGGGGTCACTCTTCTGATTTCGCCGAGGCGTGCACGGATGACGAACCAGGCTCCCGGAATATGCCCTTTGATATAACTGGAACTGTCGGCCACATCAACGACGGTGGCGCTGTTCGTCTTCAGAATTTCGCTGAGTTTCGCGGGACCGACAGCGGGAGGAGGAGTCTCCTCGCCGAGGCCCAGAGTCGCAGGTTTGTAGTCTCCTTTCGCCAGTTCCACGCCGGCAAAGGGATCGGCGAGGACGTAGGTCTCCCGCCAATCCGCCTGTACCAGCCAGGAGGCCGTCATCAGGGCGCGGACCAGGTAGTTATCCACCAGCACAACACGCCCGTGCCGCGTGGCGGCGTACTTGTCCATGCCCTGCACCAATTGGACGCCCCAGCCATAGGAAGAATCGGGCCGATGTCCCGCGCGGTATTCTTCCGGAGTGCGCAGATCGATGACGTAGAGGGTGCGATCCTTTTCTGCTTTGAACTTCGCCAGCGTCCGCGCGTCGATGGTCTTCACGCCGTATCGATCCGCGACCTTCCGCGCGGTCTCGAGCGCCTGCCGCAGATGCTGTCCCGACGGCGCCGGCGCATGCCGTTCCGACCCATGCTCCAGTTCAAAGCCGCTGGTTTGCCAGGCCATGGTCCCGCCATTGAGCGCCACTACCTTGTTCTTCACTCCGGCATTGATCAGACTCTGCGCCCCGATGATGCTGCGGGTGCGCCCGGCGCAATTCACCACCACCAGGGTTTCCGGCTTCACCCCGAGCTCGAGAAAACGATAGACCAGCTCAGACCCCGGCACATTGATCGAGCCCGGAATGTTCATGTTGGCGTATTCGTTCGCGGGGCGGCTGTCGAGGATCAAAACGTCTTCGCCGGCCGCGAATTTGCGGTGCAGATCCTCGGGCGTTATCTCCGGCGTTTCATAGTGCAGCGCGATCCATTCGCCGAACGCCTTGCCGGGGACACTCATGCCGCTAAAGATTTCGTAGCCTGCCTTCTTCCATACCGGATGTCCGCCGTCCAGAACCGCAAGGTTCGTATAGCCTAGCTCCTTTAGCCTGCGAGCCGCGCGCTCCGCCGTTCCCTCCCCGCCATCGGCAAGGACGATCCGAGTGGATCGGCGTGGCACCAGCGCGTCGATATTGAGCTCTAACTTGCTCAGCGGGATATTGACCGCGTGCAGAAGATGGCCTTGGCCGTAGGTGCCCTCTTCCCTCGGATCGAGCAACGCGAGTTCTTTCCCGTCGTTCTCGAGCGCCTTCAGTGCGACGGCGCTAATCCTGGTGAGCCGGTCAGCTGCGGATGCTGTCAGCGCCGCAAGCATTAGTAGTACCCGCACCTTTTTGTACTCCATGTGCCCTCCTGAACATCGCCCGACATTACAAGCCCGATCTGAAGCCGCCGCTGTCGCCTTCTCCCAAGTATGATAGCGTAGACCAGCGACAACCAATGTAGGTGGAGCAGGGGCGCTTGCGACCTGCTGCGACGTGTACAGCCTTGTCAATCTGGTGTACACGCTCGGCGTGGTTCCACCGGGAAGTCATTCAGTATCAATCATTCCGCGTGGCAGCGTGCTTGCATTACTCCAGCATCTGAGGTCACCCAATGGATACCAGAATTCTCGCGGTACGCTCTTTCCCCGCCGGCCAGGAACCCACTTCCAGTGTGCGCAAACACCCGCGGCGGATCACATTCAACGGCAATCCGATGACCGCCGAACAACAGCAGTGCCTGGAATCGCTGGAGTGGAGCCTTGGTCTTCGGCTGCCAGATCGAGACTATTGGTGCGACCGGCTGGATCTGTTGGCGGGAATAGACAAGTAGCAGAGTCATCCGCTGTCAGGCGGGCATCACCTCATGCAAATCCGTCAGGGCGCCGCCGGCATCAAACCATTCTGGCGCTCATCGTACTGGGCATTTTAAGAACGTCCGCCAGATTGGCCACCGGGTTTTTGATACCGCCGTGAGCGTTGGTTTCAGCCAATGCAAACTTGACCTTCTCAGCCAATTGAATTGCCCTGTAGGGTTTTTGAATGAAACCCAGAACGTGCTCCCCGCTCAGCTGAGCTGTAACTTCGGTTGCGCCATATCCACTCGACAGGAGGAATGGAACATCAGGCCTAAGCCGCCGGAGTTGGTCGATGGTTTCCCGCGCACTCATCCCAGGCATCGAAAGGTCCAACAGCACGAGCGCCGGCTTTACGGAACTAGTCGTAAGCAGCTCAACCGCGGCACATCCATCCTCTGCCAGCATTACGGTATACCCGTAGGTTTCAAGCACACTCCGCGCCAAAACCCGAACTGAGCTTTCATCATCCACAACGAGTAGCAGCCCGTCGCCGTGCAGGTCCAGCGGCCCTAAGTTTGCTGCCCAGTCGATGTGGGACTCCGGTTTTTGAACAACCGGCAAAAGCACTTCGAATTTGCTGCCCTTGCTCGGCATACTCTCCACTCTCAGAGCGCCTTTGTGACCGCGAATGATACCGAGCACAGCGGCTAGCCCTAAACCGCGCCCCGCAAACTTGGTCGTGAAGAATGGCTCAAAGGCTCGCGCACGGGTCGATTCGTCCATCCCGATGCCGTTGTCCTCAACTTCCACGGACACATACATACCGGGAGAAATGTCCGATCCGCACGCCGCCGTGACATTCTCTTGGACGAATCGCGAACGTGTTCTAATCCAAACCGTGCCTGCCCGGTCGGATGGAATCGCCTCTGCTGCGTTGATCACGAGGTTCATCAGCACCTGTTGCAACTGGCCCTCGTCGGCCTCGACCGGCGGTAAATCTGATTCGAGGTTCATCCGTAGATCAACGTGCCTCGGAATCGACGATCGGACCAGCCGTTCAATATCATGGACTACGGCGGACAATTCCAGCCGCTCGATCTGTACTTGTCCTTTTCCGGCGTAAGCCAACATCTGCCGGGTCAGGTGGGCAGCCTTTTCGCCAGCCAGAACTATCTCCTGCAGCAGCGGCCTCGTGGCGTGGTCCCGCGGCAGCAACTGGCAGGCAAAGCTCGCATTTCCCATAACTCCGACAAGGAGGTTATTGAAGTCATGGGCCACGCCGCCGGCGAGAATGCCGAGACTCTCAAGCCGCTGCGTGTGGCGCAACTTTTCCTCACTCCGTTTCTGCGCAGTGATGTCGATTCCGACTCCCGCCAGTCGAAACGGCCGCCCAGAGCTGTCGAGATATCCGCTGCCGCGGCCCAGCATCCAGCGTGTTTCGCCGCTCGCGTGAAGATAGCGAAACTCCACTTCAAAGAGACCTTGCTCGCGAATGGCCCGCCCAAAAGCCTGCCGGACCGGTTCCTTATCTTCCGGATGAATCAGTTCGAAAAACGCCTGTTCCGTCCCGGCGAAAGATCCCGAACAAAGACCAAAGATCCTTTCCAGCTCACAGGACCACAGGAAGCGATTTTGCTGGAGATCATGGGTCCAGGTTCCTATCATCGCCGCTTCCGGCGCGAATCGAAGCCGCTCTTCGCTCTCTCGCAGAATGCGCTCGGCCTCCTTACGTTCCGTCATGTCACGGCAAAATAAGGAAAGGCCCAGATCCAACGGATACGCGCTGATCTCGTACCAGCAGCTCAGATGCGAGATAAATATTTCGATCCGCGTGGCAGTCCGCTCCTGGAAAGCACGCCGCATCGCCTCCTTCGGTCCACTCTCTGCCAGTTCGGGAAGCACCTCCCAGATCTGCCTGCCGATTAGTTCGCTTTGGCGCTGGTTCGTCATCGCTGCCAGGTTTTGGTTTGTGTACGTCACCCGTCCGTTTGCATCCAAGGCGCCAAAGGCATCCGAAATGGAATTAAGGATTTTCTCCTGTCTCTCCCGCGCGACGAGGGTCTCCCGTTGGGCATTTGCCGCAGTCCGAATCGAGACGCGCATCTGGTCGCCGATCCAACTGATGGTCAGGCCATCCAGCAGGAACAGGACCAGGAATAGGGTGGGTCCAAGATCCGGCCCGAGCGGGCCCGGCTGAAAAACAACGACGATTGCGAGTGCGCTCGAACCAGTCGCTACCAGCCCAGGCGCGAAGCCGCCATAGGCCGCCGCCGCCATCACCGGCAAAATGTAGATCAAGTACGGCGGGATTTTGCCGAACACGGGCTGACCCATCAGCCCCATCATGGTTCCCGCTAAGACCGTCGAGAGCCCAAACAGATACGGCAGAGCCAATTGCGACAGAGGCTTCTCCGGATTTGACCTGAAGGTTATAGGCATCACCGTTCTCGAATTGTACGGCACGATCGGCAGAAAACGCGTAGTCCCAAAAGTCACCACTCGAATGTTATCGAAGTGAAACACCGCCTCATGGGAATTGTGGAGGATTGGCCGTGAAGGCGGGGGATACGGATGGTGATGTCGTTCTCTCAGTGGCGGGCGCGGCTGGCGATTCCAACTGTCATAATGAAATCGGAGGCTTACCTCTTGTCTACGTTGACTTCTCCGGTTTCCTTCTCGCTCGAAAACGAAAAAAATCCGTGGCTGGCGGCCGCTGCCCGCTTCGATGAGGCCGCCATGCGGCTCCATCTGGACCCCGGCATGTGCCAAGTGCTGCGCGCGCCGGCCCGGGAGCTCACCGTGCATATTCCGGTGCAACTGGACGATGGCCGACTCGAGGTCTTTACCGGCTATCGCGTGCAGCATTCCATCGCGCGCGGCCCGGCCAAGGGCGGCATTCGCTTCGCCCCCGACGTGACGCTGGACGAAGTCCGCGCGCTGGCCTCCTGGATGACCTGGAAGTGTGCCGTGGTCAACATACCCTTTGGCGGCGGCAAGGGCGGAGTCATCTGCGATCCCAACCTCCTTTCCGATTCCGAACTCGAAAAGCTCACCCGCCGTTACACCGCCGAAATCATCGATTTCATCGGCCCGGAGCGCGATGTTCCGGCGCCCGACGTCAATACCAATGAAAGGACCATGGCCTGGATCATGGACACCTACTCCATGCACGCCCGCCACACTGTCACCGCCGTGGTGACCGGAAAGCCGCTCGCTCTGGGCGGGTCGCGCGGCCGTCCCGAAGCCACCGGACGAGGCTGCATGATGGTCACGCAGCGCGCCCTCGAACACCTCGGCATCTCTTGCCACGATTGCCGCGTCGTCATCCAGGGTTTTGGCAATGTGGGGGGCATGGCCGCGCGGCTGATGTCCGCCACGGGATTCAAGATCGTCTGCATCATCGAGTACGATGGCGCGGTCTACAATCCCCGAGGTCTGGATATGGCCGCGTTGGGGCAGCACCGGAAGGAGACCGGGTCGATCACCGGCTTCGCCGGAGGCCAGGACATGGACCGCGCGGAGGCCCTCTTCCTCGATTGCGATGTTCTCCTGCCGGCCGCCACCGAAAACGTAATCACCTCGCAAAACGCGGATCGCCTGCGCTGCAAGATTTTATGCGAGGGCGCCAACGGGCCCACTACGCCGCTGGCCGATGAGATTCTCGCCGAGAAAAAGGTATTCGTGATTCCCGACATTTTGGCCAACGCGGGCGGCGTGACCGTCTCTTATTTCGAGTGGGTGCAGGATCGCCAGGGCTTCTTCTGGAACGAAGGCCTCGTGAACCAGCGGCTGGAAGAGATCATGGTGGAGAGCTTCCAGGCTGTAGTGCACTACGCGGAAACGCACGGCGTGAACAACCGCATCGCGGCCTACATGCTGGCGCTCGACCGCGTGGCGCTCGCCATCAAGTTGCGAGGGATTTACGCGTGAGAAAGGACCACACGGGCAAGAATGCCTGTGCTACCGGCTGTGTCCTCTGAGGCCTCCACGCCGCTGATGCGGCAGTACAACGCCATCAAGCAGCAGGCGCCCAACGCGCTGCTGATGTTTCGCCTCGGAGATTTCTACGAGCTGTTCTTCGAAGACGCGGTGGTGGCTTCGCGCGAGCTCGAAATTACGCTGACCTCGCGCAACAAGGAGAAGGGCGCGGCCATTCCCATGTGCGGGGTGCCGTACCATGCGGCTGAAGGGTATATCGCCCGTTTGATCCAAAAAGGCCATCGCGTCGCCATCTGCGACCAGATGGAAGACCCGCGCTTGGCCAAGAAGCTGGTCAAGCGCGAGATCATACGGGTAGTCACGCCGGGCACCGCCATGGACGCCACTCTGGTGCGCCCGCGCGAGAACAACTACCTGGCCGCGGTGGCGCGAGTGGGATCGCGCGCGGGGGTCGCGCATGTGGACGTCTCCACCGGCGAATTCCGTGTCACCGAGATGGAAGCGCCCGAGGTTCCCGGGGCGCTCGAGCACCTGGGAGCTCGCGAGGTCCTGTTTCCCGCCGACCTGCCGCTGCTCGATGGCGAGGAGCGTTCCCAGCGTTTCGTGCGAACCGAACTGGAAGACTGGATCTTCACGCACGATTACGCCGGCCGCACCCTCAGAGATCATTTCAAGCTGCTTTCGCTCGACGGCTGCGGCTTGGCCAACCGCGCCGCCGCGGTGGCCGCTGCGGGCGCCATCCTGCACTACCTCCGTGACACGCAGCGCACGGCGCTCGATCATCTCGATCGCCCCACCTACTACGACCGCGCCGATTTCATGATTCTCGACGCGGTGACCGTGCGCAATCTGGAACTGGTCGAGCCCATCTTTTCCGCCGATGCCGGGGGCCCGCAGCTTGCGGCCACGGTGCTCGCGGTACTCGACCAAACACAGACCGGAATGGGCGGCCGGCTGCTGCGCCAGCGCCTGCTGCGTCCTTCCAGGAGCCGCGCGGAGATCGAACAGCGGCTCGAAGCGGTGGGCGAACTGATGCAGCAAACCATCGTGCGCGCGGAACTGCGCAAGCAGCTCGCCGGCATTCTCGATATCGAGCGGCTGTTGGCCAAGGTCACGCTGGGCTCCGCAGGGCCGCGCGATCTGCTCGCCTTGGGCCGTTCGCTCGAGAAAATTCCCACGCTCCAGCGCTGCTTCGATACCCAGCAAGCCGCCCGGCTGCGCTCGCTCCAGGAACGTCTCGATGAACTGCCGGATGTGACCAACCTGATTCTGGAGGCCATTGCCGACGAGCCCCCGCTGAACCTCTCGGATGGCGGCACGATCCGCGCCGGCTTCCACGCCGAGCTGGACGAGTGGCGCGACCTGAGCCTCAACGGCCGCCAGTACATCGCGCAGATCGAAGCCAGGGAACGGCAGCGCACGGGCATCCAATCGCTCAAGGTCCGGTTCAACAACGTTTTCGGATACTACATCGAAATCACAAGGGCCAACCAGCACCTGGCGCCGGCCGATTACGAACGCAAGCAGACTCTCGCCAACGCCGAGCGTTTCACCACCCCCGAATTGAAAGATTACGAGTGCAAAGTGCTGGACGCCGAGGAAAAGATCCTCACGCTCGAGAAGGAGCTGTTCACCCAGGTGCGGAAGTCGGTCGCGGCCCAGGCGCAGCGGATTCGCGCTTCCGCCGCGGCCATTGCCGAGTTGGACGTGACGGCGGCTCTGGCCCAGGTGGCGGCCGAGAACCGGTATCAGCGGCCCGCGTTCTCCGAGGATGGCGAAATGGAGATCCGGGCGGGGCGTCACCTGGTG